>Ga0247713_1001057_pt1 | contig 14489 bp, 15 predicted proteins | sample 21E_NmetaG_FD_189936 | JGI IMG/M metagenome (GOLD analysis project Ga0247713, IMG submission 189936) | Soil microbial communities from hillslope of Landscape Evolution Observatory, University of Arizona, Oracle, AZ, United States - 2-1-E_N | ecosystem: Engineered > Artificial ecosystem >... | reverse complement strand
CTCGCCGTGGCCGCGCACGCCGCGCTCGCCGCCGCCGTCGCCGACGGCCGGGTGGATCCGGCGATACTCGACCCGCCCGAGCACGTCCGCGCGCTGGACGGCGAAATCGCCGACGCCGCCGACGCCACCGTTCTCGATGCGCCCTGGTACGCCGCCGTGCTGCCGGCCGGCGAGCTCGTGGCGGGCGGGGCGGGCGCGGCGCTCGCCGACCTGCTGGACCTGCCGCTCGCCTCCGACGTCGTCGCCGCCGAGGTCGAGGGCAGCGGGCGGGCGGTGGCGTGGGCCGCGCTGCCGCTCGCCGTGCTGGCCTGTCACGACCTGGGCCTGCCGGTGCCGCCCGGCGAGGTGTACCTGCACGACGTGCTCGCGGTCCGGGTGCGCCGCCCGGCGCCCGCCCGGCACGAGGTGCCGCTCTGGCGCGACACGGCGGGCCGCTGGCACGCCGTCGACCCCGTCCGGGCCCTGCCCGCCGTGCTCGCCGCGCACCGTCCCGGGGAGGTGATCGTGGAATGAACGGCGTGAATCCCGTGCTAGGAAGGGCTGTGCACACCGGAACCGGCAACGGTGCCCCGCGACGGCCCCGCCGGGTCTGCGTGCTGTCGGTGCACACCTCGCCGCTGGAGCAGCCCGGCACGGGCGACGCGGGCGGGATGAACGTCTACATCGTGCAGACGGCGCGGCGGATGGCGGAGCGCGGCGTCGAGGTGGAGATCTTCACCCGTGCCACGTCCTCGGAGCATGCGCCGGTGGTGGAGCTGGCGCCCGGCGTGCTGGTCCGGCACGTCGCGGCCGGGCCGTACGAGGGACTCGGCAAGAACGACCTGCCCGCGCAGCTGTGCGCGTTCACCGCCGGCGTCCTGCGGGCCGAGGCGCACCACGAGCCGGGGCACTACGACGTGATCCACTCGCACTACTGGCTCTCCGGGCAGGTCGGCTGGCTCGCGCGGGACCGGTGGGGCGTGCCGCTGGTGCACTCCGCGCACACCCTCGCCCGGGTCAAGAACGCCGCGCTGGCCGACGGCGACGCCCCCGAGCCGGTGGTCCGGGTGATCGGCGAGGACCAGGTGGTCGCCGAGGCCGACCGCCTGGTGGCGAACACCGCGGCCGAGACGCGCCAGCTGGTGGAGCTCTACCGCGCCGATCCGCGGCGCACCGTCGCCATCCCGCCCGGCGTCGACCTCGTGCGCTTCGCCCCGGGCGACCGCGCCGCCGCCCGTCGCGCCCTCGGCCTGCCCGCGGACGCCGTGGTGCTGGCGTTCGTCGGGCGCATCCAGCCGCTCAAGGCCCCCGACGTGCTGCTGCGGGCCGCCGCGGCCCTGCTGCGCAGCCATCCGGGCCTGCGGGCCCGGTTGGTCGTGCTGGTCGTCGGCGGGCCGTCGGGCACCGGGCTGGCGGAGCCCACGGCCCTGCAGGGGCTGGCGTCGGCGCTGGGTCTGACCGACGTCGTGCGGTTCCTGCCGCCGCAGGCCGGCGCCGCGCTGGCCGGTGTCTACCGCGCCGCGGACACGGTCGCGGTGCCGAGCCACAACGAGTCCTTCGGGCTCGTCGCGCTGGAGGCGCAGGCGTGCGGCACGCCGGTGGTCGCCGCGCGGGTGGGCGGGCTGCCGGTGGCCGTCGCCGACGGGGAGTCTGGCGTCCTCGTCCCCGGGCACGACCCAGCCGACTGGGCACGCGCGCTGGCCGGGCTGGTGCTCGACCCCGCGCGCGGCGAGCGGCTCGCCCGCGGTGCGGTCGCGCATGCGGCGCGGTTCTCCTGGGACGCCACCACGGACGCGCTGCTCGACACCTACGCCGGGGCGGCCGCGGAGTTCGCCGCGCGGCGGGCGCCGGTGCCGGCCGCGGTCGGGGGGCTGTGGTGAGCGCGGTCGAGCGGGTGGACGCGTTGGTCGGCGCGGCGCTGGCGGACCTGGGGGTGGACCACCACCGCCGCGAACCCGGCCAGTTCCTCGTGACGCTGCCCGGCGTCAACCGGCTGCAGACGCACTGCTGGCTGCTCGTGCGCGAGCACTCGCTGTTCGTGCAGGCCTTCGTGTGCCGGCAGCCCGACGAGGAGCACGCGGCGGTGTACCGCTTCCTGTTGCAGCGCAACGCCCGGCTCTACGGGGTGCACTACACGCTCGACCGGATCGGCGACATCCACCTCGTCGGCCGGGTGCCGCTGCACGCGGTGACGTCCGAGGAGCTGGACCGGGTCCTCGGGCAGGTTCTCGACGCCGCCGACGACGACTTCAACACCCTGCTCGAGCTCGGTTTCGCCTCCTCGATCCGCCGCGAGCACGCCTGGCGCACGCGGCGCGGGGAGTCCACCGCGAACCTGCGCGCCTTCGAGCACCTGTTCTGACGCGAGTGCGCCTCTCCATGCGCGCGAACGGCCCCTGCCACGAGCCCGACGGTCGAGCCGTCGTCGCCTGATCGTGACCTCGCCCGGCCAACCCGGCACCGCCCCCGGAACGTCCTGACCCGGACCGCGCGTGGGCGGGGCAGAGGAGGCGGTGACGGTGCGATGGTCGGTACGGCGGGACGGGGTTCGGCCGCGACCGCGGGTGCGCCCGCTGGTCGTCGGGGCGCTCGCGGCCGTGGTGGCGGTGCTGGCCGCGGCGGTGGTGGTGCTGGAGGCGGGGCCGTCGGGCGCCGATCCGGCCGCCTCCGGCGGTGCCGGCACCGAACGCGGCCCCGCCGCGGGCCCGCCCGAGCCCGCGATCGCCGGTGACGCGGCCGTGTCCGCACCGGCCCCGACCGGCGCGCCCCTGCAGGCACCGCTGCCGACCGGGCCGGTGGGCCGCGAGGTCGTGCGGTCGGCGCAGCTCACCGTCGAGGTCGGCGACGTCGTGGAGGCGGCGCGCTCGGTGCGGACGGCGGTCGCCGCCGTCGACGGCTTCGTCGCCGCCGAGCAGTCCGACGACACCGGGGCCTACTTCGTGCTGCGCGTTCCCGCCGGCGCGCTCGACCGCCTGATCGACGACGTCGCCGCGCTCGGCGGGACGGTCGCGCGCGGCGGCCGGGTCGAGGACGTCACCGAGCAGGTCGTCGATCTCGACGCCCGGGTGGCGAGCCAGCAGGCGAGCGTCGCGCGGGTGCGGGCGCTGCTGGCCGAGGCCAGCACCATCGCCGACGTCGTCGCGATCGAGGCGGAGCTCGCCCGCCGCGAGGCCGAACTGGACTCTCTGGTGAGCCGGCTGGAGTACCTGCGCGAGCAGGTGGCGCTGTCGACGCTGACGGTCGACCTGCGCGGCCCGGACGCCGCGGACGACGACGAGGTCCCGCCCGGGTTCGCGGGTGGGCTCGCCGCGGGCTGGGACGGGCTGCGCGCGCTGGGCGGTGCGTCGGCGGCCGTCGTCGGGTTCGTGCTGCCGTTCGTCCCGGTGCTGGGAGTCCTCGCGCTGCTCGGGTGGGGGATCCGGCGACGGGCGCTGCGGCCGGCCGCGGCGGTGCCGGGCGGACCGGGAGCCCCCGGAAGCTCGTGACCGGAGCGGGCGCGTCCCCGGCCTCCTTCACCCGCAGGTCGAGACCGGCCTAGCATGTGCTACCGACCGGTACCCGGGCGCTGGCGCGGCCCGTCCATTCATCGCACCGCCACCTCGCAAGGGAGCGACCATGCCCATCCGCAGCCCCTACCCCGACGTCGAGATCCCCGAGGTCTCCCTCCCGGAGTTCCTGTTCGCCGACGGGTTCGGCGATCGCGCCGGAGCGCCCGCGCTGATCGACGGCGGCTCGGGGGCGAGCGTCACGTTCGGCGAGCTGACCGGGATGGTGGACAGGGTCGCGGCGGCGCTGGCCGAGCGGGGGATCGGCGCGGGGGACGTCGTGGGCATCTTCGCCCCGAACAACCCGTACTGGGTGGCCGCGTTCCACGGGGTGCTGCGGGCGAACGCGATCGTCACGAGCGCGAACTCGCTGTACACCCCCGGCGAGCTCGCCCACCAGCTGCGCGACTCCGGCGCCCGCATGCTGATCACGGTCTCGCCCTTCCTGGACCGGGCGAAGGCGGCGGCGCGGGAGGTCGGCCTGGGCGACGACGCGATCATCACGCTGGATCCCGCCGAGGGGCACACCTCGCTGCGCGACCTGCTCGCGACCTCGGCCGAACCGCCCGCGCTCACCGTCACCGCCGACGACACCGCGGTGCTGCCGTACTCGTCCGGCACCACGGGGATGGCCAAGGGTGTCGTGCTCACGCACCGGAACCTGGTGGCCAACCTCTGCCAGATCCAGACGGTCTTCAAGGGCGACACCACCACCAAGATCCTCGCGGTGCTGCCGTTCTTCCACATCTACGGCATGACCGTGATGATGAACGCGGGCCTGTTCATGCGGCAGACGGTCGTCACGATGCCGAAGTTCGACCTGCCGGACTTCCTGCGCGTGGTGTCCGAGCACGGGATCCAGCGCGTCTACATCGCCCCTCCGGTGGCCGTGGCGCTGGCCAAGCACCCGATCGTCGACCAGTACGACCTGTCCTGCGTCGACGTCATCTTCTCCGGCGCCGCCCCGCTCGATGCCGAGCTCGGCCACGCCGTGGCCAAGCGGCTGGGGTGCGAGGTGCTGCAGGGCTACGGCATGACCGAGATGAGCCCGGTCAGCCACGTGATCCCGGACGGGCGCACCGACCTCGACCTGAACAGCGTCGGCTTCCTCGTGCCGAACATGGAGGCCAAGCTGATCGACCCGGAGACCGGCGAGGAGGTCGGCCCGGGCGCGTCCGGCGAGCTGGTCTGCCGCGGCCCGAACATCATGAAGGGTTACCTGAACAACCCCGAGGCGACGGCCGCGACGATCGACCCCGACGGCTGGCTGCACACCGGCGACGTGGCCGTGGTCGACGACAACGGCGTGTTCACCATCGTCGACCGGGTCAAGGAGCTGATCAAGTACAAGGGCTACCAGGTGCCGCCGGCCGAGCTGGAGGCACTGCTGCTCACCCACGACAAGGTCGCCGACGTCGCGGTGATCGGCGTGCGCGACGACGAGGGCGAGGAGGTGCCCAAGGCGTTCGTCGTCAAGCAGGAGTCGGGCGCGGACCTCACCGAGGACGACGTCATGGCCTACGTCGCCGAGCGGATCGCCCCGCACAAGAAGGTGCGCGTGGTGGAGTTCATCGACCAGATCCCGAAGTCGGCGTCCGGGAAGATCCTGCGCAAGGACCTGCGGGCGCGCGAGGCGACCAGGGCCTGACCCGCCCTGCTCGTCGAACGCGGTTCGGATCCGGGTCCGCCGCTCGGGCTCGTTCGCCCGGTTGGGGGATACCGATCTGTGCCCGTCGTGCACCGCCCGTACCGTGAACCGATGCAGCGGACCGACTCGCGCCTGTCCCTGGACGAGCAACTGTGCTTCGCCCTGTACTCCGCGTCGCGCGCGATGACGGGCTGCTACCGGCCGCTGCTGCGCCGAACGGGGCTCACCTACCCGCAGTACCTGGTGCTGCTCGTGCTGTGGGAGCGGGGCGCGACGACGGTCGGCGGGCTCGGGGACGCGCTCCAGCTGGAGAGCGGCACCCTCTCGCCGCTGCTCAAGCGGCTGGAGGGCAGCCGGCTGATCACGCGCTCGCGGGTGCCGGAGGACGAACGCTCGGTCCTGGTGTCGTTGACGGCCGCCGGCCGGGAGCTGCGCGAGCGGGCCGAGCCGGTGCCCGGTGAGGTCGAGCGGGCGACCGGGATGGCCCGGGCGGAGATCGCGGAGATGCGCGCCGCGCTGCTGGCGCTGGCCGAGCGGCTGCGCGCCGCGGAGGTCGGGCCGGCCTGACGCGCGGGCGCCCGCGGTGACCCTCCGCGCCGGGGTGCAGGTGTGCCGCGGCTCGTGGCGCAGGCCTCCGGCGTACGACGGCGCTGTCGCACGCGGAGGTCCTGCCGGCCCTTCGACGGGCCGCCGTCACCCTCTCCCGTGATCGGCCGGCGGTCAACGCCCGCGACCCCGTCGTGGCCGCCGGAGCGGTCAGGCCGGCACGGACACCCCGACGCCGCCGCGGGTGGCCGCCCCGTACCGCGCGATCTCGGCGTCCAGGTCGAGCGGCCCGGTGCGCATCCCGGTGTCGTCGCCGAGCCGGTCGGCGGGAACGAGCCAGCTCACCTCGAACTCGATGCCGTCGGGGTCGCGGGCGTAGAGCGCCTTCGTCGACCCGTGGTCCGACGCGCCCACGAGCGCGCCGCGCGCGCGGAGCACCTCGCCGACGCGCTGCAGCTCCCCGAGCGTGTCGACCTCCCACGCCAGGTGGTACAACCCGACGCTGCCCCGCCCGGCCGGCGAGTCCGCCGCCTGGTCACCGACGCCGAACAGGCCGAGGTCGTGGTCGTTGGTCGACCCCTCGGCCTGCAGGAACGCGGCCTTGCCGGCGATGCCGGCGACGACGCGGAAGCCGAGGGCGTCGCGGTAGAAGGCGACGCTGGTGTCGACGTCGCGGACGTAGAGGACGGCGTGGTTGAGCCGCTGGACGGGCATCGGGACCTCCGAACATGTGAACTCTCAAGTGCGACGGTACCGGAGTTTTGATGAGAGTTCAAGTAACAGGTATGCTCGGCTCCGTGGACGCGACGACCGAGGACCCCCGCTGGCTCGACGACGACGAGCGCGACGCGTGGCTGTCCTACGTCGCCATGACGACCCTGCTCGAAGGCGCGCTGGACCGCCAGCTGCAGCGCGACGTCCGCATCCCGCACGCGTACTACCGGATCCTGGCGATGCTCTCCGAGGTACCGGACCGCACGCTGCGGATGAGCGACCTGGCTGCCGTCACGCAGAGTTCGCAGAGCCGCCTCTCCCACGCCGTGGCCCGGCTGGAGACCGCCGGATGGGTGCGCCGCACCCCCTGCCCCGACGACCGGCGCAGCACCCTCGCGACCCTGACCGAGTGCGGCTTCCGGGTGCTCGCCGCGGCCGCGCCGGGCCACGTCGAAGCGGTGCGCACCCGCGTGTTCGACCGGCTGACCCGGCAGCAGGTGCACCAGCTGCACGCCATCTGCCAGGCCGTGCTCGCCGGGCTGGCCGACGAGCCCGGCGCGGCGGCCGTGCCGGGTCTCCGCCGGCCTGAGGGGTACGACGCGTCCCGGTGAGCGCGCCCGTCGCGCGTCGGGGCGCGGCCGCACCGGCGGGCCTGACCCGTGCGGTCGTCGTCGAGGGCCTCGCGGTCGGTTCCGTGCACCCCGTCGTCTCCCCGCGCGGCGCACCGGCGATCATTCCGGGCGGGAACGGCTCGACGGAGGGGGCGGCATGCGGATCGCGCCGGCGGCCACGGCGGCGATGCTCGCCGCGGCGGCGGTCCTGGGCGGTTGCACCGCCGTCGTGCCCGGCTCGGCGACGCCGGTCGGGGCGTCCGCGGCCGTCGGGGTCCCGTCCACCACCGTCGCCCCGCCGCCCGGCCTGCACGTCGACGAGCTCGAGCGGTTCGCGATCGTCCCCCCGCCGGGCTGGACCGCCGACCACAGCGATCCGCAGGCGGCCGTCGTCTTCCGCGCGGCGGCCGGCGACCCGAGCCCGGCCGGGGCGTTCACCGCGAACATCTACGTCACGGTCGCCGACGACGGCCCGGACCTGGCCGCGGTCGTCGCCGACGCCCGCCGGCGGCTGCCGCAGGAGCTCGTGGACTACCGGTCGGTCACCGACGAGCCGGTGGTGCTCGACGGGGACGTCCCGGCGCACCTGCTCGGCGGGACGTTCACCTTCGACCGACCCCTGCGCAACCTGCAGCTGCTCACCGTCCACGACGGTCTGACGATCATCGTCACCGGTACGGCGCCGGCGGGCACCTGGCCGGCGCATGCCGAGGCGATCGACGCGGCACTGCGCACGCTGGTCGTCGAGGTGTGAGCCGAGCTGGAAGAGTGTGCGCCATGGGAACCCCGAAGGATCGGTCGCGGGCCCGCGCATCGACGCTCGTCCTGCTGCGTCACGGGCAGAGCACGTGGAACGCCGAGAACCTCTTCACCGGCTGGGTGGACGTCCCCCTGTCCGAGACCGGTGAGCAGGAGGCCCGCCGCGGCGGCCGGCTGCTGCGCGAGGCGGACCTGCTGCCCGACGTCGTGCACACCTCGCTGCTGCGCCGCGCCATCTCCACCGCGAACCTCGCCCTCGACGCGTGCGACCGGCACTGGATCCCGGTCCGCCGCGACTGGCGGCTCAACGAGCGCCACTACGGGGCGCTGCAGGGCAAGGACAAGAAGCAGACCCTCGCGGCCTACGGCGAGCAGCAGTTCATGCTCTGGCGCCGCTCCTACGACGTGCCGCCGCCGGACATCGAGCTCGGCTCCGAGTTCTCCCAGGACTCCGACCCGCGCTACGGCGGCACGCCCGTGCCGCGGGCCGAGTGCCTCGCCGACGTCGTCGCGCGGTTCCTGCCGTACTGGGAGTCGGCGGTCGTGCCGGACCTGCGGGCCGGGCGCACGGTGCTGCTCGCCGCGCACGGCAACTCGCTGCGGGCGCTCGTCAAGCACCTCGACGGCATCTCCGACGCCGACATCGCCGGGCTGAACATCCCCACCGGCATCCCGCTGCGCTACGACCTCGACGACGACCTCGCGCCGACCACCCCGGGCGGGCGCTACCTCGACCCGGACGCGGCCGCCACCGCCGCGGCCGCGGTGGCCGCGCAGGGTCGCTGACCCCCGCGCCCGACCCCCGACCGCGGCGGGGGACCCGAGGCCGCCGGGCCGCGTGGCGGCGGGCCGGTGAACCGGCGGTGAACGGGCGCGGAACACTGCCCGCGCAGTGCCTCGTACCGGCCACGACGGGGCGCTCGGACCACCCGTCCGGCGTCCGGGCCCGCTTACGATGCGCTCGTGACCCTCTGGTGGTGCACGCTGCTGGCGGCCGCGGCGCTGCTGCTGGGCACGGCCGTCGGGATCCTCGTCGCGCGCCGGCAGGCCCCGGCCCCGTGCGCCGAGCCCCCGCCCGAGCCGACACTGGCCGACCTGCTCCAGCGCGTCTTCCGTTCCTCCGAGGCCGGCCTGGCGGTGATCGGGCGCGGCGGCGAGGTCGTGCTGCACAACGCGCGGGCCCGGGCGCTGGGAGTGGTGCGCGCCGGGCGGCCCGACCCCCGCGCGTGGGCGGCCTGCCAGCGGGTCCTGCAGGCCGAGGCGCCCGCCGACGTCGACCTGTCCCCGCTCGACCGGCGCGGCCGCCAGCCGGCCGCCGTCCTGGCCCACGTCCGCCCCCTGGGCGGGGGTTTCACCCTGGTCGAGGCGGCGGACACCTCGGACGCCGTGCGGCTGGAGGCCACCCGCCGCGACTTCGTCGCCAACGTGAGCCACGAGCTCAAGACGCCCGTCGGCGCCGTCGCGCTGCTCGCCGAGGCGGTGCTCGACGCCGCCGACGACCCGGCGGAGGTCCGCCACTTCGGGACCAAGATCCTCAACGAGGCCAGCCGGCTCGGCGCCCTGGTCACCGAGCTGATCGCGCTGTCGCGGCTCACCGGGGCGGAGCGGCTGCCCGAGCTCGCCGAGGTCGACGTCGACGACGTCGTGCGCGAGGCGCTGGCCCGCTCGCGGCTGGCGGCCGAGGCGGCCGGCATCGAGATCACCGTCGACCGGCCGTCCGGGCTCACCGTCGACGGTGACCGCACCCTCCTGGTGACGGCGCTGTCGAACCTCGTCGACAACGCGATCGCCTACTCGCCGCCGCACTCGTCGGTGTCGCTGTCGCGCCGCCGCGACGGCGAGGTCGTCGAGATCTCGGTGACGGACCGGGGCATCGGCATCGCCCCCGAGCACCAGCAGCGGGTCTTCGAGCGGTTCTTCCGGGTCGACCCCGCCCGTTCCCGGGCCACCGGCGGCACCGGCCTCGGCCTGGCGATCGTCAAGCACGTGCTCGCCAACCACGGCGGCGAGGTGCGGTTGTGGAGCAGCCCGGGCACCGGCTCCACGTTCACGATGCGGCTGCCGGCGCGCCCGTCCGACCCGACGGACGACGGCCCGGACGACCACCCCGGCCGCGCGGCGCGTGCCGGGACACCAGGGAGGACCACATGACCCGAGTGCTCATCGTCGAGGACGAGGAGTCCTTCGCCGACCCGCTCGCGTTCCTGCTCCGCAAGGAGGGGTTCACCACCGCGGTCGCCGCCACCGGGCAGGACGCGTTGGAGGAGTTCGACCGCAACGGCGCCGACATCGTGCTGCTGGACCTCATGCTCCCGGGGATGGGCGGCACCGACGTGTGCCGGGCGCTGCGGTCGCGCTCCGCCGTCCCGGTGATCATGGTGACGGCGCGGGACAGCGAGATCGACAAGGTGGTCGGCCTCGAGATCGGCGCCGACGACTACGTCACGAAGCCCTACTCGGCGCGCGAGCTGATCGCCCGCGTGCGCGCCGTCCTGCGCCGGGGCGGGGAGGGCGCCGACGCCGACACGCCCGGGGTGCTGGAGGCCGGCCCGGTACGGATGGACGTCGAGCGGCACGTCGTCACGGTCGACGGCGCCGAGGTCTCGTTGCCGCTCAAGGAGTTCGACCTGCTCGAGTACCTGCTGCGCAACGTCGGCCGGGTGCTCACCCGCGGCCAGCTCATCGACCGCGTCTGGGGTGCCGACTACGTCGGGGACACCAAGACCCTCGACGTCCACGTCAAGCGGCTCCGCTCGAAGATCGAGGCCGATCCGTCCATGCCGGTCCACCTGGTGACGGTCCGCGGCCTCGGCTACAAGTTCGAGGGGTAGGGCAGGTCGGTTAACCTGAACGGGTGCGCCTGGGTGTGCTCGACGTCGGGTCCAACACCGTCCACCTCCTGGTGGTCGACGCGCGCCGTGGCGGTCACCCGACCCCGATGACCTCGGAGAAGAGCGAGCTGCGGCTCGCCGAGAACCTGGACGGCAGCGGCGCCCTGACCCGCGCCGGCGCGGACCGCCTCGTGCGGGCGGTCGCCAGGGCCGCGACCGCCGCCACCGAGGCGGGTTGCTCCGACCTGCTGGCCTTCGCCACCTCCGCGCTGCGCGACGCCGCGAACTCCGCCGCGGTACTCGCCCGCGTGCGGGAGGAGACGGGCGTCGCGTTGCAGGTCCTGCCCGGCGAGGACGAGGCGCGGTACACGTTCCTCGCGGTGCGGCGCTGGTACGGCTGGTCGGCCGGGCGGCTGCTGGTGCTGGACATCGGCGGGGGTTCCCTGGAGCTCGCAGCGGGGCGCGACGAGCATCCCGCCGTGGCGGCGTCGCTTCCGGTCGGGGCCGGCCGGCTCACCCGGGAGTGGTTCACCGCCGATCCGCCGACCCGCCGCGAGATCGCCGTGCTGGGCGAGCACCTGGAGGCGGTCCTCGAACCCGTCGCGTCCCGGATGCGCCGCGCGGGCAGCCCGGAGCTCGCCGTCGGTACGTCGAAGACCTTCCGGTCGCTGGCCCGGCTCACCGGGGCCGCCCCGTCCAGCGCGGGCCTACGGGTGCGCCGGTTGCTCACCGACGCGGGCCTGCGCCAGCTCGTCGCGTTCATCAGCCGGATGTCCTCCGCCGACCTCGCCGAGCTGGAGGGGGTGAGCGCCAGCCGCGCGCACCAGCTCGTCGCCGGCGCGCTCGTGGCCGAGGCGGCGATGCGGGCGCTGCGGGTGACGGCGCTGGAGATCTGCCCGTGGGCGCTGCGGGAGGGCGTGATCCTGCGGCGCCTCGACACGCTCGATGGCACTGCCCAGACCGACCGTTCGGCGCAGAACACGCCGGACGGGCTAGAAGGCTTGACGACTTTCGAGGCACGGTGTACGGGATGAGTCCCGAGACCGATCACCCCCGCCAGCGGACCGTCGCCGAGCTCCTCGCGGCACACGGCGACACGTCGGGCACCGGCCGGCGTCGCCGGCGCCGGCAGAGCGACGCGTCCGAGGACGGCACCGGCACCTGGAACGCGGCCGCGCTCGACACCGTCCGCCGTCCGGCTCCCCCCGGCGACCCGCGGTGGTCGGCCGCGCCCCCGCGGGACGAGTCGCCGCTGCTCCCCCCGCGCTCGGTGCTGCGCGAGCCGGTGCCCCGCGAGCCCGTCCCCGGTCGCGTGGCGGGACTGGCCCCGCCGACGTTGCCCGCCACGCTGACCCCGCGCCTGCCCGGCGATCGCGACATGCCCACCGAGCAGCTGCCGCGGTACCGGGACGCGGAGCCCGACATCGACCTCACCGGCCCCATCGCGGTCGTGCCCCTGACGCCGAGCGTCCCGCCGCGCGACGCCGGGCCGCCGACGCAGGCCACCCCGATGGACTTCGACGACGACGAACCGCTGGAGGAGCCGGGGCCGGCCGGCACCGCGGTCCTGGCCGACCCGGACGTCGTCGCCACCGAGGACGACGCGGGTACCGAGGACCACGAGTTCGGCGCCGACCCGGACCGGACCGGCGGCGTCGACGCCGGAGCGCCCGCGCGCGGCCGCGGTGCCCGCCGTCGCGACACCACGGCCGACGGCACCGGTGCGGGCTGGCCGGTCGTCGTCATGCAGTGGGTGCTGGGCGCGGTCGGCGGTGCCGTGCTGTGGGTGAGCTTCAGCTACCTGTGGCAGAACTTCACGGTGGTGGCGATCGCCGCGGCCGTCGTCGTCACCGTCGGCCTGGTGCTGGTGGTCCGCGGACTGCTCGGCGGCGACGACCGGCGCACCACGCTGCTCGCCGTGCTCGTCGGCCTGCTGCTCACGGCCTCGCCCGCGGTGCTCTGGTTGCTGCAGAGATGACCGGGCCGGCGGTGGCGCTGTCCTCGGCCTCCGTCTACCCGGAGCCGGCGGCGGCGGCGTTCGAGATCGCCGCGGAGCTCGGCTACGACGGCGTCGAGCTGATGGTGTGGTCGGATCCCGCCAGCCAGGACGTGCGGGCCGTGCAGCGGCTCGCCGACCGGTTCGCCGTTCCGGTCCTCGCCGTGCACGCCCCGTGCCTCGCGGTCACGCAGCGGGTGTGGGGCGCGGATCCGGTCGCCCGGCTCCGCCGCTCGGTGGCCGCCGCCGCCACCCTGCAGGCCCGCACCGTGGTGGTGCACCCTCCGTTCCGCTGGCAGCGCCGCTACGCCCACGTCTTCGCCGACGAGGTGGCGCGCGCGGGCGAGCACGCGGACGTCGCGCTCGCCGTCGAGAACATGTTCCCGGTGACGCGAGCCGGGGTGCGCGCGGTGCCGTACGCGCCGGGGTTCGACCCCACCGCGGTCGGCCACCGGCACTACACGCTCGACCTGTCGCACACCGCCGCCGCCGGGTCGGACGCGCTCGCGATGCTCGACCGCATGGGTGCCGGTCTCACGCACCTGCACCTCGCCGACGGTTCGGGTGCCCCCCGCGACGAGCACCTCGTGCCCGGGCGCGGTGGCCAGCCGTGCGCCGAGGTCTGCCAGCGGCTCGCCGACACCGGCTTCGCCGGCGTCGTCGTGCTCGAGGTGAGCACCCGTCGCTGCCGCACCCGCTACGAGCGCACGGCGCTGCTCGCGGAGTCGCTGCTGTTCGCCCGGCTGCACCTGCAGCCCACCGCGCGAGCCGAGGACCGGCCACCCCTGCCCGACCCCGCGCGTTCGCGCTGACCGGCGAGCGCGCACCCGGAGGTGTTCGCGCTCTCCGGACCTCGATGAGCCGCGTCACTGCGGTAGGGAACGCCGCCGGCCGGTTGTGATAGGGCTACCGCATGTCGCCGCTTCCCGACACCGGTACCGCTCCGTTCCGCGAGGCGCTCGGACTGGAGCAGCTGGCCGGTGGCCGGTTCGCCGCCGAGCTCGGCGGGCGCTGGACCGTGGGCCGCAAGGCGCACGGCGGGCTGCTGCTGGTGCTGCTCGCCCGGGCCGCCCTGGCGCGGCTGGCCGCCGACGCGCCGGGCGCGGCACCCGACCCGCTGGCGATCGCCGCGGACTTCCTGCGCGCTCCGGAACCCGGCCCGGTCGTCCTGCACACCGCCGTGCTCAAGCAGGGCCGCACCGCCTCGGTCGTCGCCGTGCGGCTGGAGCAGGACGGCCGGGCGATGCTGTCGGCGTCGGTCACGGCGGGGCGGCTGCCGCAGGCCGAGCCGCTCTGGGCGGACCTGCCCGACCTGCCCGCGCAGCCCCCGCCCGGTGCGCTCGACGCGGGCGCGGGCGACTCGGTGTTCACCCTGGCCTCGTCGTGCGACCTGCGCTTCGACGGCGCCAGCGTCGCGTTCGTCCGCGGGGAGTCCGCGGCGCCGGTGATCCGCGGCTGGGTGCGCCCGGTCGGCGAGGATCCCGACGTGCTGTTCGCCCTGCTCGCCGCCGACGTCCTGCCGCCGACGGTGTTCAACCTCGGCGGGCGCTTCGGTTGGGCGCCGACGGTGCAGCTCACCGCGTTGCTGCGCGCGCACCCGGCACCGGGATGGCTGCGGCTGCAGTCGCGGGCGCGGCAGGTCGGCGGGTCCTGGTTCGACGAGGACGCCGTCGTGGTCGACGCGGCGGGCCGGCTGGTCTGCCAGGCCCGCCAGCTCGCCCTCGCCCCGCTGTAGCCCGCCCCCTCGCCCCGACATGGAGACGTGTCGGTGTCTGCGGCAGTGGTGCGACCCCGAGAAGTCTCCATGTGGGGCGCTACCGTCCCCCGCATGACACGCATCGCGGTGCTCGGGGCGGGCAA
>Ga0247713_1001056_pt1 | contig 14494 bp, 14 predicted proteins | sample 21E_NmetaG_FD_189936 | JGI IMG/M metagenome (GOLD analysis project Ga0247713, IMG submission 189936) | Soil microbial communities from hillslope of Landscape Evolution Observatory, University of Arizona, Oracle, AZ, United States - 2-1-E_N | ecosystem: Engineered > Artificial ecosystem >... | reverse complement strand
ACGCCCGGGGAGCCGGAGGCCACGACGGTTACGGTCGCCCAGCGCGGACCCCCTGCTCCCGTTGGGAGTCGTCTGTACCCTTGTCTCCCACGAGGCCGAGGAGGAACGATGCTGTTCGCGCTGACCGAGGAGCAGGAGCTGCTCCGCAAGACCGTCCGATCGATCGCCGAGGAGAGGATCGCTCCGCGGGCGGGCGAGATCGACCGCACGGGGGAGTTCCCCTGGGACGTCTTCGAGGTCCTCAAGCGCAACGACCTGCTCGGTCTGCACGTCCCGGAGACGTACGGGGGCTCGGGGGCGGACTCCATCTCCTACTCGATCTACATCGAGGAGATCGCTCGCGTCTGCGCCTCCTCTTCGCTGATCCCGGGTGTGAACAAGCTCGGCTCGATGCCGATCCTCATAGCCGGCTCGGAGGAGCAGAGGACGCGTTACCTCGGCGAGGTGGCCCGCGGAGAAGCGATGGTCTCCTACTGCCTGACCGAGCCGGAGTCCGGTTCCGACGCGGGGGCGATGAAGACGACCGCCCGTCGCACGGGAGACGGGTGGGTCCTGAACGGCACGAAGCGGTTCATCACGAACGCGGGGATCTCGCGGTACTACATCGTCTACGCGAAGACCAACCCCGACGCGGGCACGCGGGGCATCTCGGCGTTCGTGGTCCATGCCGACGACCCCGGGTTCGAGGTGGGCAAGCACGAGGAGAAGATGGGGATCCGAGGCTCCACCACGGCCGAGGTCATCTTCACCGAGTGCGCCATCCCGGCCGACCGGCTGATCGGGGAAGAGGGCCAGGGGTTCAAGATCGCCATGCAGGCGCTCGACCAGACGCGCCTCACCATCGGCGCACAGGCCGTCGGGATCGCGCAGGGGGCGTACGACTTCGCCCGCGGGTACGCGAAGGAGAGGCAGCAGTTCGGACAGCCCATAGCCGGCTTCCAGGCCGTGCAGTTCATGCTCGCGGACATGGCCATGCGGATCGAGGCCGCGCGGCTGCTCACCTACCAGGCCTCGGCGATGGCGGACGCCCGGCACCCCGACCTGGGGCTGCACTCCGCGTACGCGAAGTGCTTCGCCTCCGACACGGCGATGAGCGTCACCACCGATGCCGTGCAGGTCCTCGGAGGGTACGGGTACATCGGCGAGTACCCGGTGGAGCGGATGATGCGGGACGCCAAGATCACCCAGATCTACGAGGGGACCAACCAGATCCAGCGGGTGGTGATCGCCCGCAAGATCCTCTCCTGAACACCCGACGGGAGGGGCGGTCACGTCCGTTTCCCATGGTGTCGGAAGGGCACTGGGGAGAGCCCACACCAGCGAGGCAGGGGAGCGCTCGCGAGGAGGGCAAACCGATGACCGAGATCTTCCGCAACACCGTGATCGCCGAGCACTACGCCCGGCACCGTGACAATCACGACGACGACTTCATCGACCAGCTCGCCGACCAGCTCGGGAGACGAGGCAGCCTGATCGACATCGGCGCCGGTGCGGGAGCCCCGGCCGCCGCCCTGGCCCGCCGCGGGATCGAGGTCACGGCCGTCGAGCCGAGCGCGGCGATGATCGTCCAGGGCCGGAGGCGACACCCTCAGCTCGGCTTCGTCCGGGCCTGCGGGGAGGAGCTCCCCCTCGCGACGGACAGCGCCGACGCGGCGCTCCTGATGTACGTCCTGCACCACGCGGACGACCCGATCGCCGTGCTGGCCGAAGCCGGCCGGGTCGTGCGCCCCGGGGGGAGGATCATCGTCGTGAGCGGCTCGCCGGACTCCGAGCGGCAAGGACTCTTCCGGCGGTACTTCCCGACCCTGCTCCCCGACCCGCCCGCCGCCGACGAGATCTGGTGGTGGGGCCTCGAGGCCGACCTCGAGCTGGGTGGGTGCCGGACCGCCGTCCACCACGTCTACCCGAACCGCGTCCTGGACGAGGACTACCTGCGGATGGTCGAGTGCGAGATGTTCGCCCCCCTCCGGCTGCTCGACCCGGACGCCTTCGACGACGGACTTCAGATGATGAGGGCGGAGCTCGGCCGGCCGCTGCCGCCCCCCGAGGTGAACGTCCTCGAGCTCCACCCAACCGGCGAACGCCCGTTCGGACTGGAACCGGGCTCCTCCCGGTCCGCGTTGCTAATCTGAGGCGGGCCGCTCGGCCCCCACCCGGCAACGCACCAGGAGCACCACCCTGGCTCGTACCAAGCGATACGTCTCCGAAGAAGAAGAGCTGCAGCGCTGGCGCACGGGGCTCGACCAGGCCCTGACCTCGCCCCGGCGCGGCCACCGCGTGCTGCGCGCCCTCGCCACGTCCCTCGTGGTCGTCGGGCTGCTCGGCGCCGGGGGGATCGCCTGGTTCTACAACGACCTCTCCGAGATGATGACCCGCGTCGACGTGAAGCTGGACGCGGCCGCCGGCGGGGCCATGAACGTCCTCGTGATCGGGAGCGACTCCCGGGCCGGCGTCACCGGAGAGGACATCCAGAGGTTCGGCCGGGGCGGACAGAAGCTGGCCGACACCATCATCATCGCCCAGATCGTCCCCGCCGAGACGAGAGGCACGCTCCTTCACTTCCCGCGCGACCTCTGGGTCGATGTGGCGGGCGGCGGCAAGGCCAAGATCAACTCGTCGTACGCGCGCGGCCCACAGGCCGTGATCGACACCGTCCAGGACCTGACCGGCATCCCGATCAACCACTACATCGAGGTGGACTTCCACGGTTTCCGGAGGATGGTCGATGCCATCGGGGGCATCGACGTCTGCCTCGACGAGAGGATGTACGACCCGAAGCTGAACTTCCGGCTCCCAGCCGGTCACAACCACCTGGAGGGCAACGCGGCGCTCACGTTCGTGAGGTCGCGACACTCCTCGGGGGACGGGGACTTCGGACGCATACGCCGCCAGCAGCAGTTCATGCGGGCGGTGGTCCAGAAGGTCGGACGCCCCACCGTGATGGGCAACCCCCTGCGGGTGAAGAGGCTCGGCGAGGCCTTCGCCCAGAACGCGACGGTGGACCCGAACTTCAACCTCGACGACATGCTGCGGCTGGCCCTCAGCGTGAAGCGGGTTGGGGTCGACCAGATAGCGACCCTGTCCGTGCCGGGCCGGCTGTCCAACATGAACCGTCAGTCGGTGGTGATCATGGACGAGCGCAAGGCGCAGCGGATCTTCGAGGCGATGCGCGATGTCCGTGACCCGGCCCGAGCCCTCGCTCCCCACGTCGCCGTCGAGGACGCATCCGGCCGCGGGCTGCTCGAGGAGGTCTCGCAGCAGCTCGAGGCGCGAGGATTCGTCGTCGACCGCAAAGAGACCGTCACCCCCCAGCAGCGGACCGTCGTCTCCTACCCGAAGGAGCTCGCGGAAGAGGGACATCAGGTCGCGGACCACCTCCCCGACGCGAGACGACTGAACCGCGGGACCGACATCGTGGTCCTGATCGGGTCCGACTTCGAGGGGCTCGCAGAGCAGGCCGCGCCCCAACCGGGTGGGGCGCCCGCTCCGGCGGGTGCCTGCGGGTGACGCGGATGCGCGGGCTCGTGCTGGCGGGGGGGACCGGGTCGCGGCTCCGTCCGCTCACCTACACCTCGGCCAAGCAGCTGATCCCGGTGGCGAACAAGCCGATCATCTCCTACGTCCTGGAGGACCTGGCCCGCGCGGGGATCGAGGAGGTGGGGGTGATCATCGCCCCCCAGACGGGCGACGAGATCCGCACGGCCGTGGGCGACGGTTCGGCGTTCGGGCTGCGGATCACCTACATCCTGCAGGACGAGCCGAAGGGGCTGGCCCACGCGGTGCTCACGGCGGAGGGGTACCTGGCGGGCGCCCCGTTCGTGATGTACCTCGGCGACAACCTCCTCGAGGACGGCGTGTCGGGGCTCGTCTCCGAGTTCGAGAGGTCGGGGGCGAACGCGTCCATCGTCCTCACCCGGGTCCCCAACCCGCAGCAGTTCGGCGTCGCCGTCCTCGATGGCGAACGCATCGTCAGGCTCGTCGAGAAACCTGCCGACCCACCGTCCGACCTCGCCCTCGTGGGGGTCTACCTGTTCGACGGGAGCATCTTCGAGTCGGCCCGGCAGATAGAACCCTCCTGGCGCAACGAGCTCGAGATCACGGACGCGATCCAGCACATGGTCGACCTCGGGCTGCGGGTCGTGCCGCACGTCCTGAAGGGCTGGTGGCTGGACACCGGGAAGAAGGACGACATGCTCGACGCCAACCGGACCGTCCTCGAGACGATCGAGCCGCTGATCGAGGGCGAGGTCGACGCCGACTCCAGGCTCGAAGGGCGGGTGATCGTGGGCCCCGGCGCCAAGATCGTCCGGTCACATGTGCGGGGTCCGGTGGCGATAGCGGCCGGCGCCCAGATCGTCGACTCCTACATCGGGCCGTTCACCGCGATCGGCGCGGAGTGCGTGGTGGAGTCCAGCGAGCTCGAGCACTCGATACTGCTCGCGTCCTCGCGGCTGGTCGGCGTGCGACGTGTCACCGACTCCATCCTCGGACGGCGGGCCGAGGTCGTGCGTGACGGAGCCACGCCGGTCGCCTACCGGTTCATGATCGGCGACGAGTCCTCCGTCGGCGTTGTCTGAGCGAACCCCCGCCAGGCCGCCCGCGGTCCTCCTTCGCGACGCGGCCCGCTGGTGCGTCTGGGGGACCCGCGTGGTCGTCCGGGGGGCTGCGGACCTCGGCCGCCTCGTGGCCGGAGGCGGGCTGCACGAGGCGATGCAGCCCTGGATGTCGTTCGAGACGGCCGACCAGGTGCCGTACGCCCAGCTCGCCCGCGACGGCGTGCGCGCGGTCCTGTTCGACCTCGAGAACACGCTGATCCCGCCGGGCGGCCCGTTCACGCCCGACGGACGCGCCATCGTCTCCGCCGTGCGCGACGCGGGGATGGGGATCGGGGTCGTGTCGAACTGCTCGGCCTCCTGGGTGAGGCCCGTCCTCGACGCGGAGGGCATCCCCTTCGTGGCGCCGGCCGGAAAGCCCTCGCCCCGCGCGTTCCTCGAGGGGTGCCGGATGCTCCAGGTCGACCCGGCCGACGCCGTGTACGTGGGGGACCAGGTGATCACGGATATCCTGGGAGCCCAGCGCGCGGGGATGAGAGGGATCCTGCTCCAGCCCCGCTACACGTCCGAGGCGCTGTCCTCGAAGGCCCAGCGCGCGCTGGTCCGGCTGATCGAACGGGTCTGGCCGGGCGACGGAGAGAAGGAGGGACAACCGTGAGGATCCTCGTCACGGGCGCCGCCGGTTTCATCGGCTCGAACTTCGTCCACCACTGGGTGGACGAGCACCCCGACGACCACGTGGTCGCGCTGGACCTGCTCACGTACGCCGGCAACCGGGACAACCTCGCGGGCGTCTCCGACCGGGTGGTCTTCCTCGAGGGAGACATCTGCGACGGCGAGCTGATGAGGCGGATCCTGGAAGAGCATCGGGTCGAGGTCGTCGTCAACTTCGCGGCCGAGTCCCACAACAGCTACTCGGTGGTGAACCCGGGCGTGTTCTTCCGGACGAACGTGATGGGCACCCAGGCCCTCCTCGAGGCCGCTCGCCAGGTGGGAGTGGAGAGGTTCCATCACGTCTCGACGGACGAGGTGTACGGGCAGCTGGAGCTTGACGACCCGCGGGGCTTCGACGAGGAGTGGCCGTACCAGCCGCGATCGCCCTACAGCGCCTCGAAGGCCGGGGGGGACCACGCCGTGCGTGCCTACCACGAGACCTACGGCCTCCCGGTCACGATCACCAACTGCTCGAACAACTACGGCCCCTACCAGTTCCCCGAGAAGCTGATCCCGCTGTTCACCACGAACGCGCTGGACGACAAGCCGCTCCCGATGTACCGCTCGACGAGGAACAGCCGGGAGTGGCTCCATGTGCTCGACCACTGCCGAGCCATCGATCTCGTCCTGCGGGAGGGCCGGGTCGGTGAGACCTACAACGTGGGCAGCGGGGTCGAGCGCAACATCGAGGAGATAACCGACGCGATACTCGAGCTGACCGGGAAGCCCGCGTCGTTGAAGACTCTCGTCGACGACCGGCCCGGCCACGACCGCCGCTACCTCCTCGACTCGACGAAGATCCGCCGCGAGCTCGGGTGGGAGCCTCGGATCGGGTTCGACGAAGGGCTCGCCTCCACCGTCGCCTGGTACCGGGACAATCGGGACTGGTGGGAACCGCTGCGCGGACGGGCTCCCGTGGTCGAGGAGACGGCCTGGAGCCGCACCTAGTGAAGGTCCTGGTGACCGGGGCCGGCGGGCTCCTCGGCCGGGAGACGGTCGCCGCGTTCGGCCGTGCGGGGCACGATGCGACCGGCGTCGGCCGTGACGAGATGGACGTGTCCGATCGCGAGCAGGTGCTTCGTGTCGTGTCCGAGCACGCGCCCGCGTTGGTCGTCCATCCGGCGGCCCTCACCGAGGTCGACGTCTGCGAGCGGGAGCCCGACCGGGCGTTCGCGGTGAACGCCGAGGGGTCGCGCCACGTCGCGGAGGCCGCCCGGGAGGTGGGAGCCGACCTCGTGCTGGTCTCCACCGACTACGTCTTCGACGGGTCGAAGGGAGCGCCGTACGTCGAGGGGGACACCCCGAACCCGCTCCAGGTCTACGGACGGTCGAAGCTGGCGGGCGAGGAGGCGGTCCGGACGGTGTGGGACCGCCACTGGGTGGTCCGCTCGGCGTGGATATACGGACCGGGCGGCAAGAACTTCATCTCGAAGCTCCCCGCCCTGGCCGCCGCGGGAGCCGAGCTCTCCGCCGTCGCCGACCAGACGGGTTCGCCCACCTACGCCCAGGACCTGGCCGAGGCGCTCGTCGTGATGTGTCGCATCCGGCCGCCGTACGGCACCTACCACCTGACCAACTCGGGCGTCTGCACCTTCGCCGAGCTGGTCAACCACGCCGTGCGGTCGACGGGCCTGGCCGTGGCGGTGAAGGAGGTGTCCTGGCGCGACCTGGGCCGGCCGGCCGTCCGTCCGGGGTTCACGGCGCTCGAGAACGAGGCCTGGGCCCGGGCCGGGCTCGAGCCCCTGCGCGACTGGCGGCAGGCCGTGGAAGCCTTCGTCCGGGGATCGTGAGGTGAGGGTCGGCATCGAAGCGACGAGCATGCTCGGCCCCCTCACGGGGGTGGGGCACACGACGGCCGCCCTGGTCCGAGCGCTGGTGGAGACGGACCCCGAGGTGGAGCTCGTGCTGGTGCCGCTGTCCGGACGCCGCGGCCACCGGCTCGGCCTGTCCGTGCCGGAGCATCCGCGCATCACGCCGCTGCGGGTCCGGGTGCCGAGCCGGCCGCTCGCCGCGGTCTGGGCGAAGGGGAGCTGGCCCCCCATCGAGCTCTTCAGCGGGCAGGTCGACGTCTTCCACGGCCCCAACTTCATGCTCCCCCCGCTGCTGAAGGCGGCCGGGGTCATGACCGTGCACGACATCGCGTTCGTGCGCCTCCCCGGCAGCGCCAGCGCGGCGATCCGCGCCTACGCGGACAGCCTCCCGATGTGGACGGCCAGGGCGCACCGGATACTCGTCCCGTCGGGGTTCACCGCCGACGAGCTGTCCGCGTTCCTGCCCGCCACGGCCGGCCGCATCCGCGTGGTGCCCCCCGGCGTGCGCGCCTCGTTCGCCGAGCCGGGCGGGGAGCTGGCGCCGCCGCGACGGGAGGCGCTGGGCATCCGGTCTCCCTACGTCGCCTACCTGGGGACGCTCGAGTCGCGCAAGAACATCGACAAGCTCCTCGAGGCGTTCGCGCTCGTGGCGGTGAAGCGTCCGGACGCGCAGCTCGTCCTGGTCGGTGGGCCGGGGACCGGGTGGGACGACATCCAGCGCGACCACGCGGATCTGCTCGGGTCCGGGTCGGTGCTCGTCGCGGGCTACCTACCCGACGAGGAGGCGGCCGCCGTCGTGCGCGGCGCCTCCCTGTTCGTCTACCCCTCGCTCTACGAGGGGTTCGGGATGCCTCCGGTGGAGGCGATGGCGGCCGGCACACCGGTCGTGGCCTCGGACATCCCGGTGCTGCGGGAGGTGCTCGGCTCCCACGCGACGCTGGTGCCGCCCCATGACGCCGACGCCTGGGCGGAGGCGATCGTCGCCGCCCTGGACGGACCGCCCCCGGCCGAGGCGCTCGACCGGGCCCGGACGCACGCCTCCGGGTTCACCTGGACGGCGACCGCCTCGGGCGTACTCGCCGCCTACCGCGAGGCGGTGAGCGGCTGATGCGGGTGACGATGTTCGTGGAGCAGCTGATGCAGCCGATCCCGGGCGGGATCGGCACGTACGTGCGCGCGATGCTCCGCCACCTGCCGCCGCAGGAGGTGGAGGTGGAGCCCGTCGTCGCCTTCCACCGGGAGCGCGACCTGTTCGAGGCCGGGCTCCCGCATGCGCGGCGGCTGCGGTCCGGACGCCGGGTCCTGTACGGGCGCTGGGAGCGTGGGCGCGGAGGCGGGGTCGGGGGAACCGGCCGCGTCGTGCACGCGCCGAGCCTCGCCATCCCGCGCCGGGACCGCCGGCCGCTCGTGGTCACCGTCCACGACGTTCTCTTCCGCGAGTTCCCCGAGGCGTTCCCGCCGCGCGGGGTCCGGTTCCACGAGGCGATGCTCGGACGGCTCCACGACGCCGATGTGGTGATCGCGCCGTCCCGAGCGACCGCCGTCGCGCTGGCCGGCCTCGACGAGCCACACCCCGACGTCCGGGTCATCCCGATGGGGACCGCGTACACCGCGCCCCCTCCGGAGGTGGTCGAGGAGGTCCTCGCCCGGTTGGAGGTGCAGAGGCCGTACGTCCTGTGGTCGGGGACCGTGGAACCGCGCAAGAACCCCGAGGGTGTGGTGAGGGGGTTCGTGGCCGCGCTCGACTCGGGCGTGCCGGCCGCGGACGACCTGAACCTGTACCTGGTCGGGCCCCCCGGGTGGTGGAGCGGCGATATCGCGGAGATGCTGTCCGACCGCAAGCTGGCCGAGAGGGTCCGGCGGCTGGGCGACCAACCTCCCCTCGTCCGCCAGGCTCTCCTGGCCGGGGCGGAGGCCTTCGTCTTCCCATCGCTCGCCGAGGGGTTCGGGCTCCCGGTGGTGGAGGCCATGGCGTGCGGGTGCCCGGTGGTCACCTCGAACCGGTCCTCGCTCCCCGAGGTCGCGGGGTCGGCGGCGCTGCTGTGCGACCCCGACGACCCGAACTCGATCGGGGAGGCGCTGGCGACCCTGCTGCGAGACCCCGACCTCGCGGCGGACCTCCGCCGCCTGGGCCTGCGCCGCGCGGCCAACTTCACCTGGGAGCGGACGGCACGCCTGACCGCGGCCGTCTACCGCGACCTCGCGGGACGTCGGTGAGGGTGCTCCTCGACGCGACGTCCCTGCCCGGTCATCGGCTGGGCGCGGGACAGTACGTGCTCAACCTGGCCCGCGCCGTCGCCGGGCTGGACGTCGACCTGCATGTGATGGCGAAGGAGATCGACGCCGCGGACCTGGCGGGGAACGGCACCGTCCACACGACCGGGGTCCGGACGCGACCCGCCCGGCTGCTCTGGGAGCAGACGGTGCTCCCGCGGCGCGCCCGGCGCCTGCGTCCGGACGTCTTCCACGGCCCCCACTACACGCTCCCCCGGGCGCTCGGGTCCCCAGGCGTCGTGACGTTCCACGACCCGACCTTCTTCACGATGCCCGAGGTGCACGAGCCGGCGAAGGTGGCCTTCTTCACCCGGGCCGCCCGGGCCGGCGTCGCCCGGGCGCGGCGGGTCGTCGCGGTCTCGGGGTACGCGGCTCGCGGCGCGATAGAGCACGCCGGCGCCGATCCGGACCGGGTGGATGTCGTCCCCCTCGGCGTGGACCATTCCCGCTTCACCCCCGAGGGCGACGACGCGGACGCCGAGCTCCGCTCGCGCGCGGGGGTTCACGGGTCGTACCTCATGTGGGTCGGGGCGCTCGAACCGCGCAAGGACGTCCCGACGCTGGTGCGCGCCTACGCCGCTCTCGCGGCACAGGGGCTGGACCATTCCCTCGTGCTCGTGGGCCCCGACGCGTGGGGGACCGCGGATATCGAGAGGGCCATCCAGCGGTCGGGCGTGCGGGACCGGATACTGCGCACCGGGTACGTCTCGGAGGACACGAAGGCGGCCCTGTACCGGGGTGCGTCGGTGGTCGCCGTCCCGTCTCTCGCGGAGGGGTTCGGGATCCCGGTCCTGGAGGCGATGGCGTGCGGCTGTCCCGTCGTGACGACGACCGGGTCCGCCTGCGAGGAGGTGGGCGGCGAGGCCGTCCTGCTCGTCGAGCCTCGCGACGCCGGCGCCCTGGCCGATGCGATCGGCTCCGTCCTCACCGACCCCGGCGTCGAGAGCAGGCTGCGCCGCGCGGGCCCGACGCGGGCCGCCGGGTACACCTGGGAGCGCACGGCGCAGCTGACCGTCGAGACGTACCGGCGGGCGGCATGAGCGCCGAGACGCGCGTGGCCGCCGTCGTGGTCGACCACGACTCGGCTCCCGAGATCTACGGCTGCCTGCGCGCACTCGCCTCGTCCGACGAGCCGGTGCGGGTCGTCGTCGTCGACAACGCGTCCACGGACGGGAGCCCGGACCGGATAGCCGCCGAGCACCCCGGCGTCGCCCTCGTGCGCAGCCCACGCAACCTCGGTTTCGGCGGAGGCGTGAACCTGGGCGCCCGCGAGGCCGACGAGCCCTACCTGCTCCTCATGAACCCGGACGCGACGCCCGAACCAGCCGCGATCGGACGGCTCGTCGACCTGCTCGAGAGGACGCCGCGGGCGGCGGCCGCCGGGCCCCTGGTCCTCAACCCGGACGGCAGCATCCAGCCCTCGAAGCGCGCCTTCCCGTCGCTCTGGCATTCGGCCCTGCACGGGCTGGTCGGTCCGTTCTGGACATCGAACCCCGGCACCCGCGCCTACATCCTGGCCGACGCGCCGATGGACGAGCCCGTCCGGGTCGGGTGGCTGTCGGCGTCGGCCGTGCTGCTGCGGCGCTCCGCGTTCGACGAGGTCGGCGGCTTCGACGAGGACTTCTTCTTCTTCGTGGAGGACGTCGACCTGTGCCGTCGGCTGGTCGACGCGGGCTGGGAGATGTGGTTCGAGCCCCGCGCGCGCGTCGTGCACACGTGGGGGGGCTCGTGGACGAAGCGCCCCCTCCGCCACCTGTGGATGCACCACCGCAACCTGTTCCGGTACGTGACGAAGCACCGCCGTGGAGCGTGGGTCTTGGCGTACCCTGCCATCGTGGCCGGGCTGGCACTGCGGTTCGTGATGCTGGTCCTGAGGTGGGTGGTGGCCCGCAACGCGGTCCCGTCGCACAGGTCGGGCGTCGGGCGAGGTCAGGGGGACAGGGAGGACTCGGGTTGAGAGCGGTGATCCTCGTGGGAGGAGAGGGGACGCGCCTGCGTCCGCTGACCTTCGACACCCCCAAGCCGCTGATCCCGGTGGCGAACCGGCCTTTCCTGGAGCACGTCCTCGCGCGGCTGTCGCGCCACGGCGTGACCGAGGCGATCCTCACCACGGGGTACCTGGCCGAGGCGTTCGAGGCCTTCCCGGACGCGCTCACCCACGGTGTGAAGCTCACGATCGTGAGGGAGGAGCGTCCGCTGGGGACGTGCGGTGCGGTCCGCAACGTGGCCGAGCTGCTCGACGACACCTTCTTCGTCCTCAACGGCGACATCCTCACCGACGTCGACCTGTCCGAGATGCTGCGCGTCCACCGCGAGCGCAACGCCGTCGGGACGCTCGCTCTGTCGCGGGTGCGGGACCCGAGCGCGTACGGGCTCGTGCCCATCGACGGCGAGGGCCGGATAGAGCAGTTCATAGAGAAGCCCCGCGCGGACGAGTCGCTGAAGACCGACCTCATCAACGCCGGCACCTACATCCTCGAGCCGGACGCGCTGGCCGGTGTCCCGGCGGGCGAGACCTGGTCGTTCGAGCGGCAGCTGTTCCCGGGTCTGCTCTCCGACGGCGCCCCCCTGTTCGGGTTCCCCTCCCAGGCGTACTGGCTCGACCTGGGCACCCCGCAGAAGTACCTGCGGGCCAACGTCGACGTGCTCGAGGGGAAGGTGGGGGAGCCGCCTCCGGGCGAGCGCTCCGCCGCCGGCGTCTGGACCGACACGGGAGCCGATATCGACCCGACCGTGCGACTGCGCGGCCCGGCCGCGATCGGACCCGATTGCCGCGTGGCGGAGGGGGCCGTGATCTACCCTCTCACCTGCATCGGTCCCGACTGCGAGATCGGGGCGGGCGCGGTCATCGAGGAGTCGGTCCTGCACGAGGGCGTGGTCGTCGACCCCAAGGCGGTCGTGGAGAGATCGGTGCTCGCGGGGGGCGTCTACATCGGGGCCGGCTCCCGGGTGGCCGACGCGATCATCGGTCCCGGCGTCCGGGTCGGGGCGGAGAACGAGCTGCGCTCGGGCATCCGGCTCTGGCCGGGTCTCGAGATCCCGGACGGCTCGATCAGGTTCTGAGGTGAAGACGCTCGTCTGCGGGGGAGCCGGGTTCGTCGGGTCCACCGTCGTCGACAGGCTGATCGCGCACGGACACGAGGTCACCGTCCTCGACGACCTGTCCTCGGGAAGGCTCGTGAACCTCGAGCAGGCCCGGCGCGAGCAGCGCATCGGGTTCCACCGGTTCGACGTGCGGTCCGACGCGGTGAGGGACGTGATCTCGCACGCCCGTCCGGACGTCGTGCTGCACCTGGCCGCCCAGGTCTCGGTCCCGGTCTCGGTGGGCCGGCCGCTGCTCGACGCGAACACCAACGTCGTCGGACTCCTGAACGTGCTGGACGCGTGCGCGGCGGCCGGCGTCGGGAAGGTGGTGTACGCGGCCACCGCGGCGATGTACGGACCACAGCGCAAGCTCCCCATCCCCGAGTCGGCGCGCGCGCGGCCGGCCTCCCCGCACGGGATCGCGTCGCGCGCCGCCTGCGACTACCTCCGCTTCTACGCCGAGCACCACGACCTCGACTTCACGGCCCTCGTGCTGTCGAACGTCTACGGACCGAGGCAGCGGTTCGACGCCGAGACCGGGGTCGTGGCCGCCATGGCGGCGGCGCTCTCGGCGGGGCGCGCGCCCAGCATCCACGGGACGGGGCTCGCCACCCGCGACTTCGTGTACGTGGACGACGTCGCCCACGCGTTCGTGCTCGCGTGCGAGCGCGGGTCGGGAGAGGTGGTCAACATCTCGACCGGGATCGAGACGACGGTCAACCGCCTCCACCGGATGGTGGCCGAGGTGACGGGAGCGAGCGTGGAGCCGGTCCACGGCCCGGCCCGGCCGGGCGACCTGCTCGCCCTCTCCCTCGACCCGAGCCGCGCGGCCACCGTCCTCGGATGGGAGCCGTGGACGCCGCTCGGTGACGGGCTCCGCTCCACCGTGGCCTGGGTGCGGACCGAGCTGAAGGCGTCCGGCGAGATCGGCTGACTCAGCGGAACAGGTCGGAGGACGCCGGGCGGACGAGGTCGACCGCTCCGCCCGCCCCCGGCTCCCAGGGATAGCCGCGCACGATGGCGGCCGGCACCCGGTCGATCTTCCCCATGACGAGCTCGGCGGCCGCCGCGAGCTCGTCGATCTGGGCTATCTCGGTGACGGTCAGGACCCGTCCCGCCGGGTCGGTCTCTCCCCGGTGGTCGCGCAGCGGCGCGATCGCGGCCGACCCGATGGCCACGTTGGTCTGCCCGACGCGCCAGGGGCGCCCGAACGTGTCGGACACGATGACCGCCACCTCGCCTCCCGCCCGCTCGGACAGCGTCCGCGCGATCCTGCGGGCCGACGCATCGGGGTCGCGCGGGAGGAGAGCCACCCAGCCCTCGGCGACGTTGGAGGAGTCCACCCCCGCGTTCGCGCAGACGAAGCCGTGCGTGGTCTCGACTATCAGGTGCGAGGGCGTCTCCCGGACGACCCGGCGCGCCTGGGTGCGCACCACCGCCCTCACCTCGTCGCGGCCTGCGGCCGCGACGAGGCGTCCCTCCGCCTTCGACACGATCTTCTGCGCGATCACGACCACGTCGCCCGGCTCGACCCGGTCCCCCTGGGCCTCGGCTGCCTCCGACACGATCGCGCCGACGTCGGCGCCCGCCTCCACCTCGGCGATCCCGCCAACGGCGATCACCCGGAGCTCAGGACGAGGCATCGGCGACCACCGTCTTCGCCAGCCGCGCGGCGTCCTCCGGTGATCTCATCACCGTGTCGCACACGACCGGCCTCATGCCCAACGCGGCGACGGCCGGGGCGGTCTGCGCGTCGCGCTCGTCGAGCACGAACACGTCGACGAGCCCGGCATAGATGCGCGCCACCCCTACCGGCGACACCTCGTGTCCGAGCGAGGCCATCAGGCGGTCGGCTGGCCCCTTCAACGCCCGTCCGCCCACGATCGGGGAGACCGCGACCCGGACCCCGCGAGCCCCCTCGAGCGCGGACCTGAGGGGGCCCATCGCGAGCATCGGACCGAGGGAGAGGATGGGGTTGGACGGGGGGAGGAGCACGAGGTCGGCGGCCTCCACCGCTTCGACGACCCCCGGGGCGGGCGAGGCCTGCGCGGCCCCCTC
>Ga0247713_1001055_pt1 | contig 14496 bp, 16 predicted proteins | sample 21E_NmetaG_FD_189936 | JGI IMG/M metagenome (GOLD analysis project Ga0247713, IMG submission 189936) | Soil microbial communities from hillslope of Landscape Evolution Observatory, University of Arizona, Oracle, AZ, United States - 2-1-E_N | ecosystem: Engineered > Artificial ecosystem >... | reverse complement strand
TGGCCAGGGCCGCGCACATGCCGCCCTGGGCCGCGCCGGTGTGGGAGCGGGTGGGGTAGAGCTTGGAGATCACCGCCGTGCGGCACTTGCCGGCGGTCTCGATGGCGGCCCGCAGGCCGGCGCCGCCGGCGCCCACGATCACCGCGTCAAAGGTGTGCCGGTGGACCTCCACCCCGCCATCCTGCCGCGCGCCGGGGCGGTGTTCAGGCCGGCTGCCCCACGGGCCCGTCGTCAAGAGCGGGTCAGCGGTCCCTGCAGCACGGCGTCGATCTCCAACCTTCCGTTCACCGGGTTGATGACGATCGTGTACGGCCCCTCGCCGAACTGGAAGCGGGAGGCCGGCGTGCGGGTGGTCTGGTCACGCACCTGGAACTGCCCGGCTGCCGACACCTTCCCCGGGCCATTCAGCTCCTGGCGGGCCGGTGGCACCTTGAGGACCACCCCGCCCCTGCCGTTGATGACCGTGCGGGCGTCGGCGGAGAAGCTCACCGAGTCCCGAGGCCGGGCCAGGCCGCCCTCGCCGACGGCGACGGCGGCGCCGACCCGGTAGATGCCCGGCTTCAACGCCTTCCCGCCGTCGACCGCCCAGCGCGAACCGGTGGCGTCCACGTCCACCTTGGCGCCGGCCAGGTCGATCGACCCTCCTTCGCCCGAGATGGGGAGCGGCGTCCCGCCGTCCCAGGCGATCGTGGTGCGCTTCCCCTCCACCAGAGCGTTCTCGATCGTCACCTTCCCCACCCCCCGCTCCACGGCCGTCAAGGTGAACGGGGTGGCGATGGCGGCGGACTGGGCCCGCTCGGCCGTGAGCCGGTCGACCGTCCCCTTCAGGAACACCTGCCCCGGCGCCGGCACCGGCCCCAGGTCCACCGTGGTGGTCGTCACGGGGGTCCCGCCCTTGAACCGGTCGAAGGCTGTGGTGTTGCCGGCGACGAACTGCACGCCGAAGAAGACGGCGATGACAGATATGACCAGGGCAACGGTGTAGGCGGTAGCTCTTTGCATTGTTCCTTTCCCGGCGGGGCCTGCCGCCCCGCCTCCTCGTCGAAGTGGGGCCCCTGCCCCAACCGACGCAGTGCCCCAAGGGTACGGTGGCTCGGTGTCCCGGCCCGCGACCCTCGGCCAGTTGCGCGAATCGGGCTGGCAGTCCGTGCCCGTCAAAGAGGAGGTGCGGCGCAACGTGGCCGCCCGCATCGCCGCCGGCAAGCCCGTGGTCAGCGGGGTGGTGGGTTACGAGGACACCGTCCTCCCCCAGCTGGAGAACGCCCTGCTGGCCGGTCACGACACGATCTTCCTCGGCGAGCGGGGGCAGGCCAAGACCCGGATCATCCGGTCGCTGACCGAACTGCTCGACGAATGGATGCCGATCGTCGCCGGCTCCGAGATCAACGACGACCCCTGCAATCCCGTCTCTCGACACGCACGCGACATGGTGCGCGACCACGGCGAGGACACGCCGATCGAGTGGGTCCACCGCTCCACCCGGTTCGGCGAGAAGCTGGCCACGCCGGACACGTCGATCGCCGACCTGATCGGCGAGGTCGACCCCATCAAGGTGGCCGAGGGCCGGTACCTCTCCGACGAGCTCACCCTGCACTACGGCCTGGTGCCGAGGACCAACAGGGGCATTTTCGCCATCAACGAGCTGCCCGACCTGGCCGAGCGCATCCAGGTCGGCCTGCTCAACGTGCTGGAGGAGCGCGACATCCAGGTGCGGGGCTACAAGATCCGCCTGCCCCTCGACATCATGCTGGTGGCCTCGGCCAACCCCGAGGACTACACCAACCGGGGGCGGATCATCACCCCGCTGAAGGACCGCTTCGGGGCCCAGATCCGTACCCACTACCCCCTCGACACCGACCTGGAGCTGGCGGTCGTCCGCCAGGAGGCCCGGCCGCTGGACGCCGCCGCCGTCGGGGTGCCGGGGCTGCGGGTGGAGGTGCCCGACCACATGGCCGAGATCGTGGCCACGGTCAGCCACCAGGCCCGGGCCAGCTCCCATGTCAACCAGCGCTCGGGCGTCTCGGTACGGCTCACCATCGCCAACTACGAGACCATGGTGGCCAACGCCACCCGCCGGGCCCTGCGCCTGGGCGAGACGGTGGTCGTGCCCCGGGTGAGCGACCTGGAGGCGCTGCCGGCGTCCACCGCCGGCAAGGTCGAGATCGAGACCCTCGACGAGGGCAACGACGGCGCGGTCCTGGAGCGGATCCTGAAGTCGTCGATCCTGGCCGTCTTCCGCCGGCGCTGCCCGATGGAGCGCTTCCGCGACGCCCTCGCCGAGTTCGACGGCGGGACGATCCTCCACACCGGCGACGACGTGCCGTCGGCGGACTACGTCGCCGCCCTGGCCAAGCTGCCGGCGCTGCGCTCCGCCGTGGTGCCGCTGGCCGGGGGCGAGAACCCGGCCGCCATCGCCAGCGCGGTGGAGCTGGTCCTGGAGGGCCTCCACCTCTCCCGCCGGCTCAACAAGGACGCCGCCGGCAGCCGGGCCACCTACCGAGGCCGCTGATGCCCCCCCTCGGTTCTGGTTGCACTTACCCGTCATATACGCGGGTAGATGCAACCAGAACGGGTTGAGATGGGCCGGTTCCGGTACTCGCGCTGGGACGGGACCCAGACGGGGTTCGACCTCAACGCCGCAGACGTGCTCGGCCAGGCCACCGACGACCTCGTGTACCACGGCGACGTGAACGCCGCCCTCCGGCGCATGCTCCAGGAGGGCATGCGCGACCGCATGGGCGAGCGCATCGCCGGCCTGCGGGAGCTGCTGGAACGCCTCCGCCAGCGCCGGCGGGAGGAGTTGGCCAACCACGACCTGGGCGGCGTGTACGACGACATCGCCGAGAAGCTGCGGGAGGTGGTCACCCAGGAGCGGGCCGAGATCGACCGCCTGGAAGAGGCGGCCCGCCAGTCCGGCGACCAGCGCCGGCAGGACATCGTCGGCGACGCCATGGCCGAGCGCCGCATGGCACTGGATCTGCTGCCGCCCGATCTGGCCGGGCAGGTGCGGTCGCTGTCGGAGTACGACTTCGCCTCCGGTCAGGCCCGGGAGCGGTTCGAGGAGCTGCTGGACCGGCTGCGCCAGGAGCTGCTGAAGGGCCAGTTCAACCAGCTGTCCGAGGCCATCTCCAACACCACGCCGGAGCAGATCGCCCGTACGAAGGACATGCTGGCCGCCCTCAACCAGATGATCGACCAGCGGGCGCGGGGCGAGGAGTACGACTTCGACGGGTTCATGGCGCAGTACGGCGACTTCTTCCCCGGCAACCCGAAGGACCTCGACGAGCTGCTCGACCAGCTGGCCCAGCAGATGGCGGCAATGCAGACGTTCATGAACAGCCTGTCGCCGGAGCAGCGGGCCCAGCTCCAGGCTCTGTCCGACCAGCTGCTCGACGACATGGACCTGCGCTGGCAGATGGAGCAGCTGGGCCGGAACCTTCGGGAGGCCCGGCCCGACGCCGGCTGGGGCAACAGCTGGCAGACCGGCGGCTCGGGGCCCATGGGGATGGGCGAGGCGGCCGAGCTGATGGACCGGCTGAGCTCCATCGACCAGCTGGAGAACCTGCTGCGCTCCGCGGCCCAGCCGGGGGCCCTGGCCGAGGCCGACATCGAGGTGGCGTCAGAGCTGCTGGGGCCGGATGGAGGCCGGAGCCTCGAGCGGCTGGCCGAGCTCACCCGGATGCTTCAGGAAGCCGGGCTCATCGAGCAGCGGGAGGGCCGGCTGGAGCTGACGCCTCGCGGGCTGCGGGCCGTGGGCCAGCGGGCGCTCTCGGACCTGTTCGCCCGGCTGTCAAAGGACCGCCTCGGCCGCCACCAGGCCGACCGGGAGGGACCGGGTCACGAGCGGACCTTCGACTCGAAGCCCTATGAGTTCGGCGACCCCTTCCACCTGGACATCGAACGCACCATCCGCAACGCCCTGGGCCGGACCGGCGGAGGCACCCCGGTGCGCCTCGATCCCGACGACTTCGCCGTCGAACGCACCGAGGTCCTCACCCGGACGAGCACGGTGCTCCTGCTCGACCTGTCGCTGTCGATGCCCATCCGGGACAACTTCCTGGCCGCCAAGAAGGTGGCGCTGGCCCTCCACGCCCTCATCACCAGCCAGTACCCCCGGGACTACCTGGGCCTCGTCGGCTTCGGCAAGGTCGCCCGGCCGCTGCGTCCCGATCAGCTGCCCGAGGTCTCCTTCGACTTCGAGATGGGCACCAACATGCACCACGCCCTGCTGCTGGCCCGCCAGCAGCTGGGCCGCCAGTCGGGCACCAAGCAGGTCATCATGATCACCGACGGCGAACCGACCGCCCACATCGAGGCCGACGGGATCGTGTTCGCCGAGTACCCCCCGGTGCGGGAGACGGTGCGGGCGACGCTCGCCGAGGTGGCGCGCTGCACGGCCGAAGGCATCCGCATCAACACCTTCATGCTCGACGCCACCGACCACCTGCAGGCCTTCGTCGAGCGCATGACCCGCCTGAACCGCGGCCGGGCCTTCTTCACCACCCCCGAGACCCTCGGCAGCTACGTGCTCGTCGACTTCCTGGAGCACAAGCGGGCCCCGCGGGGCGACGGCCGGCGCCGGCGCCCAGCCTGAACTAGGCCAACCGCTCCTCGTACAGGCGCCGGGTGCGGTCGTCGAACGCCACCAGCCGGACGAGCTCGACGGAGCTGGGCGTCGAGCGGACGGTGTTCACCGCGATGGTGGCCGCTTCCTCGGCGGGGTACCCATAGATGCCGGTGGAGATGGCGGGGAAGGCGACGCTACGGGCACCGAGCTCGTCGGCCACTTCGAGGCTGCGCCGGTAACAGGAGGCGAGCAGCTCGGCCTCGCCGGCGCCGCCACCCCGCCACACGGGGCCGACGGTGTGGATCACCCAGCGGGCCGGGAGGCGGAAGCCGGAGGTCGCCTTCGCATCACCGGTATGGCATCCGCCGAGCGGGCGGCAGGCCTCAACCAACTCGGGGCCCGCCGCCCGGTGGATGGCCCCGTCGACGCCGCCCCCGCCGAGGAGAGAGCTGTTGGCGGCGTTGACGATGGCGTCGACGGCCTCGGCGGTGATGTCGCCCTGTACCGCTTCCACGCGCATGGGGCGCGGATGGTAGCGGCCCGGCTTGCGCCGGCGAGGGATAGGCGGCATGATGACAAAGTTGTAATTACACGAGTGGCAGCCCTGGAAAGCTTCCGGAGCCGCCATGAGCCGCACGACGATCACGTTGAGGGGAGGCGGCCGATGATGGAGCAGAGGCGGGGACACCGTTTCGACCTCGGGGACCGCAGCTGGCAAGGCCAGGCCAACTGTCTGGGGGTCGATCCGGACCTGTTCTTTCCGGAGCGGGGAGCATCGACGCGAGAGGCCAAGGGGGTGTGCCGGGGCTGCGTCGTCCGTGAGGAGTGCCTCGAGTACGCCTTGGTGAACGGCGAGAAATTCGGCATCTGGGGTGGCCTGAGCGAGCGGGAGCGCCGGCGTATCCGCCGCCAGCGCACCCTGGCCCGCCGGCCCGACGGCGGAGCGGCGTCCGCCTAACAGGCTTCCCTGCCTTCCCGGCGGCGTCCGGGCGCGACCACGATCCGCGCCCGGACGTCAGCCGGGCAGGGACTTCGCCGGGTCCAAGTCCAACTCGGCCCATCGCTCAGGCGAAACCGCGTCCAGGACCGCCGCCGGCACCAGGCCGACCAGCTCGGCCCGAGCGACGGGAGCCCGGGCGGCGACGGCGTCGAAGGCGTCGGCCGGCGTGACCCGCTCGGGGTCGACCAGGTTCATCGACACCTGGGCCCGGCCGCCCACGTCGAGGCCGAGGGCCCGCAGGCCCGGGCCCCTGATCTCCCGGGCGATGTGGCGGGCAACGGCGACCGGCACACCCTCGGCCAGCCATACGTTGTAGGCGACGAGGACCTGCCGGGCGCCGGCGCAGATGGCGCCGGCGGTCGGGTGGGCCACCTGCGGGCCGGTGTCGGGCGCCAGACCGGTGAAGGCCCGCCGGCGCACGTCGGGCAACGACCGCTCCGGGCCGTAGAGGAAGCAGGGCACGCCCAACTCGTCGCCGGCCCACGCCGCGAACTCGTCCCGGGCGGCGACGGCGTCATCCATCGTGGAGCCGCCGAGGGGCACGAACGGCACGACGTCGACCGCTCCCAGGCGGGGGTGCACGCCGACGTGGAGGCGCAGGTCGATCCGGCGCACCCCTTCGGCCGTCACCGCCCGGGCCGCCTCCTCCACGCCGGCGCCGGCCAGCGTCAGCACCGCCCGGTTGTGGTGGGCGTCGGAGTGGACGTCGAGCAGCGCGGCGCCGGCGGATCCGGCGACGGCCTCGACCACCGCCCGGTCCCGTCCCTCGCTCACGTTGATCACGCACTCCAACACGTCGCCCGTAGGCTGCCAGACTGCCTCTAGCCTCCGAGTGATGGATGTGGGACTGGCCCTGCCCCAGTACGACTTCTCGGTCCCCGGCGAGTCGCCGCTGCGCTGGGAGACCCTGCTCGGCTGGGCCCAGCGGGCCGAGGCCCTGGGTTTCGGCTCGGTGTGGTTGTCGGACCACCTGTTCCTCGACATCAGCCGCTACGGCGCCCCGCCCGGCGACCACGGCTGCTTCGACGCCATCGTCGCCCTGGCGGCCATCGCCCGCCGTACCACCAAGGTCCGCCTCGGCACCCTGACCCTGTGTGTTCCCTTGCGCCCGGCCACCGTGCTGGCCAAGGCACTGGCCACGCTGGACGTGGTCTCCGGCGGCCGGCTCACCGTCGGCCTCGGCGCCGGCTGGTACGAGCCCGAGCTGGCCGCCGCCGGCCTCACCCTCCTTCCGCCCGGGAAGCGCCTGGCCCACCTGGCCGAGGCGGTCCAGGCCGTGCGGGGCATGTTCGGCGGCGGGCCGTTCACCTTCGACGGCACCTACGAGCGGGCCGACCAGGCCCGGTGCAACCCCCGGCCGGTGCAGCGGCCGGCGCCGCCCATCTGGGTGGGGGGCAAGGGCGAGAGGCTTGTCGAGTTGGCCGGCCGCTACGCCGACGGGTGGAACACGGCATGGATCTGGGCCCACGAGGACTGGAAGCAGCGGGCCGCCCTCCTCGACGCCGCCTGCGAGGCGGCGGGGCGGGACCCGGCATCGGTCACCAGGTCGGTCGGCCTCCACGCCTTGGCCGGCGAGGACGAGGCCGACCTGGCCCGCCGGTACCGCCGGCTCCAGGAGCTGTCGCCCGCCGGCGTTCTGGACCGGACGGACCTGTCGGAGTGGCGCAAGGGCCGGCTGGTGGGGACGGTCGACCAGGTGGCGGAGCAGGTACAGGAGTGGGAGTCGCTGGGCGTCTCGAGCCTGGTGGTCAACGCCGGCGCCGTGCCCTTCGCCCTGGCCGCAGCCGACGACGTGGCGTTGCTGGCCGCGGCCTGTAGGCTCTGACCCATGGGCAGCATCGGTGCGCCGGAGTTGATCATCTTCCTCCTCGTCATCCTCCTGCTCTTCGGGTCCACCAAGCTGCCGAAGCTGGCCAAGTCGCTGGGCGAGGCCCAGAAGGAGTTCAAGAAGGGCGTGGCCGAGGCCGAGGAGCCCGAGGCACTGCCCGAGGAGAAGGTCACCATGACCAAGGCCGAGCTCGACGCCATGCTGGCCGAGCGGGAGGCCCGGGCCCGCAGAGACGCGCCTCCGAGCGTATAAACAGGGAACCAGGCGGCTCCGGCCGTCGTTCTCGTGTCGGGTAGTGGGATTCCCACCTGGGAGGATGTCGCTCGTGACCACGGGCGCTTTCTCTATACGGTGGCCTACCGCCTGACCGGTAACTCAGACGACGCTCAGGATCTGGTGCAGGAAGTGCTTCTCAAGGTGCGAAAAGGCCTGGAGACCTACCGACCGGGTTCGCTGGAAGGGTGGTTGAGCCGCATCACCACCAACACGTTCCTCGACGAGACCAGGCGCCGCCGGCGCCGGCCGGTCGATCGGTTGCCGGAGGACCCCGACCGGGTCCTGCCCGCAGGACCGGCGGCCGACGTGGCGCTGACCGCCGAGGCCCTGCCCGACGACGTCCAGCAGGCGCTGGGCCGGCTGCCCGAGGAGTACCGGGTGGCCGTCGTCCTGTGCGACGTGGTCGGCCTCTCCTACCAGGAGATCGGCGAGTCTCTCGACGTTCCCGTCGGCACCGTCCGCAGCCGGATCCACCGGGGGCGTGCCCTGCTCCGGAAGGCGCTGTCATGAGCACCGACTTCGGCCGTGGAGGCTTCGCAGGCCGGTCCCACCTCGGCGACGCCCTGAGCGCCCTGCTCGACGGGGAGCTGTCGGCGGGCCAGCAGGAGGCGGCCCGGGCCCACCTGGCCGCCTGCGAGGAGTGCACCGATGAGCTGTCGGCCGTCGGCCAGGCCCGGAGCTGGCTCCGGGGCCTGCCTCAGGTCGACCCGCCGTTCGGCTTCTACGAGCGCATCCTGCTCGACCGGCCCCTGGTGGTCGCCGTCCCCTTCGGTGCCCGACCCGGCTTGCGCCGGCGGGCCGGCATCGCGGCACTCGCCGCCGCCGCTGCCGCAGTGACCGTCCTGGGCGTCGGCTCGCCGGCGGCCCAGCCCGTGAACCCGTCCATGCCCCAGCTCGTGGAGGCCCACGCCACCAGCGCGTCGGTCGGTGCTGACCTCCTGAGCAAGCTGGCGCCGGCCGGCGTGCCGGTCTCCTTCGGCCGGTGATGGCGGGGCCGGTGAGGGTGCGGGCCGCCCAAGCCACCCGCACCGTCGCCGCCGTCGCCCTGGTCGCCGGCCTGGCCGCGCCGGCGTCGGCGGGCGCCCCCGCCCCGTTGGAGGCGGCCCGCCATGCGGCCGAGCAGACAGTCTTCGAGGGCGTGCTCACGGTGCGCTGGCGCGACGGCGACGCCACCCGCTCCGAGCGGCTCCAGGTGGAAGCGGCGGGCGGGTCCCTGATGGTCCGTGGGGCCAACCTGGTGATGGCCGGGCCCCAGCAGCAGCGCCTGCTGGCCCACGGGGGTCGCGGGTGGGAGGAGATGTGGTTGCCGTCCTTGTCCGCCGCCGCCCGCCCTGACGGCAATGCCAAGTACCGCACCACCACTCCGGCCGACGGGCCGGCGGTGGCCGGCAGGCCGACCAAGGTGATCGAGGTCCACACCGGTGGCACGCTTCTGGAGCGCATCTACCTGGACAGGGAGACCAACCTGCTCCTCGAGCGCGATCAGTACGACCGCCAGGGTGCGATCGTCCGTCAGCTGGCCTTCGAGTCGCTGACGATCGGCGGCGTCGCCAAGCCGCCCATCCCGCCCCGTTCGGCCGCCGACCACGCCCCGGAGCAGGTCTCGCCCGAGCGCCTGGCCTCGCCGGCGGCCGCACCGGAGCGCCTGGCCGACGGGTACCAGCGGCTGGGGATCTACCGCAACGGCTCGGTGCTGCAAGTCCTGTACAGCGACGGCGTCTACGACCTGTCGCTGTTCCAGCAGCGGGGCCGGCTCGTGCGCTCGGACCTCCCGGACAAGGGCGAGCGGGTTTCCGTCAAAGGGGCCCCCGGCTGGCACTACCCGTGGCCCGGGGGCCAGCTGGTGGTGTGGTCCGACGGCGGCCAGGTGTTCACCGCGGTGAGCGACGCCCCTCCGGAACAGGTGCTCACGGCCATCGAGTCGCTTCCCACGGTGCCAGGGCGCGAACTGTCGCTCCTGGGAAAGATCCGCCGCGCCGCCCAGGCCCTGATGGAGCCCCTTTCCTAGCGCCGGCCCCCGGCCGCGGCGCGCTCCACGCGCCGGCGGCGGGCGATGCGCCGGCGTTCGCGCTCGGATGCGCCACCCCACACGCCGTGGTCGATGCCGTTGCGCAGGGCGTACTCGAGGCAGGGTTCCTTCACCGGGCAGGTCGCGCAGATGCGCCGGGCAACTTCCACACCCACGCCATCGCTCGGAAAGAACACCGACGGCGCGTGCTCCTGGCAGTTGCCTTCAGCCATCCACTCGTTGTCCATCTGGCCCTCCTCGTCGGGCTACCGCTCTGAACAACGTCGTTGCGCCCAGAAGTGGTTCCCTCACCTCTTCCTACGTAGGGAAAGACGTTGGCGGATCGTGAAAAGTTTCACCACTCCTGGGTAGGACGCGGCCGTGGACGAAAGAACGGCGTACCAGATCCCGGTGACCACCCCGCCGGCGCCGCCGGCGACCCGCCAGAGGTCCAGCGCGGTCGTCGCCGCCCTGATCGGGGCCGTCGTCGGCGCGCTGGTGGGGGCCCTTGTGGCCACCGTGGTCGACGACGCCGGCCCCAGCTCCTCGACCGCCCTCACCGCCCCCGACCGGCCCTCGACCCAGCTGGCCCGGCCCGGCAACGTCGGGGAAATCCTCGACAAGGTGGAGCCGGCGGTGGTCTCCATCAGCACCCGGGGCTTCGCCCAGGACGACTTCGCCAGCGTGGTGCCCAGCCAGGGTGCCGGCACCGGGGTGATCCTCACCCCCGACGGCGACGTGCTCACCAACGCCCACGTCATCGCCGACGCCGCATCCATCAAGGTCCGGCTGACCACCGGTGACCGCACCTACGACGCCACCCTCCTGGGCAGCGACCCGGCGGCCGACGTGGCCCTCATCCGCATCCAGGGCGCCCGCGACCTGCCCGTCGCCACCCTCGGCCGCTCCTCCGACCTGCGGGTCGGCGACCAGGTGGTCGCCATCGGCAACGCCCTGGCCCTTCCGGGTGGACCGACGGTCACCACGGGCATCGTCTCCGCCCTCGACCGCACCATCGGGTCGGGGCGGAACCGCCTCGAGCACCTGATCCAGACCGACGCCGCCATCAACCCCGGGAACTCCGGTGGCCCGCTGGTGAACGTCAATGCCGAGGTCGTCGGCATCAACACCGCGGTCATCCAGAGCAGCAGGCAGGGCGACGCCCAGAACATCGGCTTCGCCATCGCCTCCGACACCATCCGGCCCATGATCGAAGAGCTCCGCCAGCTCGGGGGCAGGGTGCGGGCGCCGGCCTTCCTGGGCGTGACCACCGCCACCCTCAACGACGCCACCCGCGACCGCCTCGGCGGCATCCCCGGATCGGGCGCCGTGGTGACGTCGATCAGCCCCGGCACGCCGGCCGAGGCCGCCGGCCTCGTCCCCGGTGACGTGATCGTCGGCGTGGGCGGTGACCGGGTGACGTCCTCCGACGAATTGGGCACGGCCATCCGCAAGCGCAAGCCCGACGACTCGGTCGAGGTGCGCTGGCGGCGGGGCGCCGGCGAGCGCTCGGCCACGGTGACCCTGGCGGCGACTCCGACCCGGTAGCGGGGTCGAACTGGTGACGGGCACTAGCCTGGCCCGATGGCCCAGGCACCCGAAGAGGTCGGCGAGTCCCAACCACCGCGCGGGCACGTCCGCGTCGTGTACATGGGCCCGGTGGCTCCCCACTGGCAGGTGGTCTCCGACTTCGGCGACCGCAACGTCATCGAGGAGCTGAGCCAGCGCATCCTGGCCCGCCTGCTCCTCCTCCCGCCGCACGACCCGCAGTTCCGCCGCAATCGTGAGCGGGTGGTGCGCGACGCCGAGCGCGAGAACATCCTGCTCGACTGGGATCTCGGCCTTCCCGAGGAGGACGGCGGGGAATCCGGCTAGCGGGCATGCCCGCGCCGTATGGTGGGAGGGATGCCACTGTCGAACGCTGACGCTGTGGTCGTCGCCGTTGCGGCCGGAGTCGTGCTCGTGGCCTTCGTCTGGGTCCTGCTGTCCCGCCGATCCACCGCCCGACGCCTCGCCGCCCTCACCGCCCGCATGGGCGAGTCCGACCTGCAGTTCGGAGGCCGGGCCGGGCTGGAGACCGGGCTGGCCAAGCTCGAGCGGGTGGTCGACAGCACCGTGGCCGTGGCCAGCGAGTCCCAGTCCGGCCAGGCGCTGATGGAGCAGGCCCTGGCCGCGGTCTCCCAGGGGGTCGTCGTGGGCGACGATCAGGGCAAGGTGGTCTTCCAGAACGCGCCCGCCGCCGCGCTCTTGAAGGGCTCGGCGGCCCGCGACACCGTCAGGGCCCTGCTGGAGAAGGCCGCCGACGGCGTGGAGGACACGGCGTCGGTCGACGTCGACGGGCCGCCGGCGAGGACGCTGCACCTCACGACCAGGCCGCTGCACGACGAGCAGCGCACCCTGGGGGGTGTCGTGGTGATCGACGACCGGTCGCAGCGCAACCGCCACGAGTCGGCCCGGCGGGAGTTCGTCGACAACATCGGCCAGGAGCTCAAGCGCCCCGTCGGTGCCCTGGGGCTGCTGGCCGAGACCCTGGCCGCGGAGAAGGACCCCGCCGTGGTGGCTCGTCTCTCCCGCCGGCTGCAGAACGAAGCCCAACGGCTGTCCCGGGTGGTCGACGACCTCATGCTCTTGTCGCGGATGGACGCCGAGGAGAACCCGGCGCCCGAGGCCGTGCCCATCCACCTGATCGTGGCCCAGGCCGCCGAGCGGGTGCGGGCCGCGGCTCAGGACAAGGACATGACGGTCAACTTCGGGGAGCCGGCCCAGCGCCTGACTGTGCTGGGAGACCGCCGCCAACTCGTCGCCGCCGTCTACAACCTCCTCGACAACGCGGTGAAGTACTCGCCGGCCCGCTCGGTGGTGGAGGTCCGTGGTCGCCCCGACGGCGACCGGGTGGAGCTCAGCGTGCGCGACTCCGGCATCGGCATCCCCGATGCCGACATCGAGCACATCTTCGAGCGCTTCTACCGCGTGGAGGGCGCCCGGGCTCGCAACATCGCCGGCACCGGCCTGGGCCTGGCCATCGTGCGCCACGTGGTGGGCAACCACCGGGGGGAGGTGCGGGTGGAGTCGGAGGTGGGCAAGGGCTCCACGTTCGTGCTGCGCCTGCCCGCCGGCCCGCCCCTGGCCGCGCCGGCGGTGGCCAACCCCGCCAAGGCCGGCTGACCGCGCCCTACGATGGGCCCGTGGCCCGCCCCACCACGGACGCCGGCTGGCAGCCGCTGCGCCGGCCGCCCCGCCCGCGCCCCGGCGGGCTGAGCAGGTCGCCGTTCTCGAGGCTCGCCGTCGTCCACATGCTGGCGGTGGCCGGGGACACGTTCGTCACCATGGCCCTGGCCGGGTCGCTGTTCTTCTCCATCTCCCCCCAGGCGGCGCGGGGCAAGGTCGCCCTCTACCTGCTGCTGACCGTGGCGCCCTTCGCGGTCCTGGCACCCATGCTGTCGCCGGTCATCGACCGCAGCCGCGGCGGCCGGCGTGCCCTCATCATCGCCGGCGCCGCCAGCCGGGCGATCGTGTGCCTCTCCATGGCGACCCACCTGAACAGCCTCCTCCTCTTCCCGGAAGCCTTCGCCGTGCTGGTGCTGTCGAAGGTCCACATGGTCGTCAAGAGCGCCCTGGTGCCCAACACCGTGTCCGGCGAGGGGGAGCTGGTGGCGGCCAACTCACGGTTGGCGGTCCTGTCCGTCCTGGCCGGCTTCGTCGCCGCCATTCCGGGGATCATCGTGCTCAAGATCGGATTCCTCGGCGCCCCGTGGGTGGTGCGCCTGGCCGCCCTGGCCTTCGCGGCGACGGCGGTGGCCGCCTTCCGCCTCACCCGCCCGCCGGCGGGCGATGCCCGGCTGCCCCCGGCGGCGGTGGGCGAAGCCGAGCTGCACGTGCCGTCGGTGCGCATGGCGGCCTCGGCCATGGGCGTCCTGCGCGCCGTCGTGGGATTCCTGACCTTCCTCATCGCCTTCAGCTTCCGCCACGACGACGCGCCGGCGTGGTGGTTCGGCCTCGTCCTGGCCGCCAGCATGGTCGGCTCCTTCGCCGGCGCCGCCTTGGCCCCCGGCCTGCGCAAGCGCCTGGTGGAAGAGCGCATCCTGCAGGGTGCGCTGGTGCTGGTGGTCGGCGTCGGGCTGGGGGCGGCCTGGATCGGTGGGCTGGCGGCCTCGGCGTTGCTCGCCGGCGCGGTCGGCGTGGCGGCGGCGGCCGGCAAGCTGGCCTTCGACAGCATCGTCCAGCGCGATGCCCCCGATGCGGTCCGGGGCCGGACCTTCGCCCGGTTCGAGACCCGTTTCCAGCTGGCCTGGGTGGCCGGCGCCGCCCTCCCGGTGGCCCTGAGCATCCCCAGTGGCATGGGCATGGGCGTCATCGCCCTGATCGCCGCCATCGCCCTGTCGTCCTACCTGGCCGCCCTGAGAGCGGTGGAGCACCGCGGGCACGAGCTACCGGAGAGGCGCTAGGGCGCAGGCAACCGCCTCGCCGAGCAGCCGCTGGCCGCGAAGGCGACTACTCCGGCAGGTCGATGCGGGCCAGCCACAGGCCAGGGGCGTCGACCTCGGCGGTGGTCGGAAGCTCCCGCTCGGTCACCCACAGCCGGTTGAGGCCTTCGTCGCCGGCCCGCTCCACCACCCCCCTGATGAAGTTGGCGCCCCGCTCGTACTGCCCTCGGCCCAGCTCCAGGCCGAGCAGGCGGGCGGCGAAGCGATCGCCGTCGGTGGCCTCCACCCGCCGCCGGCGCAGGGCCTCGGTGATCTGGCTGTAGGAGCCGATGAGGCGCCGGCCGGTGGTGTCCATGATGTGGTCGACGTAGCCCGACATGACGGCGGTGAGCG
>Ga0247713_1001053_pt1 | contig 14528 bp, 17 predicted proteins | sample 21E_NmetaG_FD_189936 | JGI IMG/M metagenome (GOLD analysis project Ga0247713, IMG submission 189936) | Soil microbial communities from hillslope of Landscape Evolution Observatory, University of Arizona, Oracle, AZ, United States - 2-1-E_N | ecosystem: Engineered > Artificial ecosystem >... | reverse complement strand
GGTTGCTCGTCGACGTGTCGCGCGCGGCGTAGGCCGCGGCGCCGGGCTGCGCCAGCGCATGGCTGCAGCGAGCGCGGGTACGCCAACTCTCGAGGGGAGTTCGCTACAGGAAGGGAGCCGCTCATGGCCACCCAGTTGCAGGAGAAGTTCAGCGTCTCGAACCCCGATCAGGCGTGGGGCGTCGTATCCGACGTCAGCAAGCTAGTGGCGTGCGTTCCGGGCGCGAGAGTCCTCTCGGCGCAGGGACCTACGAAGGCCGACGCCGAGATCAACGTGAACATGGGCTCGATGGCGATGAAGTTCACCGGCCCCGTCGAGATCGTCGAGCAGGACGCAGGCTCCAAGCGCGCGGTCATCAAGGCCAAGGCCAAGGAGGCCGGCGGCCAGAGCAACGCCGACGGCACCGTCACGATCACGATCGGCGGTGACGGCGGCACCGTCGACGCGATCGCCAACGTCAGCGGCAAGGCCGCCTCGATGGGCGAAGGAACCGTGCAGGCGGTGCTGCAGCAGCTCGTCAAGCAGTTCACGGGCAACCTCGCGAAGGCCTAGTCCGACAACCGGCCGCGCGGACGATCTGAGCGTCGCGCAGACGGCGCGTCCCGCCGCCCGCCGCTGCGGCCGGCGCTTTCGCGGGCGACGGCGCTGACGCGGCGCCCGCGACAATGGCGGCCAGCATGCCCGCGCTGTCCGCCGACCTCCGCGAGCTCGCGGCCATCTTCGCCGGCGGGTCGATCGGCGCGATCGCGCGCGCCGAGCTGGCGCTCGCGCTGCCCGCCGACGCGGGGCAGTGGCCGTGGACGACCCTGGCCGTCAACGTCGCGGGCGCCTTCCTGCTGGGCTGGTTTGCCACGCGGCTGCAGGAGCGCCTGCCGCTGTCGGCCTACCGCCGGCCGCTGCTCGGGACGGGGCTGTGCGGCGCGCTGACGACGTTCTCTGCGATGCAGCTCGAGCTGCTGCAGATGCTCGACGCCGGCTACATCGCGCTGGCCACGGGCTACGCGCTCGCCAGCGTGAGCGCCGGCTTCGCGGCCGTCGCGTTGGCGACGAACCTCGTGCGGCGCGCGAGGCTGCGCGCGTGAGCGCGCTCGTCGTGCTCGGCGTCGGCGTGCTCGGCGGCCTCGGCGCCGTCGGCCGGTTTTTGCTCGACGGCGCCGTGGCCGCGCGCGCCGGGCGCGACTTCCCGTACGGCACGCTGGTGGTCAACGTCTCCGGCGCGTTCGTGCTCGGGGTGCTCGTCGGCGCGGCCGTCGAGGGCGACGCTGAGCGGCTTTCCGCGAACGGGCTCGTCGGCGCGTTCACGACGTTCAGCACGTGGGCGTTCGAGAGCCACCGGCTCGGCGAGGACGGGCAGCTGCGGCTGGGCATCCTGAACTTCGCCGTCAGCCTCGTCCTCGGGATCGCCGCCGTCTGGGCCGGGCGTCGGCTGGGAGGCATCCTGTGAGCGACGATTGGCTGAAGCTGACCGCGTATCTCGGCGAGCGCGATCGCGCCGGCGGCGGCTTCCTGGCGGACGCGCTGACCGAGATCTACGCACGCCACGAGCTGCGCACGAGCCTGCTGCTGCGCGGCGTCGAGGGCTTCGGCGCCCGCCATCGCCTGCACACCGACCGGCTGCTCAGCCTCTCGGAGGACCTGCCGCTCGTCTCCGTCGCGGTCGACGTCCGCGCGCGCATCGAGGCCGCGCTCGCCGACGCCGAGCGGCTGGCGCTGCGCGGGCTGCTGACGCTCGAGCGCGTGCGGATGCTCGACGGCGCGGCCGAGGCCGCCGGGCCGGCGGACGACAGCGGCGAGGAGGCCAAGCTCACGCTGTACCTCGGCCGCCACGAGCGCGCCGGGGCCATCCCGGCGTACGAGGCCGTCGTCGCGCTCCTGCGCCGCCACGGGATCGCCGGCGCCACCGTGCTGCTGGGCGTAGACGGCACCGCGCACGGCGTCCGGCGGCGTGCCGCGATGCTCGGGCGCAACGCCGACGTGCCGGTCATGGTCGTCGCCGTCGGAGCCGTCGAGCGCATCCGGGCGGCGCTGCCCGAGCTGCGCGCGATGCCGCTGCGGCCGCTCGTCACGCTCGAGCGCGTGCGCGTCTGCAAGCACGACGGCCCGCGGCCCGCGGGCGCCGATGCGGCGCCTTCGGGCGCGTGGAACAAGCTCACGGTCTACTCGGGCGAGCAGGGGCCCCCCGCGGGGCGGCCGCTGCACCACCAGCTCGTGCGCGCGCTGCGTGCGGCGGGGGCTGCCGGGGCGACGAGCCTGCGCGGCATCTGGGGCTACCACGGCGACCACGAGCCGCAGGGGGACGTGTTCTGGCAGCTGCGCCGACGCGTGCCGGTCGTGACCGTCGTCATCGACTCGGCCGCGCGCATCGCGCGGTGGTTCGCGATCGCCGACGAGCTGACGGCCGGCAGCGGGCTCGTCACCAGCGAGAGGCTCGCGAGCGTCCGCGTCTGGGACGCATAGCAACTTGCCAGCCAGGCAGCCGGTGGCATGGGCGGCCGCTGCAGCCAGCCGCTCATGCTCGCGCCCGACCGGTTCGGCCGCCGCCGGCGCCGCGGTCCGCGCGGCGCGGGCGCTCGTGTTCGTCGCCGCGCGGTCTGGGCTAGCCCGACGCCCGCTGCGGGTTCGGCGTGCCGATCTTCTTGCGCGGCTCGCGTGTGCGCTGGCGCGGGTCGATGCGCGGCGGCTCGGCCGTCGGGTCCTCGACCTCGCCGGCGAGCAACTCGCTGCCGAAGAGCTCGAGGTTGCGGTGGACCTGGTCGAAGCGGAACGGGTCGACGTGCAGCTCGGCCGACGCGCTCCAGGGTGGCACCGGGCCGCCGGTCAGCGTGGGGTACAGCCGCGTCGCGTTGATCTGGTCGTGGTTGGCGCGGATCCTCAGCGCGCCGCCGGCCGACTCCCAGACGCGCTCGCCGTCGAAGCCCTTGTGGTCCTCGGCGAGGCCGCGGCAGAACCCGACCAGCGTCTGCGGCGCGTCGTCGGCCTCCGTGTAGACGTTCGATGCGTCGAGGATGACGCCGGTGAGCTGCACGTCGTAGGCGACCTGGCCGTCGTTCCACGGATGGGGAACCGGCGTGATGCGCAGGATGACGTCCCCGAAGCGCGATTCGATGTCGACGTACCTCATGGCCGCGCAATGTAGACGATCGCCCCGGCTGGACACCGCTGGCTCGCCGCCGCGCCGGGCTGGCGTCAGCGAAACATCTCGTCGGCGATGTCGCCGGCCTCCCGCCGGTTGTCCGGGCCGCCCGCGGGCTTGAAGCGCGTCCCGATCGTCACCAGCAGGTGCAGCACGCCGAGGACGATGAAGAACGCCGTGGGCGCGCTCTCGTCGGTGAAGGCGAAGAGAAACGGCGCCGCGATCAGCACCGCCGCGAGCGCGTAGTCGAGCAGCAGGTGGATGGAGACGGGCACCGAGTCGACCAGGGACGTCGGTCCGTCGCTGCTGGCGGCCAGGGCGATCACGATGACGCCCGCGACGATCGACACCGCGACGGCCGCGCTCGCCTCGAAGCTCAGCAGGAAGGGAGCCGCGATCAGCAGCACGCCGGCCGCGTACTCGATCGCGCCGTGCAGGAAGTGCGGGATCGGGCCCTGACGCAGCATCGTTGTCCGGACACTACCCGCGCTCAGTGAAAGAGACGCTGAAGCCTGAGCAGCACCCGGGGGTCCCCCGACGGGCGCATCCGCCCGCGCAGCACCATCCAGTGCGGCCGGGCGCGCTCGGACACCAGCTCGCCGAAGTCGTCGTAGCGCAGCCTCAGCCGCACGGTCGGCTTCGCGAGCCGGCCCTGGATGGCGGTCTTGCGGTCGCCCTCGATGAGCAGGTACCACGGCTCCATGTCCGGGAACTCCCATTGGATCGTCGTGCCGCGGGGCACCTCGTGGCCGCGCACGTTGCGGGCGAGCAGGTCGAAGAAGATCCGCACCGTCTGCGCGTCTCGCCCGATCGGGCCGTTGCCCTCGCCGAGCAGCCCGGCGCGCAGCAGCGCCAGCGCGCGCCGGCCGCGCTCGCGCGGCGAGACGTCCATCGGGAACGGGAAGTGGGCGATGTCGTCCAGCGGCAGCCCGATCGCCCGCAGCCGCGCCTCGTTGGCGCGCGCGCCCTCCTCGTAGATGTCCTCCAGCGTGTAGCCGAAGCACGTCGTGTAGCTCTCGTCCCAGTTCGGCGGGATCGACACGCTGAGCGTGTACTGCAGGACCTCGCGGATGAGGTCGACGATCGCATCCTGGGTGCCCTGCGGATCGGTGCGATAGAGGTCCGCCAGCAGCTTGACGCCGAAGGCGATGTGACGCTGCTCGTCGACGGCGACGTTGCGCATGCCCTCGCGGAAGCCGGGCAGCAGGTCAAGGCGCTCCAGCGACGTCTCGATGATGTGCTGGCCCGGCTGGGCGAGCGTGCCCTCGACGACGATGTGGTACATCGTGATCGCCTTGGCGAGCATGCGCGGCGAGCGGTCCCTGCGCAGCTCGTCGGCCATCCGGTCCAGTCGCCCGAACGTCCTGCGGTGCCCCCAGTTCAGCTCTGACTGCGTCGCGCGCAGCCCGCCGCCGAGCGTGCCGTCGCCGACGCCGACGACCTCGTGCATGAAGCGGTGGAAGAACACGGCGTGGCGCGCCTCGTCGACCTGCTGGGTGGCCAGAAAGTACTTCTGCTCCTCCAGCGGCGCGGCGTCGATGTACGGCGAGAGGTTGTCGGCGACCGAGTCCTCCCCGTGGAGGAACAGCGTGTAGAACCACAGCGCCCCGCGCCGCTGCTCGGGCGTCATCCGCTCGTGCCAGTCGACGCGGTCCTGCGTGAAGTCGATCGCGGTCGCCGACCAGTTGCCGCGCTCCCAGCGGGCGTACAGATCGGCGTAGTCGATCTGCTCCGTCGCGGCGGGCACGGTCACGGCCATGGACGACCTCCTGTCTTGAAGCGATCCGCTACTGGCTGGTTGGCCAGGACCGTACCGCAGCGCCGCCGCGCCGGTGTCAGCTGCCCGGCGGGCGGTAGTCGACCGAGCGCTGCGCCGCCGCGTCGACCTCCTCGGGGGTGAGCAGGACGGTCGTCTTCACGCCCGCCGCACCCGACGCGTTGACCGTGAGTGCGACCGCCGCCGCCGCCTCGTTGTCGGGCAGGTCTGCGACCACGTAGGCATCGCGCTCGCCAAAGGCGAAGTGGAAGCTCTCGAGCTTGCCGCCGACGCTCTCGGCGACATGTGCGACCGCCTCTCGGCGGCTGCTGCCGCCCGCGCTCTGGACGCCCTTGACGCCCTCCGGCGTATACATGGCCTCGAACAGGTACTTCGGCATGACACCCTCCTCGCTCGCCTTGCACCGAAGCGTTGCACCGCAAGGCGGCGTGGGCAACCGCGGCGGGTCGCGCCGCCGGTTCTAGCCTCAGGCGATGCCCGAGACCGAGGTCGTCCTCGTGCTGTGCGCGGCCGCGCTCGTCGCCGGCTGGGTCGACGCCGTGGTCGGCGGCGGGGGGCTCGTCCAGATCCCGGCGCTGCTCGTGCTGCTCCCGGGCGCCGCTCCGGCGCAGGTGCTCGCGACGAACAAGCTGTCGAGCGTGTTCGGCACGGCGGTCGCCGCGTGGGTCTACGTGCGGCGCGTGCGTCCGGACCTGCGGACGGCGCTGCCGATGGCGGCCGCGGCCGTCGCGGGCTCCGCGGCGGGAGCGGCGTGCGCATCTCTGCTGCCTGCGTCCGTGTTCCGGCCACTCGTGCTCGTGCTGCTCGTCGTCGTCGCGACCTACGTCCTGCGCCGCCCGCGCCTCGGCGACATGCAGGCGCTGCGCCTCGGCGGGGCGCGGCACCTCGCCGCCGCGCTCGGCGCCGCGCTCGCGATCGGGTTCTACGACGGCATCTTCGGACCCGGCACCGGCTCGTTCCTCGTCTTCGCGCTCGTGGCGCTCATGGGCTACTCGTTCCTGCAGGCGTCCGCGAAGGCGCGGATCGTCAACCTCGCGACGAACCTGGGCGCGCTCGCCGTCTTCGTGCCGCAGGGTGCGCCGCTCTACGGCCTGGGCCTGGCGATGGCCGCCTGCAACGTGCTGGGCGGTCGCCTGGGCGCGGTCACCGCGATCTCGCGCGGCAGCGGCTTCGTGCGCGCGGTGTTCCTGGTCGTGGTGGGCGTGCTCGCCGCGCGGCTGGCGGTGGACGTCGTGCGTGGGCTCTGAGGCGCCGGCCGGGCGCCGCGCTAGGCCGTCTTCGGCGAGCTCCACGGCGCCGCCAGCCGCGCGGCCAGCTCGCCCGGCAGCGCGTCGATCGCGATTCGCTCCTGCGACAGCGAGTCGCGGTCGCGGACGGTGACGGTGCGGTCCTCGAGCGTCTGGTGGTCGATCGTCACGCAATACGGCGTGCCGATCTCGTCCTGGCGGCGGTAGCGCCTGCCGATCGAGCCGCCCTCGTCGTACTCGCTCTGCATGAGGCCGCGCAGCGCGCCGTAGACCTCCTGCGCGACGGCGGGCTGGTCGTCCTTGCGCACGAGCGGCAGGACGGCGGCCTTGACCGGTGCCAGGCGCGGGTGGAGCTTGAGCACGGTCCGCTGCTCGCCCTCGACCTCCTCCTCGTCGTAGGCGTCGACCATGAAGGCGAGCGTCGCGCGGTCGGCGCCGGCGGCCGGCTCGATGACGTGCGGCACGTAGCGGTCCTTGGTCTGCGGGTCGAAGTACTCGAGCTTCTCGCCCGAGAACTTCGCGTGCTGCGTGAGGTCGAAGTCGCCGCGGTTGGCGATGCCCTCCAGCTCGCTCCAGCCGATCGGGAACAGGTACTCGACGTCGGCCGTGGCGCTGGAGTAGTGGCTGAGCTCGTCGGGGTCGTGGTCGCGCAGGCGCAGGTGGTCCTCGCGGATCCCGAGCTCGGCGTACCAGTCGCGCCGCGCCGCCTTCCAGAAGTCGTACCACTGCGGCGCCTCGTCGGGCGGCACGAAGAACTCCATCTCCATCTGCTCGAACTCGCGCGTCCGGAAGACGAAGTTGCCGGGCGTGATCTCGTTGCGAAACGACTTGCCGACCTGCGCGATGCCGAAGGGAGGCTTCTTGCGCGAGAACTGCAGGACGTTCTTGAAGTTCACGAAGATCCCCTGTGCCGTCTCGGGGCGCAGGTAGACGGTCGCGCCGGAGTCCTTCACGGGTCCCATCGTCGTCTCGAACATGAGGTTGAAGTCGCGCGCCTCGGTGAGGTCGCAGCTCGGCCCGTCGCCCACGTGCTTGGACGGCTTCTGCGGGCACTGCAGCTCGCCGAGGTGGTCGGCGCGGAAGCGCTGCCCGCAGGCGCGGCAGTCGACCATCGGGTCGGTGAAGCCGGCGAGATGGCCGGACGCCTCCCACGTCTTCGGGTGCTGGAGGATCGCGCTGTCGAGGGCGACGATGTCGTCGCGCTCGCGGACCATCGCGCGCCACCACTCGTTCTTGACGTTCGTCTTCAGCAGAACGCCGTAGTGGCCGTAGTCGTACGTCGAGCCGATGCCGCCGTAGATCTCCGACGAGGCGAAGACGAAGCCACGCCGCTTGCACAACGCGACGATCTTCTCCATGGTGGCCGCGTCGGGCATCGGGGGGGCCATGCTAGATAATGGGTCGCCCGTGCCCTTCTACGAGTACCGCCGCCCGGACGGAACGACGTTCGAGGTCATGCAGAAGATGAGCGATCCGCCGCTGACCGAGGACCCCGCGACGGGCGTCCCGGTGGCGCGCGTCTTTCACCCGATCGCGGTGCACTTCAAGGGCAAGGGGTTCTACAACACCGACTACGGGACGAAGAAGCGCGCGCGCGAGCAGGAGTCCCAGAAGAGCAGCGAGGGCGGGGGCGGCAAGGCCTCCGGCGCAGACGGTTCCAAGGCGGCGCAGAAGGCCGACGGCGCGAAGTCCGACGCCGCCAAGCCGTCCTCGGAGTCGACGAAGACCTGATCGCGACGCGAAGCGGCCAGCGGCACACCGCCGGCTCAACCTGCGCGCTCGGCCTGCTGCTGTGGGGCCGCGGCGACCCGTGCTGCGCCGTCGCGCTGTGGGACGACCACTTCCGAGCGCGTCGACTGGCTCGCGGTCGCCGAGCTGCGCCGCTGCGCGGGCAGCCGGTTCGACCCGCCGTCGTGCGGGCGCTGTGCGACGTGATCGCCGAGCAGAGCGCCCCGGGCCTCGTCATCCAGCGAGGAAACGGCGGACCCTCGCCTGCTTGACGGCCTCGGGGACCCGCCCCGACGCCGACCCGAGCACCACGGTCTGCGGCGAGCCGACGACGGCGAGCGCGCCGAATAGGCCGAGCAGCGTCGGCCCGCTCATGTCCGAGCGCAGCGCCTTGGGCACGTTCCACGAGATCAGCGGCAGCCGCGCGAAGGCCACCGGCGACAGGAGGCGGCGCTTCATGGCGGCCGCGATCTTCTGCTGGCGGCGGGCGCGCGTCAGGTCGTCCTCGTCGCGGTTGCAGGAGTTCTTGCGCGTGCGGGCGAGCGCGAGCGCCTGCCTGCCGTCGATGTGCGTCTTGCCGGCCTTCAGCCGCAAGGTGTAGCCGCCGTTGCGAAAGCCCCCGTTGATGCGCGACACGACGCAGCCGCCGCGGTAGGTGATGCCGCCCATCGCGTCGATGAGATCGGGGAAGTCCTCGAAGCTCACGATCATGAGGTGGTTGACGTCGACGCCGGTGAACTGCTCGATCGTCTGCACGGCGAGCGCCGGCCCGCCGATCGCGAAGGCCGCGTTGACCTTCTGGCGCCCGGCACCGGGGATGTCCACGACGGTGTCGCGCGCGATCGCCATGCGGCTGTTGGCCCCGCCGCCGATGCGCAGCAGCAGGATCGAGTCCGAGCGGCCGTTGCCGGACGTCTGCGCACCCGGCTCGGCGTTCCTCTCGTCGCGCACGTCGGAGCCCAGCACGAGGATGTTGTTCGGCGACGTCAGCGGATAGCCCGCGCCGCCGAGGTACTGGTTGGCGTCGGAGACCTTGCCCTGCTGGATCTGCGCGCTGACGAGGAAGACGAGCGCCGACAGCCCGATCCAGACGGCGATCGCGCCCAGCAGCCAGCGCACGACGCGCCAGCTGCCGGGGCGGCGCAGGCGCGGCCGGCGGGCACGCCGGCGCGTGCCGCCGGGCTGTTGCGAGGCTTCTTCGCGCAGCCGTCCGACACCGTCGCGCTCGCCGTCCGGCCGGCGCGAGAACAGGGGCTTGCGCGAGCGGTAGACACGGTACTCGGGCCGGCCCGCGGGCCTCTCGGGGTCCTCGGGTGGCGCCATGCAGCCCTGTATGGTGGCCGATCGTGTCGACCGGCTGCGTGATCGGGGTCGACCTCGGTGGCACGAAGCTGCTGGCCGGCGCGGTCGATCCGGAGTTGAACGTCCACCACCGTGCGACGCGCCCGGCGCGCGTAGCCGACCACCAGGCGGTCGTCGCGATCGTCGTGTCCGCGGTGGCCGAGGTGCGCGACGCGATCGAGAGCGCATCGGGCTCGGTGCGGGCCGTCGGCATCGGGATCCCGTGCCTCATCGACCAGCGGCGTGGCATCGCGGTGATGTCGACGCACCTGCCGCTGGCAGGCGTCCCGTTCCGCGATCTCGTCGCCGAGCGGATCGGGCTGCCGGTCTTCGTCGACAACGACGCCAACGCGGCGATGCTCGCGGAGTGGCGCTTCGGTGCGGCGCGCGGCGCGGGCGACGCCGCGCTGCTGACGATCGGCACCGGCATCGGCGGCGGCCTCGTCGCCGGCGGGGCGCTGCAGCGCGGCAGCCAGGGCGCGGGCGCCGAGCTCGGGCACATGGTCGTCCAGGCCGACGGTCCGCGCTGCAACGGCAACTGCCCCAACCGCGGCTGCCTGGAGGCGATGGTCTCCGGTACGGCGCTGGCGCGCGAGGCGCAGCGGATCGCGCGCGAGCGACCGCGCTCGGGGCTCGGCCGGGCGCTCGCCGGCGGCCGCGAGATCAGCGGGCCGCTCGTCACCGAGCTCGCCCACGACGGCGACGCGGCCGCGATCGATGCGCTCGCGGCGATCGGCCGCTGGCTGGGGGTGGGCGTCGCGAACCTCGTCAACATGCTCAACCCGGACGTCGTCGTGATCGGCGGCGGAGTGATCGCGGCGGGCGAGCTGCTGCTCGAGCCCGCGCGCGCGGTGGTCGCCGAGCGCGCGCTGTCGCCCTCCAAGGAGCACGCGCGGATCGTGCCGGCGCGCTTCGGTGCCGAGGCGGGGATGCTCGGCGCCGCCACGCTCGCGCTCGACGGCCTGGGCGCTGTGCTGTGATTGGCCCGTGACGACCGTCGGCCGCCTCATCGTCTGCCCTACCCCGATCGGCAACCTCGAGGACGTGACGCTGCGCGTGCTGAGCGCGCTGCGCGAGGCCGACGTCGTCGCGTGCGAGGACACGCGCCGCACGCGCGTGCTGCTGGAGCGCTACGGCGTGTCGGCGACACTCGTCAGCTACCACGAGCACAACGAGCGCGCACGGGCGGCGCAGCTCGTCGAGCGAATGCAGCAGGGCGACGTCGTGGCGCTCGTCTCCGACGCCGGCACGCCGTTGGTGAGCGACCCGGGCTTCGTGCTCGTGCGGGCGTGCGTCGGCGCCGGGCTGGCCGTCGAGGTGCTTCCGGGCCCGAGCGCGGCGCTGTCGGCGCTCGTCGCGAGCGCGCTGCCTGCCGACGTCTGGCGCTTCGTCGGCTACCTGCCGCGCTTGCGCGGCGAGCTCACCACGCTGCTGCGCGCACCGGAGACGATCGTCGGCTTCGAGTCGCCCAACCGCGTCGCGGCGTCGCTGGCGGTGCTGGCGGCGATCGACCCCGACCGGCCGGCCGCGGTCTGCCGCGAGCTGACGAAGGTCCACGAGGAGATCGTGCGCGGGAGCGCCGCCGAGCTCGCCGAGCGCTACGCGGCGCAGTCGCCGCGCGGGGAGGTCGTGCTCGTGATCGGCGGCGCGCCGGCGGGCGAGCCTGAGCTCGCTCCGGCGCTCGCCGCGCTGCGCAAGCTCGTCGCGGCGGGCGCCAAGCCGCGCGCCGCGAGCTCGGTCGTCGCGTCGCTGACGGGGGTGAGGCCCAACGCGCTGTACCGCGCGCTGATGGAGGAGGAGCCGGCAGGGTGATGCGGCTGTACCGCGCGCCGTTCTCGACGAACGTCGAGCGGGTGGCGCTGGCGCTCGCGCACAAGCGCCTCGAGGTGAGCTCCGTCTGGATCGACTACGCCGACCGCTCGCCGGTCGAGCGCGTGAGCGGCCAGCCGCTCGTGCCGGTGCTCGAGTTCGACGACGGCACCGTCGTGCACGACTCGATGCAGATCGTGCGGGTGCTGGAGGAGCGGGTGCCGTGGCCGCCGCTGTACCCGCCCGACGTGCTGGGCCGCGCGCAGATCATCCACTTCATCGACTGGTTCAACGACGAGTGGAAGGTCGCGCCCAACGCGATCGAGTCCGAGATCGGGCGCGAGGCGCCCGACGTGGCGGTGATCGAGCGGCTGGCGGCCCGGATGGCGGGCGCGCTCGATCGCTTCGAGCTCATGCTCGACGGCCGCGACTACCTCATGGGCGACACGTTCTCGGCGGCCGACTGCGCGGCGTATCCGTTCCTGAAGTACGCCGCTTGGCGCGATCCCGCCGACGACGAGCTGTTTCACCGCGTGCTCGACGGCTACCAGCAGCTCGGCGACGACCACCCCCGGCTGGCGGCGTGGATCGCGCGGATCGACGGACGCCCGCGGGCGTGACGTCCCGCAGGCGCGAGGAGGTCGCCTCGTCGGTGTGCGACGGCGACACCGTCCGCCGCGCGGCGCTCGCGGTCGCGATCGTCGTCGGGCCGAAGAGGGCCGCCGGCGTTTTACGCCGGCCGCGCGGCGCAGAACATGATGTCGCGGCGTCCAACGACGCGATCGGCTCCTGTCGCGACGGCGTCGCCGACGCCGAGCGGCTGCGCGCGGGCTCGGGCACGGCTAGGACGAGAAGCCGCTGCCGGCCGAGGAGTGGGTGGCGCGCGCCGACCGGCGGCCGTTCGAGGAGATCGTCCAGGAGCTGTAGTGCGCCGTCTGGCACCTTCGTCTGTGAAGAACCACGCACGATCGTGTGCCGCGAGTGGCGCGCCGCGCGCGGCCCGCGGGTGGGCGTCGTAGCGTCGCGGTCGTGTACCGGCTGCGCGACGTCCTTCTCCTGCTGTCGACCGCCGCCGTCGCATCCGTGCCCGATCGGGCGGCCGCCGGCGCGCGCGGATGGCAGATGCCCGTCGACGGCGAGATGCTGCGGCGCTACGCGGTCGGACCCGACCGCTATGCGGCGGGTCAGCACCGCGGCGTCGACCTCGCAGCGCCGCTGGGCACGACGGTTCGCGCGGCCTGTGCCGGGCGCGTGAGCTTCACGGGCCGCGTGCCGCGCGGCGGGCGCACGGTGAGCGTGCGCTGCGGGCGCCTCGTGTCGACCTATCAGCACCTGGGCGACGTCGCCGTGCGGCGCGGGCAGGTCGTCGCGGCCGGCATGCCGATCGCGACCGTCGGCCGCGCGCGGCCGCGCCCGCACGTGCATCTCGGCGCTCGGATCGCGGCGACACGGATGTACGTCGATCCGCTGACGCTGCTGTCGCGCGCGCCGCGCGCCGGGCCGCCGCCGCTGCCGCTGCGCCCGCGGCCGACGCCGCCCGGTCCGGCGCCCGGCGGCCCGGCGCCGGTGCCGGCCCCGCTGCGCCCGCTCGTGCCGGCGCCGGCCGCCGTGCGCGCGCCGCCACCACGCCCGGCGCTGCCGTGGCCGGTCTGGCTCGGCCTCGCGCTCTTCGGCCTCGGGCTGCCGCTCGGCGGCGTCGTGCACGTTCGCCGCCGGCGGCGGCGCCGGGTCGCGGCGCGCGCGCCGCTGGCGGTGCGCTGAGTCCGGGCGAGGCGAAGCTCTGGGCCCGGCCGGTGCCGGCGGCCGGGGGCGCCGCGGACGCGCGCCGCCGAAGCAGACGACGGGCGGCCGTGGCGTTCGAGGCGCGGATGTCGCACCTGGTGCGACACGACCGGGCGACGCGCGGGTCGCGAACGTCGCGACCCTGCCGGCCGCGGCGCCGGACCGGTCCGCGCACAGCGACTAGCCTGCGCGAGCGATGCCGTTCTACGTGACCACGCCGATCTACTACGTCAACGCCGCCCCCCATCTCGGCCACGCGTACTCGACCATCGCCGCGGACGTCATCGCGCGGCACATGCGCCAGCGGGGGGAGGACGTGTTCTTCCTGACGGGCACCGACGAGCACGGCGAGCCCGTCGCGCTCGCGGCCGAGCGCGAGGGGCTGACGCCGCAGGAGCTCGTCGACCGCAACGCTCCGCGCTTCATCGACCTCATGCCGCGGCTGAACGTCTCCAACGACTTCTTCATCCGCACGAGCGATCCCGAGCACATGGCCAAGGTGCAGGAGGTCCTCGGCCGGATCCGCGACAACGGCCACGTCTACGAGGGCGTCTACGAGGGCTGGTACTGCCCGCGCTGCGCGGACTTCAAGGGCGAGAGCGAGGTCGGGCCGGACAACACGTGCCTGATCCACAAGACCCCGCTGGCGCGCGAGAAGGAGGACAACTACTTCTTTCGCCTGTCGGCCTTCCAGGACGACCTCATCAGGCTGCTCGACGAGCAGCCGGACTTCGTCATGCCGCGCCACCGCTACAACGAGGCGCGCTCGTTCATCGAGTCGGGCCTGCAGGACGTCTCGCTCAGCCGCTCGACGTTCAACTGGGGCGTGCCGGTCCCGTGGGACCCAGGCCACGTCTTCTACGTCTGGTTCGACGCGCTGCTGAACTACTACACCGCGCTGTCGTACGCCGACGACGGCGACGACCTCACCGCTCGCTTCTGGCCGGCGCAGTACCACCTCATCGGCAAGGACATCCTGAAGTTCCACACCGTGTTCTGGCCGGCGATGCTGATGGCGGCGGGGCTGCCGCTGCCCGAGCACGTCTTCGTCCACGGCTTCCTGCTCATCGGCAAGGACAAGATGGGCAAGTCGGCGGGCAACGCGATCGATCCCTTCAAGATCATGGACCAGTTCGGCACCGACGCGCTGCGCTTCTACCTCATGCGCGAGGTCACGTTCGGCCACGACGGCGCCGTCTCGGAGGAGGGCTTCCGCGCGCGCTACGACTCCGAGCTGGCCAACGACTTCGGCAACCTCGCCAGCCGCACGATCGCGATGGTCCACCGCTACCGCGACGGCGTCGTCCCGAGCGCCGAGCTCGACGCCGACCTGGCGGCGGAGATCGACGCGCTGCCGGCGGAGGTCTGCTCGCTGCTCGATCGCGCCGACCTCAGCGCCGCGGGCGACGCGATCTGGCTGCGCGTCCGGCGCCTGAACCGCTACGTCGAGGAGCAGGCGCCGTGGACGCTCGCCAAGGATCCCGCTCGCGCCGGCGATCTCGACAGCGTGCTCGCATCGCTCGTCGAGGGCCTGCGCGTTGTCGCGATCGTCCTGCATCCGTGGATGCCGGAGAACACGGGCAGGCTGCTGAGCGCGCTCGGCTCGCCCGACGTCGACCTCGGCTGCGCGCGCATGCAGGCGGGCCGCCTCGGCGCGATCGCGAAGCTCGAGCCGCTGTTTCCCAAGCCGTAGCATCCGCGCTCAGCAGCC
>Ga0247713_1001052_pt1 | contig 14532 bp, 11 predicted proteins | sample 21E_NmetaG_FD_189936 | JGI IMG/M metagenome (GOLD analysis project Ga0247713, IMG submission 189936) | Soil microbial communities from hillslope of Landscape Evolution Observatory, University of Arizona, Oracle, AZ, United States - 2-1-E_N | ecosystem: Engineered > Artificial ecosystem >... | reverse complement strand
CGCCCTGGTCGTCGTCGCGCGCGCGGCCGGAATCGCCGTTGTCGCGCCCGTCGTCCTGCCGCGACTGCTGCTCGCCCTCCGGATCCCCGTCGGCGGTCCGCTCCCGGGTGCGGGTCCGCACGCGGGTGCGCTGCTCACCACCGTCGCCCCCATCCCCGCCGCCACCTGCGTGCCCGTTGTCTCCGCCGGCAGACGGCGCGGCGGCGGCGCCACCGTTGCCACCCCGCGTCGCTTCCAGGATGGCTTCGATCAGCTCAGCCTTCTTCAGTCGCTGGTAACCGCGCATCTGCAGATGCGAGGCGATGCCCTTCAGCTCGGTCAGCTGCTTGTTGGCGAGGACGCTGGGGTCCATCGGCGTTGCTCCTGTCACGGGCGCGGGCGACCAGCCGAGAAGATGTCCTCGGCCGAGACGCTCACGTCGGGTAGGGCCCGGGCGGGCGCCGCGGGCGAAGTGGTCGTCGGTTCGGGCTGGTCAGTTGCGTCGGTCAAGGCCGACACGACCAGCTGCATGACCTGAGACACGGTCGTGTCCAGGGAGTAGCTGGGGACGATCGGCACGCCGTGCTCGACGGCGAGCGCGCGGATGTAGTTCTGGATGTGGCGGATCTCGGCGAAGTGGTCCAGGTAGCGGCGGTGGCGTTTGGCCCGTGAGTCCTGCGTGCGCGCCTCGAAGTGGCTGGCGTGCATCGCCTCGTCCTCGACGGTCACGACCACCTGCGCCACGATCGCCTCCGAGCGCCGGGGCAGCTGCAGGAAACCGGGGACGACGTGCGCGCCCTCGACGATCAGGTCGGTGCCTTCGACGACCGCGCGCCGGATCAGCTGCGTGATACCGACGGAGACGGCGTGCACCTGGGACCGGAAGCCTGCGATGACCGGGTCGGTCTCCCCCGCGAGCACCTCGCGCAGCGGCTGCTCGACGTCGAACGACGACGCGTGCAGCATCGGCATCATCTCCGGCGTGAAGATGCCGCGCATCACCTCGCGGATGGCGTCGGACGACACGATGCGCACGATGCCCAGGGGGTTGGCGATCGTGGTGGCGACCGTGGACTTCCCGACACCGGTGGCGCCACCGAGCAGCACGATGAGCGGGACGTTGCGGTCCTGCGCCCGCTGCCAGGTCAGGTAGTTCTCGGCGTAGCGCGGACCGACGACGTCCTCGAGGACTTCGGCGGCCAGATCACGGAGCTCCGAGGAGGAGATGTCGTCCCGGTTGGCGTCGTGCAGGCGGTCCTCGATGACCTCGGCGACGTGATGTGCACGGACAGCGGGCAGGCCCGACGCCATGATCGAGGTGGCCATCAGCCCCTTGGAGTACGGCAGGCCCGCCTTGCCGTCCCGCACGGTGACGTGGCGGCCACGACCGCCGGCGGGTCCCTGGTGGGCTTCCATGATGAGGATCGAGCCTGTCGTTCGGTGCGGGTGGGTCAGGCCTGCGCGGCCCGCCGCTGCGCCAGGTGAGCGAGTCGGGTGACCTCTGCCTGCAACACCGCTTCCGCGTCGTCGGCGGCGGCACCGGTGCTGTCACCCACGACCATGGGACGGTTGTCGCAGAACACCACCCGCGCCCCCACCGAGGCGGCCATTCTGCTTGCGACGTCCACGGCTGCTGCTTTCAGTTCCACCAGCAGTACGTCGAACGCGGGCGCCGCCTCGATGTCGGCTCTGAGGGCGGGACGGTCCGCGAGACGGGTGCTGGATGCCACCACCTCACAGCCATGCTCCTCCTCCAGCGCCTCGACCAGCGAGGCACCGACGGCGGCTGGTGCGGTCGTCGCGAAGAACACTCGCTCGCCTGCAACAGGATCAAGGGGTACCGGCCGCAAGACGGTGGAGAAGACGGGCGTCCGTCGCGAGATACTGCGGATGGTCTCCCGCACAGTTCGGACCCGGTCGGGAGAACCTCTGGGAGACTCGGCCATCGTAACGACGACACTGTCGGCCAGCAAGAGGCGATACGGCCCCAGATAGCCGCGTAGGAACTCCGGATCGCAGTCCGCCGGGACGACGAGGATCGTCACGTCGGCGTGCGACGGCGGGATCGATGCGCCGCTGCCCTCGAGCACCATGATGTCGCCCGGAAGCTGGTCCGCGGCCGCGATCGCCTCCGCGACGTTGGTGAACGCCACCGCCCCCGTCAGGCCGCCTCCGCAGCGCCGGCTGCCGACCGTCGCGGCCCCGCTGGTGACGGCGTCTTCGTAGAAGTCGCTGGCGGCGTGACCCCCGCGGTCGGACACCGCCAGCAGCGCGTCGACACCCAGCGGCGTGCCTGCAGGCACCACCACAGGTTCCGGGGGTCCGCCGCGTCCCATCGCGACGACGACCGGCGTGATCCCCGCCCGCTGCAGCCGCCGAGCAAGGTCCCCGCTGATCGCCGTCTTGCCGGTCCGCTTGCCGGTGCCGATGACCGCGATCGTAGGACGCTGGGACAGCCGGGGCCGCGGCGGCGGGGTCAGCGAGAAGTCCGCGCCGGCGTACAGGGTGTTGTGCAGCAGCACGTGGGCGGCCAGCTGCAGCCGGCGCCGGGGGTCGAGGACCGGCTCGTCGGACAGGTCCATCACCATGTCGGCGTCATGTTCGTCGATGAGCTGCGTGAGCAGCCCGGCGGCTGCTTCCACGTCGACATGGGTGCTGTCGCCCCGCGGTACCCACGTGGCGGGCACGCCGAGGTCGACGTCTGCGCCGTAGGCGGCGACCTTCTCCGTCCCGCCGAGGAACAGCGCCGCCACCGCCTTGGTGCCCCGCTTGGCGAGCGCCTGCAGCGCTGCCTGGATCACCTGCGGGTAGTGCTCCCCGTCGACGAGGACGACGGCCCTGGGCAGCTCAGCCTCCCGCCCCGCCGGGCCCCATGTCGGCGACCGGCTCACCCTCGACCGGCACCCCGGTGTCGTGCTCGCGTTCCTTGGGGGGGATCGGGGCAGCGAACAGCGGCTCGAACTCGCGGTGGTACTGCTCGCCGGTCCGCGGGTTCCAGTGTGCGATCAACGTCGACGGGCCGAAGGGGTACTTGCGGTGGATGCGGACCTGGCCGTGCTCGTACTCGACCACCGCGTACGAGGGCTTGGTGTGGCCGCGCAGCTTCAAGCTCGTGCAGGTGCCGGCGTTGGAGATGTACATGTGCTCCAGCCGCCATACATGTGGCACGTGCTTGTGGCCGGTCAGGACCAGGTCGACGCCGGCGGACAGCAGCAGCTCGAGCAGGTCGCCCGCGTCGGCGACGGTGCTGCGCTCGCGCCCCGTCCCGGGCACCGAGATCAGGTGGTGGTGCAGCGCGAAGACCCGCAGCTCCGCATCGCAGTCGAACGACTCGCGGATCCAGTCGTAGTGCTCCCGGCCGATGCGGCCCTCGTTCAGGTCCGGCTCGGACGAGTCGACGCCGACCAGCCGCACCGGACCAACGTCCCGGGCCCAGCGCCGGTCACCCCACAGCTCCTCGAAGTGCAGGTAGCCGACGTTGCGGCTGTCGTGGTTGCCGGGGATGACGTGCAGCGGCTGGCGGATCTGCTTGAAGTACGCGGCTGCCGCCTTGTACTCGCCGGCCAGACCCTCGTTGGTGACGTCACCGGTGCACAGCACCGCGTCCGGGTCGAGCTCGTCGAGCTCGAGCAGGACGCGGTTCATCAGGTTCGGGACGAAATGTGGCGAGCCGACGTGCGGATCCGAGATCTGAGCGATGGTGACCATAGATGTTGTCCCCTACCCCGCGGCGGTCGGCTCCACCCTACTGGCCCCGCGACGGTGCCAGTGCACGCCGCGGACCTCCCAACCGTCGTCGACGGCATTGTTGACTGCGTCGATCCCGGCGGTGTCCTCGATGTGCACGACCGCCAGCACGCTGGGGCCGGCGCCGGACAGGCATGCCCCGACGCCCGCCTCCCGCAGCCGGCGGACCAGCACCCCGGACTCGGGCATGACCTCGAACCGGGCCGGCTCGTGCAGCACGTCGTGCATGACGGCAGGGTTCCACGCCACGTGCCCCGAAAGCCCCGCGACGACCATGGCCACCCGGGCACCGTTGGCGGCCGCCTGGCCCAGGGCGACCGCATCGGGCAGCACCGCGCGCGCCTGCGACGTCGACTGGCGGGCGTGGGGGATGCACACGACGGGTCGCAGGCACTCCGAGGGCTCCAGCCGCGTCGGCGTGCCGTCGGCGCAGACGACCAGACCGCCGAGCAGTGCCGCGGCCGCGTTGTCCGGATGTCCCTCGAGGTCGGCGGCCAACGCGACGAGTTCCGCATCGGTACCGCCGGCGTCCAGCAGCAGCCGGCCGAGTGCGACGCCGGCGACCGCGGCGGCCGCCGACGATCCCATCCCGCGTTCCAGCGGGATGGCGTTGGCACTGACCAGGCTGACATCGGGGACGTCGGCGCCGAAGCGGCGGCAGTACGCGACCAGTGCCGTCCAGATGAGGTTGGAGTCATCGGTCGGCAGCTCGCCGGCACCCACCCCCCTCGCGACGACCCGCTCGTCGCGGCGGGGTGAGACCTCGACGGTGAGGGTGACGTCGAGGGCGACGGCCAGCGCGTCGAAGCCCGGGCCGAGGTTGGCACTGGACGCCGGCACCTCGATCGCGACGGGAGTCACGTCAACCCGAGCAGCTCGGCGGCCGCGTCGACGTCGGGGGTGATCACCGGCGGGGGTGCGGCGCCGGCGATCGCCCAGTCCGGCTCCTTCAACCCGTGCCCGGTCAGCACGCACACCACGGTCTGACCGGCCACCAGCTCACCCGCCTCGGACAGCTGCAGCAGGCCGGCGATGCTGGCAGCCGACGCCATCTCGCAGAACACGCCCTCGGAGGCGGCCAGCCGGTACGCCCGCAGGATGTCCCGGTCGGTCACGGCGCGTATCGAACCGCCGGACCCGTCGGCGGCCTCCTCGGCCTGTCGCCACGACGCGGGATTGCCGATGCGGATCGCGGTGGCGATCGTCGACGGTGACTCCACGACCTTGCCGGTGACGATCGGCGCGGCGCCGGCGGCCTGGAACCCCCGCATGACCGGCAGCCGGTCGACGACACCGTCGGCGTGGTACTCGCGGTAACCCATCCAGTAGGCGGTGATGTTGCCCGCGTTGCCGACAGGCATCACGTGGACGTCGGGGGCGTGCCCGAGGAAGTCGCACACCTCGAACGCACCGGTCTTCTGGCCCTCGATCCGGAACGGGTTGACGCTGTTGACCAGTTCGACCGGGTACTTCTCGTGCAGCGTCCGGCAGATGTCCAGTGCGACGTCGAAGTTGCCTTCGACCTGGATGACCTGCGCGCCGTGCACGAGCGCCTGGGCCAGCTTGCCCATGGCGATCTTGCCCCGCGGGATGAGCACCCCGCACACCAGGCCGGCTTTGCCGGCGTAGGCAGCGGCGGACGCCGAGGTGTTCCCGGTCGACGCGCAGATGACCGCTTTCGCGCCGGCCTCGACCGCCTTGGAGATCGCCAGTGTCATCCCCCGGTCCTTGAACGACCCGGTGGGGTTGGCACCTTCGAACTTCAGCCACACGTCGCAGCCGGTGCGTTCGGACAGCATCTGGGAGTGAATGAGCGGTGTGCCGCCCTCGCGCAGGGTCACCACGGGTGTCGACGCCGAGACCGGGAGGCGGTCCCGGTACTCCTGGATCAGGCCCCGCCATTGCCGTGCGGTGCCACCCAGGTCGGCGGCCAGGGTCTCGGACACGCGCGCAGTGTAGGGGTGGCCGCGACGAGAAAGGGGCCGCCGCAGCGACCCCTTCCATCGACGAGCCGGCTACCCGGTGGTGTCGGGGTCCGGTTCCGGCTGGGGAGCAGGCGCCGGCGTGAACGGCAGACGCACGAACGAGTGACCGTTGAGCTGGTGGAACCCGTGGGCGGCGTGGATGCCCCGGATGTTCACGGTCAGCGCGAACTCCCGCATGGTGGCGCCGTCCGTCGCGGCGTCGACCGGCATGGAGAAGTCCAGCTCCTGACGGGAGGTCGCCGGGTTCGCGGTCGCGGTGAGGCGCTGCGTGCCCAGGGTCAGCGCCTCGCCCTTGTCGGTGACGGTCGTCGCGGTCAAGTCGACGATGATCTGACCCACGCCGCTGCCGGTCGGGGCGGGGCCCTGGACGTAGGGAGTGATCGTCATGCGGCCGGTGATGTTGCGAGCCGCGTCAACCTGCAGGTTGAGCGGGCTCTGAGTCGCGTAGACCTTCGCGCTGCTCACCCCCGCGGTGGTGAACACCTCGCCGAACGGGCCGCCGCCGATGTAGCCACACCCGAGGTCGTTGGTACCCGGCGCGTTGGCCAGGTGCGGCCGGGCGTTCGCGCCGCAGTCCGCCCCGTCGTTGCGCAGGAACAGCATCCGCTGCGCGTTGTAGTTCTCCGCCGATGCGACAGCGCCGCCGAGCATCGACAGAACCATGACCAGCCCGAAGATCCGGGCCACAGCGTGACGACGCATGGCGCCACTCCCCGCGTTCGGTGATCCCTACCAAAAAGGAACCGCTCACCATGGATATTCGCCACGGTGAGCGGTTTCTCCTGCGCTCCTACTGGACCGGTTCCTCGGCCCCAACGATGACCGGGACGTCGAACCACGAGGTGTCGTTGGCGCCGGTGTAGCCGGAGTACACATGCAGACCGCGCACGTCGGTCACCAACGTGAGCTCCTTCAGCTCGACCGCGCCCAGGGCCTCATCGACGTCGAAGGTGAATGGGATTGCGAACGAGTTCTCACCGGGCGTGGCGTTGCCCTTGACCTGGACGGAGCCGAAGTCGACAGCCGTGCCGTCGACGGCCACTGCCCGCAGCGTGAGGTCGGCGACGACCTCGCCCACCCCGATCCGGGTGGGGACCGCGGGGTCGGGACGGCCGTTGCGGATCGTCAGCTGGCCGGTGATGTCACGCGCACCGTCGAGGAGGTAGGTGCCCTCGGCGGGCTGCGTCACGTAGCTCCGCTTGTTCGCCTCGTCCTCGGTGGCCCGGTAGATCTCTCCGAACGGCAGGCCGTGGATGTAACCGCAGTTGACGTCGGTCCCGTCGCCGGGGACCTGGCTGAGGAACGGGAAGCCGGGGCAGCCGCCTCCGTCGTTGCGCAGGTACAGCCGGGTGGCCTCGCCGGCCTCGGCGTCCTGAGCGGCGGCGCCGGCAACGCCGAGGGACAGGGTCAGCAGCGTGGCGGCAAGCAGCCGCAGCAGACGGTGGCGCATCACAGGCTCCCGAAGACCGGGGACCGCCGGAAGGCGGTCCGCTCGCCGTCAGAAGTTCGACGCGGGTGCCCCCGGCTCCTGCCGGTTCAGGTCTCCCCGCCCTCGACGCGCATGACGCTGGCGACGTCGCGGACGACCGCAAGGGTCCGTAGCGCCGCCAACGTTGCCTGCAGGTCACCTTCGCGGGCGGCGTGGGTGATCAGCAGCAGCTGGGCCGAATCGCCGTGCCCTTCCTGCCACACGCTGCGGATCGACACGTCGTGCTGGCCGAACGTCGATGCGACAGCCGCGAGCACGCCGGCCTCGTCGGCGACGTCGAGCAGCACGTAGTACTGAACGGTCAGGTCCTCGATCGGCTGCAGCGTCTTGTCGGCCTGGTGTGAGCCGGCGTACGGGCGCTCGCCGGACAGCACGCCCCGCGCCACACTGACGATGTCGCCCACCACGGCGCTGGCGGTGGGCAGCGAGCCGGCGCCCCGGCCGTAGAACATCAGCTCGCCAACCGCCTCGGCCTCGACGAAGACCGCGTTGAACGAGTCGCGAACGCTGGCGAGCGGGTGCGCGGCAGGGACCAGCGCGGGGTGGACGCGGACGCCGACCCGCCCGTTGTGGCTCTCGGCGATGCCAAGGAGCTTGATCACATAGCCCATGCGGCGGGCGTGGGCGATGTCGGTGGCCGTGACGCGGGTGATTCCCTCGCGGTAGACGTCGCCGGCGAGGATCCTGGCATCGAACGCGAGCGAGGCGAGGATGGCCACCTTCGACGCCGCGTCGGCGCCTTCGACGTCGGCGGCCGGGTTGGCCTCGGCGTACCCGAGCCGCTGGGCGTCCGCGAGGACGTCATCGAAGTCGGCGCCCTCCTCGGTCATCCTGGTGAGGATGTAGTTGGTGGTGCCGTTGAGGATGCCCAGGATCCGTTGCACCCGGTCGCCGGCCAGCGACTCCCGCAGCGGTTTGATGATCGGGATGCCGCCGGCGACTGCGGCCTCGTACTCCAGCCACACACCGTGCTCGGCGGCGAGGTCGGCCAGGTCGAACCCGACCGTTGCGACGAGCTCTTTGTTCGCGGTGACGACGCTCTTGCCGCCCTTGAGCGCTCGTTCGATCAAGGCCTGGGCCGGGTCGACGCCGCCCATCACCTCCACGACGATGTCCACGCCGGGCCGGTCGACGACGGCGGACGCGTCGGTCGTGATGTCCGCCACGGCGACGTCGCGCACGCGGTTGGGGTCGCGGACGGCGACCGGCCCCAGGTGCAGGCGTGCCCCCAAGCGGGCGGCGATCTCGTCGCCGTGCTCGGACAGCAGGCGGGCCACGCCTGTCCCGACGGTTCCGAAGCCGAGCATGCCGACGGTGAGCGTGCGTTCAGTCATCGGCGCGGAAGTCTACGGAAGCCGGGTCGGTGACCTACCATCCCCCACGCGAGCGGGCCGGCCCCCGCTGCAGCCACGGGAGGGCGGCCATGACGGTCGGGGCGGTGCGGATCTGCAACGTCTGCGGGACGTCGGCTGCGTCGTTCGGGCCCAGCCCGGCCGGCAACCGGCTGGAGGTCACCTGCCCGACCTGCGGCAGCCTGGAGCGCCACCGCTTCCTGACCCAGCTGCTGCACGTGGTTCTGCCGCTGATGCGCGCAGATGGGATCGTGCTGGACGTCGCACCGTCCCCGTGCCTGGCACCGGTTCTGGCCGGGGTCGCCGGCGGCCGTGTCGTGCGTCTCGACGCCGAGCCACGAAACCGCCAGGTCGACGTCGCCGCATCGCTGACCCGTCTGCCCCTCCCGGCGGGCAGCGCCGAGGTGGTGCTGTGCTACCACGTCTTCGAGCACATCCCGGACGACCGGTCGGCGATGGCAGAGGTCGCGCGAGTCCTGGCGCCGGGCGGTGTCGCGTTCGTCCAGGTGCCATGGCGTGCTGCCCCTACGGACGAGGACCCCGACGCCGACGAGGCCGAGCGCGTGCGGCGGTTCGGGCAGGCCGACCACGTCCGTCACTACGGCGAGGACTTCGGCGACCGGCTCGCGCGGGCGGGGCTGCGCAGCCGGGTGGTGACGCCCGAGGAGCTGGCGCCCACCTGGGTGGTCGACCTGCTGCGCCTACGCGCCGAGGAGAAGGTTTGGCTGTGCAGCCGGTGCGAGCAACCCGAGCCCGACGCGCTGGCGCGGATCGAGGACCGGTGGCCGGCGACGGTCGAGCAGCTCGTTCGGGCGCTGGGGCAGCGCTCGCTGCGGCTGGAAGCTGAGGTGACCGAGCTGCGCCGCAGAAACCGCCGGCTTCGTCGTCAGCGTGACCGGGCTCGCGCCGCGGCGGTGCCGCCGCGCGTCTCGCTGACGGCCCGCGTGTCACGGCGGCTGACCCGCCGGTGACCGAGCGCACCTCCGGAAGCCCGCTCGTGGGCCGCGACGTCGTCCTGTCGATCGCCGGCCTGTCCGCGATCGCGTTCGCCCAGCCGCTGCTCGACCTGCTGGGCCGCAACCCCGCGTTCTTCGTGGCGCACGACCTCGGACGGGGCCACATCCTGCTGCTCGCGGGCGCGGTGGTGGTCGGCGTGCCCCTGTGCCTCGCGGCGCTCACGCTGGGCGTGCACCGCCTCCACCGACCAACGGGGCGCGTGGTGCACCACGGGATGATCGGGGCGCTGGCCGGCGTCGCGACCCTGGTGGGGCTCCGCCTGGGGGCGGGCGACCGGCTGCCGGGCGTCGTGGAGGTCGCCGTCGCGTTTTGTGTCGCAGCGCTGGCCGCCGTCGCCCACCACCGAGCTGGTGCGGTCCGCAGCATCGTGCGCATGTGCGCGCTGGCCGTGCCCGCGGTGCTGGTGCTGTTCTTGCTCGGCTCACCGGTCCGTGCGCTGGTCATGCCGGCGCAGGCCGCACACGCGTTGAGCGGTATCCCGGCAGACGGTCCCCCGATCGTGTTCGTGATCTTCGACGAGCTTCCGTTGGCTGCGTTGCTCGACACCGACGGGCGGATCGACGCCGAGGCGTATCCGGCCTTCGCGCAGCTTGCCGGCGATGCGACGCTGCACCGCAACGTGGCTGCGGCGCACTCCTCGACCGCCGAGGCGGTGCCGGCGCTGCTGAGCGGCCGCTACTCGCCGGTGAGCGTGCCGCCCAACGCGGCGTCCCACCCGCACAACCTGTTCGCGCTGCTTGGCGATGTCTACCAACCGCACGCGCTCGAGCCGCTGACCGACCTGTGCGGTCGCCCCTGCGCGCACACCCGCACGTCTGCAGTGGACGTCCGCGCGGCGCTGCGCGACCTGGTCGTGGTGCAGCAACACCTCGTCGTCCCCGACGACTTCGCCGGCGGGTTGCCGCCGCTGGACACCGGGTGGCGTGACTTCGGTGGCGGACAGGACCTGGACCGCGACGTCTTCCTCGCCCAGGCGCGCCACGCCCTTGCCGAGGACACCCCCGGGGACTTCGCGGCGTTCGTCGCTGCCGTGCAGCCGTCGCAGCGCCCGGGGCTGCACGTGCTGCACTCGCTGCTCCCCCACCGGCCGTGGCGGTACCTGCCTGACGGGCGCCGGCACATGGCCGTGTCAGACCCTGCGACCGGTGAGGACGGCTGGACGACGCTGCCGTGGCCGCGCGCCCAGTCGTTGCAGCTGCTGCACGCGCAGCTGCAGTTGACCGACCGGCTGCTCGGCGACCTGCTCGAGCACCTGCGGCAGGTGGGGATGTACGACGACACCCTTCTGGTGGTGGCCGCCGACCACGGCGTGAGCCTGGTCCCCGGCACGCCGACGCGGACCGTCACTGCGGAGAACGTGGCCGACATCGCGGCGGTGCCGCTGCTGATCAAGGCACCGGGCCAACAGCACGGTGGAGTGTCTGACGTCCCGCTGAGCACCGTCGACGTCGTCCCGACGGTCCTCGACCTGATGGGCCTCGACCCGCCCCCGGGCGTCGACGGCCGGCCGGCGAACGCGACCGCATCCGACTCGTCTCACCGGCGATTCGTCGACAGCGAGCGCAGGCAGTGGCGCGTCGGCAACTTCTTTGACCGTGTCGCGCAGCTGGCTGACGAGCGCCGGCAGCTGTTCGCCGCCGACGGCGCGTTTGACCTGTTCAGCCTTCGCCCGCCGGGCACCCCCGACCTGGTGGGCCGCAGGGTGCCGGATGACGTCCCGCGCGCCGGCGGCCTTCGCCTGCGACTGCGTTGGCCCAATGCCTACGCAGACGTCGACACCGACGGCCCGGTCGTGCCGGCGTCGGTGTACGGCGACATCGCCGGCGTCGCCGACGACCCGCTGACGATCGCCGTCGCCGTCAACGGGCGTGTCCGCGCCGTCACGCGGACCGAGGTCGGCCACGGACCGCCGGGGCGGTTCCGTGCGCTGGTGTCACCGGATGCGTTCGTCGACGGCACCAACACCGTCGAGGTGTTGCTGGTGGGGGCCGGCGGGGCGCTGCGCCGGATCCCCCACCGTTGACCCGTCAGTCGCGGGCGTAGTCGACCAGGTTCTCGAACACCTGGTACGCGGTGTAGGTCAGGGCGTGCGATCCCAGACCGAACCGGACGTCACCGCGGTCGTCATCGACCGGGTTGGGGTCGGGCAGCAGCGCGCCGACGATGCGGACCACACCGTCGCCCAGGCCGATCTCACCGACGCTGGCCAGCTGACCCTGCGAGGCAGTCGCGGCCGTCGTGCAGTGTGTGGGCTGCGCCTTGTCGCACAGCGCTTCCCAGGCCTGGCGTTGCACACCCCAGAACGGCATGCGGGCGTGGGCGTGGCCGTCGGGGCTGAAGCCCAGCGTCGGCGGTTCGACCGCCTGCCGGCTGCCCTGCTCACGCTCCGCGGCCCCGGGCAGGTCGACGCCAGCTGCCAACGGGTACGTCTCGGGGTCGGTGTACGTGACGGTGCTGCCGGCTGTGCGGAACGCATAGAAGCCCGCCAGCCCCTCCTGTCGCTGCACGGCGTTGGCAGCGACCAGGCCCATGTCGGTCAGGCCGGACAGCGCCGCGTCGGTCAGCACCAGGTTGCCGCCACCCTCGGCGAAGGCCCGCAGGTTGGCGAAGTAGCGGGTGACGTCAGTGACGGACAGCCCCAGCTCGGTGCGCAGGTACTCGGCGCGGCCGAGGTTATTGGTTACCAGCACGGTGTCGTAGTCGCGCATGCCCTCGCCGTCGAGGACCGTCTGGATGGCCAGCTCCTCGAGCTTGGCGCCCTCGGGCACGTACTCGTTGAGGTCGGTGTAGAAGTCCATGCTGGACGCGGAGATGGGGATCTGGCCGGGGCTCTCCTCGGCCGTGACCGCGTCGAAGTCGACAATCAGCCGGCGCGGCATCGACGCCGCGTTGTCGCCCGTGATCCGGACCCGCCAACGGTCGGGGGCCGGGTCGTTGAACGTCGTGGCGGTGCGGGACAAGGTCTTGACGGTCGCCCAGCCGTTCTCGGCCTCGTCGAAGTGCTCGAGGATCACGCCGGCGTGGACGGCGACCTGGTGGCCTACGAACTGCGGAGCCGCGGTCGACTTGACGGTCATGCCGCCGTTCCACACCCCGTCGGCGGGGCCCTTGACCTCGAACTCGTAGATGGCGTTGGCGCCGTTGACCGAGAACGAACCCTCACGGCAGCTGCCCGGCAGCGTCGGCGGCACGTCGTTGCCGCACGGCAACAGGACCTCGATGTCGGACTGCGCCGGCAGACCGGGGTTGGTCGGCCGGTCGTGGCCGTCCTTGGTCACGCGCTTGGGGTTGAAGACGTAGCCGATCTTGCCGGTCGGCTTGAACGCGACGGGCTGCTCGTACAGCAGCGCCGAGATCTGCGAGTAGATCAGGCCCTTGTTGCCGTCGATGTGCGTCTGGATCAGCGCCGGCTCGTAGATGTTGTTGGGCGCCATGTGCGACAGCGCCATCTCGTTGTTGATGCCGACGCCGCCGAGGCCGATGCGCGAGTCGTCCATCCAAAAGCCCAGGCCACCGGTGATCGTGTAGCCGAGGGTGTCGAACACGGTGCCCCACTCGTCGGCGACGGGGATGGGCGCCGGCCGGTCCTGCTCGCCGTCGCCGTTGGTGTCACCGATGTACGGCGACCAGGTCAGGCGCTGGGTCTGGTCCTCCCACGTCCGCAGGCTGGTCTCGACGGTGATCGCGTTCTTGCGGTAGTCGCGCTGGTCAGCACCGAGCAGGGTGTAGCTGAACGCACTGGCGTTGAGCATGCCGTGCAGGTCGATGCCGCCGGCGAAGCGGTCCTTGGCGGTCTTGCTCTTGATGTCGAGGAACACCTCGCCGAACGCGCGGGTCTCCGGCTCGCTCCACGGCTGGTGGGACTTCAGCGTGTACCCCACGGTCGGCCAGTCGCGGTTGAGATCCACACCGTGACCGTTGTAACGGGAGTGCGAGGGGCCGAACAGGAAGTTGGCGTTGGGGTCACCGTCGCGGACCTCGGCGGGGCGCTTGGTGCCGTAGCGCCAGCCGTCGGGGTTGGGTGCGAAGAAGTAGATGACCGAGCGGTCCAGCGTCTCCAACGCCGTGGGGACGGGGCGGTCGGTGTCGCCCTCGACGATCTTCTTGGGGAACGGGCCGTCGGTGGCGCACGCCGGTGTCGTGTCGGCGCGGTCACCACCGATCTCGCATGCCGCCCACGACACGAGGTCCTCCATGGCACGGACGCCGCCTTCGAGGCCGGCGCGCTCAAGCCCGTGGATGGCCATCGAGAAGGCGAAGTGCTCACGCTCGGCTTCGGGCACGTCGGAGTTCTTGTTCGTGACCTTGTACAGGTACAGGGGGCTCTTGTCGCGGCCCAGCGCCTTGGCGTTGCCGTCGTCTTCGACCGCGACGGGGCGGGCGATGCCGGCCGACTTGTAGTCCGGGTTGCCGTAGGCCTCGTCGAGGCGCACCACCTCGACCAGGTCCGGGAAGCGGCGGGACAGGAACCGCGCGCCCTCGGTGACGTCGGTGTAGGACAGGTAGTCCACCGCGCACACGCGACCCTTCGCCCACGGCGAGATCGCGGTGTCCACCGGCGCCTCGCCGCCCTGCACGAAGCAACCGTGCGGGTCGGGGAACACACGGCCGTACGCCTGGTACGTCGCCTCGTCGACCGCGACGGGGGTGGTGGCCCCCGCTCGCGTTTCCGGAAGGGGATCCGGTGAGGCGATGCCCGCGGCCGGCAGCACCGCGACGACCAGAACGGCGGCAATGAAAAGACGGCGCCCGCGCATAACAAGAAGCTCCTGCTCGACTGCTCGCGTTCGTACAGGGGCACTTCGTTGCCGGCGCAGCGATTCCTGCCGGCGCCGGCGGAATTCTCGGGCGGCGGACGGCAGCCCCGCCGGTCCCGGCCTGCCCCACCCAACTGCTGGTGATGGAATCTCCAGATTCCGCCTCCCGGCGAGGAATCTGGAGATTCCTTCACGGGGAGTGGGGC
>Ga0247713_1001049_pt1 | contig 14547 bp, 17 predicted proteins | sample 21E_NmetaG_FD_189936 | JGI IMG/M metagenome (GOLD analysis project Ga0247713, IMG submission 189936) | Soil microbial communities from hillslope of Landscape Evolution Observatory, University of Arizona, Oracle, AZ, United States - 2-1-E_N | ecosystem: Engineered > Artificial ecosystem >... | reverse complement strand
AATCGGGGGTGGTCGAGCTGCCCGAACAGTACTCACCGGCCCCCTTCGAGTGTTGGGGCCGGCCCTTCTACGTTGGGATCTGCAACCGGAGCGCTCCCGATTCGGGGCAGACGGTGGCATTCGACACCTACGTCGGTGCCCACCCGCCTTTCGTCTACCTGGTGCCCGGTGTCCTGATGCGAGCGAGCGACGATTCGACGGTAGCCCTCATGCTCGGCAGGGCGGGGATCCTGCTCGGATCAATGGGGTTCATCGCCGCCGCCGCTCTGGCTCTTTACCGGCCGGATGCCCGGCTGTGGCTCGCCGGGCTCGTGGCGGCGGTCACCCCGATGGTGCTAGTGACCGCTGCCTCCCTTTCGAGCAGCGGCGTGGAGATTGCCGCGGCGATCTGCCTGTTCGCGTGCCTGCTTCGAATGGTCCGCCCCGACGGCCAGGCGGCTCCCCGGTGGGTATGGATCATGGCCGGCGTCGGGGCGGCGGCTGTCGCGCTGGCCAGGGATCCCGGACCCCTGTGGGTGGCGTTGCACGTCGGGCTCGCCGCGATCCTTGTCGGCTGGCAGCGGCTGCGAACCGTTTGGTCACAAGGCGGGAGGCCGGCCTGGATCGGCGGCGCACTGACAGTGACCGCCCTCGTAGTGGCGTTGGGGTGGCGCGCCGGCGCAGGGGTGAACATGGATGTGTCGGCTCTGCAGCTTCCCCGCCTCGGCCTGGGCGAAGCCGGGGGGCTGGTTCGCCAGGTGGTCGGGGTTTTCGGCCCCCTCGATACGCTGATGCCCGATATCGCCTACCGGATCTGGGCGGCAATGGCCTTGTTCTTGCTGGTGGCGGCCTTGTGGAGTGGGTCGGTTCGCCAGCGGATAGCGCTGGTTACCGCCGTCGTGGCAACCGGGGCGGTCTTCGCGGCGCTGGAAGCGGCACACAACCCCTATGGATTCAGCGCTCAAGCCAGGCACGTCATGCCGGCGGCGGTCTGTATCCCGCTGCTGGCGGGAGAGATGCTTGCGGCCGGGAGGCGGCTGCGCTGGATTCCTGCCCGGGTCGTCATGCCTGCGCTAGCCGGCCTGGCGGGCATCGTTCACTTAGCGGCCTGGCATACGCTGGGCAGGCGGTTCGCGGTGGGACTCGATGGTCCCGCGATGTTTGTGTCCGACCCGGTCTGGTCACCCCCCGGCGGGTGGATCAGCTGGATGGTGGTGATGTCGCTGGCCTGCCTGGTATTGATCCTGCCTTTCCTATGGGCGCCCGAGGATGGGTAAGGTTAGTTGGGTCGCTGATCCCGCTCGTGCCCGCCTACCGTCAGGACCCGGACGGTAAGCGGCTCGCGTCTTCCCTTGAGATCCAGGTCCCGGGTCGCCAGCCCGGACACGTCCAGCTGTGCAGCAGCGGCCGCCTCCTCGCTTACCAGCACCTCGCCGGCCCCGGCCAGCGAGGCAAGCCGGGCGGTTGCGTTCATCGGGTCGCCCAGGGCGGTGATGTCGGTGACCCCTTCGTCGGACCCGACGACCCCGACGAAGACGGTGCCGGTGTGCACGCCGGCGCCCACCGGCAGCCACGGGCCCCCGGGGCTGGAGTGGCCCGTGGCCTCCAGCAAGCTGCGAGCGGCGGAAATGGCCTGTGACGCATGGTTTTGTCCGGCGTAACCGGCGACGAACAGGCCGATCACCTCGTCCCCGACGAACCGGTCGATCAGGGCGTTGTGCCGGACCAGAACCCGCGTGGCCGCCTGGTAGAAGCGGTTGAGCGCCGCGGCGAACTCCGTCGGCCCGATGTCCTCAGCCAGGGCCGTAGAGCCCCGAATGTCGGCAAACAGCATGCTGATCTGGACCTCGGCTCCGCCGACCGGCGTCTTGGCAAGACAATCACCGCAGAAGTTGGGGTTCTTGCCCGACGGTTGTTTGCCGGCAAGCCTGCCGACCCAGGCCCCCGGTCCGGCAAAAGGCGCATTGCACAGCTTGCAGCGAGGGTCCTTGGGCAAGAGGCCGTAGAAGCGCCGTCCCCGCCGCAGCCCCGGGTGCTCGCCGCTCAGGACGGCCTTCCAGTACCTTTCCACCTCTTCGGCCGTAAGGTGGGCGTTCAGGTGCCTCCTCTCGGCCCTTCGGTCTGCCAGGGCGCCGGCGGCCAGCAGTGCGGTGCCCCCCCAGATCAGTGTCAGGATGTTGCGCTGCTGGGTGTGGCCGAACAGGTGGATCAGTATCGAAACCGTGCCCAGGCCCCCCAGGACCACCCCCGCGAGGTGGCGGTGGCGCCGGTACCCCCGGGCGAGCAGGACAAGGTTGAGGGGGGCGAACACCCACAGCGCCTGGTGGATCACCGCGCTGACCACCGAGAGCCCGGCAGCTGCGAAAACCGGGGCGATGACGGGCGACGCACCGCAGAAGACGAACGACGGTGCGGTGACGGTCCGGGTCAGGTTGGTTGTCTTTGAAGCTATCCCGCCCTCCTCGCCGGAGATCCTTCAGTAAGTATCCATTGCGGCCGCGGCGGTACAAGCGTTTGGTTGGGGGATGCGCCCAAGCGAATCAGCCGGGAAACCGGACGCCGGCACCCTAGCGGCAGGTGCTACCGGAGGTCGGCCGGCCTCAGTCGGGCAGCAACGGCACGGTCAGGTCGTCTCCCCGGTGCAGCAGGACGCCGCGGGTGATTGCCTTCGACCCGAACCTGTCCCTTACGCCGTCCACCGCACTATCGACGGCCCGGCTGCGGGGTTGCCCGGCCGGCAGTGCCGGCTGAACCTGCGGCCCGGCGTCCAGGTTGCTCAGTGTCACCCCGATCAAGGTGATGCCCTGCCGTTGGATCATGGGCATCGCCGCGGCCAGCAGTCCCTGGGCGGTATTGAGGATGGTGAGCGTGTGTGACGTGGGCTCGGGCAGGGTGTGCGAGCGGGTGGCGCGGGTGAAGTCGTCGAAGCGCAGCCGCAGGACCACGGTGCGGCAGACCCGGCCGGCGGCCCGTAGCCGGCGGCCGAGGCGGTCGACCAGGGCCACCAGGTCGGCGTCCAGTTCCCGGGGCGATCGGCCCTTGCGCCCGAGCGCCCGCTGTGCCCCCATCGAACGTCGGCGCGGGGGTGCCTGCACCGGCCGGGGATCCCGGTTGTGGGCGAGGGCATGGATGTGCCGCCCGCCCGCCTGACCGAGGATCTCGACCAGAGCGGCCTCGCTCATCCCGGCGACCTGGCCGACGGTGGCGATGCCTCGGGCCCGCAGCTTGCCGGCGGTGACCGGCCCGACCCCCCACAGCCGCTCGACCGGAAGCGGATGCAAAAACGCCATCTCGCCGCCCGCCGGCACCACCAACAGGCCGTCGGGCTTGGCCACCGCGCTGGCCACCTTGGCCAGGAACTTGGTGGTGGCCACCCCAACCGAGACCGGCAGCCCGACCCGCTCCCATACCTGCCGGCGCAGTCGCTCGGCGATCTCGGCCGGCGTACCGGAGATCCGCCGCAGTCCACCTACGTTCAGGAACGCCTCGTCGATCGACAGTCCCTCGACGAACGGCGTGGTGTCGTCGAAGACCTCGAACAGCGCCTTGCTGGCCTCGCTGTAGGCTCGCATCCGCGGCGGCACGACCACGGCGTGCGGGCAGAGCCTGAGAGCCGCCGACCTTGCCATCGGGGTGTGGACCCCGAACGCCTTGGCCTCGTAGCTGGCCGCAAGCACCACCCCCGTCCCCACGATTACGGGCCGGCCGCGCAACCCCGGGTGGTCCCGCTGCTCAACCGACGCGTAGAAGGAGTCGGCGTCGGCATGCAGGATGGTTGCCTCATCGGACATCGAACATATGTTCGCACAACGGGCGCCCGGAGGCTAGTGCCGCCTATTCACGGGCGAACAGTTCGACGAAACGGCGAAGCAGCGCGGGCGGGTGGACCACGCTGCTGGCCCGGGCCCGGGCCAGCAGGACATCTGCCTCGTGGGGCTCGAAGTAGCCGGCGTGCTTGTAGACATCGATCCGGACCTCGATGCCGGCGATATCCAGCTCGGGGTGGAACTGCGTGGCGTAGACGTTGGCGCCGATGCGGAACGCCTGTACCGGGCAGGTGGCCGACGAGGCCAGGTTCACGGCGTGCGCCGGCAGTTTGGCTATCGCTTCCTTGTGTCCGAGGAACGCCTCGAAGCTGTCGGGCAGGGTTCGAAATAGGCGGTCGGTGCGGCCTTGTTCGGTGAGGGTGATCATCGTCGGCCCCACCGGCTCCGAATAGGTCCGGTCGACGACCGCCCCCTCGTGCATCCCCAGGGTGCCGATGCCGTAGCAGGCACCGAGAAACGGAAAATCTCGGGGGACGATCTGGTCGAGCAGCGCGCTGATCTCGGTCTCCACTCGTATCTGGACTTCAGACTTTTCCACGTCCGAAGAGTTGAACGGTCCGCCGCCGACGATCACTCCGGAGAAGTCGTCGAGATCGACCGGCCCGAGCGGTCCCTGTTCCATTCGCACCCGCTGTAGCTGATCCTCCCCCAGCCCGGAGAACGTGAGCATGGCCTCGTATTCGTTGTCCGCAGCGCGGTCGACAGCCCGGGTAGACAGCAGCAGGAAGGGTTTCACGGTTCAAATCTTACGGTGGAAGGACGGGTATTTACTTCGCCGCCTTCTTGGTTCGAAGTTCGTCTCTGAATCGTTCGAGCCCGTCCAGGATGAAACCGAGGCCGAATTCGAACTCCTCCGTATAGTCGTAGCCCTTCTTGGCGAGCTCGGCCACCACCTCGGCCAAGTAGGGATATTCCGGCCCGTGCTCTCCAACTGTCGTCTTCGCCATTTCGGCGGACTCCTGCGGTGTTTCGAACGGGATCGTCTGTTCCTGAAGGGCAAAGCCGTAGGTATAGCTGTCCAGCAGGTTGTAGGCGTGGACCGCCTCCCTGAAGGGAAACCCGGCCTCTCGCAAACACCCCATCGTCGCGTTGTGATGTAGGGCGCTTGCCGGCCCCGGGTGCAGGCGCGTCTCCAACAGGCCCACCGCCCAGGGATGGTGTTTCAGGGCGGCCCTCGCCGAGATGCCGCGTTTGCGCAACTCCGATTTCCAATCACCCCCGATCGCTGGGGGATACATCTCGGCGAATACGACATCGACCATCCCGTCGATGAGGTCCTCCTTGTTTGTGACATGCCGGTACAGCGCCATCGGGGCGGCGCCGAGTTGGGCTGCGAGGTTGCGCATGCTGAACGAGTCGAACCCCCCGCCGTCCGCCAGCGATACGGCAGCCTCGACGATCCGGTCCCTGGTCAGGGAAGTCCGGCCGGTCTCCGGTCGCTGAGCCAATCCCCCCTCCTTTCGAGGAAATTCCACTTTCCGCTTGACATGCGTACGCCGTACGCATTACCTTAACCCATGCGTACGGTGTACGCAAAACGCCAATTGCAGGCGGCGAGGGAGAGAGGTGGAGATGGCCGAGGCGTGATGGGTGCTTGTCCGGGTCGCCCGCCTGAAAAGGGTGGGATCTTCGAAACGAAAGGAAAGTCGGATGGAAACTCAGAAAACTGCACGGATCTTCGGCTGGCTGTTCATCGCAACCTTCGTAACTGCTATAGGAGCCAGACTGTTCTTCGTCAACGGACTCGGGGCCAGTTGGGAGGACATGCGCTTCATCCCCGGCGCCGGCTCCGACACGAGCATGTACCTAGGAGCACTCCTCGAGTTCGCCCTGATCGTCACCAACATCGCCACCGCGGTGGTGCTCTACCCCATCGTCAAGCGGCAAAGCGAAGGCCTGGCGCTCGGATACGTCGCCGCGCGGCTCATTGAGTCCGTTTTCATCCTGGTGGGCCTGATCAGCATCATCTCGGTTGTCACCGTGAGCGACGCCCTGGCCGGGGCCACCGGCGCCCAGGCCGCGGCGCTCGCCGCCCAGGGCGGTTTGCTCGTGTCCACCTACGAGTGGGCATTCCTGTTCGGCCCGGGGCTTGTGGTCGGTTTCGGAAACGGGTTGATCCTGGGCTACCTGATGTACCGCTCCGGTCTGGTGCCCCGCCGTATGGCGATGCTGGGACTCGTCGGAGGTCCGATGCTGATCGCATCGTTCGTGCTGATCCTGTTCGGGGTCTACGAGAACGGGTCCGGGTTTGCGTTCCTGCTGGCGGTGCCCGAGATTGCCTGGGAAGCGTCGCTCGGCGTCTACGCGGCATGGAAGGGATTCAGGCCGAGCCCCATCACCAAGACCGTGGACGTGCGACGGGATGCAGCGGGTCGAAGTGTGGCCATGGCCTGAACGCCTAAGTTGAGCTTGGAGGGCGCCCCGCTTCGGCGGGGCGCTCGCGCGATCGGGTGCCGCCCGGGAGATGCCGACCTACCCGGGGGATGTGGCCACGGAGGCTCATCTCCAACGCTAACCTTCCTCATTTATCTGTTTGCGCCCGAGCAGTTCTGAACAGAGGATCTTCGCGAGCCACTCCTCATACTGTTGTCCCGTCCAACCGCGCTCTGTCACGAGTAACTGCCGGCGGAGGCGTTCGCCGGACGGGACAAGGCGGTTCCCTCAGCAGCCAAGATCAGCAACCTCCCGATCGACGCACGGGTGCGCCACGACAAGGTGGACAAGGACTCCCGGGTGACGTTGCGCTACCGGGGCAAGATGCTCCACATCGGCATGGGCAGCGCCAACCGGGGAAAGCGGGTAGTCATGCTGGTCGCCGGACGGGACGTGCGTGTCCTGGATGCGAACGGCGACCTTCTGCGTCATCTCACGCTAGATCCCACCCGTGACTACCAGGGAAGGATCTAGAGTGTCCACGATGACTCGCGACATGTGTCCACGATGACTCGCGACATGTGTCCACGATGACTCGCGACATGACACCCCTCACGGAGACTATTCGAACCCTGAAAGCGCGAGCTTGCTCCCGAATCTGGGCCGTACACTTACTGTGGTGAGCATCTCATTCACGGTGGCCCTTCCCCACGAGGATCGCTGGTTCGTGGCGCGCTGCCTGGAGATTGAGATTGCCAGCCAGGGACCGACCGCCGACGAGGCCCTCGCGCACCTCAAAGAGGCTTTGGAACTGTACTTCGACGATGTGCCGCTTCCGAAGGAGATCGAACCCGTGCTCATAGTGAAGGTTGAACTGCCCGCTTGACGCCGCGCCTCCCGATCGTTTCCGGAGCCGAGGCGATCAGGGCATGGGGATCGGCTGGCCGTACCAGGCAGTAGTAGCCGGCGCGTGGACGATAGCCGGTTCCCCCCCGTTGAGTCCTACCACTTCCTCGGCCATCGCAGCACTATCGCTCAGTAGGAAAGTAAGTGCGATAGTGAGCGAGGCACAGGGTGATCCGGATGTCCTGCCGCCAGTCGAGCGGGTCGATCACCGGGACGTTTATCAGGATCCCACCTCGTCGAGTGAAGTGCGAACGCGCCAACGCATTGCCTTATAACGAGACTCATCGCTGACCCGCTTCAGCCGGGGGCGCAGGGCTCGCCGTCCGGACGGCGTAGACTCCGTTTTCCTCGCAGCTGATTATCGATACGTTGGCGGCTGGGGTGGTAAGGACCCAGAAAGGAACCAAGTAGTCGGTGCGTAGATCAACCTGGACAAATCCGTTCTCGGGGACAGCGAAGCCCTTGTCGCTGCGGACGTTTAGGGAATTGCTACTTCTCCTGGGGGCGCCGACGCCTATTAGAACAGTTGCGTAGGGCACCTCGAGATCTTTGTATTGGCCCGGCTCGACGTCGCTAACGGTCACGTACACCGTCTCGGCATGGATACCAAACTGCGCATAGTGCGACAGGTCCTGATAGCGGTTGAACCGTTCGTAGGTGGGCGTGCCCAGGTCGACCCGGGAGACTCCCTCCGCTCCACAGGGAGGCGGCGTGTAGTTGGGTTCGTCAGGTTTAGCCGGAGGGTCGGGGATGGGATTCGACACTCCGCCTGCGGTGCAGCTGACAATCTCTATGAACGCCGAGGTGCTAGTCAGCGTCCAGTAGGTGCCGGCTTCTAGCTCAAATGCGGTGAAATCGTCCTCGACCACCCCAACGTCGAGATCCGCATTTGCTACATTCAAGGTGTCCTCATCCACCTGGGGGATTCCCGAACCAAAGTAGGCAGTTGTGGCACCGACCTCGGGATCGAAGATTCCATGCCCAAAGTTGTAGGCGGTGACGAAGAGTTGCCCGCCTTTGGTCGTGAACTGGGCATACTCACCCCGCTCAGCCATTCCGTCAGCCGATGGACTCCCCAGATCCACCCTGGACACTCCCTGCACTCCACAGCGGCTCGAGACCCGTCCTCTTCACACAGCCCACAGGTACTACCAAAGCGGCAACTGTGAACAGCGTTACCCAACGTCTCATGACGATGTGATGCGACACGCTTCGTCGACCGAGTAGGCATAAAGCGGCGGGGTGTGCTGGATGAGCGGCGGAGAAACGGTGGTTACGTGGAAGTAGCCCCCGAGGGGCTCGTTTAGTCCGACCGTGGCCGACGGCGGTAGGCGGTTTAGGCTGGCATCCTCGTAGGCTTCCAGGAAGTAGTCCACTCCAGTGGTGGTGACATAGGATCCTGGGATTTGACCCGTCCAGCTGCGCGCTTCATCTCCTCCCACGGAGGTGGCGCCGGCATCGGTCAAACTCGAATAAGCTCCATGCACCGGCGCCCACGCCCAGTGGGTCCTCCCGCTCGCTGGACCGGTGGAAAAGGCGCACCCCACAGTTCGATCCGCTGATGCACACGCTGATCGCTTCGATGGGGATCGGCTGGCCGTACCAGGCAGTAGTCGCCGACGCGTGGACGATAGCCGGCTCCCCCCGTTCAGTCCTACCGCTTCCTCGGCCATCGCAGCACTACCGCTCAGTAGGAAAGTAAGCGCGATAGTGAGCGACGCACCTCGGCGGAGACAGCGGCGTGTCTCGGGCACCAGCGTGTTCCCAGTCATGAGCCAGATCCATTAGCGCCAACGGGTGCCACTGGTCGGGCGTCGTAGACGCCGTCTTCCTCGCAGCTGACAATCGTGACATTGGCCGCGGGGGTGGTGAACACCCAGTAGGTCCCTGGATCGAGAACGGGCGTTGGGCGCTGGTCCCGCCGCACTGGGGTGACTTCAACGAAGTCCCCTTCGGGGACATCAACTACAACATCGGGGCGGTTCAACGACGACGCGATGTTAGGGTTTCTCCTAGGCTCGCCTCGACTCATTTGAACGCGCGCGTAGGGGACATAGCGGTCCTTCACCGGGCTGTCCACGACATCGGTTACCTTGATGTACAGCTGTCCGCCTGTGGTAGTGAACTTCGCGTGCTGGGACAGGTCCTGATAGCGGTTGAAGCGCTCGTAGGTGGGCGAACCAAGCTCGACTCGCGATAGACCCCGTTCAGCGCAGGGCGGCACCAGGTCGGACGCCTCAATCGGAGGCCAGTCCGGAACTGCCCGCACATCGCTAAGAGCATCGGCTTCGCAACTGACGATCTCCAAGTGTCCGTTTGCGCCGGTGACCCAATACCGGCACGCGTTTAGGTTCACAACCGTGTAGTGGTCCTCAAACACGCGCTCGGTAACCAGCGCGTTCATTGGCGTCCGGTACCCCTCCTCCCACTCGGGAGCGCCTTGGCCGAAGGAGATGGAGTCACGCGCCGGATATCTGTCGAAAAAGCCGCCGCCATGTTGGCCATAGGTTGTCACGTACAGATCGCCTCCGGCAGTAGTGAACTCGGCGTAGTTGTCCTCGAAGTCGAAATGTTCAGACACGTCGCGACCTACGAGGGGCAGTCCCAGGTCCGCTCTGGACGCTCCCTCGGCACCGCAGGGTGGGGTTATGTCCGGGGGATCTATCTCGCGGCACCCTGTAGCTGCAAGAAGAGCAATCAGCAGGATCGCCCGCAGTGACCTCATCGCTCGATGCGGCAGTCTTGGTCGACCAGGAAGCTGTTGTTCGCCCCCACCACCGCGATCCGAGCCGCGACCACTCCACAGCGGTAGGTACCGCCTAGACCGGCTGCCCGTACGGTTCCCTGCGGGGCGAATACGGTGCCGCCCAGCTTGACGTTGGCGCCCAGTACGACTACTGCGTCGGCACCGGTGGCCGCGATGACGAGCGACGGCATGTCCTGGATGGAGGGCTGCACGGTGATGTCGGCGCCGGTGATGGTGATTTTTCCTTCGGCGGCAATCGTGGCGTTGATCTGGCTGCCCACCGCGCTCAGGTTGACGTCGCAGGGGACGTAGACGATGCCGCTGGGGACCGCTCCGGGTGCCGGAGTCCATACTCCCCCCACACAGGAGAAGGCGTCGATGGAGTGATAATCAGATCCGGCCTGCTGGGCGATTTGACTGCCCGGACGGAAGTCCTCGATCTGGCGGGTGATGGGAGACCCACCCGGCTCGACTTGCCGGGGAGCGGGATCGATGCTGTTGGTTCCCAGCAACTCGGTAGTCAGGTTCGCCCCGTACTCCACCCCGGCGGTGAGCTGCATGTCCGAGCCGGTGATGCTCAAGTTTCCGTCGCTGTGCACCAGGCCGGTGGCCTTGGTGCCGGCTCCGTCGATCTCAAGCGCACCGGGCCCTGGATGGTAGCCCACAGGCGGCCACGCTGGGAATCGGATTGATGGATTCGGTGAGCACCTTACCGGTCAGCTGGCTGGTGAGGGTGATCGGGATGTCCTGCCGCCGGTCGAGCGGGTCGATGACGGGAACGGTCACCAGGACACCACCGTCGTCCTCGGGGCGGATGGCACCGTAATTGACTCCACCGTAGTTCATATCTACCAATTCCTCAGGATCGTAGTCGTCGGTGATGGACTCAAAGCAGCAAAAATAGGTTGAGTAGTCACTCCCGCCGACCGGGCGTCCCGGATAACGCACCCGTATCTCCTGGGCGACTGCGACGCCGCCTGCGGCCTCTCCTTCAATGGTGATTGTGTGAACCCCGGCCGGAGCCTTGGGCATGGTCAGGGTGGTACGCACCACCCCCGACCCATCCGCAGTAGCCGACCCGAGAGATATCGGGTTCGAATGAAGCGTCAAGAGCGCCGTGCTGTAAGGTGCAAAGCCTCCTGCAGTCAACTCGGCAGTTGAGCCGGCCTGCGTGTCCAGCGGGGTCGTGCCTGCGGACTCTCCGTTGTATGCAAGCTCGGGACCGCTGCCTTCCGCATCCTGAGTGGAAGGCATCGGTTGCGCATCGTAAACCCCGCGTTCGTCGCAGCTGATTACGGAAACATTGGCGGCTGGGCTGACAAATACCCAGAAGGTCCCCGGGATGAGCTTCTCGAACTGGGCGAAGCCGCCTTCGGTAATGGCTTGGTCGTATCCTCCGGCAGTGGCAGGCAAATCGGCAACATAGGAGTCTCTGCGTGGGGGCGTGAGGCCCATATACACTTTAGCGTACGGGGTGTAGCGGTCCTTCACAGGGCTGTCGACGATGCCGTTTACTGTGATGTAGACGTCTCCTCCGGTAGTGCTGAACCTCGCGTGGCGGGACAGGTCCTGGTAGCGGTCGAAAAGCTCGTAGGTGGGTGAGCCGAGCTCTACTCGCGAGACGCCCTGCTCGCCACAGGGCGGCAACAAAGTTGACGGCTCGATCGGTTCCCAGTCCGGAGCCGGGCGAGCATCGCTAACCCCCACGGGGTTGCAGGCTATTACCTCGAGAACCGCCCGGGCACCGGTTGCCCAATAACGTCCCGCGGGCAGGTTTACGACCGTGTAGTGATCCTCGTACACACTGAGGCTGACTTCCGCATTGGTAGGCCTCTGCGTAACGCGGTGATCTGGGTCCTCCTTCCAGGTGGGAACGCCCTTACCGAAGGAAATGCGCGAGGTCTGCGGATATATGTGAAAGATTCCGCCGCCGCCGGCCCCGTAGGTGGTGAGATACAAGTCTCCGCCGGTAGTGGTGAACTCGGCGTAGTTGTCCTCGAAACCGCGGTAGTCGAGGGCGACATCGTTACCGTAATTAGGCAGTCCGAGACCGGCTCGGGAGTCTCCCTCGACCCCACACGGCGGCTTTACGTCCGGCAGTTCGCGCTCACGGCAGGCAGTCGCCACCAGGACAAGCAGCAAACAGAGCGTCGCGAGGGCTTTCATAGCTCTAGCCGGCACCCGTCGTCGACCAGGAAGCTGTTGTTCGCCTCCACCACCGCGATGCGAGCCGCCCCCACTCCGCAGCGGTAGGTACCGCCCAGGCCGGCCATCCGTACGGTTCCGTGCGGGCCGAAGAACGTGCCCGCCCACCTTCACTTCTCATGCCCGGGCTGGAGGCAACGCGGCGGGGACCAGGGTCACCAGCACGGAGGTCGGCAACCGCAGCACGATCAGTCTCCTGCCGAAACCGCCGCTCATGCGCTTTAGAAGATCCGAACTATTGACCCTTGGCATTGGATGCCTCTATGGAAGTTGTTACCTACCTATCGGCAAAAAAGGGTTGGTGCATAAGGGATCTCTCAAACTTGTCGATGTCCCAACGCGACACGGGTGCGACTCACGGTGCCCTTAACGGGAAGTATTCGAACTACCTTCAAACTGGGTGGCTACACTCACTGGAATCAGATAATCTGATTGAATGAAGGATATCACCGCCACGGAGGCCGCTCGGAAATTCTCCGACCTGCTGGATGCGGTCGAGCATCGAAACGAGTCATTCGTTGTACGCCGGGGAGGAAAGCCGATCGCGCACATCAGCCCCGCCTCGGCTTCAACTGGGTTGGTGGTCAAGGATCTCTTACGACAATTTCCTCCCGACAAGAAGTGGGAGGCGGATCTCACTGAAGTTCGCGTCCAGCTGACATCCGAGGATCAGCGCTGGAGCGATTGATCTTAGACACCACAGTCCTCATCGCCTCGGAACGTGGCGATTGGGAGTTGGACGACATTATTCAGGATGATGATGACGTGGCCATCGCCGCCATCACGGGAGCCGAACTACTTGTCGGTGTCGAGCTGGCCGATTCGCGACACCGTGCTCGCCGAGCAGAATTCGTTGAAGCCGTCCTCTCCACTTTCCAGATTGAAGAGTACGACCTTCGTGTTGTCCGGGCGCATGCCCGGTTGCTTGGGCATGTCCGAAGGGCCGGGCGTCCAAGGGGAGCTCACCACCTCATCATCGCGGCAACTGCTGCAAGCCTTGGAAGAGTGGTGATCACCGCGGATCCGGGCGGCTTCAACGGTTTACCGGATGTTGACCTAAGGAGCCCTTGAGTGGGGTCCGAATAGCCGTAATAAGGGTCTGAAATCGTGCCCCCAACGGGATTCGAACCCGTGTTACCACCTTGAAAGGGTGGTGACCTAGGCCGCTGGTCGATGGGGGCCTATTCGGTCACTAGAAGTGCCGCTCTCAAAGCGTATCAGGGCGAACCGGCGGTGCTACTGCGACAAGCGGGACACCATGTCGTCGTGTACCAGGCCGTTGGTGCACAAAAAGCTGGCGTTGTCCTGCCTGGAGACGATTCGGGACTCGGGATAGGGCGATCCGTCGAAGCCGCTGGCCCTGCCCCCTGCCTCCCGGACGATCACCTCCAGCGCCGCAATGTCCCAGATGTTCAGGTTCGGCTCCAGCATCACCTCGGCCGCCCCCCGGGCCACCAGCATGTAACCCCAGAAGTCCCCGAACCCCCGGTCCCTCCGGCAGGTTTGCAGGATGCCCGCCAGGTGGTCGCCAAAACCGTACCGGACCATTCTGCGGTAGGAGCCGATGCACACCACCGCCTCCGACAACGAGTCGACGGTACTGACCGAGATCGGCTTGCCGTTCATCCGGGCCCCGTCCCCGGTGGCGGCGTCGTAGCGCTCACCGAGCCCCGGCGCGCTGGCCACCCCCACCTCGGTCCGCCCGTTGACCCGCAGCCCGATCAGGGTGCCGAAGACCGGGATGCCGGCGGCGTAGTTGTTGGTGCCGTCGATGGGGTCGACGATCCAGATGGGGGAGTCGGGATTCCCCTCCAGGCCGCTCTCCTCGCCCAGGATCGCGTGTTCCGGGAACTGCTCGCGGATGCGGGTGCGGATCACCGCTTCGATCTCGTTGTCGGCCACCGTGACCAGGCTGCCGTCCTTTTTCAAGGAGGTTTCGGGGTTCCGGGAGAAGTACTTCATGGAGATCTCGTCGGCCAGGTCGGCCAGCTCCAGCGCGAGCGTTAGTTCGTCCAATTAAATTGCCGACACCTCGTACAGGCCCCCCAGCTCGGCGTTGGCCTCGGTGATTTTGGCCGGGTTGGTGATGGTGGCCAGGGCGTAATCTCCGTCGGTCAGATACTGTTCGGCGACCCGGCGGAGGTCGTCGACCGTAACCTTCAGCAGACCCTGCTTGAACGCCGCCTTGCGCTCCAGCGTGTAGCCGGACAGGTCGTCGAAGAACCGGCTTCGGCCTTTGGTGTCGGGCGACAGGAGCGGGTCGACGGCGGCGCAGGAGGCCAGAATCGCCTCCTTCAGATCGTCGGCGGTTATCTCGCTGCCGGTCACCGCCGGGACGGCGTCCTCCCAGACCTTCAGAGTCCTCACGATGTGCGGGTCCCGGTACGAGAGGAAGGAGAAGTACCCGGTCTCCCGCCCGAACGTCGCCGAAGCCCCGTAGGCTCCCCCCTTTTCCCGAATCTCTCGGAGCAGGTACTTGTCGTCCAGGTAGTTGGCCAGGACCAGCAGGGC
>Ga0247713_1001048_pt1 | contig 14561 bp, 11 predicted proteins | sample 21E_NmetaG_FD_189936 | JGI IMG/M metagenome (GOLD analysis project Ga0247713, IMG submission 189936) | Soil microbial communities from hillslope of Landscape Evolution Observatory, University of Arizona, Oracle, AZ, United States - 2-1-E_N | ecosystem: Engineered > Artificial ecosystem >... | reverse complement strand
GGTCTGGCGATGCTGCCGGCCGCCGAGCCGACGCACAACCCCAACGCGATCCGGTACCGGCCCACCCGCTCCGCGGCGCCGCCGACCAGGCGAGAGACGACGGCACCGGTCAGCGCGGCCGGCAGCATCGCCAGACCGATCTGCAGCGGTCGCCACCCCTGGTCGTCGGCGAAGATCAGCGGGACGGCGAGCATCATGCCCAGGTACGCCGCGAGCAGCGTCAGCCCGGCGACGCAGGTCAGCATCACGTCACGGTTGCCGACGACCCGGAGGGGCAAGAAGCCCTCGGGCTTGGATCGGACGTGGCCGACCAGCCCGGCGCCGCCGGCCATGGTCAGCGCGACGGCCAGCCCGACGACGACCGGCCCGGCCTGGGTCGCCGGCGACTGCAACAGCAGGACCACGCCGGTGGTCACGGCCGTGACCAGCGCCGCGCCGCGCCAGTCGATGCGTCCGGCGACCACCGCGGTCGCCGGCGCCATTCCGGCCACTGGCACCACGATGAGCACGGCGAGCGTCGGGATGGCCAGCACGAAGCGCCATCCCAGCAGCTCGGCGATCCCGCCCCCGATCAGCGGACCCGACCCCGACACGATGCTGACCACGGCCGTCAGCGCCCCCAGGGCCCTGCTGCGCGCCGGACCCTGGAACCTGGCCGCGAGGATCCCCAGGGCGAGGACAGGCACAGCGCCGGCGCCGGTCCCCTGGACCAGCCGGGCGACGATCAGCGAGGGGAAGTTCCAGGCGGCGGCGGCGCCGATGGAGCCCAGTGCGAGCAACGCCGTCCCAACGGCCAGCGGCAGGCGCAGACCACGCAGGTCGGCAACCCGGCCGAACACCGCCGTGGCGACGGAGAACGACAGCGAGAAGACCGCCAGCACCCACGCGGTGCCCGGCTTGTCCAGGCCCAGGTCGGCAGCGACCTCCGGCAGCGCCACGGCGACGGCGGAGGAGCCGATGACGGTCAGCGCGACCAGCGTGCCCAGCAGGACGGCGACGCGGGACGCGGACAGCTCGCGCGGTGCGGCGCCGGCGGAAGGTGAGCCCACGAGCGATCACTGTAGCCGCGCGCCGCCCGGTCGCAGCGGCCGGGTCATCGCACCCGGGAGAAGCTCCAGCTGTCCTCGTAGCGGGTGCGTGGGCCGCCCAGCGCGCCCGACTCCTGACCGGGGAACGTCACGAAGCGGCTGCCGCTGTCGCCCGCGTAGGTCGCGTTGAGGTCACCGCGGCCGTCGGCGTCGGTGTCGCCGACCGCCAAACGCGCGTCGGTCGGCAGGGCCGACTTCTTGGGGGTCCTGGCAGCCACCGCCTCCAGCGACTGGGAGGACCCGCCGAGCACCACCCACAGCTGGGACCGTCCCGTGGGGCGCACCAACCGAACGACGAGATCCGTGACACCGTCGCCGTTGATGTCGCCGGCATGCAGCTCTCGCAGCTGCCGTGGGTCCCAGGCGTCGGTCGCGTAGCGCAGCCGGCGCGGCCCGAACGTCCCGTCCCGTCGCCCGCGGAAGGTCACGACACGAACGCCCGTGGCCGTGGGGATCGCCGCGTTGAGGTCGGCCCTGCCGTCGCCGTCGGTGTCGCCGACTGCGAGCAGCGCCGAGACCGGCAGTGGCCGGGGCCCGGCTTTCAGGGCGACGTTGGGCGACAGCGCCCGGGCCCGCTGACCGGCCAGGCGGCGGACGGTGGTGCCGCCGTCAGGGCGGGTGATCGGCAGCAGCAGGTCGTCGATGCCGTCGCCGTCGGTGTCGCCGCTGTGCAGGCCACGGACCCGGTCGAAGCGCCACGTCGCGCGGTGGCGGACGCGACGGGTCCCGAAGACCCCCTCGGTCGAAGCAGGGAAGGTGACGACACGGACGCCGGTGCCGTCGGGCAGCACCGCGTTGAGGTCGGCCGGCCCCGTCCCGTTCGCGTCGCCGAGCGCGAGCATGCTGCCCGGCGGGAGCTGGGAAGCGTCGGCGTCCAGGGCCCGGCTCGCCTGCAGGCGGCGGCGCGGCGCGCCTTGGATCAGCCGCACGGTCGACGCCCCGTCCCGGGCGCTGTAGCGGGCCACCATGTCCTCGATCCCGTCGCCGTGGGCGTCGTTGCTGCCGAACGGGTTGGGCCGGTGACAGTTGGCGCTGACGTACGTCCGCCCGTCGGGCTGGATCGGGACGCCCTCGGCCCACATCGGCGACACGACCTGGCCGTCGGCGCGCTGTTCGAAGTGCAGGTGGGGCGAGGTGCTCCGGCCGGTGCTGCCGACCAGCCCCACGGGCTCACCCTGCCCGACGAAGCCGTTGGCCCGCCCGTCTTCCAGCAGGTGGGCGTAGCGGGTGACCCACCCCCCGCCGTGGTCGACGTCGACGTAGTAGCCGTAGCCCGACTGCCACTTTGGGGTGGCGACCCCCGCTGCGGCGGCCACCGCCGGCTTGCCCAGGTCGTCCGCGCCGACGCCCCAGTTCCAATCCACGCCCCGGTGGCCGCTGTAGGTGGTGGCCTTCCACCCCTCCCCACAGGGGAACGGGACCTGGAAATCGGGTCGCAGGCCCGCAGCCCCGGCCGGGAAGGCTGGAGCCGCCATGGTCAGCACGATTGCGGCGATCGCCAGTGCGCTCACCGTGCGGTGTCGGCACATGGGGCACCACCCTGCCACAGCACCGCAACTCGTCCATGGTCATTTGTGACGGTTCGCCCGCCGGCGGTCTCAGCGGTCGATGGGCGCGAAGGTGTCCGCCGTCGGCTGGCCGCACAGGTCCGCAACGGCCGCGTGCAGCCGCTGGGTGAACGCCCGGCGAGATCTGGCATCAGGCCCAGGTGGCGCCAGCGCCCCGCCGAAGCGCACCTGCAGCGTCCCCTGGGCGGGCCGGCGCAGCGCCGGGCGCTGACCTCTGGGCCACACCTGAGCCGTGCCGACCAACCCGACGGGGATGACCGGCGCCCGGCTCATCGCCGCCAGGCGCGTCAGCCCGGAGCGGAACCGGTACAGCGCCCCATCGGGGGACCGTGTCCCCTCCGGGAAGATGGCAACGGCCGCGCCGGCGTCGAGCAGCGCCGCCACAGGCTGGAGGGCGGCGATGTCGCCGGCACCGCGGTCAACGGGCACCATGCCCATCGCCAGGTTCAGGCGTCCCCCCAGCCCGCGGCCCAGCTCGGACTTGCCCAGGAAGACCAGCGGCCGGGGCGCCGCCGCGGCGAGCAGGAAATGGTCGAGGAAGGACCGGTGGTTCGCTGCCAGCAGCAGCGGACCGGCGCGCGGGACGTGCTCGAGGCCCGACACCTGAGCTCGCAGCACTGTCACAAGGGGACGTCCGAGCAGACGATGGGTGACAGCGGCGGCCGACGGCATGCGATGCGATCCTAAGCCGCCTGGGCGACGCAAGGTTCGTCAGCCGACGGGGCCGCTGATCACCGCGTCGACCGCCATGGCCGCGAACAGCAGACCCAGGTACGTGATCGAGTAGCGGAACAGCTGCATGGCCCGCTTCTCGGTGGCGTCCTGGAGCAGCCGCCATGCCAGGGCGACGAACGCGCCGCCCAGGCCGAGCGCAGCGATCAGGTACAGCAGCCCCATCTGGCCGACTGGGCCGAACATCAGCGTGATCGACAGCAGCAGCACCGAGTACAGCAGGATCTGGCGCGCCGTCTCCGCCACGCCCCGAACGACCGGCAGCATCGGGACGCCGGCGCGGGCGTAGTCCTCGCGGTACTTCAGGGCCAGCGCCCAGAAGTGCGGGGGCGTCCAGGCAAACACGATCGCGAACAGCAGCAGCGCGGGCAGTCCGACCTCACCGGTGACCGCCGCCCAGCCCACCAGCACCGGGACGCAGCCGGCGGCCCCACCGATGACGATGTTCTGCGGCGACCGTCGTTTGAGGCCGAGCGTGTAGACGAACACGTAGAAGAGGATCGCGCCCACGGCCAGCACCGCAGCCAGCACGTTGACGAACGCGGCCAGCCACACGAACGAGGCAACGCCCAGCACCAGCCCGAACCGCAGCGCCGGCACGGGGTCGACGGTGTGGCGTACCAGGGGTCGGTGGGCGGTGCGCGCCATCAGCTCGTCGATGTCGCGGTCCACGTAGTTGTTGATCGCGTTGGCGCTGCCGGCGGCCAGCGATCCGCCCACGAGCGTCGCGACGACCAACCACAGTGGTGGCAGACCCCGCTGCGCGATGACCATCGTCGGCACCGTGGTCACCAGCAGCAGCTCGATGATCCGCGGCTTGGTCAGCGCGACGTAGGCGCGCACGACGTCGGACAGCGGGCGCTTGGCGTGCTCGGTCACGGTCATGCGGGAACCCGGTCGCGGGGGACGCCGGCCTGGGCGGTCACGCCGGCCTCGGCGGGCGGTGCCAGGCGATACGCCAAGACGGTGTGCAGGACCAGGACGGTCCATATCCAGCTCGCGACCGTGAGGTGCGCGATGACCACGTGCGTCGGGGTGCCCAGGATCAGGTTGGCGAAGCCCAGCGCGACCTGCACGACCACGAGCGTGGCCGCCCACATGGGCAGACGGACCAGCCAGAGGTCCGCGCCGCTCCACTGTCCCCGTGCCACCCGCTCCCGCCGGTGGCGGACGGCCTGCGCGCACAGGACCACGACGGCGACGGCGAGGGCGTAGGCGAGCACCCGGTGGGCGACATGCCACCCCTGGCGTGCCGTGGTGATGGTCGGGAGGACCGCGCCGTCGAACAGCAGCGGGTTGCGTCCGTACACCAGCCCGGCCACCACGCCGGTGACGTGTCCGCCGACGAGGATCTGCACGTAGGCCAGGGCCGCCACCGCTGCCGACAGGTGTGCGAAGCCCAGCCGGCGGGACCCTCGGGCCGCCATGGGGCCCCGGACCGCGTTCACGGTCAGCAAGAGCAGCGACGCGATCACGATCATCGCCATTCCCAGGTGGGCGGTGACCAGCTCTGCCAGCAGCAGGCGCAGGACGACGAACGCCCCGAGGGCCGCCTGGACGTTGACGGCGACGGCGGCCACGACCGCGGGCCAGATGATGCCCGGGCGGTCCCGGTACCGAGCGAGCGCCCAGAAGAAGATCACGGCGATGAGCAGCCCGACCACGCTCGCGACGAGCCGGTGGGAGTGCTCGAGCCAGACGTTGACCAGCGTGAAGCCCGTCTCGGGCGGGATGTCGGCTTGCCGGGGGATGATCTTGCCGTAGCAGAACGGCCAGTCCGGGCACGCCAGGCCGGACCCCGTGGCGCGTACGGCACCGCCCAGCGCGATGAGCACGAGCGTCAGCGCGGTCGTGGCGATGGCGAGCTTTGCAAACGCCGAACGGCGCGGTTGTGATGCTGGCGTGGGTTGGTCCACCGGATCCTCTGCCGTGCGACAGGCGAGCCCGGACCCCGGCGCCAACGAGCGCGGGCCGGCGGGCGGCTCAAGTGTAGTGGACGGCTGCTACGGTGCCGCACCGCCGCCTGCCGGAAATCGAGCCGACCGTGACCACTGCACTGGACCTCGCCGCCGTGCGCGCCCGTTTCCCCGCTTTGGACCGCCGCGGACCTGACGGCCGGCCCGTGATCCACGCCGACGCGCCCGGCGGAACCCAGGTGGAGCGCGGTGTGATCACGGCGATGACCGACTACCTGCGCCGCTCCAACGCCAACAGCCACGGGGTCTTCCCGGCCTCGCAGGAGACCGATGCGCTCGTCGAGCGGGTCCGCGCCGGCGTCGGCACCATGCTGGGCACCGAGGCCGACAGCGTGGTGTTCGGGCCGAACATGACCACGCTGACGTGGCACTTCTCGCGAACCCTCGACGAGCGGATCGGGGTCGGCGACGAGATCGTGTGCACCCAGCTCGACCACGACGCGAACGTCAGCCCGTGGCTTGCACTGGCCGAGCGGACCGGGGCCACCATCCGCTGGGTAGCACTGGACGCCGAGACCGGGCGCCTGGACTTGTCCACCCTGCAGGTCGGCCCGCAGACCAAGGTCGTCGCCTTCCCGGCGGCGTCCAACGCGCTGGGCACGGTTGTGGACCCCGAACCGTTCGTCACCGCCGCCCGCAGCGTGGGGGCCCTGTCGTTCTGCGACGCCGTCCACGCCGCTCCGCACCTGCCCTTGGACCGGTCGGCGATGGGCATGGACGTGCTGGTCTGCTCTCCCTACAAGTTCTTCGGACCGCACTCCGGGTTGCTGTGCGCAGACCCCGACCTGCTCATGACCTTGCGGCCCGACAAGGTGCGACCGGCCCCTGACACTGGACCGGACCGATGGCAGACCGGCACCGCGTCGTTCGAGGCGATCGCCGGGATCGGCGCGGCGGTCGACTACCTGGCCGAGATCGGCATCGACACGATCGCCCACCACGAGAGCGGTCTGGCCCAGCGGTTCCTCGACGGTGTCGCGGCCCTTGACCACGTGGTCGTCCACGGGCCGTGGGAGGCGACGGAGCGGACGCCGACGTTTGCTGTCACGCTCCGTGACCGCTCGCCTGACGAGGTCGCCAAGCACCTGGCTGGTCGCGGCATCTTCACCTGGGCGGGTCACTACTACGCCGTCGAGCCGATGCGAGTGCTCGGGCTGCTGGACTGGGGCGGCGCGGTTCGGATCGGCTTCGTCCACTACCACGGGCCCGACGACGTCGACCGGGTCCTCGACGCCCTGGCCCATCTGGCATCGTAGGGGCTGCAGCGCCGCCCGCCTTCCGTAGGAGCCGAAGTGACCGACGACCTGGACCTGCTTGCGGTCAACACGATCCGCACGCTCTCGATCGACGCGGTGCAGACCGCGAACTCCGGGCATCCCGGCACCCCCATGGCACTGGCGCCGCTGGCCTACACCCTGTACACGCGCCACCTCGCCCACAACCCGGCGGACCCCGCATGGCCCGACCGTGACCGCTTCGTGCTGTCGTGTGGGCACGCCTCGATGCTGCTGTACAGCGTGTTGCACCTGACGGGCTACGACCTGTCGCTCGACGACCTGCGCAGCTTTCGTCAGCTGCACAGCCGCACACCCGGGCATCCCGAGAGCTTCGTCGGCACCCCCGGCGTGGAGACGACGACCGGGCCGCTGGGGCAGGGCGTCGGCAATGCGGTGGGCATGGCGATCGCCGAGCGGATCCTCGCCGATCGCTTCAACCGGCCCGGCCACACCGTCGTCGACCATCGGACATGGGTGTTCGCCAGCGACGGCGACATCATGGAAGGCGTGGCCTCGGAGGCTTCCTCCTTGGCTGGCCACCTCGGACTCGAGCGGCTGATCCTCTGCTACGACGACAACGGGATCACCATCGACGGCCCAACCGAGCTGTCCTTGACGGGCGAGGACGTCATGGGCCGTTACGCCGCATACGGGTGGAGGACGTTGTCGATCGGCGATCCCAATGACATCGCGGAGATCGACGCGGTGTTCAAGGAGGCTGCCACCGGTGACGGTCGGCCGACGTTCATCCGGGTGCCCACGGTGATCGGCTTCGGCTCGCCGAACAAGGCGGGCACTGCGGCCGCCCACGGGTCGCCGCTGGGCGTCGAGGAGGCCGCCGCCACCAAGCAGAACCTGGGCTGGGATGCGCAGGACGCCTTCCACGTCCCGGACGGCGTGATGGAGCACGCCGACCAGCGTGAGCGCGGGGCCGCGTTGCAGGATCAGTGGGAGCAGCGCTTCACCGCATACCGCAGCGATCACCCGGACTTGGCCGACGACTTCGAGCGGTTGATGGCCGGGGACCTGCCCGACGGCTGGGACGCGGATCTGCCGGCCTTCGACGCCGGGACCACCCAGGCGACGCGCAAGAGCTCAGGCGCGGCGCTCAACGCCATCGCCGTCCGCATGCCCGAGCTGATCGGCGGCTCGGCGGACCTGGCGTCGTCGAACAACACCACCATCACCGACGGCGGCGACCTGTCGCGGGGGGACTTCTCGGGCCGCAACGTCAACTACGGCGTCCGCGAGCACGCGATGGGCTCGATCATGAACGGCATGGTGCTGCACCGGGGCGTGCGGCCGTTCGGCGGCACCTTCCTGATCTTCACCGACTACCTGCGGCCTGCGCTGCGGCTGGCCGCGCTGTCCGGCCTGCCGGTCATCTACGTGATGACCCACGATTCGATCGGGCTGGGCGAGGACGGGCCAACCCACCAACCCGTGGAGCACCTGGCGGCCCTGCGCGCCATCCCGAACCTGCATGTGCTGCGTCCCGCCGACGCGGTCGAGACGGTCGGAGCGTGGCGTCACGCCATCGAGCGGCTCGACGGGCCGACGTTGCTGGCGCTGTCGCGCCAGGACCTGCCGGTGCTCGACGGCACTGACGAAGACCTGGTCGAGCGCGGCGCCTACATCGTCGAGGACGCCGACGACGACGAGCTGCCTGACGTGGTGCTGCTCGCCACCGGCTCAGAGGTCCAGCTGTGCGTGGCCGCGGCGGCGATCCTGGCCGAACGCGACGTCGTGGCCCGGGTCGTGTCCATGCCCTCGTGGGAGCTGTTCGACGAGCAGGACGACGAGTACCAGGAAGAGGTCCTGCCTGACGAGGTGCCGGTGCTCTCCGTCGAGGCGGCGACGACGTTCGGCTGGTCACAGTGGGCCGACGACTCTGTGGGCCTGGACCAGTTCGGGGTGTCCGCGCCGGCGGCGGACGCATTCGAGGAGTTCGGCTTCACCCCCGAGGCCGTGGCGGACGCCGCGCTTGACCTGCTGGAGGACTGACGTGAACCCCCTGCAAGAGCTCCAACAGCTCGGCCAGTCCGTCTGGCTGGACTCGATCACCCGGTCGTACCTCGAACCCGGCGGCTACCTGCCACGCCTGATCGACGCCGGCGAGATCGACGGCCTGACCTCGAACCCTTCGATCTTCGAAAAGGCCCTGGGCAGCGACCACACCTATGACGAGCAGCTGTCGGAGCTGCACGGCAGTGACCCGCGTGACGCCCTGTGGGCGCTGATGAAGCGTGACATCGCCGGTGCGTGTGACCTGTTCCTGCCGATGTATCGGGAGTCGGGGGGCCGCAAGGGATTCGTGTCCATCGAAGTCGACCCATCCAAGGCGTTCGACACCGAAGAGACCGTCTCCGAGGGCTTGTTGCTGTTCTCAGAGCTCGACCGGCCCAACTTGATGGTCAAGGTGCCGGGCACCGAGCCGGGGCTGGCTGCGATCCCCCGGTTGCTCGCCGAAGGCGTGAACGTCAACGTCACGCTGCTGTTCTCCGTGGCCCGATACGAGGCGGTCGCCCAGGCGTACATCGACGGGCTGCGCAAGCGCGCCGACGCGGGCGGGGACCTGTCGCGCGTCGCCAGCGTCGCCTCGTTCTTCGTCAGCCGGGTGGACAGCAAGGTCGACGAAGTCGTCGACCAGCCGGCGCTGGCGACGGCCGCGGTGGCCAACGCCCGGGCCGCCTACGAGTCGTTCGAGCGGATCTTCCGCGGCCCGGACTTCGCCGAGCTCGCTGCTGCCGGGGCGTGGGTCCAGCGGCCGCTGTGGGCGTCCACCTCGACGAAGAGCCCGAAGTACCGCGACGTCATCTACGTCGAGGAGCTCGCGGGCCCGGACACCGTCAACACCATGCCTGAGTCGACGCTGGACGCCTTCCGCGACCACGGGACCGTCGAGGATCGCCTCTCGGGCGCCGGCGGCGAGGCCAAGCACCAGCTGCAGCGGCTGTCCGAACAGGGCGTGGACCTCGTTCAGATCACCAAGGAGCTCGAGACCGAGGGCGTGGACAAGTTCGTCGCCTCCTTCGACGCCGCCGTCGCCACGGTCGCCGAGCACGTCACCTGACCGGCCGTCAGCTGATCCAGCGCACGGACTCCTCCACCGGGCGCCGGCCCCGGGTGGCCGAGCCCCTGGGGCCTCCGTCGCCCTCGGGATGCCCGATGGTGACCAGGCAGACCGGCTCGACGTCTGCGGGGATGTCGAGCAGCGCACGCAGCCGATCGGGATCGGCGATCTGTAACACGCCGGCGCCCAACCCCTCGTCGACCGCCGCGAGCAGGAGAAGCATCAACGCGGCGCCGGCATCGACCCACCAGAAGGGCGTCGCCCAGTCGTCGGGCGACACGGAGGTCGCCTTATCCGCCTCGGCATAGCGCTCCCGGTAATCGTCGGGTCGCACCCCGACGACGATGTGGACCGGCGCCAGCGACAGCCACGGGGGCCGGCCCCTCGCCACATGGTCGGCCTCGCCGCAGATCTCGGCGACGGCCCGGCGCCGCTCGTGGTCGGTCACGACGACCAGCCGAAGCCCCTGCGAGAACCCCGCGCTGGGGCCGCGCAACGCTGCGCGGACGATCCGCTCGACCGCGCCGGCCGCGACCGGATCGGCGCGGTACCGGCGGACCATCCGCCGGCCGGCGATCACCTGGTGCAGGTGCACGTCAGCGGTCGGTGTCGGCCTTCCGCGCCTGGCGCCCGGTACGAATCGCGTACCCGACACTCGCAACGAGTCCGCCCCAGATGACGACCATGCCGATGACCATCATCACCACGGAGGATCCCTCCATCAGGTGTGCACCTCCTCACGGTCCAGGGTGTGGGTGTCGAAGTCCAGGACCTCAGGGTCCCAGCGCCGCAGCGACACGACGATGCCGAAGATCAACGCGACCAGCGCCGCACCCCACCCGGCGATGAGCAGGAGACCGGTCGGGTAGTCCTCGTACCCCTGTGTGATCGTCGTGCGGAAGTTGTCGAAGGTCATGTAACCGAGCACCAGTGGCGTGATGACGGCCAGCGAGATCCGCCAGCCCCAACCGATGGTGACGTCGGAGACCCGGTTGGCGTGGCGTTGCAGGACACCCAGGCGACGCAGGAACCAGGCCACGGCCACCACCTCGGCCAGGCCGGCGAGCACGATGCCGAAGTTGTTGATGAACGAATCGGCGGTGTCGAGCAGGAACAGGCCGCCGTCGGTGGCGTACAGCACGGACACCAGGGCACACGCCCCGCCGCCGACCAGCACCGCGGTGGTGCGCTCCAGGCCGAACTTGTCGCGCAATGCGCTGACGTAGACCTCGACGATGGAGATGAGCGAGGACAGGCCGGCGAGGACCAGCGACCCGAAGAACAGCACGCCGAACAGGCTGTTGAGAGCGGGGAACGTGTTGATGATCTGGGGAAAGGCCACGAAGGCCAACAGCACGCCTTGTTGCGCGACCTCGTCGACCGCCACCCCCTGGCTGCTCGCCATGAAGCCGATGGCGGCGAAGACACCGATGCCGGCCAGCAGCTCGAAGCTGGAGTTGGCGAACCCGGCGATCAGCGCGTTGTTCGTGAGGTCCGACGACCGCGGCAGGTAACTGGAGTACGTGATCATGATCGCGAAGGCGATCGACAGCGAGAAGAAGATCTGGCCGTACGCGGCCGTCCACACGGCGCCGTCGGTCAAGGCGCCGAAGTCGGGGCGGAACAGCGAGTCCAGCCCCGCTGTTGCGCCCGGCAACGTCACGGCCCGGAGCACCAGGGCCCCGAAGGTCACGACGAGCAACGGGATCATGACCTTCGTCGCCGTCTCGATGCCCCGCTTGACGCCCCGTACCCCGATGACCAACGTCACCACCCAGATCAGGATGAGCGGGATCAGCACCGCCGGGACGATCGTGTTGACGTCACCGGGCGTGTCGGGGGCCTGCAGGAAGCTGCCGAGGAAGAACTGCTCCGGGTTGTCGCCCCACTGCGTGCCGACCGAGTAGTACGTGTAGGCCGCGGCCCACGCGAGCACGACGGCGTAGTAGCTGGAGATGATGAAGCCGATGCCGACCTGCCACCAGCCGATCCACTCGGTCTTCTTGCTCAACCGGCGCAGGGTGAGCGGGGCGGAGCCGCGCAGCCGGTGGCCCAGGGTGTACTCCAGGATCAGCAGCGGCAGGCCCGCCGTGAGCAGGGCGAACAGGTAGGGCAGGAAGAAGGCGCCGCCGCCGTTGTCGAAGGCGATGTAGGGAAACCGCCAGATGTTGCCGAGCCCGATCGCCGACCCGACAGCCGCCAGGATGAACCCCCAGCGCGATCCCCACTCCTCACGATGCATGGCGCGACCCCCACCTCGTTGAACGGGTTGGCGGGCCAACTCCTACCCGTGCCTCGTGGGTCGAAACGAGCGGTTCGTCACCGTTGCGCAGCGATCGGTCCGGTGACCGGTGAGATGCACGCAGCCAGTCGGCCGGCGCGCCTGCCGACCGGCACCGTTGTCGCCTCGACCACGACGACGTCCTCGGCGGTCGGGACCTGCACCGCCGGCGCGACCCCGCACCAGGCCAGCGGTGCCGCGCCCGACTGGACGCCTTTGCCGCCACGCCCCTTCAGCGGGTACTCGTCCAGCGGCGTGCGACGCGCTCCCCCGTCGGCGGCGATGCTCACCACCTCGACGCCGTCTGACGCTCCGCCCGCCACGACCGATGCCGAGACGACGGTCGAGCCCGCCGGGACCTGCATCCCGGCCACGCCGGTCGCCGACCTGCCCATCGGGCGGACCTCGTCGGCGGTGAACCGAGTGACCAGGCCGCCGTCGTGAGCCAGCAGAAGGTGGTCGCCGGCGTTGACCGGGAGCACGGCGACGATGCGATCGTCGTCACGGACGCCGGCGGCGATCATCGCGCGGGTGCGCCCTTCGAACTCCGTCCGCTCGGTCCGCTTGACCATGCCCTTGGCGGACACGGTCACGATGCTGTCCACCTCGGGGCCCAGCACGACGGCCCCGGCCACCGGCGCCGACGGCCCGTCACCGAGCAGCTGCGCGACCGTCGTGCCGCGCTGGCGCATGGTGGTGACCGGGACGTCACCGACGCCGACGCGATACCCCCCGCCGTCAGCGTCGATCAGCAGCAGGGTGTCGTCGGTCGTGGCCGACAGCACGACCACCGCGGGGTCGCGAGGGTGGCTGTGGGGCTTGGCGACGCGTCGTTGCCCGACGCTCTTGAGGTACCCGCCGGCGGTCACGTACACCGTCACCGGTTGCGCCTCGAGGTGCACCGCCGGCGGGCCACCACCGCCGTCGTCGCCCTCGGCCAGCGCGTGGTCCTCGTCGACCAGGCGGCTGCGACGCGCGTCGGCGTGGGCGGACTTGATCGCCTTGAGCTCCTGTGCCAGCAACCCGTCGAGCCGCTTGGGGTCGCCGAGGATGGCATCGAGCTCGGCGATGAGCGCCAGCAGCTCGCGGTGCTCGTCGACGATCTTCTGCCGCTCCAGCGCGGCCAGCCGGCGCAGCATCATGTCCAGGACCGCCGTGGCCTGGACCTCGGTCAGCTCGAAGCGCTGCATGAGCTGACCCCGCGCCTCGTCGGCGGTCTGCGCCGACCGGATCAAGGCGATGACCTCATCGAGGTGGTCCAGTGCGATCAGCAGGCCCTCGAGGACGTGGGCCCGAGCGGCGGCCTTCTCGCGGCGATGGCGGGTGCGGCGGGTCAGCACATCGCGTTGGTGGGCGAGGTACTGCTCGAGCGCCTCGACCAGGCCGATGGTCCTGGGCTGACCGCCGACGAGCGCCACGATGTTGGCGTTGAAGTTGGTGCGCAGATCCGTCAGGGCGTACAGCCGGCTGAGCACCTTCGCCGGGTCCTCGCCGCGCTTGAGCTCGATGACGATGCGCATGCCGTCGCGTGACGACTCGTCCCGCAGATCCCGGATCGCATCGAGCTTGCGGTCTTGCACCAGGTCAGCGATCCGCTCGAGCAGCGCCGCCTTGTTCACCTGGTACGGGATCTCGGTGACGATGATGCGGGGCAGCCCCCCTGAGCGGGTCTCGGTGGTCGCCACCGCCTCCATGGTGATGGCGCCGCGGCCGGTCAGGTAGGCGTCGCGGATCCCCGGACCGCGCACGATGCGCCCGCCGGTGGGAAAGTCCGGAGCCGGCACGATCGCCATCAGGTCGTCGACGGTGGCCTTGGGCTTGCGGATCAGGTGCAGGCACGCGTCGATGGCCTCGCCGAGGTTGTGCGGCGGGATGCTGGTGGCCATCCCCACGGCGATGCCGCTGGCACCGTTGACCAGCAGGTTCGGCCAGCGCGCCGGCAGGACCGTCGGCTCGGACTCGTAGCCGTCGTAGTTGGGGACGAAGTCGACGGTGTCCTCATCGATGCCCGCCAGCAGCTCCATCGCCAGCGGGGTCAGGCGAGCCTCGGTGTAGCGCATGGCGGCGGCGGGGTCGCCGTCGACCGAACCGAAGTTGCCGTGACCGTCGACCAGGGGCGCTCGCGTCGAGAACTCCTGCGCCATGCGCACCAGGGCGTCGTAGATCGACGAGTCCCCGTGGGGGTGGTACTTCTTCATCACGTCGCCGACGGCCGAGGCGCACTTGCGGTACGGCCGGTCGGGGCGCAACCCCGCCTCCCACATGGCGAACAGGATGCGCCGCTGCACCGGCTTCAGCCCGTCACGGACGTCGGGCAGCGCCCGGCCCACGATGACGCTCATGGAGTAGTCGAGGAACGACTGCTCCATGCGGTCGGCGATGTCAACGTCGACGATCCGACCGTCGCCGCCGAGGGTCATCTGCTGCGGGCTCATGCGCCGATCATGCCGCACGCCTGCGACGGCGCCGGGAAGGCGCCGCCGCACCTGCGCCCGGTTACGAGGCCAGGGACGCGTCCAGGGTGATCTCGATGTTGCCGGCGAGGGCCTTGGACACCGGGCAGCCC
>Ga0247713_1001045_pt1 | contig 14588 bp, 8 predicted proteins | sample 21E_NmetaG_FD_189936 | JGI IMG/M metagenome (GOLD analysis project Ga0247713, IMG submission 189936) | Soil microbial communities from hillslope of Landscape Evolution Observatory, University of Arizona, Oracle, AZ, United States - 2-1-E_N | ecosystem: Engineered > Artificial ecosystem > Mesocosm... | reverse complement strand
CGGGAACGTAGCACCTATGGTCATGATCCAAGGAAGTCCAAGGGTTAGGCACCGCAGCCTCCACCATGCTCTAGAGAGCTATGTAGGCGGATTCGTTCCCTCGGCACATCGGACTATGACTCCGATGTGCCGGAAGCCGACGACCAATAGGTGGGTGTCCCACAGGTAACCGCTCGCACCCTTCGCTTCACGCTGCTGAAATCAGTCCGACCAGTTTTCAAGCGAATTGTTCCGCACGTCTACGAGCTTGTTGTAGCTGCGCTGGACGTTCAGCCGGGTCGCTCGTGAGTCTCGACGAAACAGATGACGTAGAAGCCCTTCGAGTTCATCGATCTTTTCATTGGAGGTCCGATACATCCGTTGATCATCTGATCCTCAATGCTGACCGAGGCAGCCCGCGGCCAAGGTTGTGTGGTGAATCCCACAGTTTGTGTCTCAGGACCGGACTACGCTTTGGATTCGAGAGAAGGGCAGGGTCGGGTTGACCCAGCGGCTTAGTTCAGAAAAGGTAACTTTGATGCGAGGGTTGAGGGAGATGAGGGATTGGCTCGTATAGAGGAATTGACTCCTGGTGCTCGTGTCCGGGGGGTGGTCCCGGGCGGCGCGGTCACAGTTGTCCAGATGGCGTGGCATGGCGATGCCGCGGCGACCCTTACGTTCCGTGATGACGACGGTCGCGTTGGTGACCAGCTGATCTATAGGGACAACGAGCCCCAACTAAGCGTCGATACGCCCGGTGCCGCCTTCGCCTTCGATGGCGACGGCCGACTCTTCCGGCTGGTCTCGGAGGCGTTACGGATACGTCTTGCCTACCTATTCGACCCCCTCCTCGCCGTCCACACCTCGAATCTCGAGCCGCTTCCGCACCAGATCAGCGCCGTCTACGGTGAGCTGCTTCCTAGGCAGCCGTTGCGATTCCTGCTCGCGGACGATCCGGGTGCCGGCAAGACCATCATGGCCGGCCTGTTCATAAAGGAACTGATAGTTCGGGGCGATCTCCGCCGTTGTCTGATTGTGTGTCCCGGCAGTCTGGTCGAGCAGTGGCAGGACGAACTTTGGACAAAGCTCCACCTCGACTTCGAGATCATCACCCGGGAAACGATCGAGAACTCCAAGAGCGGCAACCCCTATGCGGAAAAGAACCTCGTTATCAGCCGCCTCGATCACATGTCGCGCAACGAGGAGCTGCAAGCGAAACTCGCTCAGACCGATTGGGACCTTGTGGTGGTTGATGAAGCTCACAAGATGTCCGCCCATTTCTTCGGCAACGAGGTCAAAGAAACGAAGAGGTACAAGCTCGGCAAGCTGCTGGCTTCACTGACGCGTCACCTCCTTCTTATGACGGCCACTCCTCATAGTGGCAACGAAGCGGACTTCCAGCTGTTCATGGCGCTACTCGATGCGGACCGCTTCGAAGGCAGGTTCCGGGACGGAGTCCACACCACCGACTCTGCCGGGATGATGCGCCGACTGGTCAAAGAGAACCTGCTGAAGTTCAACGGGAAGCCGCTGTTCCCAGAACGGCGCGCCTACAGCCCCCAATACGAACTCTCAGACGAAGAGGCCTACCTCTACAAAGAGGTCACGGACTACGTCAGACAGGAGATGAATCGAGCCGAGAGGCTTGCAGCCGAAGGCGAGGGCCGACGAGGCACGATCGTTGGATTCGCTCTCACCATCCTTCAGCGCCGCCTTGCCTCCTCTCCAGAGGCGATTTACCAGTCGCTCCAACGGCGACGTAAGCGGCTCGAGGACCGCGTTCGCGAAGAGGAACTCCGAAAGCGCGGCGGTCAAGTGAAGATCGACACCCTCTCAGAGCTTGGCGACATCGACGCTGAAGACATCGAAGACATTGATGAGCGGCCTGAAACTGAGTTGGAAGAACTCGAGGAGGAGGTGGTCGACCAAGCATCGGCCGCTCAGACGATCGAGGAGCTGAAGGCTGAGATCGTCACTCTGACTCGACTAGAGGAGATGGCTCGGAAGGTCCGCAACTCGGGCAACGACCGTAAGTGGGAAGAGCTGTCGAGCCTTCTTCAGAACGAACCAGAGATGTTCGAAGCGGGGGGCTCCCGCCGCAAGATGATCATTTTCACCGAGCATCGGGACACCATGAACTATCTGACCGATCGCCTCCGAACGTTACTAGGACGCCCGGAAGCGGTCGTCAACATCCACGGTGGGATGGGACGGGAGGCGCGCCGAAAGTCTCAGGAGTTCTTCACGCAAGACAAGGACGTGCACCTCCTCGTGGCGACAGACGCTGCGGGCGAGGGGATCAACCTTCAGCGGGCCCATCTGCTTGTCAATTACGACCTTCCGTGGAACCCGAACCGCATCGAGCAGCGTTTTGGACGCATCCACCGTATCGGGCAGACCGAGGTCTGCCACATGTGGAACCTCGTTTCGAAAGAGACCCGCGAAGGAGATGTATTCACTCGCCTGTTCGAAAAACTGGAGCAACAGCGAAAGTCGCTCGGCGGACAGGTCTTCGACGTACTCGGTCAGGCCTTTTCGGAGAGATCCCTGCGCGATCTGCTCATCGAGGCCGTTAGATACGGGGAGCGTCCTGAAGTCAAAGCGAAGCTTGATGAAGTGGTCGATCACGTGATCGATGAGAACCTCAAGATGATCTTGAGTGAGCGAGCGCTCGTGAGTGACGTCATGGGCCCCGCGGACGTGGAGCGCATCCGTGAGCAGATGGAAGAGGCGGAAGCTCGCAAACTCCAACCCCACTTCATTCGCTCCTTCTTCCTTGAGGCTTTCAGGCTCCTCGGCGGCCATATCTCTGAGAGAGAGCCGGAGCGCTACGAGATCACACATGTGCCGGCTGACGTGCGCAATCGAGATCGTCTGATCGGCATAGGTTCGCCCGTCCTCAGGCGATACGAGCGTGTGACGTTCGAGAAAGAGCTGATCGCACCCAGGGGTCAGCCTCTAGCTCAGTTCCTCTCCCCAGGACATCCGCTCTTGGATTCAACCGTCGATCTCATCGTCGAGCGCTACCGGGACCTACTCAAGAAGGGCACTGTTCTCGTGGCCCCTGCCGACGAGACCGAGTCAGTGAGGGTCCTCCTCTACCTCGAGAATGCTATCCAGAGCGCCCGCACCAACCGTGACGGTAATCGTCTGGTCGTTTCGAAACGATTGCAGTTCGTCGAGATCAACGAGAACGACGATGGTCATGTCGCCGGATACGCGCCTTACCTTGATTACAGACCCATCTCAGAGGACGAGCGCAAGCTCGTTCAGCCCTTACTCGACGTCGACTGGCTCAAGAACGACGTCGAGACGAGAGCCTTTGATTACGCAATACAGCAGGCCGTGCCAGAGCATCTAGACGAAGTTCGGCGGCAGACGCTCGACCGAATTGATCGCACGATGGTGGCTGTCAATGAACGACTGACCAAGGAGATCAACTACTGGGACCATCGAGCCAACGAACTCAAACAGAAAGAGCTGGCTGGCAAGCAGCCAAAGATGATTTCAGGCAAGGCGCGTCAGCGAGCCGATGACCTCCAGGCAAGACTGAAGAAGCGCCTTGAGGAGCTCGAGCAGGAGAAGCAGCTCTCGCCTCTTCCCCCGATCGTGATTGGTGGAGCGGCCGTTATTCCTCAGGGCCTAATAGACAGACTTCGCGGCGAGCGAAGTCTCGACCCTCAGGCTTACGCCAAGCTGACCGAACGGGTCGAAAGAGCAGCGGTCGATGCTGTCCTGAAAGCTGAGGTGGGGCTCGGACGAGAGCCAAAGGAGATGCATCACAACAACCCCGGCTTCGATATTCGTTCCAAGGACATACGAACCGGAGACATCCTCTTCATCGAGGTCAAGGGACGCGTTCAGGGTGCCCCAATCGTGACCGTCACGAAGAGCGAGATCCTGACGGCGCTCAATAAACCGGATCAATTCATCTTCGCGATGGTCGAGGTCGCCGACGATAACGGGACGACTGTGCGCTATTTAAGACGACCATTTGCGACGAATGAAGAGTCTCTCTTTGACGTTACAAGCGTGAACTACAAGTGGAAGAACCTATTCGAGCGGGCCGGAGAACCAACGTGACCGATAGAAAGAAACTCATCGAAGTCGCTCTCCCGCTCGAAGCGATAAACGTGGCGTGCAAGGCCGACAAGGATCGTAAGACAGGCACCATCCGCAACCTCCACAAATGGTTCGCGCCAATGCCGCCTCCTGCGTGGCGCGCGCTGCTTGCAGCGACCCTCCTCGATGATCCTGGCGATGACGCAGAACGGCAAGAGTTGTTCCGGCTTCTCGAGGGGCTCGTTGGAAGTGACTCGCGGCCACCCGACCCAAGGCTCGTGCGGAACTTCCGTGCGCGGTTGGCCAGACAAGGCAACGACGACGCGCTCGTTTTCGACCCCTTCTGCGGAGGCGGTTCAACCCTCGTCGAGGCTCAACATCTCGGGCTTACTGCGGTAGGAAGTGATCTCAATCCGATTCCCGTGCTCATCACCAGGATGCTTACGAAATACCTCCCTTCGCTTGCCGGTCGACGCCCGATCATTGGGTCGCGAGTTGAGCGCCTGGCCCCCGTACCCGGCTCCCTTGAAGGTTTTGCTGAGGACGTGTCTCATTACGCTCGGCGGATAAATGACGAAGCTAGGACCCGAATCGGCCGGCATTACCCCCCTGGTCCCAACGGTGATCATGTTGTCGCGTGGTGGTGGGCGCGTACGGTTCGAAGTCCGGATCCTCGTTTCCAGGAGGCTCATACACCACTGGTTAACGATTGGTGGCTCAGCAAGAGCCCCGGTGCGAGTGCATTTCTTCGCCCGATCGTTCACCGAGAGGTTCCATCGGTCACCTTCGAGATTGTTGAAGGGGAGGGCCAGCCAGCCCCTGCGTCAAAGAGTCGATGTCTGTATTCCGACGCGCCGATTGGTTTCGACTACATCAAGCAAGAGGGATTAGCCCAACGTCTCGGCATGTCGCTAATGGCAAAGATTGCACACGGTTCAAGCGGCTGGTCGTACTTTCCGGCAACACCTGAGGACGTTGCCATTGCAGACAGTGCTCAGCCCGCCGATCCTCCAAGCTTGCCGCTGCCTTCAAAAGCCTTGGGGTTCACGGTGCAACAGTACGGTATTGGGGACTGGAGCCAGTTGTTCACACCGCGGCAGATGCTTGCTCTAGAGACATTTGCCTCTCTTGTGAGCGAGGTGGGTGGCTGGGCTCGCGCTGATGGTGCCGATGACGAATATGCGGTCGCGCTCGCCACCTTCCTTGGGCTGTGTGTCGGAAAACTCGCGCAGACACACTCGATGCAGGTCCGCTGGCGAACGCGAAAGGGGCCATCTCATGCCGAAGGAGCCTTTAGTCAGCCAACGATCTCTCCCCTCTGGGACTTTGCGGAGGCAAACCCCTGGGGTGGCTCGGTGGGTGACTGGCTTCAGATAGTGCAGACCGCGCTTCGATCTATCCAGTTTGTCGCCACCAACGCTACTCCTTCCACCGTGGAGCAGCGAGATGCCCGGTTCGCAAGCGACCTTGTTCCCCGCCAAAGTGCACTAGTGGCCACCGATCCTCCGTACTTCAGCAACTTCGGTTATGCGGATCCCAGCAACTATTTCTACATTTGGCTCCGCCGCGCACTGAAGAATGAGCATTCTGAGCTCTTCAGCACGCTCGGCGCTCCTACTATTGGAGAGCTCATCTCAGATCCAACTCGTCACGATGACGACAAGGCGGCTGCCAAGGACTACTTCATCGACGGGTTGCGAGAAACCCTCGACGGCCTTCGGCAGTCATCGCGGCCAGACCTTCCAATGCTGGTCGTCTATGCCTTCAAGCAGCAGGAGGCGGAGAAGGGCGGCCTCGTCTCGACAGGATGGGAGGCAGTTCTCGAGGCGCTAATCCGCGCCGGGCTTTCAGTAGTCGGGACGTGGCCTATCCACGGCACGGGGAGTGCTCGGGCGCGCGGCCTTTCCAGCAATGCCCTCGCGACTTACGTGCTCCTGGTTTGCCGCCCTCGCGCGGCCGGCGCGCCTATCGCGTCGTTCGGTGAGTTCCGCGCAGCACTGAAAGTGGGTCTTGCGGAGGCTGTCGCCGCGCTTCGGGCCGCGTCAATCGCACCCGTTGACTTGGCGCAAGCAGTCGTGGGGCCGGGGATGCAAGTTTTTTCGAGCTACGCCAGGGTTGTTCAGGCCGACGGATCGACCACAACGGTGCGCGAGGCACTTGCTGTTATCAATGCGGCTCTCGACGAAGTCCTCGAGGAACAGGAGGCGGACTTCGATCCGGACACGCGGTGGGCCGTTGCCTGGTTTGACCAGTATGGATTGGGCAACGGGCCGTATGGTGTGGCCGATTCGCTGGCGCGAGCCAAGAACACTGCTCTCAATGGGCTTGAACAAGCAGGTGTTGTGTCGGCAAAGGCTGGCATCGTTCGACTCTTGGGCACAGCCGAGCTTTCGACCAACTGGGACCCCGCGACCGACGTTCGCCTCACGGTGTGGGAAGCAACCCACCACCTTGCTCAGCGGCTTTCCGACAAAGGCGAAGCCGAGGCCGCTGAGCTCCTGAGGCGACTTGGGGCCTTCGGTGACATCGCCCGAGAACTGGCCTACCGCCTCCACTCCATAAGCGATCGGAAAAAGTGGTCAGAGGAGGCGCGCCTGTACAACGGGCTCGTCGTCGCGTGGCCTGAGATAGAGCGCCTCGCCGCAGGTGCGCCCGCAAGGTCTTCAGAACAGGAGACTCTGCTGTGACAGGGCCGGAGACCACGAGTCACTTCATCCGGGGGAGGTTCCGTCGATGGCGGTGACCAATCACGAACGGGTCGGCGCGGCTCTGGGCTTGCTCAGCAAGGGCCTCGCTCCGTTTGTAGCTCGTGAGTGCAAGGCGAAGTATGGCGACAATTGGGTGCAGGAAGTCGCGCGAATGGACGCTGCGGCGTCGTCGTCAGGGAAGAAGGTCTCGCCCACCGATGCCCAGTTTCTGCTCAAGATCGTGTGGGACGAGTGGCACGCGGTGTTCCGCAATGTGCTTGGTCAGACCGAACGCACATATGTCAGCGAGCTGCGCGACATTCGCAACCGCTGGGCTCATCAAGATGCTTTTTCCACCGATGACGCCTACCGGGCGCTCGACTCGATGCACCGACTGCTCCTTGCAGTCTCTGCCGCCGATGAGGCTGTCGAAGTAGACAAGACGCGTCAGGAACTCCTGCGTTCTCGCTTCGCCGAGCAGGCTCGCCAAACTCACCGGAAGGCAGCCGTTGCACCGATCGAAGGCCAGCCAGCCGGCGGGCTTAAGCCCTGGCGGGAGGTTGTCACCCCGCATCCCGATGTAGCTTCCGGTCGCTACCAGCAGGCGGAGTTCGCAGCAGACCTCCACCAGGTGTGGAGGAAAGAAGCGGCCGACGAATACGGTAAGCCGGTCGAGTTCTTCCGCCGGACGTTTCTCACTGACGGGCTCCGGGAGCTGCTTCTCAACGCGACACGCCGTTTCCGAAAAGAGGGCGGCGATCCAGTCATCGAGTTGCAGACAAACTTTGGTGGCGGCAAGACGCACTCGATGATCGCCTTGTACCACCTCGCCGCGGGGTACTCGCCTAATGAACTGCCCGGTGTGGAGGCGATGCTTGCCGACGGCGGCCTGGACGCAGCCCCGGCGGCCAACACCGCGGTACTTGTTGGACAAATGATCTCGCCCGGGGTCGCGTACGACAAGGGTGGTGGTGTAAATGTGCGCACGCTATGGGGCGAGTTGGCATGGCAACTTGGTGGCGCTGACGCGTACGCGCTCGTGGCCGACGCCGACCGGACCGGCACGAGCCCAGGCTCGGCCCTGGTTGACCTTCTGCGTCAGTACTCGCCCTGCCTGGTCCTGATCGATGAGTGGGTGGCATACGCGCGCCAGCTCTACGGCGTAGACGGCCTGCCCGGTGGCTCTTTCGACGCACAGTTCACCTTCGCCCAGGCCCTTGCCGAAGCGGCCCGATCAGTCGAGGGCGCATTGGTCGTCGTGTCGATTCCGTCGTCCGACATCGAGGTCGGTGGCGAGGGCGGAAGAGCAGCGCTCGAACGCTTGAAGAACGTGATCGGCCGAATGGAGTCGTCGTGGCGGCCAGCATCTGCGGAAGAGGGGTTCGAGATCGTGCGTCGCCGCCTGTTTGATGACCTACCCGCCGAAGCAGCACCGGCCCGTGACGGGGTGGTCAAGGCGTTTGGGGCTCTTTACCGGACGCAAAAAGCTGAGTTCCCGTCGGGCTGCTCCGAGGGCGACTACGAGCGGCGGCTAACCGCTGCCTACCCAATCCATCCAGAGTTGTTCGACCGGCTCTACGGTGAGTGGTCCACGCTCGACAAATTCCAACGAACGCGCGGCGTGCTACGCCTGATGGCCGCCGTAATCCATGAGCTGTGGGAGCGAAACGACTCGAGCCTGCTAATCATGCCGGCCACGGTCCCGATCGACGCTCAGGCGGTGTCATCAGAATTAACACGCTATCTAGAGGAAGGTTGGACACCAGTCATCGAGAGCGACATCGACGGACCGAACGCCTTGACGCTGAGACTTGATCGTGACAACCCGAACCTTGGGAGGTACTCGGCCAGCCGTCGGGTTGCCCGCAGTATCTACCTCGGGTCGGCGCCGACGCAGCAGGCGGCCAACCGGGGAATCGACGACCGGTCTATCAAGCTTGCTTGCGTCCAGCCGGGGGAGACGCCGGCAACTTTTGGCGACGCGTTGCGGCGGCTCACCGATCAGGCCACGTACCTTTATGTCGACGGTCAACGGTACTGGTATTCACTTCAGCCTTCGGTCACGCGTCTGGCCCACGACCGGGCCGCGACTCATTACAGCGATGACGATGTTGACGAGGAGATTCGCAGGCGCCTTGGAGCCGCCACGCGCGCAGGACAGCGCGGGGACTTCATCAATGTCCACCCCGCATCGCGCACACCGACAGAGGTGCCCGACGAGCAAGAAGTCCGCCTCGTGGTGCTTGGCCCTGAGCATCCCCACTCCGGCAAGACGTCGGACAGCCCTGCGCGCGTTCTAGCCCAGGAGATCCTCGAAAAGCGGGCTGGTGGCGACCGGGTGCATCGGAACATGCTGGTGTTCTTGGCCCCCGACCGGGCCCGCCTCGCCGAGCTCCGTCAGGCGGTGCGGGAATTCCTGGCCTGGAAGTCGCTTGAGGCGGAGAAGGCGACGCTTAACCTTGACAACTTTCAAACGCGCCAGGTGGAGACTAAGCGCGGCCAATTCGACGAGGCCGTGAGCCAGCGGATCGGCGAGACATTCACTTGGGTGCTCGTGCCATCGCAGACCGCGAGCGAGTCGACCGTCACTTGGGAGGAGACGCGGGTCAGTGGCACCGATCCCATCGCCGTGCGGGTGGCGAAGAAGCTCCGTAGCGACGAGTCGCTAATCATCGAATACTCGGGGGCAAGACTGCGTATGGACCTTGATCGGGTGCCTTTGTGGCGAGGAGATCACGTTGGGATTAGGCAGCTGTGGAGCGACTACACCCAGTATCTCTACCTTCCTCGCCTTAGGGACTCGCGGGTACTCCTGGATGCCGTGCGCTCGGGCGTTGCGCTGCTCACGTGGAACCCCGACTCGTTCGCTTATAGCAGTGCGTTCGACGAGGGGACCGGTCGGTATAGCGGTCTCGTGGGCGGACAGCAGACGAACGTGGTGCTTGATGCCGCGTCAGTGCTAGTTAAACCCGAAATTGCACAAAGCCAAATTGGCGTCGAGCCGCCCGGCGGGGAAGAACCTGGCGGTGAGGGACAGGTGCATGTTGGTCCCCGCCCCGGTGGCGAAATCGGTGTCGACACCGACGTCGTAGCAACCCTCAGACGTTTTCACGGAACTGTGTCTCTTGATCCGTTGCGGCTGAAGCGTGACATCGATGAGATCGCCGATGCGATCGTTCAGCACCTCAGCGGTCAGCTGGGATCCAGTGTCGAGGTGACGCTCGAGATTCAGGCGGAGCTTCCGAATGGCGCTTCCGAGGAAGTTGTGCGGACTGTGACCGAGAACGCCAGGACGCTCAAGTTCAACTCACACGGCTTTGAAAGAGATTGAGGTCTCCACGGACGGCGAGTTCAAGTGTGTTGGTTTCGTCGTTATCCTGGACGCACAGCAGAACTTCGGTAACTACCGATAGGCGTCTGACCGAAGGCACGTACCCAAGGGGTCGTTGCTACTTCGATGGAAACATCCTCGACAAGCCATCCGCCGGGTTGTCCTCGCCTGCGATCTTGACGTATTTTACGTCCATGCCTGAGGCGGCCTCAACTGCCTGAGCGTTGTAGCGGATCATCTCAGGTGTGCCGGGTTGGGCTATTTTGTTCATGTGTCCCACCAGGAAGAGCGAATCGCAATAGAGCGTGACCTTCGTAGCGCCGAGGTGACTCGCTTCGCGCAATCCCAGGATCAGGGCGAGGTATTCAGCATCACTATGGTCGAGTTCTCGTTCGCCAGCGATCTGGTCAGGCAACTTTGCGGCGATCTGACGTAGAACGTTCCCTTCGTGACCGTGGATCAAGGCGCCGTTCCCGGTCCGGGACCCATCGGTCCAGACCTTGAGCTCTAGCCCTGTCAACTTGCCTCCCTATCCGGCGCGTCCAACTCCCTCAGCTCCTGTTTCTCTTCGTCCCACACGATCAAGCCCTGCTCGGCCTTCCTCTGTCGGCCCCGCAGAGCCATCACCTGTTCGCGGCGGTGGCTTCGGCGACCTTGGGTTCTTTGCGGAAACCTGTCCCATCCGGTCAGAGTCCATCTTCGGAAGGCCCGGAAACCTCCCTGTCGTATTGATTCGGTATCCAGCGTCGGACCGCAGACCGTCACCCTAGAGAAACAATCGCCTCCTCGGAAATCGCATCTTCCTCGGCATACGGAATGGCTTCTGTTGGAAGATCGTGCAAGGCATATACACGAGCGAGCGCTTCCCAGGCATTCTTTCGATAGTCACCGCGATCTCGGAACTCGCGAGCCGCAATGTCAGTAGAAGCGCCTTGTTGTTGACTGGCTCCTGCGAGCCAGTTGTAACTCCCATGGCCCAAAGTCACGCGCCTCTCGCGGAATCGCGAGCAACGGACTTGAAAGCGCCATGCGCTTTCTATCAACCGGCTTTTGACCTCCAGGTCGACGAACCTAAAGAACTCAAGCGTAAATTCGACGAGGGCTATAGGATTGATTCGTAATTGATCGTCTGATCGTCGATCGTTAATGGCCCAACCCAGAAACTCTCGGTGCGCGGCGGCCCCAGCAATAAAAAGACCAGATGGCTCAAGCAATAGGATCAGGTCACCAGGACGCTGTGCTATTAGAGCGTCTTCCCAAAAATGTGCAGGTTGCCAAGTGCGCAGATTGAAGCCCGATCGCCGAAGACTCGGCGGATTGGATAGCGCGCCCCACATTCCCCCCCTGGAGAAAAAGTCTCGGATAGTCGACTCCCCATTTGGAATGGCCAGAAGATACATGACCGCTTCTGACTCCCAATCTTGAATGGCCTCGATCTGCTGCAATCGCTCGTCGAGCCGCTCAGGTGCTACCGAATGTCCTGTCGCAGTCGGAGGACCGAGTTCTGCACGAAGGCCTTCGCTCAAGTGGCGATGAACATCTTCCGGGCTCAGCAGGTAGGTTCTGTCGCCGTTCCTGATGGGAACAGCAAGCCCCGTGGCTTCCTCCCCGTCATCCTGATAAAGCCGCCGAACTATGAAGTATCGATCCCGAGAGGCCTGAGGCCCAATTCCAATCACGAAGATCCCTCGTGCAACCGTAGAATCATGTGGGAACCACTGGACCGAGATATTCCTGATCTGTGGGTATATCCACGATGCAATTACATCTCTATATTGGGTCGCATCGATGAGAGACTTGGGAACAAGGCAAACCTTTTCAGCTGCGTCCACGACTTCGAATTCATGTCTGGTCGTGGCGACTCCGATAACAATGTAGGCCTCATTCGAATTGGCAAAGCCTGCTGCGTCCTTGGCCAGTTGGTACTTCCCGCGGCGAGTCTCGAGCTGATACGGGCTTTGCTTGAACTCCAACCAGTCGCTCTCCGAAGTACCGATTAGGTCGGAAAATCTTCCATCAGCCAAAGCTGTCAGCAGTTGAATGGGGGACTCGATTGGCATCGTTCCATTATCCATCGGGACGTCGCCTTACAAGTCCGATCCGATTGCCTCGGGACGCTCAGCGACGTCCTCGAGTACGGCCGCAATGAGGGCCTGCCTGCCTCTGGATAGCTTTTTCGGCCGCGCCTTCAACCATTCGACGAGCTCATCACCATGAACAAAGGTGACACGCGGGCCGTCGACAATGCGGGCCGGAAAGTCCCCCCAGAACACGAGAACTGGATGAACCCATGGCCGCTCACCCTCGGCGACTTCGATCTCCTTCTTCAGGGAGACGGCCGCGGCCGTCAAATATCGAGGCCACTGCGAAACGCGGTCGTCGTCAACTACCTTGTCATCGATCCGTAGTTCCGGAATTCCGCTTGACACGGCGAGTTCGCCCCGCCGATCTTTTGTTTCCAGCACGAACACGCCGGCTGGTCCCACAACGATGTGATCCCAGTTGCTGCGCCGCCGCTGAACATCGTGTACGACGGTCCATCCGGCGCGCTCCAGTTCTCGCAGGCGATCTTCTGTCCGCCGCTCACCTTCTGCGCCACGTTCCCATCGGAAGACTTCGTCGGGTACGTCCTCGAGTAGAAACGCGTATCCGATAGCACCAGCACCAATCAGAATGCCGAAGGCCACGCCTAATGCATCTGGACGCGCGATCAGTATTCCGATCACGCCGATGGCAACCAAAGGCCAGAAGAGAAGGCGAGCCCTAGGCCTTGCCCGGTTTTCCCACTCGCCGCGCAGAGTCCGTGCGCGCTCGGACGCGTAGGCGCCAGCCCGAGGCTTCCTTGGCGTCATTCCGTCAGCCTTGTACCCGACTTTTAGGATGGTGCGCTTACGTAGTGTCTTGTCCTCTGGAGGAGCGGCCTCTTTTGGACGACTGCGTCCCGGATCTTGTCATCGAATCTGTCGCGCGGCGATTCTCGGCAGATTTCACCTTGAAGGAGGCTTGTTTCACCGCCGCTACCTTCCCCCGCGACCAAGAAGACGCTTTACGTGTGGCCACCCTTCCTCCTCTCAAGCCACAGCCAGAGTTCCAAGATAACAGCCCAGCCTTGATCAACAAGCGAATCGAGTCGGACGAGGCCCAGGAAAAGTAGGGCTGAAGTTGCCCAGGAGAGGTAGACGAGGGTTTCCCACAGGCGACCTAACTCACGTTCATCGAGAGCGATTGCCAGGGTTGCTGCTGCGCTATATGCCAGAAGCCCGGAGACGGCGACGAGAACGCGCGTGCCGAAGAAGAACCGGCTTGCGAGACGATGTTCTCCTGGCCGCGAGGCGAGAAGCGAGAGCAAACCCGGGATCACGAGCAAAATGGCTGTGACGCGGTCCGGCTGGTTAGCCACGGTCGAGAGATGGTTCCAAAAGAAGGTGAGGACGGCGGAGCTGAAGATGGCGCTCAGCGCAGCAATGCGGACGAACCCAGTGCGCGATCGTTGGACGAAGATGATCGCCGACTTCTCCGCTTCCGGACTAACGGTGCCTGGTAAGTACATATGAACCCGCGAACCGCGAATGCTGCTCTCACCGGTTATCACCTGCTCATCATCGTCGACGAGCAGGACGCCCTCTTCGATCTCAAGATCCTCCGGGGCTTCGCATTCGAAGTGATAGGACGCGCTCGTACCGAGGGCTGGCACATCAAATAACAGCGATACACGCCGAAACCCAATCGATGCCAGAGCACCAGATAGAACGCCCGGGCTCTCAAGAACCGCTCGGTAGGAAAATTTCAGGATCCGTCGTTCTCGTGGACTTGCATCTAATCGGACGAGGAAGAGAAAGTTATGGATGAGCTGCGAAGCCAAACGCATGAAGCTGGCGTCCTCGTGTAGCAGGTCCGCGTGCGGGTGGGATGCCAATAGATTCTCGAACACTTCCTGAGCCTCGTCGACATCGCTGCTTACGAGGGCTCGGAGATCCGTCAGCAGTTGTTGATCGAGATCCAGACCTTGTTCGTCCAGTGGCTTTTGGGCCGCGGCGGCAAGTGCCGCCCAGGCGACTTTCGTGTTCTCGCCACGCGTCAACACGGGGAGCGGACGGCCCGTTTCATCTACCGTATCGAGATCAACGAGGATCTCTTTCGCCAACAAGGCCAGGGGGACGCATGGCGTCGACTCCGGTACGTCGAGGTCGACGCTGATCCGTTTGCGCACAGCTTGATCGTCCAAGAATTCGACTGATTCGACACGACGGTTCGTCCAAGTGGATGGTGCAGCGATCAGCCGAAGAATGCGCTGCCCTTCAGCGATGTCTGGCCGGTCCATTCACACACCCTCCGGTGTTTTCACCTGACGATCGGCTCTTGAGCCTAGAGAGGGGGTGTGACACTCGAGATGATTCCGGTCCCGCCAGCGGCAGATTCATGAGCAATCCGCTGCCGCATCGGATCGTGTATCCGATGTCCTAACGATCGGCGTCTCTTTGAACGCAACGAGAAGCGGTTGGAGCGCCTCGTCCACCACCCTCCAGACG
>Ga0247713_1001044_pt1 | contig 14618 bp, 12 predicted proteins | sample 21E_NmetaG_FD_189936 | JGI IMG/M metagenome (GOLD analysis project Ga0247713, IMG submission 189936) | Soil microbial communities from hillslope of Landscape Evolution Observatory, University of Arizona, Oracle, AZ, United States - 2-1-E_N | ecosystem: Engineered > Artificial ecosystem >... | reverse complement strand
CTGGGGTTCTGGGGGGCGCTGCGGGAGGTGTTCCCCGCCACCGGTGCCCAGAGGTGCTGGGTGCACAAGGTGGCCAATGTCCTCTCGGGCTTGCCCAAGTCGGCTCAGCCCATGGCCGGCGCATGCTGTCGGAGATCCGCGACGCTGAGGACCGCGACCACGCCACGAAGGCCATCCACGCCGGCGCTAGGCATGACGCCACCAAGTATCCCAAGGACGTGGCCAAGATCGTCGACGACACCGAGACCCTGCTCGCCTTCTTCGACTTCCCGGGGCGAGCACTGGATCCACCTGAAGACGACCAACCCGATCGAGCCACCTTCGCCACCGTGGGGCTTCGGACGAAGGTCACCAAGGGCCCCCGGCTCCCGAGCCGCCGGCCTGGCCATGGTCTTCAAGCTGATCGAGTCGGCCCAGGACCGGTGGCGGGCGGTCGACGGATGCACCTCGTCGCCCTGGTGCGGGCCGGCGCCAAGTTCGACAAGGGGGTGATGATCGAGCGCCCCAACCGGCAGGATCAGGAAGCCGCCGCGTGATCAGCCGGGAAAGTTGATCCACAGGTTCATGACGATTCTCCTCCTCCCAGTTCTCGCTGCGCTTGTCAGGAGCTCAGGACCCGTCCGCCGCCCGGCTGCGCCCGTTTTCTGGAGTCCGACACTCGCCCTGATCGCCGCTGCCTTCGGACCGGGCGTCCGGGTCGGCTGGCTGTCGCCCGCGACGTGACCTCGACCGATCCCCCGCTGAGGAGCTCACGACTGCGGAATGCCGAGACCGTCGGACTGGGGACGTATCGAAGCTTGGGAGGACAGCACTACCTTGCTGGCCCAGGCGTCGGGGGACACCTGGCTGGCGGCGCCAGGCTAGGGTTCCTCGGCCGGTGTGACCGCAGGACAAGGAGAGAGTCGCGCTACTCGAGCGGGCCTGCTCGAGCGGGTGCAGGTTTCTCACGAGGTTGCGGCCCTACTGGTGCGCGATTGGCTTCAAGGTCGCGGGCAGCTGCCGGGCCCGACAATGGACACTTCGTGCAACCGAGCCTCGAGTCGCCGAGTCATCGCCCCGATTTCGGCGGCAGGGTACGCCGGCGGCCCCACAGGCGAAGGCGAATGACCTCGAGGGACGTAGAAGGATACACTTGGCCGATGCGGCGCGAGAAACGCACTATGAGACGAGTGGTTGCGTTGGCATCCATACTATTTCTAACCATGTGTCGCGGCACGGACGACCGGGCGGAGCCGAAGATCTGCAACATTAGTCCTGCCGACGGTGAGGTGGCAATTCTAGCGGCCATAGAGAGTTGTCCCGATAACTCGACCGTGCGTTTTCCAGCAGGACGTACGTACCGCCAGTCGAACCGTATCCTCATAGAAGACCGTCATAACATAACCATCGACGGCAATGGGTCCTCATTCATCACGTCGTCAACAAGCACCAGCGTGAATGGCAACTGGGTCATCTTACGCGGCACGAACATCACGCTCCAGAACATGACGTCAATCGGTGCTTTCGACCTCGAACCGCCTTACAGCCTCGACAAGTACCCGAAGGGAGTCGGCTGGGAAACCAACAGCGCCTACGCCTTCTACGGCACTGACGGCGGCGGTGTCCGCGATGCGTCGGCGCGCAACGTATGGGGAGACGGGGTGCTGACCGCCTTCGACGGTATCCTCGACGCCACCGTGCCTCAAGCCAACTGGCAGGTCGCACGCAACCTGGTTTTCGAACGCATCACTGTTGACAACGCCTCTCGGGTGTGCGTTGCTCCGACGCAGACCATCAACAACGTATTTCGCGACTCGACGTTTCGAAATTGTTGGACGTGGGGCGTCGACGCCGAAGCGGACGGGGAAGCCGACGGGAACCTGCACAACGCTCTGGTAATCGATGGCCTTCGTCTTCTCAACAACACCTTCGAGGGCTACAACTACGGGGCCATTGCCGTACCGGTGGGAGGAGACGCCGATACCATCGTCGGGAACATCGAAATCCGGGGTAATCGCCTTCTGACCGGCCCGACTCAAGCACCCTGCCAATCGTCAATCTTGATTGGAGTGGCCCAATATTCCAATCGCATACGCAACGTCGTGGTTGAGGAGAACGAGATCAGCGCGATGTCTATGGCGGTGGAGTTCAACCATGTCGACGGTGGTGTCATTCGTAACAACCTTTATCGGTATACCGACTACGGGCTCCCAGGCGGACCGGAAGTGCAGTGTGACGCCGACCGGCGCAACATGGAGAAGGTCAGCGACAGTACCGGCGTAGATTGGTCGAACGCTTAGGGCGAAACTTTCCCGCAGCGCGCTTCGGTGACGCACACACAAGGTTTGTGACGGAAATATGTTGGGATCCGACGATGACCTCCGGCTTCAATCGACCGGACCAAGAGAAAGAGGGAGACTGGGCGATAACGCGCTTCGACGCTGAGCCGACGCCTCCGACTATATAATGGAAAATGCAGATGTTGTCGTGGTGGGAGGGGGAATCGTAGGCCTAGCCACCGCGCACGCTCTCCTCCGCTCGCGGTCGACATTGAAGGTCATTGTGCTCGAGAAAGAGACGGGACCGGCCAGCCACCAGACCGGACGGAACTCCGGCGTGATCCACTCTGGCGTTTACTATCGCCCGGGTTCGCTGAAAGCTCGGACGGTCGCCGCCGGGCGTGCAACTCTGTTGGACTTCTGCAGAGATCACGGAGTGGCCTTTCAAACCATCGGAAAAGTCATAGTGGCCGCAAGTGATTCCGAGCGACCAGGGTTGCGAGAGTTGCAACGCCGGGCAATCGGCAACGGCGTGTCCGTCTCTTTAGTCGGCTCGAACCGCCTATCCGAATTGGAACCTCATGCTGTCGGTGTGGAAGCCCTCCATGTCCCCTCCGCAGCTATCGTGAACTTCCGTGAGGTATCCGAGGCCCTGCTTGGAGTGATTCAGGGAGCAGGCGGTGATTTCAGGCCGGGACACCGGGTGTCGCGTCTTCGCGAAATGGACGCCTCGGTCGTCGTGGAAACCGAACGTGACGAGATCTCGACGAAGATGGCCGTGAACTGTGCCGGCCTCCATTCAGACGCGGTTGCAAATCGCTCAGGTGCTCAGAAGAACGCATTGCGAATAGTTCCGTTTCGGGGTGAGTATCGTCGGCTTCGCGCCGACCGCACCAACCTGGTTCGAACCATGATCTATCCCGTGCCCGATCCAAGGTTCCCGTTCCTGGGCGTGCACTTCACCCGGACGGTCGGCGATGAGGTTCATGCTGGCCCGAACGCTGTGCTCGCTCTGGCCCGTGAGGGTTACTCCTGGCGGGTCATCGACCTGCCGGACACTTGGGATCTGGTCCGGTTTCCTGGCTTTCGGCGTCTGGCTGCACGGCATTGGCGCACCGGCTTGGACGAGCTGGCCAGATCGTTGTCCCAGCAGGCTTTCCTTCGCTCCCTCCAGCGGCTTGTACCGGAGGTGAGCGCCAAGGATCTTTTGCCAGCCGAAGCCGGCGTAAGGGCACAAGCCGTGAATGCGAACGGAGCTCTTGTGGATGACTTCGTTCTCCAGGGATCAGCGCGAGTGATCCATGTTCTGAACGCTCCGTCGCCCGCGGCGACGGCGTCTTTGGAGATAGGTCGCATAGTCTCCGAGCAGATTTTGACCCGGCTCTGACGGAGCTGACGTTTCCGCCGGTACGCCCGAGGGGGGAATTGATGTTGCCTATACCGACACGGACGCCGTCGACGAGCGTTCCTTGCGGACGGCGAGCCCCAAGGCGATGAAGGGCACAAGGAGCATGACGACCTGCAAGCGTTCCCGAAGCTGTGTGCCGTAATTGCCAATTGACAAGCTGAAGAGAATGGCAGTAATGAGAGCTGGCGCGACCAATACAATCAGACGGCGCCCTGCTACTTGCCAGCCTCCACGGATTCCCACCCAGAGGCTCGGTAAGAGCGCCCACCAGACGACGACCTCTAGGACGCCCGGCAGTTGACGCACCCCTCGCAGCTGCCAGGGAAAGGGCCCGAGTGTCAGCCGCGCCAATCCGATTGGGAGATAGGCCAGCGCCTCCCCGCCAGTAGAGATGTCGACCTCTTGGTCGAACCCAGTCCGCCCGGTAAGAGCGAGTTCCTGGCGGACCGCGTTGGCCTCCTTGAGGTCGGACTTTGTGGCTTCGCGGTAACCCGAGTAGCCAACACCAGTAGTGACCACGAGTAGACCGAGGGCGCCAACGGCGGTAGCACCAGTACTCAGGCCGCCGACCAATTTCGGTCGACTGAGAGTGATACCGGCCAGAAAGCCACCGGCCAGGGTAAGCGCCACCCACCCTCGTAACGTAAACAGTAGGGCAATCGATGTCGTAAGTCCAAGTAACGCGCCCGGAGAGCTCCGCTCCACCAGTCGGACACCGCAGTTCGCCGCCACTGCAATAAGCATCAGCGCTGCCGCTTCCTTGCCGAGCTGTGCGGTCCACAGAAACATTCCCGGAAGGACCACAACCAAGGGACAAGCGTACTTCGCCGCTTGAGAACCAAAGAGCCGGCGAGTCGTGTCTGCTACGAGTGGAACTGCGGCTGCGATGAGCGCGGCGTTTACCGCCAGCCCGGCCACGACGTGGGCACCTAGAAGCCAGTACAGCGCGGCGAGCAGGTAATAGAAGCCTTCCTTGCCGGCTGGAAGATTAGGAAAGGGAAAGCCGTCGGCCCAGTGACGGACCATGGTGATCGCATGGGCGTTGTACGTGATCGAGTCAGGTCCCCTGAGGACGTCGGAGACGGTCCCCCCGATCCCCGTCACCGCCAGGCTAAACAGCAGATGCGCCAAGAAAGAGCCGATCGTCCACGTCAAAATGCGGTGGGTGTCCAACTCGCCCCCGTCGGACGCGCACAAATAGCGGGTGAGGACGGGGAGAGCCAGAAGACCAGCGACCGTGGGAAAAAGGAGGGCCGCAACCGCAGGTATGTGCACGATGGATAAGCCGAGCAACAGGCTGACCACAAGAAAGAAACCAACACGGCCAGGATGCTCTCGGGCCGGGATGAGCGGCAGATGGATCAAGCGCCGCCGAATTCTCGAGACGGCGTCGACGCCGACGGCTTCGGATCAGCCGCTGCGGGAAGGGTCGTTCCTGGCAGATCTCCTCCTCCGGGAGGGCGTACGCTGGATTGGGAACGATGCTCGGCCGGCACGACTGCGGAGAGGGCGGCATCTCGCATGCCATGCACGATACAGGATCGCCGCATGGCGGCGCCACGCAGCTGGGTCGGAGGAACGCTCAGCATACTCCGCTCCGTCACTGATGGGTAAGCGTAGTGGGCACACCCGCAGGGAATGGCAAGGTCGGCGCGGCAACGACTATACTACTGGTGACGGTGGGGGGTGAGTGGAGTTGCACACTCCGTCGAGGCGTCACGGGGCCGCTCTCCTTTGGTAGGCGATGGACGACGACAGAAACCTACGATATCGCCTTGCCGCACCAGAAGACCTGCCAGATATTGCTACCCTATTCCGCCAATGCAACCCCGACAGCGTGTGGGCGCAGTTTGGGAACCGAGTACCCGAGGTATACTTTCGTCACTACTGCAGCGGCAACAGTGGTCTGACCATCGTCGCCATCTCGGAGTCGGGAGTGGTAGGCGCATGCGTCGGCACTACCGATCCGCAGCATGAGAGAATGGAGTTCTATAAGCGGTACGGGCCAAACATCGTACAACTGATGGCGGTGTATCTAATCGCCAATCCGGTTGCGCTCTTGGTTCTCATACGCCGAACGCTTCGAGCAGCTACACGACTAGGGGCTCGCATGGCCTGGCGACTTTGCCATGCCCTGACCCTCTCCAAAACCCCGGGTACGACGATGGATCCATTGAAAGCCGCTTCACGGAAATGGTCTTTTGTGGCCATTCTCTTTGTACACCCGGAGATGAGAGGCCTCGGCGTCGGCACGATGATGCTTGAAGAATTCCAAAACGAGGGAGCCAGAAGAGGGTTCGACAGCTGTCGCATCAATACGACCCAGGACAACGTTGCGGCCCAACGGGCCATCGCTCGCGCCGGCTTCCGCTACGCCGGGGCCGCCCGGACCGGCGTCACGTATGTAAGCGAGGTCAGCGGGACATGACGGCGTCACTTACACGGGGCGCAGACTTCACCGTCGAAGTCATAACCGAACTCGCGCAGCTCGACGGACTCGCGCCTCGCTGGAGTTCGTTGCTGTCACGTACGCCGTATGGATCGGGATTTCAATCGCTGGGATGGGTACGCGCCTGTTGCGAACATCTTTCTCGCGGGGGGGACCAGCTGTTCGTCATGGTTGTGAGCCACCATGGTGATGTGGTGGCCATCTTTCCTACCCAGCTGAACGAGGGGTGCCTCACCTTCGTAGGCCGGGGCCTTAGCAACTATTCTGGACCTGTCTATGATGCTCAGTACACACCCCAAGTCGTGGATGCCTGGATTCAGTACATCGAATCCGCTGACCACATCCGCTCGGTAGACCTCTTCGGACTGAGAGAAGGAACGCCGCTCCTCGCTGTCCTGCGGTCACGGACGATTCGACGGCTGGGCCGGCCATTGGTGTGCGAAATAAACTCCTGCCCGGAAATCGACCTCACATCGGGGTGGGATACCATCGTTGGCCGGCACAAGAGCAAGCAGCGCGCGGGCTGGAGGAAGAAGGAGCGCCGTCTCTCAGCTCTTGGAAAATACCAATTCATCGAAACGGACGATCACGAGCAGATCAGCGCGGCGATGCCGCGACTGTCCTCGCTCTTCGGTGACCGTTGGGAAGGTCAGCGGATATCGGGGGGGTTCACACGGGCACTCGAGTCCTTTCACACAGCAACGCTCAAGTACTCCCGAGACGACCGATATATCCGCCTGTCGATGCTGACTCTCGACGACGAGATCATCGCCTTCTCTTACGGAGTGCGAGCCGCGAACGTTACGTCGAGCTATCTGCTCGCGCACGATCTCAGGTTCAACACCTTTTCTGTCGGCCTCCTCTTAGTCATCCGGGTCTTAGAGGCGGCCAGTCGCCGCGGTGACCCCATGTATGACTTCTCGCTTGGCAGCGCGGAATACAAGGCGCAGTGGGCAACAGGCGAGCGGGGAGTTCACCGTGTGCTGTGGGGTCGTCATCGCTGGGTGAAGTTTCTCTCGAGCCGAGCGTGGGTGCGGGCACGGTCCGTTGGGTGGTTGCGACACCTCAAGCGCCATGGTGTCGGTGCTCTGCGGGGTGAGAGAAGGGTAACCGTACCGGACACGCCGGGTCTGCCATGCGGGGCGTCGGGTCACTGGTACATCCATCGCGTGGCTGGCGAATCGCAGGCGAATTCCTCCCTATCGCCTCGACCCTACGGATACATCTCCCAGCACCTGTCGCCCCAGTTGCTGAAGCTCGCCATAGAGCGAAGCTTCCGCGGCGACGAGCTACTTGTATCCTCCGACGAGTCGGGGGTGGATGGCGTTGTATGGCGGGCGGCGGAGAGTCGACGAGCCACTGTGACAGCGAACAGTGAGATGGTGCTAGCCACTGATGTCGTCTATTACCATCCCAGCGTGAGGGATGAGGTGTTGCTGGAGGACTTCATTTCGCAGCTGGTATCTGGCCAGGAATCCTGTGTAGTCGTGACCGTCAAGCCGCTCCCGGAAATGACCGGAGTAACTTTCTGTGATCAGTTCTCTGCCGACTTGTCTTTCTCCAGCTCTGATGACGGCCGTCGCGAGTGGGCCCAACGAGCAGCGACGATCGGTCGCTGGGCCAGGGGCCAGGGGCCACCTTCCTCATGAGAGCTCGGGTTGCGCACATCGTCAGCGCCCGTGGCATGGCGGGAGCCGAGCGATTCCTGGCGTCACTGGTCGTCGGCGGACATGAACGGGGATTGGAGCAAGTAGTTCTGAACCCCTTCGCCAACGAGGCCATCGACGCACTCAGGATGCATTGCGCCCCTGTTCCTTGTGAGGGTCGGCCCTGTGACCGCCTCATCGACCTTCCCTCCTCCCGTCGATGGTTGGGGCGTCGGTTGCGGGAGTTCGAGCCTGACATCGTGCACGTCGTGCTCTTCCACGCGATGGCACTGACCTCGAGCCTGCGCCAGCCTCGGGGCACCAGTCGCCTCCTCACGAACGTATCGGGCGACTGGACCCGCCTCTCAAACCGCCGCCTCGTCCGAACCATTGACCGAATGGGCGGGCGGCGTTTCGACCGTGTGGTCGCCATCTCACAATACGTAGAACGATTCCTCGTCTCGGAGTACGGATATCCAGCGTCCAAGGTGACCTGCATACCCCTCGGGTGGAAGGGGACCCCTCGGCCTGCCGTGCTCGAGGAACGACCCCCCTCCATTATCTGTGTCGGCGTCTTACGCCCCGAGAAGTGTCACGAGGTGCTCCTCAGAGCAATGCCGCTCGTGTTGCGTGACATCCCTTCGGCGCGTCTCGTACTCGTGGGCGACGGGCCACTCCGAGACGCACTCGAAGTGCAGGTGGCTTCCATGGGCTTGCGGGGCAACGTGGATTTCCTGGGCTCCGTCGAAGAGGTGTGGCCGCATCTCGCCGCCGCAGATGTATTCGCGATCGCGTCGCGGGTGGAAGCGTTCTGCATCGCTGTCGTAGAGGCGATGGCCGCCGGTCTTCCGGTGGTTGCGCCGGCGGTCGGCGCACTCCCGGAACTCGTGCAGCCAGGTGTGACCGGCGAACTGTTCGGTCCGGCGGACCATGAGGCGCTGGCGCTCCATCTCGTCCGAATCCTGCGATCGCCAGAGCTGCGGGAGCGCATGGGAGCGGAAGCCCGGCGGGCAGCGGAGCCACTACGGCTGGAGCGCGCGATCGGGCGCTACTTCACCGTCTTCGACGAGTTATTGGCCACGACACCACGACGCGCCGTTCGCCCCGGCCTCCCCAGCGCCTAGTGTCGTACTCGATGGGGAACAAGTCGAAGCGATGGGGCGGGCGATTCACACTGGCGCCGCTATCCGCGCTAGACGCCAAGAGGTTCGTTGGATGTTGACGTTTGAGCCGTTCAAGCCTTGCTGAAGTCAGCAGAAGACGTTCGCGCCTTCCTGCTCAGCCCGACGGACACTCTAGCGGGGGCCCTTCGGTCGGTCCGGAAGGCCGGCTGCGGTCTCGGCGTGGTAGTCGGCGTTGATGACCGCGTGCTCGGATCAGTAACTGACAGCGGCATCCGCCGTGCCGCCCTCAGTGGCAAGGCGATCGATGCACCCGTCGGTGAGGTGATGTCCGAGGCTGCGCCGTGGGTTAGCTCCGGAACCACCGACGAGGACACCTTCGAGCTGCTTCACTCCCACCGTCTTCGGGCAGTCCCGGTCGTGGATGACGGTCGACTCGTCGACATTCGCTCGCTGACCACCGTCCCGCCGGAATGCCCTCCACCGATCGCGGTGATCATGGTGGGAGGTCGAGGACAGCGGCTCCGACCCCTCACGGACAAGGTGCCGAAGCCTCTGCTGCGGGTGGGCTCCAAGTCCATCCTCGAGCGCCTTATTGCAGTTGTGGCCAGCGCGGGAGTACGAGAGGTGTTCTTGGCCGTTAACTACAAGGCCGAGGTCTTCGAGCAGCGGCTCGGGACAGGAGAACAGCTCGGCGTCACCCTCCACTACATCCGGGAGGAGCAGGCCCTGGGGACTGCGGGGGCGCTTTCCCTTCTTCCTCGTCGGAGTGAAGGGCCGATTCTTGTCCTCAACGGTGACATCCTGACGACTCTGGATTTTGCCGGGCTGCTTGACTACCACTGGCAACATCGCGCAGCCGCCACGGTCGCGGGGGTCGAGCACGTATCGCACATTCCTTATGGAGTTCTTCGTACCGTTGAGCACCACTTGCTTTCCATGGAAGAGAAGCCGGTGAGGCGCGACCTCTGCAGTGCAGGAATCTACGTTCTCGATCCCCAGGTTCTTCGTTTTCTCACTCCGAACGAGCCAACGGACATGCCGGACCTCCTAGCCGACGTCCTGGCCGAGGGGCAGCCGGTGCAGGTTTTTCCGATTTTGGAGGAGTGGTACGACATTGGGGGCACGACAGAGTTCGAGCGGGTCCTCGTAAACTTCGCAACTGGAGAAGAGGACTGACATGGGAGCTTGGGAAGGACGCCGAGTTTTGGTCACCGGCGCAGAAGGGTTCATCGGGAGTCATCTCGTCGATGAGCTTCTGAAGCAGGGGGCGCAGGTTCGAGCACTGGTTCACTACAACCCTTTCGGTCGATTCGGATGGTTGCAAGACCGGGCCGATGACGTCGAGATTCTGCCTGGCGACGTACGCGACGGCGAGAGAGTGGCCCGGGTTGTCGACGGCATGGATGTCGTTTTTCACCTTGCCGCGCTGATCGGGATTCCCTATAGCTACGAAGCGCCGGACAGCTACATCCAAACCAATGTCGTCGGGACGTACAACGTCTTGACTGCCGCCCGCCGAGCGGGTGTCCAGCGTATGATTCAAACGTCGACCAGTGAGGTCTACGGGACCGCCCTTCGCGTGCCGATCGACGAGCTGCACCCTTTGCAGCCGCAGTCACCCTACTCTGCGTCAAAAATTGCCGGCGACATGCTGGCGTTGAGCTTTTATCACTCGTTCGAACTTCCGGTAGCGGTCGTACGCCCCTTCAACACCTACGGCCCTCGACAGTCCACTCGGGCGATAATTCCGGCGGTCCTGAGCCAACTTTACTCTGACTCAGCGGAGATACGAATCGGCGCCACTTCGCCGACTCGGGACTTCAACTTCGTCACAGATACGGCGCGAGGATTTCTCGCTGTGGCGGGTTGTGATCGGGCCCTTGGCGACGTCGTGAACATCGGTTCGGGACGGGAAATCTCGATCGGCAACCTCATTGACCTTCTGGTAAGCGTCAGCGGCCGAGATGCTCGTCTGGTCAAAGACAGTGATCGGTTGCGACCGGTGGGGAGCGAGGTGGAGCGCCTGCTCTGTGACAACACGCGAGCCCTCGAGTGGGCCGATTGGAAGCCGGAGGTAAGCTTGGAGGAGGGTCTTCGAGCGACGGCCGAATGGGTCCGAACCAGTCCTCGTCGCTCCAATGCCAACAAATACCAAGTCTAGTGACGATCATGGGTCAGGAGACACCTCCGGCATACACGAAGGCTGCGGAGTTGCTCGGGCTTGCCACCCTCGTCGACTCTCTGCGCGTTGCGCTCAGACGGGCGAGCTGAGGCGGCCCCCGACCGATGTGCGGGATTGCCGGAGCCTGGGACCGTACGGCGTGTCTTTCGAAGGAGCGCTTGGATGAGATAGGCCGTCGGATGACAGCGACGCTCCGACACCGAGGCCCAGATGACGAGGGCATCTGGGTCGATGCTGAGGCAGGCGTCGCGCTTGGCCACCGTCGGCTCTCGATCATCGACCCTTCCAGTGAAGGCCACCAGCCCATGGTGTCTTCGAGCTCCCGGTACGTCCTGACCTACAACGGCGAGCTCTACAACTTCCGAGAGCTCCGTGAGCAGTTGGCCCGCCACCACCACTTCCGCTTCCGTGGTAGTTCGGATACCGAGGTTCTCCTGGCGGCCTGCGACGCGTGGGGCCTGCGGGGCGCTCTTGACCGGTTCAACGGGATGTTCGCCTTCGCACTCTGGGATGCGCACGACCGAGTGCTGCACCTCGTCCGTGACCGGATGGGTGAGAAGCCGCTGTACTACGGCTGGATCGGCGGGTCGCTGGTGTTCGGGTCCGAGCTACGGCCGATCCGGGCCCATCCCGGAGTCGATCACGGTCTCGAGGTCAACCGGGACGCCCTTTCGGCGTACCTGCAACTGAACTACGTCCCCGCTCCGCACTCCATCTATCGACAAATAGCGAAGCTACCGGCCGGCGCGGTTTTGACGGTAGGGGGGAACGAAGCGGCCGGAAGGCCGGAACCGGAATCGTACTGGCGGTTCTCCGAGGTCGTCTCCAAGGCCCGAGTGAGCAGGAGCGTTCTGAGTGATCGGGAGGCAATCGATCAGCTCGACGTCCTGCTGCGCGACGCCGTCCGACTCCGCATGAACTCCGACGTGCCCCTGGGCGCGTTCCTGTCGGGAGGGATCGACTCCGCCACGGTCGTCGCTCTCCTGCAGGCGGAGAGTCAGCAGCGGGTCCGCACGTTCACCGTCGGCTTCGGGGACCCGGCCCTCGATGAGTCGGCTCATGCCCGTGCCGTCGCTCGCCATCTGGCCACTGATCACACCGAAATCCAACTTTCGCCCGGCGCCGCGCTCGAGATCGTGCCCAGGCTTCCTGAGGCATACGACGAGCCCTTTGCCGATCCATCCCAGCTTCCCACCATGGCCATTGCGGAGATGGCCCGGGCCCATGTGACGGTGTGCCTCTCTGGCGACGGCGGCGACGAGGTCTTCGGTGGATACAATCGCTACACCCAGGGTCAACGGGCCTGGAGCCTGCTCGGTCGTGTCCCGCTCGGGCTACGGCGGGCGACAGCTCAAGCCCTGATGGTCACTCCCGCGGCAGTGCTCAACCGCTTCCTTCAGCCCGCGAAGGCTCAGAAGCTCGCCAGTCTCCTTCGTGTTGGCTCAGTGGCAGAGCTCTATCCCGCGCTCGTGTCGGCATGGGACGATCCTGACGCGCTGGTCGTCGGGGGCCGCAGCCCTAACCTCTGGCGGGAGGACGGAGACATCCCACCGGAGCTCGAGGGAACGGCCGAGCGAATGATGTTCCTCGACTCGGTCTCGACGCTTCCCGACGAGATGCTCGCCAAGGTGGATCGCGCCAGCATGGCTGTGGGGCTGGAAGCTCGGGTGCCCCTGCTAGATCCACGGGTGGTCGAATTCGCATGGGGCCTTCCGCTCGACATGCGAATACGCGAGGGCAAGGGAAAGTGGCTGCTGCGTCAGGTTCTGTACCGATATGTCCCTCGACAGTTGGTCGAGCGACCGAAGATCGGCTTCGATCCGCCGATTGCCGAGTGGCTACGCGGCCCCCTCCGCCCGTGGGCCGAGAGCCTCCTCGATTCGTCCCGCCTCAGCCAAGAGGGTTATCTAAGACCCCAGCCGGTGAGGCAATGCTGGACAGAGCACCTAGCCGGCACGAGGAACTGGGATTACCGGCTCTGGGGCGTGCTCATGTTCCAGGCCTGGTTGGAACAGCACTGACGACGCGATCTGCTCGGCGTTCTCATGCACCGCGAGGAGACAGTCGGTCACCTGATCGACGGCTCTCAGCGGCAGGCTCGCGAACATTGGCAGGCTCATGACCCGGGTACAGACTTCGTCCGTGACTGGGAGCACGCCCGGGTCCAGGTGAGCGTATGCCTGCTGCCGGTGCACGGGCGGGTCGAAGTAATTCCTGGTGTCGATGCCATCGGCCGCCAGTGCCCGGACCAAGACATCACGTGAGAGCCCGAACTCCACTGGGTCGACGATGATCGAAAAGTCCTTGTACGTCGAGACGTCACCGAGCGCGATGAACTGGGTGGTGATGCCCGGCACCGCTGCGATGCCTTCGGAGTACCTGGCCGCAGCCGCCGTTCGTAGGCTCAACTGTTCATCGAGAAGGGCCAGGGACTCCAGGGCCATGGCGGCGTGAAACTCCGACATTCGGGCGTTGATCCCAACGAACCGGGTGTCATAGTCGCCGGGGTTCCCGTAGTCCCGACCTATGCGCAGCCGGTCAGCGAGCTCCTTGTTGCTAGTCGCAACCAGCCCGCCCTCGCCCGCTACTACCGGTTTCGTCGGGCTGAGGCTGAACACTTCCGCCTCACCGAAGGTTCCGATGGGACGCCCGTCATGAATGGCGCCGAAGGCGTGGGCGGCGTCAAAGACGATGGGTACTCCTCGTGAGCGACCAAGCTTCTCGACCGCATCCGGGTTGCAGGGAGCACCGAAAACGTGCGTCGCGAGGATTGCCCCCGCGTCGCCTGGGCGCGCCTCGGCGTCCGCCACGTCGAGCTGAAGGGTAAGCGGGTCACATTCAGCGAAGAGCGGACGGCAACCATTCCACACCAACGCATGACCCGATGCCGAGAACGTGAACGACGGCAGAAGCACAGGCTTGTTGGGGCACAGAGCCTGGATTGTCAGCATCAGGCCGGCGGTGCACGACGACACCGCAACTACGTGGGGAGAGCCCAACCGCTCGGAGACCTGTTCCTCGAGGGACCGTACCAAGCGTCCGTTCGTGAGCTCGCCTCGCTCGTAGGACGGAGCGAGTCGGGCCGTGACCGCATCGAGCGCCGGAGTGAACGGGCGGGCGAAGGGAAGCCCCTCGGGAAACGACGGTCGACCGTTGAGGATGGCGGGTTGGCTCATGCAGCTGGCTCCGAATGAACAAGAGTGAGAAAGCCTAGGCTCGGGGCCGCCGCAAGGAAGTTCAACTGTAGACGTACCGACGATTGCTGCCGTGGCTGCGGGAGGCAGGTGGACGGCGGCCACCGCAACGGCGGCGAGCACGGCCTGAACCACAACGTAGGAGCTGCGATCATCTGCTGCATGTGACGAGTCTGCCACTGACCACCTCCTGGTTTGCCACGCGTGGCTCCAGCTCCCGATCTGGTCATCCCGGTCAGGCAACGGGATTCCCCGAGAAATCGTCATGGACCTGTGGATCAACTTTCCCGGCTGATCACGCGGCGGCTTCCTGATCCTGCCGGTTGGGGCGCTCGATCATCACCCCCTTGTCGAACT
>Ga0247713_1001043_pt1 | contig 14659 bp, 16 predicted proteins | sample 21E_NmetaG_FD_189936 | JGI IMG/M metagenome (GOLD analysis project Ga0247713, IMG submission 189936) | Soil microbial communities from hillslope of Landscape Evolution Observatory, University of Arizona, Oracle, AZ, United States - 2-1-E_N | ecosystem: Engineered > Artificial ecosystem >... | reverse complement strand
TGGCCAGGGCCGCGCACATGCCGCCCTGGGCCGCGCCGGTGTGGGAGCGGGTGGGGTAGAGCTTGGAGATCACCGCCGTGCGGCACTTGCCGGCGGTCTCGATGGCGGCCCGCAGGCCGGCGCCGCCCGCGCCCACGATCACCGCGTCAAAGGTGTGCCGGTGGACCTCCACCCCGCCATCCTGCCGCGCTCCGGCGCGGTGTTCAGGTCGACGGGCCCTCGGGGCCGTCGGGCTCCAGGCCCCGGAACCGCCGGCCGAGGCCCGTCGGGTCAAGAACGCGTGAGCGGTCCCTGGAGCACGGCGTCGATCTCCAGCCTGCCGTTCACCGGGTTGATGACAACCGTGTACGGCCCCTCCCCGAACTGGAAGCGGGAGGCCGGCGTCCGGGTTCTCTCTTCGCGTACCTGGAACTGCCCGGCGGCCGACACCTTCCCCGGGCCCTTCAGCTCCTGGCGGGCCGGTGGCACCTTGAGGACCACGCCGCCCCTGCCGTTGATGACCGTGCGGGCGTCGGCGGAGAAGCTCACCGAGTCGCGAGGCCGGGCCAGGCCGCCCTCGCCGACGGCGACGGTGGCGCCGACCCGGTAGATGCCCGGCTTCAACGCCTTCCCGCCGTCCACCGCCCAGCTCGAGCCCGTGGCGTCCACGTCGACCTTGGCGCCGGCCAGGTCGATCGACCCTCCTTCGCCCGAGATGGGGAGCGGCGTCCCGCCGTCCCAGGCGATCGTGGTGCGCTTCCCCTCCACCAGGGCGTTCTCGATCGTCACCTTCCCGACCCCCCGCTCCACGGCCGTCAGGGTGAAGGGGGTGGCGATGGCGGCGGCCTGGGCCCGCTCGGCCGTGAGCCGGTCGACCGTGCCCTTCACGAACGCCTGCCCCGGCGCCGGCGCCGGCCCGAGGTCGACCGTCGTGGTCGTCGTGGCCGTCCCCCCCTTGAAACGGTCGAAGGCCGTGGTGTTGGCGGCGACCACCTGCACACCCACGAAGACGCCGACGACCGATACCACCAGTGCGACGGCGTAGGCGATGGCTCTTTGCATTGTTCCTTTCCTGGCTGGGCCTGCGCCCCGCCTCGTCGTCGAAGTGGGGCCCCCTGCCCCAACCGACGCAGTGCCCCAAGGGTACGGTGGCTTCGATGTCTCGGCCCGCGACCCTCGGCCAGTTGCGCGAATCGGGCTGGCAGTCCGTGCCCGTCAAGGAGGAGGTGCGGCGCAACGTGGCCGCCCGCATCGCCGCCGGTCAGCCCGTGGTGACCGGGGTGGTGGGATACGAGGACACGGTCCTCCCCCAATTGGAGAACGCCCTGCTGGCCGGACACGACACGATCTTCCTCGGCGAGCGGGGGCAGGCCAAGACCCGGATCATCCGGTCGCTGACCGAGCTGCTCGACGAATGGATGCCGATCGTCGCCGGCTCCGAGATCAACGACGACCCCTGCGATCCCGTCTCCCGCCACGCACGCGACATGGTGCGCGACCACGGCGAGGACACGCCGATCGAGTGGGTCCACCGCTCCACCCGATTCGGCGAGAAGCTGGCCACGCCGGACACGTCGATCGCCGACCTGATCGGCGAGGTCGACCCGATCAAGGTGGCCGAGGGCCGGTACCTGTCCGACGAGCTCACCCTCCACTACGGCCTGGTCCCGAGGACCAACAGGGGCATCTTCGCCATCAACGAGCTGCCCGACCTGGCCGAGCGCATCCAGGTGGGCCTGCTCAACGTCTTGGAGGAGCGCGACATCCAGGTGCGGGGCTACAAGATCCGCCTTCCTCTCGACATCATGCTGGTCGCCTCGGCCAACCCCGAGGACTACACCAACCGGGGCCGGATCATCACCCCGCTCAAGGACCGCTTCGGCGCCCAGATCCGCACCCACTACCCCCTCGACACCGACCTGGAGCTGGCGGTCGTCCGCCAGGAGGCCCGGCCGCTTGACGCCGCCGCCGTCGGGGTGGCGGGGCTGCGGGTGGAGGTGCCCGACCACATGGCCCAGATCGTGGCCACCGTGAGCCACGAGGCCCGGGCCAGCTCCCATGTCAACCAGCGCTCCGGCGTGTCGGTGCGGCTCACCATCGCCAACTACGAGACGATGGTGGCCAACGCTACCCGCCGGGCCCTGCGCCTGGGGGAGACCGTGGTCGTCCCCCGGGTGAGCGACCTGGAGGCGCTGCCGGCGTCCACCGCCGGCAAGGTCGAGATCGAGACCATCGACGAGGGCAGCGACGGGGCCGTGCTGGAGCGGATCCTGAAGTCGTCCATCCTGGCCGTCTTCCGCCGGCGCTGCCCGATGGAGCGACTCCGCGACGCCATTGCCGAGTTCGACGGCGGGACGATCCTCCACACCGGCGACGACGTGCCGTCGGCGGACTACGTCGCCGCGCTGGCCAGGCTGCCGGCGCTGCGCTCGGCGGTGGCGCCCCTCGCCGGCGGCGAGAACCCCGCCGCCATCGCCAGCGCGGTGGAGCTCGTCCTCGAAGGCCTGCACCTCTCCCGCCGGCTCAACAAGGACGCCGCCGGCAGCCGGGCCACCTACCGGGGCCGGTGATGGCCCCCCTCGGTTCTGGTTGCACCTACCCGTCGTATGCGCGGGTGACTGCAACCAGAACGGGTTGAGATGAGCCGGTTCCGGTACTCGCGTTGGGACGGGACCCAGACCGGCTTCGACCTGAACGCCGAGGACGTGCTCGCCCAGGCCACCGACGACCTCGTGTACCACGGCGACGTCAACGCCGCCCTCCGGCGCCTGCTGCAGGAGGGCATGCGGGACCGCATGGGCGAGCGCATCGCCGGCCTGCGCGAGCTGCTCGAACGCCTCCGCCGGCGCCGGCGGGAGGAGCTGGCCAACCACGACCTCGGCGGCGTCTACGACGACATCGCCGAGGAGCTGCGGCAGGTCGTCACCCAGGAGCGGGCCGAGATCGACCGGCTGGAGGAGGCGGCCCGCCAGTCGGGCGACCGACGCCGCCAGGACGTCGTGGGCGGCGCCATGGCCGAGCGGCGCATGGCGCTGGACCTCCTGCCCCCGGACCTCGCCGGCCAGGTCCGGTCGCTGTCGGAGTACGACTTCGCCTCGGGCCAGGCGAGGGAGCGGTTCGAGGAGCTGCTGGACCGGCTGCGCCAGGAGCTGCTGAAGGGCCAGTTCAACCAGCTGTCCGAAGCCGTCTCGAACACCACGCCCGAGCAGATCGCCCGCACGAAGGACATGCTGGCCGCCCTCAACCGGATGATCGACCAGCGGTCGCGGGGGGAGGCGTACGACTTCGACGGGTTCATGGCCCGGTACGGCGACTTCTTTCCCGGCAACCCGAAGGACCTCGACGAGCTGCTCGACCAGCTGGCCCAGCAGATGGCGGCCATGCAGGCGTTCATGAACAGCCTGTCGCCGGAGCAGCGGGCCCAGCTCCACGCCCTGTCCGACCAGCTCCTCGACGACATGGACCTGCGCTGGCAGATGGAGCAGCTCGGTCGCAACCTGCGGGAGGCCCGACCCGAGGCCGGATGGGGCAACAGCTGGCAGACCAGCGGTTCCGGGCCCATGGGCATGGGCGAGGCGGCCGAGCTGATGGACCGGCTGAGCTCCATGGACCAACTGGAGAACCTGCTGCGCTCCGCCGCCCAGCCCGGGGCCCTGGCCGAGGCGGACATCGAGGTGGCGTCGGCGTTGCTCGGGCCCGATGGAGCTCGGAGCCTGGAGCGGCTGGCCGAGCTCACCCGCATGCTCACCGAAGCCGGCCTGATCGAGCAGCGGGAGGGGCGGCTGGAACTGACGCCCCGGGGGCTGCGGGCCGTGGGCCGGCGGGCGCTTTCCGACCTCTTCGCCCGGCTGTCCAAGGACCGCCTCGGCCGCCACCAGGCCGAGCGGGAGGGACCGGGCCACGAGCGGACCTTCGACGCCAAGCCGTATGAGTTCGGCGATCCCTTCCACCTCGACATCGAGCGGACCGTCCGCAATGCGCTGGCCCGCACCGGCGGAGGCACGCCGGTACGCCTCGATCCCGAGGACTTCGCCGTCGAACGCACCGAGGTCCTCACCCGGACGAGCACGGTGCTCCTGCTCGACCTCTCGCTGTCGATGCCGATCCGGGACAACTTCCTGGCCGCCAAGAAGGTGGCGCTGGCCCTCCACGCCCTCATCGCCAGCCAGTACCCCCGGGACTACCTGGGCCTGGTCGGCTTCGGCAAGGTGGCCCGGCCACTGCGCCCCGACCAGCTGCCCGAGGTCTCCTTCGACTTCGAGATGGGCACCAACATGCACCACGCCCTGCTGCTGGCCCGCCAGCTGCTGGCCCGCCAGTCGGGCACCAAGCAGATCATCATGATCACCGACGGCGAGCCCACCGCCCACATCGAGCCCGACGGAAGCGTGTTCGCCGAGTACCCGCCGGTGCGGGAGACGGTCCGGTCGACGTTGGCCGAGGTGGCCCGGTGCACGGCCGAAGGCATCCGCATCAACACGTTCATGCTCGACGCCACCGACCACCTGCAGGCCTTTGTCGAGCGCATGACCCGCATGAACCGGGGCCGGGCCTTCTTCACGACCCCGGAGACCCTCGGCAGCTACGTGCTCGTGGACTTCCTGGAGCACAAGCGGGCCCAGCGAGGGCATCGCCGCCGGCGCCCGGCCTAGGACAGACGCTCCTCGTACAGCTGCAGCGCTCGGTCGTCGAAGGCGACCAGCCTGACCAGTTCGACCGAGGTGGGCGTCGAGCGGACGGTGTCGACTGCGATGGTCGCCGCCTCCTCGGCGGGGTAGCCGTAGACCCCGGTGGAGATGGCGGGGAAGGCGACGCTGCGGGCGCCCAGCTCGTCGGCCACCTCCAGGCTGCGGCGGTAGCAGGAGGCGAGCAGTTCGGCCTCGCCCGCGCCGCCGCCCCGCCAGACGGGGCCGACGGTGTGAACCACCCACCGGGCCGGGAGGCGGAAGCCGGGGGTGGCTTTGGCGTCGCCGGTATCGCAGCCGCCGAGGAGCCGGCACGCCTCCAGCAGCGCGGGGCCGGCGGCCCGGTGGATGGCGCCGTCGACGCCGCCGCCGCCGAGGAGCGAAGTGTTGGCGGCGTTGACGATGGCGTCGACCTTCACCGCGGTTATGTCGTCCTTTACCGCTTCCAGCCGCATTTGTCGCGGATGGTAGCGGTCCGGCCTTGCGCTGGCCCCGCTCACCCGGCATGATGACAAAGTTGTAATTACACGAGTGGCAGCCCTTGGAAACAGCTCCCGGAGCCGCCATGAGCCGCACGACGATCACGTTGAGGGGAGGCGGCCGATGATGGAGCAGAGGCGGGGACACCGTTTCGACCTCGGGGACCGCAGCTGGCAAGGCCAGGCCAACTGTCTTGGGGTCGACCCGGATCTGTTCTTTCCGGAGCGGGGCGCGTCGACGCGAGAGGCCAAGGGGGTGTGCCGGGGCTGCGTCGTCCGTGAGGAGTGCCTCGAGTACGCGTTGGTGAACGGCGAGAAATTCGGCATCTGGGGTGGCCTGAGCGAGCGGGAACGCCGGCGCATCCGTCGCCAGCGCACCCTGGCCCGCCGGCCCGACGGCGGGGCGGCGTCGGCTTGACAAGCTTCCCTGCCTTCCCGGCGGCGTCCGGGCGCGACCACGATCCGCGCCCGGACGTCAGCCTGGGAGGGTCCGAGCCCCTCCCGGTCGCCGGATGCTCAACCGGGTCGGTCGAAGCCCCGCCGGCGCGGGAGGTCGAGGTCGAGCGCGCCGGCCACCGCTGGCGGCAGGGCGTCGTCACGGTAGAGGTCCACCTGCGCCCAGCGCTCCACCGGCACGGCGGCGAGGACCGCCGCCGGCACCAGCCCCACCAGCTCGGCCCGGTCGACAGGGGCGAGCGCGGCCACGGCGTCGTAGGCGTCGGCCGGGGTCAGCCGCTCCGGGTCCACGAGGTTCATCGAGACCTGCGCCCGGCCGCCGACGTCCAGCCCGAGGGCACGTAGGCCGGGCCCGCGGATCGCCTTGGCGATGCGCCTGGCCGTCGCCACGTCCACGCCGGCGGCGAGCCATACGTTGTAGGCCACCAGCACGGGCCGGGCGCCGGCGCAGATCGCCCCCGCCGTCGGGTGGGCCACCGGTGGGCCGGTGTCGGGGTTCAGGCCGGTGAACGCGTGCCGGCGCACGTCGGGCAACGTGCGCTCCGGCCCGTAGAGGAAGCAAGGCACGCCGAGCTCGTCGCCGGCCCACGCCGCGAACCGGTCCCGGGCGGCCACGGCGTCGTCCATCGACGACCCGGCGAGGGGCACGAAGGGCACCACGTCGACCGCCCCCACCCGGGGGTGGACGCCGACGTGGAGCCGCAGGTCGATGCACCGCACGGCCTCGGTGGCCACCGCCTGCGCCGCCCCTTCGACACCCCCGCCGGCCAGCGTCACGACGGAGCGGTTGTGGTGGGGGTCGGAGTGGACGTCGAGCATGCAGACACCGCCGGCATCGGCGATGCGGCGGATGACGGACCGGTCCCGCCCCTCGCTCACGTTGATCACGCACTCCAACACCGCCCCCGTAGGCTCTCACGGTGGACGTGGGACTCGCTCTGCCCCAGTACGACTTCTCGATCCCGGGCGAGTCGCCGCTGCGCTGGGCGACGCTGCTTGGTTGGGCCCAGCGGGCCGAGGCCATGGGTTTCGGCTCGGTGTGGTTGTCGGACCACCTGTTCCTGGACATCAGCCGCTACGGCGCCCCGCCCGGCGACCACGGCTGCTTCGACGCCATCGTCGCCCTGGCGGCCATCGCCCGCCAGACCACCGACGTCCGCCTCGGCACCCTCACCCTGTGTGTTCCGTTGCGCCCGGCCACAGTGCTGGCCAAGGCACTGGCCACACTGGACGTCGTCTCCGGCGGCCGGCTCACCGTCGGCCTGGGCGCCGGCTGGTACGAGCCCGAGCTGGCCGCCGCCGGCCTCCCCCTGCTTCCCCCCGGGAAGCGCCTGGCCCACCTGGCCGAGGCGGTCCAGGCCGTGCGGGGCATGTTCGGCGGCGGGCCGTTCACCTTCGACGGCACCTACGAGCGGGCCGACCAGGCCCGGTGCAACCCCCGGCCGCGGCAGCGGCCGGCGCCGCCCATCTGGGTGGGGGGCAAGGGCGAGAAGCTCGTCGAGTTGGCCGGGCGCTACGCCGACGGGTGGAACACGGCGTGGATCTGGACGCCGTCGGACTGGAAGCAGCGGGCCGCCCTCCTCGACGCCGCCTGCGAGGCGGCGGGGCGGGACCCCGCATCGGTCACCCGGTCGGTCGGCCTCTACGCCCTGGCCGGCGAGAACGAGACCGACCTGGCCCGCCGGTACCGCCGGCTCCAGGAGCTGTCGCCCGCCGGTGTGCTCGACCGGACCGAGCTGTCGGAGTGGCGCAAGGGCCGGCTGGTGGGGACCGTCGACCAGGTGGCGGAGCAGGTGCAGGAGTGGGAGTCGGTGGGTGTCTCGAGCCTGGTGGTCAATGCCGGCGCCGTGCCCTTCACCCTGGCCGCAGCCGACGACGTGGCGTTGCTGGCCACGGCCTGTAGGCTCTGACCATGGGCAGCATCGGTGCGCCGGAGTTGATCATCTTCCTCCTCGTCATCCTCCTGCTCTTCGGGTCCACCAAGCTGCCGAAGCTGGCCAAGTCGCTCGGCGAGGCCCAGAAGGAGTTCAAGAAGGGCGTGGCCGAGGCCGAGGAGCCCCAGGCGCTGTCCGAGGAGAAGGTCACCATGACCAAGGCCGAGCTCGACGCCATGCTGGCCGAGCGGGAGGCCCGGGCCCGCAGAGACGCGCCTCCGGCCGTATAAACAGGGAACCAGGCGGCGGCAGCCGTCGTTCTCGTGTCGGGTAGTGGGATTCCCACCTGGGAGGATGTCGCTCGTGACCACGGGCGTTTTCTCTATACGGTGGCCTACCGCCTGACCGGTAACTCAGACGACGCTCAGGATCTGGTGCAGGAAGTGCTTCTCAAGGTGAGAAAAGGCCTGGAGACCTACCAACCGGGTTCGCTGGAAGGGTGGTTGAGCCGCATCACCACCAATACGTTCCTCGACGAGACAAGGCGCCGCCGGCGCCGGCCGGTCGATCGGTTGCCGGCGGACCCCGACCGTGTCCTTCCCGCAGGACCGGCGGCCGACGTGGCCCTGGGGGCCGAGGCCCTGCCCGACGATGTCCAGCAGGCGCTGGGCCGGCTGCCCGAGGAGTACCGGGTGGCCGTCGTCCTGTGCGACGTGGTCGGGCTCTCCTACCAGGAGATCGGCGACTCTCTCGACGTTCCCGTCGGCACCGTCCGCAGCCGGATACACCGGGGGCGTGCCCTGCTCCGGAAGGTGCTGGCATGAGCACCAGCTTCGGCCGCGGGCGGTTCGCAGGCCGGTCCCACCTCGGCGACGCCCTGAGCGCCCTGCTCGACGGGGAACTGTCACCGGGCCAGCAGGAGACGGCCCGGGCCCACCTGGTGGGCTGCCAGGAGTGCACCGATGAGCTGTCGGCCGTCGGCCAGGCCCGGAGCTGGCTGCGGGGCCTGCCCCAGGTCGACCCGCCCTTCGGCTTCTACGAACGCATCCTGCTCGACCGCCCCGTGGTGGCCGCGCCCCTCGGTGTCCGACCCGGCTTGCGCCGGCGGGCCGGCATCGCGGCACTCGCCGCCGCCGCCGCCGCCGTGACCGTCCTGGGCGTCGGCTCGCCGGCGGCCCAGCCCGTGAACCCGTCCATGCCCCAGCTCGTGGAGGCCCACGCCACCAGCGCGTCGGTGGGTGCCGACCTCCTCAGCAAGCTGGCGCCGGCCGGCGTGCCGGTCTCCTTCAGCCGGTGACGGAGGGCCAGTGAGGGTGCGGGCCGCCCAAGCCTCCGGCACCGTCGCAGCCGTCGCCCTGGTCGCCGGCCTGGCCGCGCCGGCGTCGGCCGGCGCCCCCGCCCCGTTGGAGGCGGCCCGCCAGGCGGCCGAGCAGACAGTCTTCGAGGGCGTGCTCACGGTCCGCTGGCGCGACGGCGACGCCACCCGCTCCGAGCGTCTCCAGGTGGAGGCGGGGGGCGGGTCCCTGATGGTTCGTGGCGCCAACCTGGTGATGGCCGGTCCCGAGCAGCAGCGCCTGCTGGCCCACGGAGGTGGCGGGTGGGAGCAGATGTGGCTGCCGTCCTTGGCCGCCCGCGCCCGTCCCGACGGCAACGCCAAGTACCGCACCACCACCCCCGCCGACGGCCCGGCGGTGGCGGGCAGGCCGACCAAGGTGGTCGAGGTCCACACCGGTGGCGCGCTCCTGGAGCGCATCTACCTGGACCGAGAGACCCACCTGCTCCTCGAGCGCGATCAGTACGACCGTCAGGGTGCGATCGTCCGCCAGCTGGCCTTCGAGTCCCTGACGATCGGCGGGGTCGCCAAGCCCCCCACCCAACCCCGTCCGGCCGCCGACCACTCCCCGAAGCAGGTGTCGCCCGAGCGCCTGCCCTCCCCGGCGGCCGCACCGGAACGCCTGGCCGACGGGTACCAGCGGCTGGGGATCTACCGCAACGACTCGGTGCTGCAGGTCCTGTACAGCGACGGCGTGTACGACCTGTCCCTGTTCCAGCAGCAGGGCCGGCTCCTGCGCTCGGACCTGCCGGGCAAGGGTGAGAAGGTCTCTGTCAAAGGGGCCACCGGCTGGCGCTACCCCTGGCCCGGCGGCCAGCTCGTGGTGTGGTCCGACGGCGGCCAGGTGTTCACCGCGGTGAGCGACGCCCCTCCCGAACAGGTGCTCACCGCCATCGAGTCGCTACCCCAGGCGCCGGGGCGCGAGCTGTCGCTCCTCGGGAAGATCCGCCGGGCCGCCCAGGCCCTGATGGAGCCTCTCTCCTAGCCGCCGGCGGGCGGCTAGCGCCGGCCCCCGGCCGCGGCGCGCTCCAGGCGCCGGCGGCGGGCGATGCGGCGGCGCTCGCGCTCCGATGCGCCACCCCACACGCCGTGGTCGATGCCGTTGCGCAGGGCGTACTCGAGGCAGGGCTCCTTCACCGGGCAGGTCGCGCAGATGCGCCGGGCAACTTCCACGCCCACGCCATCGCTCGGAAAGAACACCGACGGCGCGTGCTCCTGGCAGTTGCCTTCAGCCATCCACTCGTTGTCCATCTGGCCCTCCTCGTCGGGCTACCGCTCTGAACAACGTCGTTGCGCCCAGAAGTGGTTCCCTCACCTCTTCCTACGTAGGGAAAGACGATGGCGGATCGTGAAAAGTTTCACCACTCCTGGGTAGGACGCGGCCGTGGACGAGAGAACGGCGTACCAGATCCCCGTCACCACCCCCCCGGCGCCGCCGGCGCCCGGCCAGAGGAACAGCTCGATCGTCGCCGCCGTGATCGGGGCCGTCGTCGGCGCGCTGGTCGGGGCCCTTGTGGCCACCGCGCTCGACGACGACGGCCCGAGCGCTTCGACCGCTGTCACCGCCCCCGACCGGCCCTCGACCCAGCTGGCCCGACCCGGCAACGTCGGGGAGATCCTCGACAAGGTCGAGCCGGCGGTGGTCTCCATCAGTACCCGGGGCTTCGCTCAGGACGACTTGACCAGCGTGGTGCCCAGCCAGGGCGCCGGCACCGGCGTGATCCTCACCCCCGACGGCGACGTGCTCACCAACGCCCACGTCATCGCCAACGCCGCATCCATCAAGGTCCGGCTGACCACCGGCGACCGCACCTACGACGCCACCCTCCTGGGCAGCGACCCGGCGGCCGACGTGGCCCTGATCCGCATCCAGGGCGCCCGCGACCTGCCCGTCGCCACCCTGGGCCGCTCCTCCGAGCTGCGGGTCGGCGACCAGGTGGTCGCCATCGGCAACGCCCTGGCCCTTCCCGGTGGACCGACGGTCACCACCGGCATCGTCTCCGCCCTCGACCGCACGATCGGGTCGGGGCGGAACCGCCTCGAGCACCTGATCCAGACCGACGCCGCCATCAACCCCGGGAACTCCGGTGGCCCGCTGGTGAACGTCAACGCCGAGGTCGTCGGCATCAACACCGCGGTCATCCAGAGCAGCAGCCGGGGCGACGCCCAGAACATCGGCTTCGCCATCGCCTCCGACACCATCCGGCCCATGATCGACGAGCTTCGCCAGCTCGGGGGCAGGGTGCGGGCGCCGGCCTTCCTCGGGGTGACCACCGCCACCCTCAACGACGCCACCCGCGACCGCCTCGGCGGCCTCTCCGGATCGGGGGCCGTCGTGACGTCGATCAGCCCCGGCACGCCGGCCGAGGCCGCCGGGCTCCTCCCCGGTGACGTCATCGTCAGTGTGGGCGGTGACCGGGTGGCGTCCTCCGACGAGTTGGGCACGGCCATCCGCAAGCGCAAGCCTGGTGACTCGGTCGAGGTCCGCTGGCGGCGGGGCGCCGCCGAGCGCTCGGCCACGGTGACCCTGGCCGCGACTCCGACCCCTTAGGCGGGGTCGAACTAGCCTGGCCCCATGGCCCAGGCACCCGAAGAGGTCGGCGAGTCCCAACCACCGCGCGGGCACGTCCGCGTCGTGTACCTGGGCCCGGTGGCTCCCCATTGGCAGGTGGTCTCCGACTTCGGCGACCGCAACGTCATCGAGGAGCTGAGCCAGCGCATCCTGGCCCGCTTGCTCCTCCTGCCCCCGCACGACCCGCAGTTCCGCCGCAACAGGGAGCGCGTGGTGCGCGACGCCGAGAGGGAGAACATCCTGCTCGACTGGGATCTCGGCCTGCCCGAGGAGGACAGCGGGGAATCCGGGTAGCCGGTATGCCGGCCACCTATGGTGGGAGGGATGCCACTGTCGAACGCTGACGTCGTGGTCGTCGCCGTTGCGGCCGGAGTCGTGCTCGTGGCCTTCATCTGGGTCCTGCTGTCCCGCCGGTCCACCGCCCGACGCCTCGCCGCCCTCACCGCCCGCATGGGTGAGTCGGACCTGCAGTTCGGAGGCCGGGCCGGGCTGGAGACCGGGCTGGCCAAGCTGGAACGGGTGGTCGACAGCACCGTGGCGGTGGCCAGCGAGTCCCAGTCCGGCCAGGCGCTGATGGAGCAGGCCCTGGCGGCGGTCCCCCAGGGCGTCGTCGTGGGCGACGACCAGGCCACGGTGGTCTTCCAGAACGGGCCCGCCGGCGCGTTGTTGAAGGGCTCGGCGGCGCGCGACACCGTCCGGGCCCTGCTGGAGAAGGCCGCCGACGGGGTGGAGGACACCGCGTCGGTCGACGTGGAGGGCCCCCCGGCAAGGACGCTGCACCTCACGGCCAGGCCGCTCCACGACGAGCAGCGCACCCTGGGCGGCGTCGTCGTGATCGACGACCAGTCGCAGCGCAACCGGCACGAGTCGGCCCGCCGTGAGTTCGTCGACAACATCGGCCAGGAGCTCAAGCGCCCGGTCGGTGCCCTCGGCCTGCTGGCCGAGACCTTGGCTGCGGAGAAAGACCCCGCCGTCGTGGCCCGCCTCTCCCGCCGGCTCCACCACGAGGCCCAACGGCTGTCGCGGGTGGTCGACGACCTCATGCTCCTGTCGCGGATGGACGCCGAGGAGCACCCGGCGCCGGAGGCCGTGCCCATCCACCTGATCGTGGCCCAGGCCGCCGAACGGGTGCGGGCCGCGGCCCAGGAGAAGGACATGACGGTCAACTTCGGGGAGCCCGCCCAGCGCCTGACCGTGCTGGGGGATCGCCGCCAACTCGTGGCCGCCGTCTACAACCTCCTCGACAACGCGGTGAAGTACTCGCCGGCCCGTTCCGTGGTGGAGGTCCGTGGTCGCCACGACGGCGACCGGGTGGAACTCAGCGTGCGCGACTCCGGCATCGGCATCCCCGATGCCGACATCGAGCACATCTTCGAGCGCTTCTACCGGGTGGAGGGGGCCCGGTCCCGCAATATCGCCGGCACCGGCCTGGGCCTGGCCATCGTCCGCCACGTGGTGGGCAACCACCGGGGTGAGGTGCGGGTGGAGTCCGAGGAGGGCAAGGGCTCGACCTTCGTGTTGCGCCTGCCCGCCGGCCCGCCCCTGGCCGCGCCGGCGGTGGCCAACGCGGCGAAGGCCGGCTGACCGCGCCGTACGATGGGCCCGTGGCCCGCCCCACCACGGACGCCGGCTGGCAGCCGCTGCGCCGGCCGCCCCGCCCGCGCCACGGCGGGCTGAGCAGGTCGCCGTTCTCGAGGCTCGCCGTGGTCCACATGCTGGCGGTGGCCGGGGACACGTTCGTCACCATTGCCCTGGCCGGCTCGCTGTTCTTCTCGATCTCCCCGCAGGCGGCGAGGGGCAAAGTCGCCCTCTACCTGCTGCTGACCGTGGCTCCCTTCGCCGTGGTGGCGCCCATGCTCTCGCCGGTCATCGACCGCAGCCGCGGCGGGCGCCGTGCCCTCGTCATCGCCGGCGCCGCCAGCCGGGCGATCGTGTGCCTCTCCATGGCGACTCACCTGAACAGCCTGCTCCTCTTCCCGGAGGCATTCGCCGTGCTGGTGATGTCGAAGGTCCACATGGTCGTCAAGAGCGCCCTGGTGCCCAACACCGTGTCCGGCGAGGGGGAGCTGGTGGCGGCCAACTCCCGGCTGGCGGTCCTCTCCGTCCTGGCCGGCTTCGTCGCCGCCATTCCGGGGATCATCGTGCTCAAGATCGGGTTCCTCGGTGCCCCCTGGGTGGTGCGCCTGGCCGCCCTGGCCTTCGCGGCGACGGCAGTGGCCGGCTTCCGCCTGACCCGCCCGCCGGCGGGCGATGACCGGCTGCGCCCGGTGGCGGTGGGCGACGCCGAGCTGCACGTGCTCTCGGTGCGCATGGCGGCCACGGCCATGGGCGTCCTGCGCGCCATCGTGGGCTTCCTGACCTTCCTCATCGCCTTCGCCTTCCGCCACGACGACGCGCCGGCCTGGTGGTTCGGCCTCGTCCTGGCCGCCAGCATGGTCGGCTCCTTCGCCGGCGCCGCCTTGGCCCCCGGCCTACGCAAGCGTCTGGCGGAAGAGCGCATCCTCCAGGGCGCGCTGGTGCTGGTGGTCGCCGTCGGGCTGGGGGCGGCCTGGCTCGGCGGGCTGGCGGCCTCCGCGTTGCTCGCCGGCGTGGTCGGCGTGGCTGCGGCGGCCGGCAAGCTGGCCTTCGACAGCATCGTCCAGCGCGATGCCCCCGACGCGGTCCGGGGCCGGACCTTCGCCCGGTTCGAGACCCGCTTCCAGCTTGCGTGGGTGGGCGGCGCCGCCCTCCCGGTCGCCTTGAGCATCCCCAGCGGCATGGGCATGGGCGTCATCGCCCTGATCGCCGCCATCGCCCTGTCGTCCTACCTGGCCGCCCTACGCGCCGTCGAGCACCGCCACCCGGAGCTGCCGGCGCGGCGCTAGGGCGCAGGCCCGGTGGAGGGCCGGCGGCCGCAGATACGCCGCCGCAAGGCGGCCCCCTCCCTCGCCGGGCAGCCTCTGGCTGCGGAGGCGACTACTCGGGCAGGTCGATGCGTGCCAGCCAGAGGCCGGGGGCGTCGACCTCGGCGGTGGTGGGAAGCTCCCGCTCGGTGACCCAGAGCCGGTTGAGGCCTTCGTCGCCGGCCCGCTCCACCACGCCCCTGATGAAGTTGGCGCCCCGCTCGTACTGCCCCCGGCCCAGCTCCAGGCCGAGCAGGCGGGCGGCGAAGCGGTCGCCGTCGGTGGCCTCCACCCGCCGCCGGCGCAGGGCCTCGGTGATCTGGCTGTAGGAGCCGATGAGGCGCCGGCCGGTGGTGTCCATGATGTGGTCGACGTAGCCCGACATGACGGCGGTGAGCG
>Ga0247713_1001042_pt1 | contig 14682 bp, 6 predicted proteins | sample 21E_NmetaG_FD_189936 | JGI IMG/M metagenome (GOLD analysis project Ga0247713, IMG submission 189936) | Soil microbial communities from hillslope of Landscape Evolution Observatory, University of Arizona, Oracle, AZ, United States - 2-1-E_N | ecosystem: Engineered > Artificial ecosystem > Mesocosm... | reverse complement strand
ATGCGCCCTTCGGCGCACCGGTGGAGGTCGTCCAGGCGCTTGCCGCGGCTGCCGTACGGGCAGGTGTCGTGGAAGCGGTCAGCTCGGGGCAGCGACTTTCGCGCGCCGACGACGCTCGCCTCGAGCAGGTCTTCGCCACGATCCCCCGGTTCCGCACCACCTCCTTCGTCCCGCAGCGAGATGGGGTCGACCTGCCCGTGCGAACCCAGCTCGCCGAACGGTTGGCAGAGATCACGGGCGAACGCCCCCCACCGGTGATCGACGCGCTCGCCGATCTCGTCCGGCGCACGTTCGCCGCCGACGGCGAGGCGGCCGCGCGCATCGGGCCGGCCCTACGCGCGCTGGGCCTCACGGTCCCTGCGGTCGTCGAACGTACCGCCGACCTCGTAGCGCGCGTCACAACAGGATCCGACGAGGACACGGTGCGGACGGCCGCCGAAGCGTGGGCCGACCTCACCGACGGCCGGCAGAGCATCGGCGCACTCGCCCGCATCGTCGACGACGAGCTCGACGTGTTGCGCAACGCCGTCCGCCAGCGCGACGCCGGCCCGCAGGGGCTGGACGACGAGTTCCGCGCCGACCACGAAAAGCTCAGGGACCTGCTGTCCGCGGGCGACCTTGCGACGAACATGGGCCAGATCCGCTCTTTGACCGAACGGCTCGAGACAGAACGCCACCGGGCCCGCACCGATGCCGCGGCCGAGCTGGCCGAGCGCCTCGCCGCCGCCCGCGAGGCCCTGCGCGCCGAACACGCCGCCACCGAGACCACCGTGCTGGACGAAGCGCTGCGACCGCTCGACGACCTCGAACCCACCGACGACACGCCGATCGAGGTCATCCGCGCCCGCGCCGACGCCGTGGATACGCGCACGCACCAGATCCGCGCGGCGCTCGACGCGGCCGCCGATCGGGGCGCGGTCGTCCGCGTGCCGGTCTCCGCCGTCGTCCCCGAGCCGATCGCCACCGGCGAGGACCTCGACGAGGCGCTGACCCGCATCCGCCGTGCGGTCGAGGAGCAGCTGGGACCGGACACAAAGGTCAGGCTTACATGAGAGGCCTCGACGCCACCGGCCGCAGCCAGCTCGAACGCGCGGTCACCCGCGCCCGGGCGATCCTCGAGCGGGACCTGGCCGTTCGTGCCGAGGGACGCTACGGCATCCACACCGCCGGGCGCATCGACGACGAGTCGAGCCTCCGCCTCTCCCCTGCCGAGCTGGCGGCTCGCCGGGAGCTCGTCGAGGTCATCGAGCATCTGCGACCGCAGACCGCCGGCGCCAAGCAGGCCGTCGAACGCCTAATCCGCGAGGCGGCCTTCACGCACCTCAATCGCCTGCTCGCGATCCGTGTGGCCGAGGCGATCGGGCTGCTGCCCGAGACGCTGGCGCGCGGGCGCCAGTCCGAAGGCTTCCGGCTCATCCTCGAGGTCGCGCCGCTGCTCGGCGACGACGACACTGGGGGCTATTCGACCTTCTTGAGACTGTGCGCCGACGAGCTCGCGCCCGACGCTCCGGCATTGTTCGACCCCCGCAACCCACTGCTCGCCCTCGAGCCGTCGCCGGCCGCGCTGGACGAACTCGTGGACATCCTCGCCTCCGGGGACCTCGCCGAGGTCTGGCCCGCGGCGGACACGCTCGGCTGGGCATACCAGTTCTTCAACACGGGAGCCGAACGCCGCGAGATGCGCGAGGGCGGCGCCCCGCGCAGCAGCCGCGAACTCGCCGTCCGCAACCAGTTCTTCACCCCGCGCTACGTCGTGGACTTCCTCGTCCAGAACTCCCTTGGCCGCCGCCTCGGGGAGGCCGGCCACGCGGACCTGCTCGACGATCTCCCGCTGCTGCTCGACCCGCCCGAGGCCGGCACCGTGCCGCTCGAGCTCGAGGACGTCGCCATCCTCGACCCCGCGGTCGGATCGGGGCACTTCCTGCTCGGCTGCTACGACCTCCTCGAGCGCGCGTGGGCGAGACAGGGTGTGGAAGCCGCGGACGCCGCCCCGCGCATCGTCGGCTGCCTGCACGGCATCGACATCGATCCCCGCTGCGCGCAGGTCGCCGCCGCTGCTATCGTCCTCCGGGCGCGGCGGGCGTGCGGGCACGCCGACCTGCCGCGCGTCAACATCCTCACCGCCCGGCCGCTGCCCGCCGACGACAACGCATGGGCCGCGGCGCTGGATGGCTTATCGCCGGAGCACCGGGCATTGGTGGCCTCGCTGCGCGACGCGCTCGCCGACGCGGCCGAGCTGGGCTCACTGCTCAAGGTCGAGGAGCGCCTCAGCGAGGAGATGCGCCGGATCCTGCCGGAGGGCACGGGGGAAGGGACGCTGTTCGAGGGCATCGAAGCGGACGCCTTCGGTAGGGCCGAGGCGGAGGTGCTTGCGGCCGCCCAGCGCGTCGCCGACCAGGCCAGCTCGTCGGCCGCCGAGCGCCTGCTGGCCGCCGAGGCCTCCGATGCCATCCGTTTCGTCGAGGCGATGCGCCGCCGCTACGACGTCGTCCTCATGAACCCGCCGTTCGGCGAGCCGATCCCGGGCACCAAGGACTACATCAAGGCCGCTTACGCGTGGATCCCCACCAAGGACGCCAACGTGCTCGCCGCCTTCGTCGGCCGTGGCGTCGAACTGTGCAGGGACGGGGGCTACGTCGGCGCCATCACCTCCCGCGCCGGTCTGTTCCTCACGACCTTCGAGAAATGGCGGCGGAACATCCTGCTCGGCCACCGCATGGCCGTCCTCGCCGATCTCGGCTACGGCGTCATGGAGCAGGCCATGGTCGAGGCGGCCGCCTACGTCGTCGGCGCCGACCGCAGCGACGGCTCACCGCTCGCGTGCGTGCGCCTGCTGCGCGAGACCGATCGGCCGGGCGCGCTCGCCGAGGCCATCACGGCCGAACGGCGAGGAGAGTCGAGTCCACTCGTCTACCGCGTCACGCCCACCGAGCTCGAGGCCGTGCCTGGGTCGCCCATCTCCTATTGGATGGCGCCGTCGATCCGCCGGCTGTTCACCGACCTGCCGCCCCTGGAGGGCAACGGCGGCGAGGCCCGACAGGGCCTCGCGACCGGCGATGACTTCCGGTTCGTCCGCGCCTTCTGGGAGGTGGACCCCCGGAAGATCGCCCGCACCCGCGAGGAGACCTTCGAGGGCAAGAAGTGGGTCCCGTTCGCCAAGGGCGGCGAGTACTCGCCGTTCTGGGCCGACATCCACCTGGTCGTCAACTGGGAGAACGACGGCAAGGAGATCCGCGCGTATCCCGGGTCGCGACCCCAGAACACCCAGTACTACTTCCGCCCGGGGGTGACGTGGTCGTATCGCACGCAGGCTCGATTCAATCCGCGGCTTGTACCCCCGGGGTGTGCGTTCAGCCATACGGGGAACATGGTGTTTCCTCCAGCAGGCGATGAGGTTGCGATGCTCGGTTGGCTCTCCACGCGGATCTTGGAAGCGGCGCTGATCGCGGTGGCGACCTTCGGAAAGTACGAGGTTGGATCCCTTCAGAAGATGCCGACGCCCTTTCAGCACGTGGATCCCGGGGTCACCAGTTCGGTGCAAGAGTCAATGACCAAGGCCATTCAGCCCCGTCTGGACCGCGATCGGCTGGATGAAACGACCCACGCGTTCGTCGCACCGCTGGTAATGAGTGATCACAACGTGGCGTCGATTCGGTCGGCCGTGTTATCGCACCTGGAGCGATCCGACGCATCGGTATGCGCAGCGCTCGATGTCCTTCACGACGTCGAGGAAATCTTCATGGGCGCGCTTCACCTCGATCGCGCTGCACGGACCTACCTCGACGAGGAGGTTGGGGTACTCACCGCCCAGTTGCCGTGTGAAGAACTCGACGAAGTGGCAACGGAACGTGCAAGCAAAGCCTACGGCGGGGGAGGCGAGACCGGAGCCGGCACGTACCAGTTCGCCCCCGAGCTGGAGGCGGCGAGCCGGGCGGCAGGCCGCCACCCGAGGGCCGTCGCGAGGTGGCGTCGGGAGGCCAGTATTGTTCCGGTAGGAGTTGAGGAGCAGGCGGCCGATGATGTGGTCTCGTACCTGCTCGGCTGCGCGTTCGGCCGCTGGGACGTTCGCGCTGCAAAGACGGCACAGGAAGACCTTGACCCTTCGGCGCCGCAGCCTCGGTTCGCCCCCGGACTACTCATCGAGAATGACGCACCGGCCTCGGTTTCACGACCTGGCTACCCAATCCGTTGGCCCGCTGATCGGCTGCTCGTCGATGATGCAGCTCATCCGGCCGATGTCGTGGCGGCGACACGCGACGCCGCGGGGGCAGTCCTGAGCCAACCTGATGGGATCCTCGACGAGGTCGAGAGAATCCTCGGTCGAGACCTCCGTGCGCACTTCCGTCGAGCCTTCTTCAAAGACCACCTCCGTCGGTACACGAAGAGCCGCCGCAAGGCCCCGATCTACTGGCACCTCTCGGTACCTTCGCGCGAATGGGGCGTCTGGGTATACGTCCACGCCTTCAACCGCGAGAGCCTGTACGCGATCGCGGGACACGCGTCGCGACGCGAAGGCGTCGGGCGTGATCGCCTCGCCGCGTTGCTGGCGGAGCGCGAGCGTGGTGATGGACGCAGCCGTCGGGATCTCGACCGACAGATCTCCGACGAGGAGCAGCTCCTCGAGGAACTCTCGGTGTTCCGCACAGAGGCCGACCGGATCGCCGGCCTCGGATGGGAGCCGGACCTCGATGACGGGATCATCCTGTGCGCGGCGCCGTTGGCGGACCTGTTCCCCGCGTGGCCGGACGCGGCGAAGGAACGCGAGAACCTGAGGGCCGGCAAGTACCCGTGGGCGTCGGTGGCCGCCTTCGCGGACAAGCTATGACCGACCGGCTCCGCGACCACCTGCGCGATGCGCTGCAGCGCAAAGTGGACGCGCACGGCGTCGTCGTCTGGGACGACCCGGCCCAGGAGTACGACGTTTCAGTCGCGCAGGCCGTCGCCCCATCCGGCGCGACGTTCGTCGGCTACGACGGGAGTTGGTACGAGGTGCGCCGCGCCATCGAGTCCGCCTTGGCTGCACCCCAGCCGCCTTCGCTTGTCGTATACGCGTCTGCGTCAGCTCTGGTCAGCGACCCGCTGGCTGAAGCCCGCGACGCAGGGACGTCCTGGACGATCCGTCTGGCAACGCTTGTCCGGCAGGCGCTCGCAGGCCAGCTCACCGAGACCCGCTGCCAGGAGATCGGCCGGGAGGCTCGGACCATTCACGAGGCCGAGGCCGCCGCGTCCGGCTCCCAGGGGGCCGACGTCCGCCTCGTGGCCCAGCTCGGCACGTCCGACTCGGTGCAGATGGCGCTTCGGGTCCTCATCGGCTCCCACGACGAGGCGCTGACGGATGCGTGGCCCGACGTCGCGGCGTTCGCCGAGCGATCGTTCGGCTGCACCTGCGACGGCGCCGGCGATGAACTCCGCGCGGCGCTCGCCAGGCATCTGCTCCTCACCGAGCTCTCGAATGCGCTGGGGTCGCCGCCGGAGGGCGTGGCCCCTGGGTGGACATCCCCCAGCACGTCGCAGACCCGCGCCTGCCTCGATCTCCTGGCCTCGTGGCGTCGCGATCGCGACGCCGTCCACCGTTACGCCGCGCTGCTCTCAGCAGCCGACCGCGACCTCGGTCTACCCGACGCGCTCGGCGCGCATCCTGCGCTGGCCGATCTCCAGACGTCCCCGTCGGTCGAGGCCGCCGTCCTAGCTGAAGCGCTTGCGCTCCTCGACGCGAATGAATGCGACGCGGCCGCGGATCTCGCGGTCAGGCGACTCGATGACAGCATCTGGACCCGCGTCCCCTTCGAGCCGCCGCTGGAAGGAGCTGAGACATGGGGGCCGCGGTGGCGTGCCGTGCGCGGCGTCGCTGGTGTCCGGTCGGCTGTAGCCCGCCTCCAACCACCGCCGGGAGGTGTAGCGATGCTGCTCGACTGGTATGCGAGCGACGGGTACGCGGCCGACAACGAGCACCGACGGCTCGAGCTCGCAGCTGCGGAACTGCTCGCCGAGGGCCGGCTGGAGGAACCGATCTCGGTGGCGCGAGGCGCCTACGAAGACTGGCTGGACGTACTCCTGCAGCGCTTCACGGCCGAGGCGAAGCGCGGCTTCGACATCGGGAATATGACCCAGCAGGGTTCCATCGGTGGCGATGTCGTCAGCGACCGCGGTGCCCCAGTGGCGTACGTGGTAGTCGATGCGCTCCGCTACGAGCTGGGATGCGACCTTGCCGCACGACTGCGCCGGACTTGCGACGATCTCTCGATCCGACCTGCCGTCGCTGCGTGCCCTACCATCACGCCCGTCGGCATGGCCAACCTCTGCCCCGGCGCGGACGCATCGCTCGCGATTGAGCTCGACGCGCGAAGCAAGCTGCGCGTGCAGGTCGGCGACGTGCGAGTCGATGGTGTGCCGGAGCGCGTCGATCTGCTCCGCGCCGCCCACGGCACCCTCGCGAACTTGACGCTGTCCCATGTGTGCGAGCGCGGCGAGCGTCAGCTCGCCAAGGACATCGAAGGCGCCAAGCTCGTCCTCGTCCGCTCTCAGGAGATCGACGCCGCAGGCGAATCAGGGATGCTCGCCGTCGGCTGGGACGCGTTCGAGAACACGCTCCAGCAGATCGAGCGAGCCGTCGTCAGGCTTTCCCACGCCGGCGTCCGGAGCTTCGTCATCTCCGCCGACCACGGCTTCCTCGTCCTCAGTCGGGGCCTGCGGCCCGACCGTGTCGTGGCCTCGCCGTCCGGCGGCAAGGGCGAGGGCCACAGGCGAGCCTGGGTGGGCCGCGGGGGCGTCGACGCCGACGGTACCGTCCGGGTGCCGCTCGCGGGAACAGGGGTCCGCACCGACCTCGACCTGGTCGTCCCGACGAACCTCGCGGTCTTCGGAACGCGCGGAGGGACCCGCCAGTTCTTCCACGGCGGGCTGTCCCCGCAGGAGCTCATCGTGCCGCTGGTCTTGGCCGACGCCCGGGCCCCATCTGGTCCCTCCAAGGCGAAGGTCCGCGCAGAGGTCGCCGGCGGCCGGCTCACCACCGGCGTCTTCTCGTGTTCGTTGACGCTGGAACCTGACTTGTTCACCTCGGAGCTGGAGGTGCGCACCATCGTAACCCGCGGTTCGGACGACGGATCGGCAGCACTACCGATCTCCGGGGACGGCTACGATCCGCAGACCAACACCATCCTCATCACCTGCGACCGCGCCAGCGTCATCACCTTCCGACTCACCGCCAACCTCGCCCGGGATGAGAAGGTGTCCTTGACGGTGCTGGACGCCTCCTCCGACCGGCTCCTCGCCCGGACGGAGGCGACCGCCCAGCGCGCGCTCACCGTGGAGGACGAACTTGATTGAGCAGATGGACAGCCTCGATCGCCTCGCCAACGACACCTTCCCGGGCCGCGTCGTTCGCAAGGACCTCGTCCGTCAGATCAAGGTCGGCGCCAACGTGCCCGTGTACGTCCTGGAGTTCCTGCTCGGCAAGTACTGCGCTTCCGACGACCCCTCCGCCATCGAGACCGGCCTCGAGGTCGTCCGTCAGACGCTCACGGAGAACTTCATACGCCCCGACGAGTCGGAGGTCGCCAAGGCCGCGCTGAAACGCAAAGGCCAGCATCGGCTCATCGACAAGGTCGACGTGCGCCTGCTCGCCAGCGAGGACAAGTTCTGGGCGCACCTCACGAACTTCGGCGACAAGTTCGTCCACATCCCAGAGGACTACGTCGACCGCTACCAGCGGCTTCTGCAGGGCGGCGTCTGGTGTCAGATCGACCTCGTCTACAACGCCTCCGATGACGAGGTGCAGAAGCGGCCCTTCTACATCAAGGCGCTCAAGCCCATCCAGGTGGCCGCGTTCTCGATGGATGAATGGATCGAGGGGCGTCGCAGCTACTCCCGCGATGGCTGGCTCGACCTGCTCATGCGATCTATCGGCCTCGAGCCGGCCGAGTACGACACGCGTGGAAAGCTCCATTCGATGGTTCGGCTCATCCCGATGGTCGAGCGGAATTACAACCTCATCGAGCTCGGGCCCTGGGGGACAGGGAAGTCCTACGTCTACCGCGAGGCGTCGCCGAACTCGATCCTCATCTCTGGGGGCAAGGTCACCGTCCCCCAGCTGTTCGTCCACATGGGCACCGGACGCGTGGGGCTGGTCGGCATGTGGGACGTCGTCGCCTTCGACGAGGTCGCGGCGCTGGAGATCTCCGACTCCACGGTCGTCCAGATCCTGAAGGACTACATGGAGTCCGGTTCGTTCGCCCGCGGGAAGGACGAGATCCCGGCTGAAGCGTCGACGGTCTTCATCGGCAACACGTCCAAGCCGCCTCAGGACTTGGTCCGCGAAGGACACCTGTTCTCCGACCTTCCGAAGGCGATGGTGGATCCGGCCTTCCTCGACCGGCTGCACTTCTACCTGCCGGGATGGGAGTCGCCGAAGCTTGAGCACCGCTACTTCACTGGGCACTACGGGTTCGTGTCCGATTACCTCTCCGAAGCCCTCCGCCAGCTTCGGAAGCAGAGCCTGACCCGCGCGATCGACGCGGACTTCGCGCTCGGACCGCATCTCGCCGCCCGCGACGAACGGGCCGTCCGCAAGACCGTATCGGGACTGCTGAAGATCCTGCACCCCCACGACGAATGGAGCCGCGCGGAGCTGCGTGAGTACCTCGAGATCGCGCTCGAAGGTCGGCGGCGGGTCAAGGAGCAGCTCAAGAAGCTCGCGTCACACGACTACGCAAAGACCTCGTTCTCCTACGTCGAACGCGACACCGGCCGCGAGTACTGGGTCGAGGTCCCCGAGCAGCCGGAGGAGATCGACCAGGAACTCAATGCAGAGGAAGCCATGCACGAGCCTCCGCCCGAACCGACAACAAAGACGCCGACCGAGCAACTGATCAAGGCCGGCGAGAGTTCGACAGTCGAGTTCAAGTCCACGGCGCGCTGGAACGTCCACACGCATCAACGTGACTCCGCGATCGAGCTCGCCGTCGTCAAGAGCGTTGCCGGCTTCATGAACGCTCACGGTGGAACGCTGTTGATCGGCGTGGACGACCACGGCACGCCGCTGGGCCTGGCCGAGGACTACTCCACGGTGAACAAGGGCCGCGACGGCTACGAGAACTGGCTGACAACCCTACTGGAGAATGCGATCGGCAAGCCGGCGACGGCCAACGCGACGATCAGGTTCGACCAGATCGACGGCAAGGACGTGTGCCGCATCGACGTCGAACCGGGCAAGGGCCCCACGTTCGTGCGGGGCGGGAAGTCGGACGCAGACCTGTACGTCCGGCTGAATAACTCGACGCGCCTGCTCAACACCTCCGAAGCACTCGAGTACGTCCGGGCTCACTGGGAATCGTAGCGGATCGTCCGGCCGACTGGCCCCTTGTGGTTCACGGTGACCCAACCAAGAGCGGAGTAGCCCCCGAGGCCGGCAGGAGAATCTGGATGGACCGCCGGGATCTCGTCATCGCCACATAGAGGAGTTTCCGAGCTTCCGCGCCGTCGGGAAACGCCGACCTCGTTGCCAGCGGAATGATGACGTGGTCGAACTCGCGCCCCTTCGACTTGTGGATGGTGGTCACACAGCGCCGGGGCAAACGCTTGGCGAGCTTTCGGTACCTCGCTGCTCCCGCAAGCTGGTCAATTGGATCCTCGCCGGCCTGAAGATCGACCTGCGCCAAGCACCGGAGGGCCTCGGGTAGGTGAATCTTCAACCAAGGCGGAGGGTTGGTACACACGCTCCCGGCGACAGCACAGAAGGTTGGAATATCGGGGCTCTCGTACAACGCGGCAAGCTGCTCAGCGAAACCTCGGACCGTCTTCCGGCGCCCGAACTCAACGTCGTCATCACGAAGACACTTGTCGAGAGCTTCCCGCTTCTGTTTGTCGAGGCCGGTTGATGACTCGTGAACAAGCCCGATCATCACATGGGCCAGATCACGTGGTCTGCCAGTCGCACGGATCGCGGCCTCCAGAGCCTCGTATGCCATGCTCGGCTCTGCGCCCTCGTAGACCGAGACGAGCGGAGCCAAGCCCACACGAATTCCGAGGGCATGGCTGTTGTGAGGCACAAGAACACCCACCGTTCCCTCGAGGTCGGTTAGCGACGTCCGGAGGCAACGCAACAGTTGGGGCGCCGGACGCTTCCAATACGCCCCGGGATCCGACAGCCCTTCGACCGTCGTCAGCTGTACCGATGCCGGCACGTCCTCTCGAGATATCGTGTCGTCGCCCCGGAGGGCATCTCGAGCCGCCATAAGCCACTCCCCCAGCGCGGGCTCCTCCTTCCAACGCCGCGGCTGCGTCAATGAGTACTTCTTGTCGGCAGCGAGGGCGTCCCAGTCGACCAGCGCTCCGTCGAAGGCGTAGATCGCCTGCATCGGGTCGCCGAACACCCTTACGAGGACTGGTCCGGCCCTCCGCAATTGATCGACGATATCGTGCTGGTCCACACGGGAGTCCTGGTGTTCGTCCAGAATCATCACAGGGTAGTGGGCGGCTACTGCCCTGAGGATAGAGGGCGCCCGAGTGAAGAGCTCCCCCACCCTTGTCGCCAGTTGGGAGAAGCTGACGCCACCCCTCCCGGGCCGTAGCGGCGACGGAAGCCCTAGCTGTGTTGCGTACGGAACGATCAGCTCGAGCGCAAAGGCGTCGAGTGTGAGAGCACGGACCCGAGCAGAATGTCGGGAGGCACGTGACCGAAACTCCTCAACTGCCGCGTTGGTATGGGCGAGAACCAGCACTTCTCGGTCATCAGGAAGGCGTTCTGCCAAGTCTCGAGCCAGATCCGCGGCCTCGTGCGTCTTGCCGCATCCGGCAGGCGCTTCTGTCACCACGACAGGATCGAGCCCGCGCATGCCTTTGCGGACGGCTTCGAGGCTCACATCCCGAGTCCTCGTTGCAGTTCAGCCCAGAAGGCGCGGCAGACCGAGGCGATAGGATCCGGAAGCCCAACCTCGACGAGGAGGGAACCTAGCGCTCTCCCGCGCTCCTCGTCCTTGAACCACCCACATTCGTTCATCGCTTGAGCAAGAGCACGGCGAGCCTCCTCCTCTCCCACCTGATCGACGAGATCATCGAGGGTCTGCTTCCCGGGCCGACTCGCGCGCTCGTTCACCTGCTGTCGCAAGCGATCTTCCCCGCGCCCATCAAGATCCGCGGCCAGCGCTAGCACCCTCAGGAGGACTGAAGTTGGAAGGTGGAGCGCCACAGCCTCCTCGACGTTTCGAACGCCGGCTTCCTTCCACGACCCGAAGCAGCAGTTGGCGCTCTCACTTAGCTGGTCCCGCGTGCCGCCATGCTTGTCCTCCGCATCCACGAACAGGCCAGCCCGCATGTTCATCGCGGTCAGGCTCTGTGTTTCGTTGAGTACAGAAGGTTGGCCCTTCCGGGAAACGAGATGTACGCCAAACGCGTCGATGCCACTCGACCCGGTCTCCTGAGCCAAGTGGTCCAGGATCGGGCGGAGAAACCCCGCCTCGGTTGGACCCTCACACAACACGGGGAGCTTCGAGAGAAAGGCGCCCGGCGCCTCCCGAAGGAGATCGGCCGCCGGTGAGTCTCCCAAGGGCGTCGGCGAGCCCCCCGGAACCACCCGCCACACCTCGTCCGGATCTAGAGCCTCCAGAATCGCCGGTGAGTGTGTCGTCAGGAAGGCCTGTCCTCCGTCTGCCACAAGCTCACGCAGCTTTGCAATCAGCGCACGTTGGCGGTACGGCTCCAGACCTACTTCGGGCTCATCGAAGACCACGAGTGGGACCGAAGCCGCCAATGCAGTCGCGAGCCGAAACAGGGCCAGGTTCCGCGTCCCAGCACCGGAGAACGCGAGCGGAATGGCAGCCTCTGGCTGTTCCCCAGTCAGCAAGCCGACAAGGCCGCTGAGGGTTGTGCCGGCCGGAGTGATGACCCCCAAGAGGAGATGCTCGGGGAGACCTCCCTGTCGGAAAAGCTGTTGCAGTTTCGCGACTCGTTCCTCGATGTCCTCCGGCAGGTCCAAACTCGTCGATGCCTCAGCGATGAGCTGCCTAAGCTGGCCGCGTAGCTCCGACCCGCCGATGTGCTTCTCGAGAAGGCTCCCTCGTCCGAGTCGGAACTCACGGCTCGCCCATTCGCCTGCTGCGATGCGCGCGTACGGCAACCGCTGCCTCAGGCTCGCTGGGAACGGTCGAGGCTCGTCCGAGGGGGGCACGAGCTGATGCATCACCTCAAGTTCGGGCGAACCGAGGACTCGCCCCACGAGCACTTGCTCACTGCCTTCCTCTTCGGGAAGGCCCGTCAGACCAGCATTGTTCCACCCATTCAGAACGGGAACGCGTAGGCTCGACAAGGCGTCATCGTCAATGCACGCAAGGACTGCCTCGATCTCGAATCCTGCGTCGAGTTCGCGCTTGTGATAATCGAACTCCGACGCCGCAGGAGAAGGGTTCGGCGAGAGCAGGAGCGAGATTGCGGATAGCACCGTGCTCTTCCCGGCGTCGCCTGGCCCTATGAGGCAATTGAGCCCGGAACGCGGATTCCACTCGAACTCACCGAGCCCCCTGTAGGCGCGAATCTTCAGTCGCCGGATCTGCATCGCTCAAGTCTTCCACCCACGGCGGACGTCCGTTGATCGCGCCGCGGGAGGCCCGTGTGCCATCCGCCGGCCTCGACCGCGGCCCTCAGAGACGTCCTGGGAAACGATCGACGGCCTCCATGTCGGGCGTCGTGGCTGCCCTCAATCGAAGTCGAAGACATCTTCCTGCGGAAGCAGCTCACTGACGGTGTCCTGCGGCTGGTCGTAGTGGAGCACGGTCGTCGACGGTGACGAGTGGCGCATGAGCTTCTGGCGGTCTCCCAAGTCCAGGTTGGCCACCTTTCGGAGAAGCCCGTTGTACGTCCGACGGAGGTCGTGAGGAGTGATGTTGCGACCGAGGCGTGCTGAGACGCGATACAGCAGCCCCGAAACCGATCGAGCTGAGACTCCCTTGGACGGGTTGAAGTAGAAGCCAGCCGTTTCAGTCGGGTTCGCCGCGTTCGGTATGCGTACCGCTGAGGGCACGATGAACTCCTCGGGTTGAAGCGGGCGCCCGATCGCGTCCTCGAGCTCTCGCCTCCACTCGGCAAGCATCCGACGCGTCCCCGGCGGAACTGCGGCTGGTCGATAGGTGCCTCCCTTTCCGGGCACCAGGAGGTCTGCCTCATCCCAGTCCACCCACCTCACAGCGCCGACCTCCGCCCGGCGCAGACCTACCGTCCCCATCAACGCGAGCGGGACCCGCTCCTTCAGTCCGTCCGCGGCAGCGAGCGCCTCACCCAGCTCGTCGCGCTCGAGCCACTGTCTCCGCCGGCGCGGGGTCTTCTCCGGACGCTTGAGTTTCGTGGCCGGGTTGCGATCGATCAGGCCTTCGTCCACCATCCACTCGAAGAAGCCTCGAACGACCGACACTTCACGCGCGATGGTTGCTCCGGCCGCGCCGTCCTGAAGACGACACGCCTTCCATTCGGCCAAGTCCCCCGATGAGATGTCGCTGACGAGTCGCTCGCCATAACCCTTCCCGAATCCTCTCAGCGCCGAGATCATCGAGGGAACCGAACCGTTGGCGTAGTTGCCTCGGATCCAGACCCCGTAGCGGTCCGCGGCTCGGTTGATCGTTATGGGTTTTCCGGCCTTCTTTGGCATCCAGGCCCCTCGTCACTTCATTGAATCAGAGCGTAACAAGCACCAGTGACACGGAAGGAGGTTCGGAAAAACCACAAATCAGCTGGTCAAGGAAAAGAACGCAGGTTCAAGTCCTGCAGGGCCCACCACCCCTCGGCTCGCACAGCGGGTCGGCGGCGCCGACTAGCATCCCGATGTGATCGTCGGCGGCGCGCGGGCCAGGGTTGACGCCTCGAGGTGCGTGGTCCTCGACGCGCCCGGCGCCCTCCGAGGGAGCGATGACGCGGGACTGTTCGCGAACGTTGCGGCTCCGCTCTTCTGCGTCGACGGCAACAACCTCCTGTGGCGTGCGGCGCATGGTCACCCCGCACCCTTCACCGCGACCGACGGTGGGGACCTCACCCCCCTCTTCCGGTTCTTCTCGATGCTCCGCCGCGCCCTGGGGTCGTGGGGTGTCTTCCACGAATGCGTCGTCTGCTTCGACGGCGCCGAGGCCTGGGGGACGAGGCTGCGCATCGATCCCGCCTACAAGGCGAACCGGTCCTACGAGGACAAGGACCTCTCGTTCATGCGCTGGCTCCCAGAGATACACGCCGCCTTGGCATCCGCGGGGATCGCCTCGATCGAGGTGCAGGATCAAGAGGCGGACGACGTGATAGCCACGCTCGCCGCCCGCGCGGGGGACCGCCGCGTCAGGATCGTGTCCACCGACCGCGACTACTTCCAACTGCTGTCGGGTCGATGCGACATCGTCAACACACGTTGCTCGCCGCCCGTCGTCGACGCCGAAGCCGTGAGGGCGGCGTATGGCGTAGGGCCCGACCGCTGGTGCGACTTCCGTGCCCTCGCCGGGGATCCCTCCGACGGGATCGCCGGGGTGGCGGGGATCGGACCGAAGAGAGCGGCCGCCCTCCTGGCCGACGGGGCATCGCTCGAGGACCTCTGCGCGCGGGGCGCCGTGCCCGAGGACGTCCTGCGGTGGAGAGAGCTCATCAGGCTCCGGACCGATGTCCCCCTCGATGTCGAGCTCAGCGGAGCTCCGAGCCCGAAGATGCCGAGCGCCACCGTGG
>Ga0247713_1001041_pt1 | contig 14688 bp, 16 predicted proteins | sample 21E_NmetaG_FD_189936 | JGI IMG/M metagenome (GOLD analysis project Ga0247713, IMG submission 189936) | Soil microbial communities from hillslope of Landscape Evolution Observatory, University of Arizona, Oracle, AZ, United States - 2-1-E_N | ecosystem: Engineered > Artificial ecosystem >... | reverse complement strand
CCCCCCGACGCCCCCCTGCCTCCTGCCGTCGCCGCCGGTGAGGAGCCGTTCAGCATCATCGGTGCGCTGGCGGGCGGCTGACCGCGCTGCTTGGCGCGGTGCCCGGTGGGGTACCAATGGCCCACGGAGCAACCGACGTCAAGGAGGCGAACCGATGGGTGACCACAAGGGCGAAGAGTTCAAGGGGCGCGCGAAGGAGGCGGCCGGCGACCTGACGGGCGACAAGGACCTCGAGCGTGAAGGCAAGGTCGACCAGGGCAGCGCCTCGGTCAAGGACAAGGTCGGCGACGCCGCCGACAAGGTCAAGGGCGCGCTCCGCAGCGACGACTGACCCGAGGGGCGACCCCCCCCCGAGACACACCGTTGCCGGGGCGCCGACGGTAAAGGGTGCCGTCTGCGCCGCGTAGCGCCCCAGATGCATGACGAGCCCGTCATGGTCGTCGGCGGCGACGTAGGCCCGCCGGTGCGCACCGTCCCCGCCGACTATCGTGCGTGCGTGAGTGACCCACGGCCCCCCGACGACGCGGCGCGCGCCGCGATGAGCGACACGGTGCTTGCGATCGCGGCGGAACGCGCCGTCGAGCCGGTTCTCCGCCGCCTCGTCGAGGCCGCCCGCACGCTCGCGGGCGGGCGGTACGCGGCTCTCGGGATCCCCGACGGTGAGGGCGGCTTCGCCCAGTTCCTCACCACCGGGCTGTCCGACGAGGAGGTCGCGGCGATCGGGCCGCTGCCGCGCACGCACGGGCTGCTCGGAGCGATGCTCGGTGAGCGCGAGTCCTTCCGGACGGCCGACATCACCCGGGACCCGCGGTTCTGGGGGTGGCCGGCCGCACACCCCGACATGCGCTCCTTCCTCGGCGTGCCGATCCTGTCCGCGGGCACGGTGGTCGGTGCGATCTACGTCACCGACAAGGAGGGCGCCCCGGCGTTCACCGACGCCGACCAGGAGGTCATCGAGCTCCTCGCCGCACACGCCGCAGTGGCCATAGAGAACGTGCGGCTCACCGAGCGCACCCGCGAGCTCGCCGTCCTTGAGGAGCGCGCCGCGCTCGCGCGCGAGCTCCACGACGCGATGACCCAGAAGCTGTTCAGCCTGAACCTCGTCGCCGAGGCCGCCGCCGACGCGGTCGGCCGCGATCCGGAGGCGGCCGAGGCCCACATCCGCACCATGCAGGGGCTCGCCCGCGACACGCTCGCCGAGCTGCGCTCGCTCATCGTTGACCTGCGTCCCGCCGACCTGGGCGCCGATGGCCTTGTCGCCGCCCTGCGCGCGCATGTCGATCTCGTCGCCCGCGTCCACGGCGTCGACGTCGTCCTGCGCGCGGAGGGGGACGACCGCCTCGACCCCGAACGCGAGCGCCAGGTGTTCCGCGTGGTGCAGGAGGCGCTGCACAACGCCGTGCGCCACGCGGGTGCGAGCCGGATCGAGGTGACCGTCACCGCCGTCGACGGCCGCGTCGCCGTCGCGGTCCGCGACGACGGTGCCGGCTTCGACCCGGACGACGGCGCGGTGCGCGGCAGGCGGCTCGGCCTCACGTCGATGCGCGACCGCGCCCGCGCCATCGGTGGGCACCTCGCGATCGAGTCGGCCCCGGGGGCGGGTACGGCGGTGCGGTTGGAGGTGGGCGGTGGCTGAGCCGATCCGCGTGCTCGTCGTCGACGACCACCCGGTGGTGCGCCAGGGGCTGCGCGCGTTCCTGTCGTCCCGTGACGACATGGAGGTCGTCGCCGAGGCAGCCGACGGCGAGGAAGCGGTCCGCAAGCTCCGCCACCTGCGGCCCGACGTCGCCCTCGTCGATCTCGTGATGCCCGGCACCGGCGGCCTGCAGGTCCTCGAACGCGCAGCCGAGCTCGAGCTGCCCACCCGCATCATCGTGCTGACGAGCTTCGCGGAGACCGACCAGGTCGTCCCGGCCGTGCGCGCCGGGGCCGCGGGGTACCTGCTGAAGGACGCCGAGCCCCGGGAGCTCGAGGATGCCATCCGTGCGGTCCACCGGGGGGAGGCCCTGCTGCATCCGCGCGCGGCGGGTGCGGTCATGCGGGAGGTGGCCGCGCCCCGGCCTGCGCCGCTCGCCGACCTCACGCCGCGCGAGCGGGAGGTGCTCGTCCGACTCGCGCGGGGACTCACCAACCGGCTCATCGCCCGCGAGCTCGGCGTCACGGAGAAGACGGTGAAGACCCACGTCTCCCACGTTCTCGCCAAGCTCGGCGTCACCGACCGGACCCAGGCCGCCCTCTATGCGTTGCGCGCCGGCCTCGCCGAGACGAGTGGGCGCGACGGCCCGCGCTCCTGAGGCAACAGGCCGGCCCAGAAAGGACGTCCTTCGCAAGGGCGGCCGGTCGTTAAGAAAAGGACCCAGGGGTTGTAGGACCAGCGGCCGAGGCCGGCCGGGCCCTGCGATGGACGTCGCACCGGCGGGGCGGAACTACGGTGCGGGCAGCCTTCGAAAAGGAGCCGGTCATGCCATCGCCGATTCGCGTCGCCCTCGTCACCGGCGGCTCCCTCGGACTGGGCCGGGCACTCGTGGCAAGTCTCGCCGCCGACGGGTGGACGGTCGTCACCGACGGGCGGGACGCGGCGGCGCTGGCCGCCGCCACCGCTCACCCGGCCGTGCACGGCGTGCCCGGCGACGTCACCGACGAGGACCACCGCATCGCGTTGGTGCAGGCCGTCGACGACCTGGGGGGACTCGACCTGCTGGTCAACAACGCGAGCCTGCTCGGACCGAGCCCCCAGCCGACGCTGGCCGACTACCCGCTCGGCGTCCTCGAGGCGGTGTACCGGACGAACGTCCTCGCGCCGCTGCGCCTCGTCCAGCTGGCCCTGCCGCGCCTGCGGCCCGGGGGGGCGATCATCGCCATCAGCTCCGACGCGGCCCGCGAGGCCTATCCCGGCTGGGGAGGCTACGGCTCCTCCAAGGCGGCCCTCGAGCAGCTCACCGCCGTGCTCGGCGAGGAGCAGCCGCAGCTGCGCGTCTACGCCGTGGATCCCGGCGACATGAACACCCGCATGCAGGCCGAGGCGTTCCCCGGCGGGGACATCTCCGACCGCCCCCCGCCCGAGGCGAGCGTCCCGGGCATCCGCCGCCTCGTCGACGGTGACCTGCCGAGCGGACGCTACGAGGCGCGCGCCCTGGCGGGCAGCGCGGTGGGCGCGCGGTGACTGCCACGGCATGGCCCGCAGGCGACGTCCTGGACTTCGCCGTCCCGCCCGGTCTCGACGCCGGCGCACCGCCCGAGGCGGAGGGGCGGGCCCGCGACGACGTGCGCCTCCTCGTGGCCGAGCACGGCCGGGTGCACCACCGGCGGCTGCGTGACCTCACGTGGCTGCTCGCACCCGGTGACCTGCTCGTCGTGAACACCTCGGCGACGCTGCCTGCGGCGCTGCCCGCGACACGTGCGGACGGCGCCGTCCTGCGGCTCCACCTGTCCGGCCCGCTGCCGGGTGGAGGCGGCTCGCTCGTCGAGCTGCGGCGCCCCGCCGGTCCCGGCAGCGAGCCGTTCGGCGGCGGCCACGCCGGCGAGCGCCTCGCCCTGCCGGCAGGGGGGCGCGTCGACCTGCGCAGCCCCTTCAGGACGGCCGAGGGCTCCCGCACGCGCCTGTGGCAGGCAAGCCTCGACCTGCCCGAGCCGCTCGGTGACTACCTCGCCCGCCACGGTCATCCGATCCGCTACCGCACGCACGGACCGATCTGGCCGCTCGGGGCGTACCAGACGGTGTTCGCCGTGACCCCGGGCAGCGCCGAGTCGCCGAGCGCGGGCCGGGCGTTCTCCACCGGGCTCGTCACCGGCCTCGTCGCTGCCGGCGTGGGGGTCGCGCCGGTCCTGCTCCACACCGGGGTGTCGTCGCTCGAGGCCGGCGAACCGCCCTACCCGGAGCGCTACGCCGTACCGGCCGCGACGGCCGAGCGGGTCACGGCCGCCCGGCGTGCCAACCACCGTGTCGTCGCCGTCGGCACGACCGCCGCGCGGGCGCTCGAGACCGTCACCGGCGAGGACCGGGTGACCGTCGCCGGAGAAGGCTGGACCGACGTCGCGATCACCCCCGAGCGAGGGATCCGGGGGTTCGACGCCCTGCTCACCGGCTGGCACGAGCCCCGCTCGTCGCATCTTCGGCTGCTCGAGGCCGTCGCCGGCCGGGCGCTGCTGCGGGCGAGCTACGCCGCGGCACTCGACGCCGGCTACCGCTGGCACGAGTTCGGCGACCTCCACCTCGTGCTGCGCTGAGCAACCGGCCGTTGGGCTACGGTAGACCGTGCCCGTTTTGGCCCGAGCCGGAAGCCCCAGATGCCGACCGACAACCTGACTCGTGACGAGGCGCGTGCGCGCGCACGGCTGCTGTCCGACGTCGCCTACGACGTCGCCATGGACGTCCGGAGTGCCGGCGAGACCTTCGCCAGCCGCGCGGTCGTCCGCTTCCGGTGCGCTGAGCCGGGAGCGGGCACGTTCATCGACCTCGACGCCGCCACCGTCGAGTCGGTGACGCTGAACGACCGCGCGCTCGCCGCCGACGCGTTCACCGGCCACCGGATCACCCTCGACGACCTCGCCGAGCACAACGAGCTCGTCGTCGTGGCCCGGTGCCGCTACCAGCGCACCGGGGTGGGACTGCACCGCTTCACCGACCCCGTCGACGGCCACGTCTACCTCCACACGCAGTTCGAGCCGTTCGACGCCCACCGGGTCTACCCCTGTTTCGATCAGCCCGATCTCAAAGCGCCGTTCACCCTGACCGTCGACGCGCCGGCCGGCTGGGAGTGCGTGTCGAACGCCGAGGTCACCGAACGTCCCGCCGAGGGCGACGCGGGGACGTGGCGCTTCGCGCCGACCCTGCCGATCTCCACCTACATCACCGCGCTCGTCGCGGGCCCCTACCACGCCGTCCACGACCACCACCGGATCACCTCGGAGGGCGGGGAGGTGCAGGACGTCCCGCTCGGGGTCTACTGCCGCCGGTCACTGGCCGCGCACCTCGACACCGCCGAGATCCTCGAGGTCACCCGGCAGGGCTTCGACTTCTTCACCGCGGCGTTCGGCTATCCCTACCCGTTCGGCAAGTACGACCAGCTGTTCGTCCCGGAGTTCAACTTCGGCGCGATGGAGAACGCCGGCTGCGTCACGTTCAGCGAGTCCTTCATCTTCCGTTCGAAGGTCACCGACGCCGCCCGGCAGTCCCGCGCCTCGACGATCCTCCACGAGATGGCGCACATGTGGTTCGGGGACCTCGTCACCATGCGCTGGTGGGACGACCTGTGGCTGAACGAAAGCTTCGCCACGTACATGGGGACGCTGGCCCTCGCGGAGGCGACGCGCTTCACCACGGCCTGGGCCCACTTCGCGAGCAGCACGAAGGCCTGGGCGGTCAGCCAGGACCAGCTGCCGACGACCCATCCCATCGCCGCCGACATCGTCGACACCGACGCCGTCCGCACGCACTTCGACGGCATCACGTACGCCAAGGGTGCGTCCGTCCTCAAGCAGCTGGTCGCGTGGGTGAGCAGGGAGGCGTTCCTCGCCGGCCTGCGCGACTACTTCCGCCGCCACGGGTTCGGCAACGCGGAGCTCGTCGACTTCCTCGGTGCGCTCGAGGCCGCAAGTGGCCGCGACCTCGGCGACTGGTCGAAGCAGTGGCTGCAGACGGCCGGCGTCACCACCCTGCGGGCGGACACCATCACCGCGCCCGACGCGGCGTCGGGCGTCCGGCGCTACGAGGCCGTCACCATCCGCCAGGAGGCCACGGAGGCGTACCCGACCCTGCGCGACCACCGCGTGGCCGTCGGGTGCTACGCCCTCGGCGACGGCGCGCTCGCGCGCAGTGGTCGGGCGGAGCTCGACGTCACCGGGTCGGCCACCGACGTGGACCAGCTCGCCGGCGAACCGGTACCGGACCTGCTGCTCGTGAACGACGACGACCTCGCGTTCGCGAAGGTCCGCCTCGACGACGCCTCCGTCCAGACGCTCCAGACGAGCCTGTCGCTGCTCGCCGACCCGCTCGCCCGGGCGCTGTGCTGGGGGGCACTGTGGGACATGACCCGCGACGCCGAGCTCCCCACCCGCCGGTTCGTCGCCCTCGTCGCCGGCCACGTCGCCGCGGAGGACGAGGTCGGCATGCTCCAGTCGATCCTCGGACAGGCGCAGACCGCCACCCTGCGCTACGGCGACCCGGCCAACCGGGACGCCGCCAAGCGTCTGCTCGCCGACGCCGCGCGCGGCGGGCTGGAGTGGGCCGAGGGTGGAGGCGACCGCCAGCTCGTGTGGGTGCGCTGCATCGCCGGCCTGGCCGCCAGCCCCCAGGACCGCGCCTGGACGCGGGCCCTGCTCGACGGCACCGTCACCGTGCCGGGGCTAGCCGTCGACACCGAGCTGCGCTGGCACCTCGTCACGTCACTGGCCGCCGCGGGGACCGCCGACGAGGAGCTGATCGCCGCTGAGGCCGAACGCGACCCGACGGACATGGGCGCACGCCGGGCCGCCACCGCCCGGGCCGCCCGGCCGACCGCCGAGGCGAAGGCCGCCGCCTGGGAGGCGCTCACGCAGGACCGCAGCCTCCCGCTGGCCATGATGCGGGCCCTCGTCGGCGGCTTCTCCCGCTACGGGCAGGACGAGGTGCTCGCCCCCTACATCGAGCCCTACGTCGACCTGCTCCCGGCGGTGTGGGCCGAGCGCACCCCCGACGAGGCGCTGCTCCTCAGCGACGGGCTCTACCCGTCGGGCGTCGTGAGCGAGGACGTCGTCGCTGCCGCGGACCGCGCCCTGGCCCTGGACGGGCTGCCCGCCCCCGGGGCGCGCCTCGTCGCCGAAGGCCGCGACGGGACCCTCCGCGCCCTGCGGGCCCGCGCCGCCGACCGCGCCTGAGCCGGAACGCGCCCGGCCCGGCCGCGCCCCACTGCGGGTTGCAGCAATGGTCGCATGATGTGCGACCGATGCTGCGGTCCTGCGCGGTGCTCCGGCCACCGCCCTTTGCCGGGCGCGCCACGGCGGCCCTTTGCCCCCCTGCGGGGCTACAGGTGGCGGGTGAACCACTCCGCGGCGAGCTCCGCCACTCGTCGCAGCGCGCCGGGCTCGGCGAACAGGTGGCCGGCGCCGGCGACGATCTGCAGTCGCGTCTCGGCCGTCATGCGCGCTATCGCGTCGCGGTTCATGCCGACGACGGGCACGTCGGCGCCTCCGACGATGAGAAGCGTGGGCGCCCGCACCGCAGCGAGCGCCTCACCGGCGAGGTCGGGGCGCCCGCCCCGGGAGACGACCGCGCGGACCCCGGGGCGTTGCGCCGCGGCGACGAGCGCGCACGCGGCGCCGGTGGACGCGCCGAAGTAGCCGACCGGCAGGTCGGCGGTGTCGGGGCGGTCCGCCAACCAGTCGGTGGCGCCGACGAGCCGCTCGGCGAGAAGCCCGACGTCGAAGCGCAGCTCGCCGGTCCGGGCGTCGAGGGCCTCCTCGTCGGCGGTGAGCAGGTCCATGAGCAGCGTGGCGAGGCCGGCGTCCTGCAGGGCGGCGGCGACCTCGCGGTTGCGCGGGCTGTGACGGCTCGACCCGCTGCCGTGGGCGAACACGACGACCCCGCGCGCCCCGTCGGGCACGGCCAGGTCGCCCTCCAGGATCGCGCCCCCGGTGGGGATGCTGACCGCCGCGGCGCTCACCCCTCGGGGTCCTGCGGAGACGCCACCGCGCCGAGCAGTGCGAGGACCTCCTCGTCGGCGGTCTGGTGGAAGTCGCGGTACCACTGGCCGACCGCGGTGAACGGCTCGGGGGTCGCGACGACCACGACGTCGTCGGCCTCCTCCGCGATCCTGTCAGCGGTCTGCGGCGCGCTGACCGGCGCGGCCATCACGAGCCGGGCGGGGCGGTGCTCCCGCAGCGACTGCAGCGCCGCCCGCGCCGTCACGCCGGTCGCCAGCCCGTCGTCGACGAGGACCACGGTGCGTCCCGACAGGTCCGGCAGCGGCCGTCCCCCGCGGTACTGGCGGACCCGGCGGTCGAGCTCGGCCCGCTCCGCCTCGATGACCCGCGCGAGGTCTGCTTCCTCCAGGCCGAGCATGGCGAGGGTCTGCTCGTCGAGCAGCGGCTCGCCGCCCTCGGCGATGGCGCCGACGCCGAGCTCGGGACGGCCGGGGGCGCCGAGCTTGCGCGCGACCATCACCTCGAGGCGCGCGCCGAGCGCCGCGGCAACCTCCGCGGCCACGGGCACGCCGCCCCGTGGCAGGGCGAGCACGACCGTGTCCTCGCCGGCGTAGCGGGTGAGCCGCTGCGCCAGCTGGCGTCCGGCGTCGCGACGGTCGGCGAACATCGCCTCGTCACCCCTTGGACGGGTTGCCTGCTTCGATCGGTACGGGGGAGATACCATCGCCGGGCCGCTCCCGAACCTCGTCGAGGGCGGTGCGCCGGATGAGCGCCGGATAGCCGAGCGCCACGACGGCGGCGAACAGGAACCACTGCACCGCGTAGGACAGGTGGTTGCCGGCGGTCAGCTCGGGCGGGTCCGCGCTGCGAGGGAGCTCCCCGACGGTTGCGGGGGTCTGCTCGGCGAGCTGGACGTAGTAGGGCCGCAGCGGCACGTCGATCTGGCGCTGCAGGCGCTCGACGTCGACGCGTGAGACCCGGATGAGCTCCCCCTCGGAGGGGATGGCCGGCGCGAAGCGGGTGGCCGGTTCGTCGGGGAACACGAGCCCCGACACGCGGACCTGCCCGCGGGGCGGAGCGGCCTCGGCGACCGGCGGGCTGTCGAGCGCGAACGGCACCCAGCCCCGGGCGACGAGGACGGCCCACCCGTCGTCGGTGGCGAGCGGGGTGAGCACGTGGTGGCCCGGCTGACCGTTCCAGGACCTCGGCGTGAGCAGCACCTCTCCGGCGGGCAGGTAGCGCCCCGACAGCCGGACACGGCGATACGCGAGGTCCTCGCCGGCCTTGTCAGCGACCGCCGCGAGGTCGGCGGGAGGCGCCTGCATCCGCTCGGCGACCAAGGCGTTGCGCGCCGAGCGCTGCTCATGGCGGTCGAGCTGCCAGAAGCCCAGGCTCACGAACCCCAGCACCGCGACCGCCACGAGCCCGTGCCCGAACAGCCACTTCGGTGACAGCAGGAAGCGGTACATGTGGCGGCCATTGTCGCGCACCGGGTCCGCCCTCGCCGATCGGCGGGCAGAACGGCCGGTCATGGACCCGCACGCCCCGTCTATACGGCGGAGGCCTTCTCGCCCCGCAGCACCTTGATGACCGCCGCCCCGACTCCGGCGACGACGGCGAGCTTCGTCACCTTGCCGAGCAGCTTCTTCACGGCGATGAAGATCCCGACCTTCTTGGCGGCGTCCTTCTTGCTCATTTGACTTCCTTCTCGTGTCGGAGGCTGCGCACCATACCGTCCCCTTTCGGGCCACCGGCGAGCGGAGGACCGGGACGTACGCCGAGCGGTACAGCCGCTCGCCACCGCGCAGCGACCGGCGGAACGCCCCGGGGTGCGGGGTGGAGACGACGGTCACCGTACGCAACCGGTCGGTACGCGGCCACGTCCGGGGGTGCCGTGCGCGGCGAGTAGCCCCGCTGCTCGGGAGCGACCGCGCGGTAGCCGGCCCCCGCGAGTGCGCGGAGCTGGCTGCGCCAGGCCCACGACGTCTGCGGGAAGCCGTGGAGCAGCAGGACGGGCTCGCCGCCGGTGGGGCCGGCCGCCGCGCGTCGAACACGCCGGCGGCGGTGGGAATCGCGATGCGCTCCACTGCCGTGCGGCAGAGCCCCCCGCTCAGGCGGTCGGGGGCAGCGGCTTGTCCTGGTCGCGCTCGGGGCGGTGCCCGGGCTTGTTCTCCTCGGGCACGGGACCGAGGCGGTCATCGGGCTCGTCGGGCTTGTCCCCGGCACGGATCTCCGAGGCGTCCTGGTCGGTGGACCCGAGGCCGCTGCGGCGCAGCTCGGGTTGTTGTGGCTTCGGCATGCGTCTTGGCCTTTCGCTCGCGTCAGGGGTACGTACCCAGCCCGCCGGGGCGCTCACGCGGGCCGGGTCAGGCCTTGCCCCGCCGGCTGCCCTTCTCCACGCCCTTGTAGTTGACGACGGTGTCGAGGCGGTGGACGACCTCGACGAGGTCGGTCTGGTCGGCCATCACCGTGTCGAGGTCCTTGTAGGCGCCCGGGATCTCGTCGATGAGCGCCGCTGCGGCCTTGCGCAGCCAAGTGCGGCCCTCCATCGCCCGTTCCATGTCCTCCACGGTGAACGCCTTGCGAGCCTGGCGGCGTGACATCGCCCGCCCCGCGCCGTGAGCGGCGGAGCAGTACGCGTCCGGGTTGCCGAGCCCCCGCACGACGAAGGACCCGGTGCCCATCGAGCCGGGGATGACCCCGAGCTCCCCGGCCCGCGCGGAGATCGCGCCCTTGCGCGTGACCCACAGCTCCTTGCCGTGGTGGCGCTCTCGGCGTGCGTAGTTGTGGTGGTTGTTGATGGTGCGGACCGCCGGCTCGTCCTCCCGCCCCGTTGCGGCGGCGAGGCCTTCGAGGGCGACGCGCATCATGCGCTGCCGGTTGCCGGAGGCGTACGCCTGGGCCCACTGCAGGTCACGGATGTAGGCGTCGAACTCCGGCGTCCCCTGCACGAGGTAGGCGAGGTCGGGATCGGGCAGGTCCTCCATGCTGCGGCGCATGAGGCCCTTCGCGCGCTCGATGTGGCGCATGGCGAGGGTGTTACCGGGACCACGTGACCCGGAGTGGAGCATGAGCCAGACGGTGCCCCGCTCGTCGGTGCAGAGCTCGAGGAAGTGGTTTCCGCTGCCGAGCGTGCCGAACTGCCGGGGCGCCTTCTCGCGCAGGTTGCGGTCGGCCCGCACGGACTCGGGAAGCCCGTGCGCCGCGACGAAGTGCTGCCAGGCGGGATCGGCCTCGGCGTGCCAGTAGCCGAGGCCGGCGGGGATCGTGCCCGCCCAGCGGTCGAGCAGGGGCTCGAGCGTGTCGGGCAGGTCCGCGGCGGTCAGGGCGGTCTCGGTCGCGATGACGCCGCAGCCGATGTCCACGCCGACCGCCGAGGGGATGATCGCCTCACGGGTCGGGATCACCGCGCCGACGGTCGCGCCCATGCCGAGGTGCGCGTCGGGCATGAGCGCGATGTGGCCGTCGACGGCCGCGACGCGGACGGTCGCGAGCGCCTGTTCGCGAGCCTGCTCGTCGAGCACCGAGGCCCAGCTCAGCACGCGCTCACCGATCTTCTCCATGCCCCGAGTCTGTCCCACGTGGCGCCACCGGATGCGCCGCCGGCACCATGGCGGCGCCTGCATTGACAGGTGTCGATGCAGGTGCTACCGTCACATCGATGGATGTCGATGTGAAGCGCGACGCGGGGGTGCCGGCAGCCTGCTGCATGCCGCTGCGCGCCCCGCGGCTGTCCCACGCCGAGGCGGTGGCGACGGCGGCCGTGTTCAAGGCCCTCGCCGACCCCCACCGGGTGCGCATCGTGAGCCTGCTCGCCGCGGCCGGTGAGCCGGTGTGCGTGTGCGACCTCACCGCGCCGCTCGGCATCGCCCAACCGACGGTCAGCCACCACCTCAAGAAGCTCACCTCGGCAGGGCTGCTGCGCCGCGAGCGGCGCGGCACCTGGGCCTACTACTCGCTGGACCCCGACGCCGTACGACGGCTCGCCGACGTCGCCGACCTGCAAGGAGTGATCCCATGACGCGCACCGACCCCGACGCCCTGCGTGAGCACGTGAGGGCCCGCTACGCCGCCGCGGCCACCGCCGCCGACCCGCTCGCCGCGGACTGCTGCGGCGCCGATCGGGGATGCGGGGCGGCCGGGGACGCCTTCGGTGCGGGCCTCTACAGCGACGAGGAGCACGCGGCGCTGCCCGACGCCGCCGGCCTCGCAAGCCTCGGCTGCGGGAACCCCACGGCGGTGGCCGACCTCGCGCCGGGGGAGATCGTGCTCGACCTCGGCTCGGGCGGGGGCATCGACGTGCTGCTGTCCGCCCGGCGGGTCGGGCCGACCGGGTGGGCCTACGGCGTGGACATGACCGAGGAGATGCTCGACCTCGCGCGGCGCAACGCCGCCGAGGCCGGCGCCGTCAACGTCACGTTCCTCAAGGGCGAGATCGAGGCCCTGCCGCTGCCCGACGCGAGCGTCGACGTCGTGATCTCCAACTGCGTGGTGAACCTGTCCGTCGACAAGCCCGCCGTCATGGCCGAGATGCACCGCGTGCTGCGCGCCGGCGGGCGCATCGGCATCAGCGACGTCGTCGCCGAGGACCGCCTCGACGCGGCGGAGCGGTCGGAGAGGGGCAGCTACGTCGGGTGCATCGCCGGCGCGCTGTCGGTCGGGGAGTACCGCGCGGGCCTCGTCGCTGCGGGCTTCGAGGACGTCGACATCACGTTCACGCATGAGGTCGCCGAGGGACTGCACGCGGCGATCATTCGTGCGGTCAAGGCGGCGTAGCCGCAAAGCTGCCACGGCCGGCCCCCCGCGAGGTCGTCAGGCGCCTTGCTCCCACCGGGCCGGTCAGGCAAAAGCGCGTGCTGCCGCCTCGCTGCGGTGATGCTCCAGGCGCTCGAGCTGGGAGGACGCGCGGGCGATGAGCCGGTCGAGGTCGAGCGCGGCGATGGCATCGTGTGATTCGGCGATCCGCTGGAGGTTCAGCCAAAGCCGCCGCTTGCCTTCGGCGCCGAGGTAGAGCCCCTCGAGCTCCAGGACGCGGCTCAAGTCGGAGTAGCCGATGAGGCGCCCGTTGAGCTTGCCACGACCGATCCACTCGGCCGCCACGGCCGCGGCCACCTTGACTCGGCCGCGCGGGAAGGCGAACGCAGCGATGAGCCTTTCGAGCGCGGCGCGGTCCTCCTCGACCTCATCGACGAGCTGCCCGAGGAACGCGCCCAGTGGCGTGCCGCGGTTGCTGCGCAGGCTGCGGCGCGCGAGCCGGACGCCGGCGGTCGCACCGGCGAGATGATCGTTGAGGTAGATGCGCAGCAGCTTGCGCCGATCGGTGGCGACGGGTGAACGGGTGACCATGCTCGCTCCTACGGGAAGGCCGCCGGCTGCGGCGACCGGTGTGCGCGTTCCCGCCTACCCGGCCGCCGTCGCTTCCACACCCAGCCTTCAAAGCACGACGCTGACGGCGTCGGAGGGCCGCAGCCGCCGCGTGTAGTCCCGCCAGGCCGCCGCGAGGCGCGCCACGCCGGCTTCCAGGACGGGCACGGGCTGCCCGTAGGGCAGGCGCAGGTGGTCGCAGTGGGAAGCGGTCGGGCTGCTCAGCGGGCCGGGAGCCACCGCGACGCCGTAGCGGGTCGCGAAGGCGGCGAAGTCGATCGCGCTCACCTCCCCGATGCGCACCCAGAGCGACAGCCCGCCGGTCGGTTCCTGCCACGTCCAACCCGGGAGCTGCTCGTCGAGCAGGCTCTGGAGCGCCGCGAGACGGCGGGCCACGGCCTGCCTGCGGCGCTCGGTGATCTCCGCCTCGTGGGCGAGCAGGCGCAGGGCGATGACCTGGCTGGGAATGGAGCTGCCGATGTCGTGGATGGCCTTCATGCGCGTGAGCCGCTGCACGAGGGCGCGAGGCCCCCGCAGCCAGCCGACGCGCAGCCCTCCCCACATGCTCTTGCTCAGCGATCCGACGGTGATGACGGGCGGGCCCCCGTCCCGTTCGGCGTCGGCGGCCAGCGGTCGCCAACCCGTCGGCCGCAGCTCCGTGTCGGCCAGGGTCAGATCCTCCACCACGAGCGGCGCGGGGCGCAGGGCACGCACGAGCAGGGCCCGGTCAGGACCCGGGATGGTCGTGCCGAGCGGGTTGTGCACGGTGGGGAGGAGGTAGACGAGCCGGGGCGCGCGCCTCGCCAGTTGGGTGCGAAGCGCGGCGAGGTCAAGTCCCTGGCGGCTTCTCGGCACGCCGCCGACGTCAGCGCCGGCGGCGAGCAGCGCCTCGATCATGCCCGGGTAGGTCGGGTCCTCGACGAGCACCCGGTCACCCGGGTCGACGACGTAGTGGACGACGAGCGACAACGCCTGCTGCGCCCCGCTGGTGACGATGACCTGGTCAGCGGCCGTAGCCAGACCGCGCGACGTCAGGCGCGCCGCGAAGGCCTCGCGCAGGCCGGCGATGCCAGCGGGGGAGTACCCATGGCCGCCGACGAGGTCCCGCACGCCGACCTCGTCCAGGGCGAAGGCGCCGGGTGGCAGCTCGTCGGCCCCGACCCAGTACGCCGCCCGCAGATCCGTACCGCCCTCGTCCGTGCCGAGGACACCGTCGAAGATCCCGTTCGGCAGCAGCGTCCGGGCCATGCGCGCCTCGCGTGGCCCGGCGCCCGGCTCCCCCGGCCCGCCGACCACGGTCCCGCTGCCCTGACGGGTGCGCACGAGCCCACCCTGGCGCAGCCGGTCGTAGGCGGCGACGACGGTGTTGCGGCTGACACCGAGCTGGGTGGCCAGGGTGCGCTCGGCCGGCAGGCGGACGCCCGGCGGCAGACGACCCTCGGCGATCGCCGACGCGACGACCTCGGCGAGGCCGGCGGACCGTGACCCGCCGCCCGCCCAGTCGCCGGCGAGGCGGGCGAGCTCCACGGCGCTGATAGCGGTCGAAGCCACCTTTCCGGAGATTGGCACTTGTCCAATCTAGGGTGAAAATGCCGGTGACGGGCAGCTGTGCTTCGGGTTCATGCGGCGTCGGCCTTCTTTTCGAGGGTGACGGTGTGTCCGAGGCGCTCGAGTTTACGGACCAGCGCGCGCGTTTCGCGGTCG
>Ga0247713_1001040_pt1 | contig 14693 bp, 9 predicted proteins | sample 21E_NmetaG_FD_189936 | JGI IMG/M metagenome (GOLD analysis project Ga0247713, IMG submission 189936) | Soil microbial communities from hillslope of Landscape Evolution Observatory, University of Arizona, Oracle, AZ, United States - 2-1-E_N | ecosystem: Engineered > Artificial ecosystem > Mesocosm... | reverse complement strand
CGCGGGCGCTCACCGCCGCCCGCCCCGCCTGCGTGAACCAGGGCTACTCCGACTGCGCCGGGGAGGACTGGCGGCGCGCCGAGGGTACGTCGTTCGCCGCGCCGCAGGTCGCCGGCGCCGCGGCGCTGCTCCTCTCGGTGCGCCCGGACCTCCGTCCGGAGCAGGTCACGCACCTGCTGACGCGGACGGCCGTCGACGCGAACGCGAGCACCGGCTGCCGGCAGTGCCCGCTCCAGCGGGACGCCCTCAGCGGCTGGGGCCGGCTCGACATCGCCGCGGCGGTGACGCAGGCGACGCAGGGGTCGCTCCCGCCGCCCGACGCGCTCGAGCCGAACGACGACGCCGGCACGCGCGCCGCGACGATCTGGGGGCCGCGCGGCCGGACGATCGAGGCGACGCTCGACTTCTGGGACGACCAGACGGACGTCTACCGGATCATGCTGCGGCCGGGGCAGCGCCTCGACGCACGGCTCGCCGGCGCGCCGCCGGGGACGCGGCTCTTCCTCTGGCGGCCGGGGACGAAGCAGGTCGAGGGGCTGTCGCTCGGCCTTCAGCGGATGCGCGTCGCGCAGTCGGTCCGCGCCCCCGGCGGCGAGCGGCTCGCGTACCGGGCGCCGACGGGCCGCGCCGGCGGCGGGTGGTACTTCCTCCAGGCGAAGATCACCGGCCCCGGGTACGGCCGCTACGCGCTGACGTTCGCGAAGCGGTAGGCGCCGCGGGGCGTCTTAGCCGCTCTCGAGCAGCTCGTCCTCGCGGACGTCGCGCAGGTACCGCGCCGGGTTGCCGACGACGACGTGGCGCGGCGGCACGTCCTTCGTCACCACCGCGCCCGCGCCGACGATCGCCTGCTCCCCGATCTCCACGCCCGGGAGCAGCACCGCGCCGCCGCCGACGCGCGCACCGCGGCGGATCGTCGGCCCCGCGAGCACCTTGTCGCCGCGCCGGAGCCCCATCAGGTTGTCGTTCGTCGTCACGACGCACGGTGCGATGAACGCGTGCTCCTCGACGACCGTGTACGCGGTGACGTACGCGTCCGCCTGGATGCGCGTCCACGCGCCGACCGTCGTGTCGTTCTCGACGACCGAGCCGCGGCCGAGGACGACGTCGTCGCCGAGCTCGACCCGCTCCCGCACGAGCGCCTGGTCGCCGACGATCACGCGCGCGCCGAGGCGCGCGCCCGCGAACACGATCGCGCCGGCGGAGACGACCGTCCCGCGCCCCAGCTCGGCCGGGGGCAGCGGCTCGCCGCGCGCGGCCGTCGAGCGCGGCGACAGCGTCGGCTGCTTGCCGACGATCGCGCCCTCGAGGATGCGGCACCCGTCGCCGAGGACGGTGCCGGGATAGACGATCGCCGTCTCGTGGACGTCGCTCACGCGCCGACCGCGGCGGGCGCGAGCGAGTGCTGCAGCTGCTCGAGCGCGCGCACGACGGCGAGCCCGTCGCGCGCCTCCCGGTGGTCGCCGGGGCCGCGCACGACGAGGTCGAGGAAGTGCAGGCACTCCAGCTTCAGCGGCTCGTCGTTCGGGATCTTCGGGCTGAAGATGTCGCCGGTCCGCGTCCGCCACTCGCCGTACGACCCGACCGGCTGCTCGGGCGCCTTCTCGTAGATCGTCACCTTGCGCTCGAGCTCCATGTCGTCGAAGACGACCATCTTCTCCTTCCCGACGACCGTCAGCTTGCGCATCTTGTGCGGGTCGAGCCACGAGAGGTGCATGTGCGCGATCTTCCCCGAGGGGAAGCGGAGGTAGCAGAAGACGACGTCCTCGACCCCGGGGTTCAGGAACGCGTTGCCGTGCGCCCACACCTCCACCGGCTCCTCGCCCACGAGCCAGAGGATCACCGAGAGGTCGTGGACGCCGAGCGACCAGAGCGCGTTCTCGTCCTTGCGGATGATCCCGAGGTTCTGCCGGTTCCCGTAGACGCAGAGGACGTCGCCAAGCTCACCCGAGTCGACGAGCTCCTTCATCTTGCGGACACCGGGGTGGTACAGCAGCAGGTGGCCCGGCATGAGGACGAGGTCGCGCTCGCTCGCGAGCGCGCACATCTCCTCCATCTCGCGCGCGCGCATCGCCGGCGGCTTCTCGACGAAGACGTGCTTGCCGGCCTCGAGCGCGCGCATCGCGAGCTCGTAGTGCGTCGGCACGGGGGTCGCGACGACGACGGCGTCGACGTCGGGGTCGGCGAGCACCTCGTCGAAGTCGTCGGTGACGCGCGCGGCGGGGTAGCGCGGCTCGAACCGCGCGCGCAGCTCCGGCGAGACGTCGCAGAGCCAGCGGAGGTCGGCGAGCTCGTCGAAGTTGCGGACGAGGTTCTTTCCCCAGTGGCCGAGTCCGGCGACCGCGATGCGTGGCGGGCTGGCGCTCATGCGGTCGAGAGCGTACCGAGGCACTCGGCGATGCGGACGGCCGCGTGCCCGTCCCCGTACAGCTGCGGCCGCTCGTGCGGTATCGCGGCGTGCTCGACGGCGGCAGCGAGGCGCTCCGGGTCGTCGTCGACGAGGACGTTCGCGCCGACCTCGACCGTGTCGACCCACTCGGTCGACGGCCGCGGCGTCACGCACGGCACGCCGTACCAGTACGCCTCCTTCTGCAGCCCGCCCGAGTCGGTGACGATCACGCGCGCCTGCGACGCGAGCGCCGCAAGGTCGAGATAGCCGAGCGGCTCGATCGCGCGGACGCGCGGTCCGAGTGCGAGGCCGTGCGCGGCGAGTGCGGCCTGCGTGCGGGGGTGGAGCGGCGCCACCACCGGCTCCGCCACGCGGCCCAGTCCGTCCGCGATGCGGCCGAGACGCGGCTCCTCCGTGTTCGCCTCCCGGTGGATCGTCGCCAGGACGTACGCCCGCGGCTCGAGTCCCAGCCGCTCGAGGATGTCCGAGCGGCGGCGCGCGATCGGCGCGAGCCGGAAGCACGCGTCGGCCATGACGTCGCCGACGACCTCGATCCGCCCGCCCACCCGTTCCGCCTCGAGCGTGCGCCGCGACCGCTCGTCGGGGCAGAGGAGGAGCTCGGCGACGCGGTCGACGGCGATGCGGTTCCGCTCCTCGGGCATCGAGAGGTCGCCGCTGCGGAGTCCGGCCTCGACGTGCACGAGCGGGACTCCCTGTGCGACGGCCGCCTCCGCGCCCGCGAGCGTCGAGTTCGTGTCGCCGTAGACGAGCACCGCGTCCGGGCGCTCGCGCGCGACCGCGGCGGCGATCGCGGGTCGCATCAGCTCCGGGTCGGACGAGCGGAGGTCGAGCGCGTACGCCGGCTCCGGCAGGGCGAGCTCCTCGTAGAACACCTGCGAGAGCGCGCGGTCGTAGTGCTGGCCGGTGTGCACGACGACCTCCTCGATCCCGCGGTCGCGCAGCGCCAGCGCCAGCGGCGCCGACTTCACGAACTGCGGCCGGTTCCCGACCACGGACAGGATTCGCATCGCGGCTACACTACGGCCCGCGGCAGGGTCGTTCCGTCCGGACGCCTGCGCGCGGGCCGTTAGCTCAGTTGGTAGAGCAGGGGACTCTTAATCCCAAGGTCGAAGGTTCGAATCCTTCACGGCCCATTCGCCCGCGCCCGGCCGGCACGGGTGCTGTAACGCTCGCGCGCCGGATCGAGGCCGGCTGCGGCTGGGCGAACGGCCCGCACCGCTGACGCGTCGCGCCGGCGCCGCAGTTGCGCGGCGGAGGGCGGCGTCTACGATTCGCCCGACGCCGCTGCATCGGGCCGGCGGAGACAGGAGGCGGGGGTGACGGAGATCGACGTCGCGGCAGGAACCGGCACGGACGATCTGCTGTTCCAGAAGAGCCTCCTCGAGGCGCAGACGGAGGCGTCCGTCGACGGGATCCTCGTCGTCTCGCCCGAGGGACGGATCCTCTCCTTCAACCGTCGCTTCGTCGAGCTCTGGGAGATCCCCGACGACGTGATCGCGTCGCGCTCTGACGAAGCCGCGGTCGCCGCCGTCCGCAGCCGCCTGCTCGACCCGGACGCGTTCGTCGCCCGCGTCGCGTACCTCTACGAGCATCCCGACGAGGAGAGCCGCGACGTCCTGGAGCTCGTCGACGGCCGCGTGATCGAGCGCCACAGCGCGCCCGTGCGGGACGCCGACGGCACGCGCTACGGGCGCGTCTGGTTCTTCCGCGACGTCACCGAACGCGTCCGCTCCGGCGAGGAGCTGCGCGCGCGCGTCGAGGAGCTCGACACGCTCTACCGGATGGCCGCGGCCGTCGTCGGCGCCGACTCGCTCGAGTCCGTGCTGGAGGAGGCGCTCGACACGCTCACGGCGGCGTTCGGAACGGACCGCGCGTCCGTCCTGCTCGCGGACGACGACGGCGTGATGCGGTTCCGCGCCTGGCGCGGCCTCTCCGACGAGTACCGCGCGGCCGCGGAGGGGCACTCGCCGTGGCCGGCCGACGCCGAGGATCCGCAGCCCGTGCTCGTCCCGGACGTCGAGGAGGACGAGGAGCTCGCGCCGTTCCGCCACGTGATCCTCGGCGAGGGGATCCGCGCGCTCGCGTTCATCCCGCTCGTCCACCGGCGGCGGCTGCTCGGGAAGTTCATGGTCTACCGGCCGGACCGCCACGACTTCGACGAGCGCGAGCTCCGCGTCGCGCAGGCGATCGCGAGCCACATCGCCGAGGTGGCGGAGCGAGCGCGGGCGGAGGCGAGGCTCCGCGAGTCGCGCGACCAGCTCGAGGTCATCCTCCGCGCCGCCGCCGACGGGATCACCGTCCAGGACCCGCAGGGGCGGCTCGTGTACGCGAACGACGCCGCCGCACGACTGATCGGGTTCGGCTCGGCGGGCGAGCTCCTGTCGACGCCGCTCCCGGAGGTGATGAGCCGCTTCGAGCTGCTCGACGCGGACCGCCGCCCGCTCGACCTCGAGCGACTGCCGGGCCGTCGCGCGCTCGCGCGCGGCGAGGAGGCGGCGGAGCTCGTCTGCTACCGGGTCAGGGAGACCGGCGAGGAGCGCTGGTCGTACGTGCGCGCGACGCCGGTGGTCGGCCCCGACGGCGAGGTGCAGTTCGCCGTCAACGCCTTCCAGGACGTGACCGCCGCGCACCGGGCGGAGGAGCGGAGCAGCTTCCTCGCGCGGGCCGGCGTCATCCTCTCCTCCTCGCTCGACTACGAGGCGACGCTGCGGACGGTGGCGAGCCTCGCGGTGCCGCAGGTCGCGGACTGGTGCATCGCGTACATCCAGGAGGACGACCGTTCGATCCGGCGGATCGCGCTCGAGCACGCCGGTAACCTCGCCGACCGCGTCGCCGCGATCCTCGAGCGCCACCCGCTCATCCCGGACGCGGACGACGGCGTCCCGCTCGTGATCCGGACGGGGGAGCCGGCGCTCGTCCCCGACATGAACCTGCTGAGCCTGAGCTCCGACGTCGCCGATCCGCGGCGACTGGCCGAGGAGCTGTCGTTCCTCGACATGTGCTCGTACATGTGCGTACCGCTGACGGCGCGCGGCCGGACGTTCGGCGCGATCTCGCTGCTGTCGGGCGAGTCGGGCCGCCGTTTCGGGCCGAGCGACCTCGACCTCGCGGAGGAGCTCGCGCGGCGCGCCGGCCTCGCGATCGACAACGCGCGCCTCTACGGCGAGGCGCAGGCGGCCGCGCGTGCGATGCAGGAGTCGTACGCGCTCCTCGACTCCGTCCTCGCCTCGGCGCCGGTGGGGATCGGGTTCTGGGACACCGACCTCCGCTACGTCCGCGTCAACGACGCGCTCGCGCAGATCAACGGCCTTCCGGCGGAGGAGCACCCCGGGAGGACGCTCGCGGAGGTCGTTCCTGCGCTCGCGCCGCAGCTCGAGCCGATCTACCGCCAGGTGCTCGAGAGCGGCGAGCCGTTCATCCACCACGAGGCGACCGGCGAGGTGCCGAGCGCGCCGGGGGACGAGCGCCACTGGCTGACGAGCTACTACCCCGTCAGGACCGCGGACGGCGAGATCCACGGGCTCGGCGCCGTCATCCTCGAGGTCACGGATCGCCGGCGCGCCGAGCAGGAGCGGGCGCGCCGCGTTCGGCAGCAGGCGGTCGTCGCCGAGCTCGGGCAGGCGGCGCTCGAGGGACGCGCGCTGACGGAGCTCATGCAGGACGCGGTGGAGCGGCTCGCGGAGACGCTCGGCGTCGAGTACGCGAAGGTGCTCGAGCTGCTGCCGGGCGGCCGCGAGCTGCGGCTGCGTGCCGGGGTCGGGTGGCGCGACGGCCTCGTGGGCGCCGCGACGGTCTCGGCGGGGACGGAGTCGCAGGCCGGCTTCACGCTCATGGCGCAGGAGCCGGTCGTCGTGGAGGACCTCGCGGCGGAGACGCGCTTCGCGGGCCCGCCCCTCCTCCACGAGCACGGCGTCGTCAGCGGGATGAGCGTCGTCGTCGGCGACCGCGCCGACGCGTACGGCGTGCTCGGTGTGCATACGGCCCGGCGGCGGTCGTTCACGGACGACGACGTCACGTACCTGCAGGCGGTCGCCAACGTGCTCGCGACCGCGGTCGCCCGTGAGCGGGGCGAGGCGCAGCGCGCGAACCTCCTCGCCGCCGAGCAGGCGGCGCGCGCGGCGGCGGAGGCGGCGCGCGAGCGGCTCGCCTTCCTGGCGGACGCGAGCCGCGTGCTGTCGGCGTCGCTCGACTACGAGACGACGCTCGAGAACGTCGCGCAGCTCGCCGGCCGCACGTACGCGGACTGGGCGGTCGTGTACCTCGTCGACGAGGCGACGGGCGGCATCAGGCAGATCCGCGGGAGCCACCGCGACCCCGCGAAGGACGCCGCCGTACGCGACGTGATCGAGCGATACCCGCCGAGCCCGGTTCCGGGGACGCCGCTCCACGCCGCCCTCGAGGAGGGACGATCGACGGTGCTCCCGGCGATCGACGAGGAGCTGCTGCGGCGCGCGACCGCCGACGAGGAGCACTTCCGCCTGGTCCGCGACCTCGGCTTCACCTCGGCGATGGTCGCGCCGATCCAGATCGCCGGGTCCGTCATCGGCGCGATCGCGTTCGCGCGCGCCGGCGGCGAGGCGTACGGCGAGCTCGATCTCGAGACCGCGGAGGAGCTCGCGCGCCGCGCCGGCCTCGCGATCGAGAACGCGCGCCTCTACCAGGCGGCCAAGTACCAGAGCGAGCTGACGCGGACGATCGCCGACAACGCCGCGTCGGCGCTCTTCATGATGGACGCTCGCGGTCGGCCGACGTACATGAACCCCGCGGCGGAGGCGATGACGGGCTACTCGCTCGACGAGATCCGGCACGCGCCGTTGCACGAGGCGATCCACCACACGCACCCCGACGGCACGCCGTATCCGATCGAGGACTGCCCGATCGACAGCGCGCTTCCCCGCCAGCGGACGCTGCGGCCGTACGAGGACGTGTTCGTCCGGAAGGACGGGACGTTCTTCCCCGTGCTCACGTCGGCGAGCCCGATCATCAGCGACGGCGACCCGGTCGGAACCGTGATCGAGGTGCGCGACATCACCGAGGAGAAGCGGGCGGAGCGCGAGCGCGCCGAGCTGCTCGCGCGCGAGCAGGAGGCGCGGCGGGAGGCGGAGGCGCGCGCGCAGGCCAGCAACGCGCTCCAGTTCGTCGGCGACGGCGTCTTCCTGCTCGACCGCGCGGGCGTCGTCCGGCTCTGGAATCCCGCGGCGGAGGCGATCACCGGGCTGCGGGCGCCGGCCGTGGAGGGGCGCCTCGCCGACCACGCGATCCCCGGCTGGGCGGAGCTCGCGTCTCGCGTCCCGATCGTGAGCGCCGACGCCGCGACGCCCGCGCGGCCGGAGACGCTCCCGATCGAGATCGGCGGGCGCGAGATCTGGCTCTCGATCTCGGGCGTCGGGTTCGACGAGGGGACGGTGTTCGCGTTCCGCGACGTCACCGAGGAGCGCGGGGTCGAGAAGCTGAAGAGCGACTTCGTCTCCACGGTCTCGCACGAGCTGCGGACGCCGCTGGCGGCGATCTACGGCGCCGCGTTGACGCTGCGACGGCCGGACTTCGGCCGCGAGGCGTCGCAGCAGGAGCCGCTGCTGGACGTCATCGCCAGCGAATCGCAGCGGCTCGCGCGGATCGTCAACGACATCCTCTGGACGAGCCGCATCGAGAGCGGCGGCCTCCAGGTCACGATCGAGGAGTGCGACGGCGCCGCGCTGGCGGCGGGCGTCGTGCAGTCCGCGCTGCTGCACGTCCCGCCGAACGTGACGCTCGAGCTCGCCGTCCCGGACGAGCCCGTGCGCGTCGCGGCCGACCCCGACAAGGTGCGGCAGGTGCTCGCGAACATGCTCGAGAACGCGATCAAGTACTCGCCGGACGGCGGGCGCGTCGAGCTCCGCGTCGAGCGTCACGGCTCGAGCGTGCGCTTCAGCGTCAGTGACGAGGGGCTCGGCATCCCGCCGGTCGAGCAGGCGCGGATCTTCGAGAAGTTCTACCGCCTCGACCCCGGCCTCACCCGCGGCGTCGGCGGCACGGGCCTCGGCCTGTACATCTGCCGCCAGCTCGTCGAACGCATGGGCGGCCGGATCTGGGTCGAGTCCGACGGCCGCAGCGGCTCCACGTTCGCGGTCGACCTTCCCGGCGCGTAGCTTCGCCGGAAGCGCTTCGCGCTTCCGGCGACTTCGGCCGCGCTCGCGTGGGTCGGGGGTTCTGTGGGCTGCGGCAGGAGCGCGGTCCTGCCGCAGCCTGGCCGCGGCCGCTGCGCGTGGGTGGGCTGGCACACCGGGCGCCGGCTGCCTGACGCCACGCGCGGTGCGAGGCCGGGCGGCGTGCGCTACCGCGCATGCCGCCCGGGGAGGGGCGCGCAGTCGCCGGAAGCCTTCGTCTTCCGGCTCCTAACCGCGCTGGGCCGTGCGGGTGGCCAGCGGGTCGGCGAGCTCCGCGGATGCGCCGCACGGGACCAGGCCGGGCGGGACGGGACCCGTCCCGGCACCGGACGGCGCCGCCAACCCTCGACCACCCTCAAGCGGGTCTGACCCCGGGGTGCTCGGATGCGTGGCGCTAGACCGGTCCGGGCGGGATAGGACCCCTCCCCGGCACCAGGCGGCGCCGGCAACCCTCGACGACCCTCAAGCGGGTCTGACCCCGGGGTGCCCGGTCGGCCGCGTCCCAGCGGCGTCGGCCCGGCAAACCTCAACCACCCTCAACGGTGTCTGGCACCGTTTGGAGGGTTCTGCCATGTCGCAGCGGCGTCGGCCGGGCGGGATAACAGCGGCGAAGCCGCGTATCCCGCCCGGCGCGAAGCGCCCCGCGGTCGCCAGCGTGTCCCGGCCCGGAGCGCATGCGCCGAAGGCGCACGCGCGGAGGGAAGCACGACGGCCCCGGTCCACCCACGCCGAGCGAGCCCGGCCTGGCGCGGGCACGACCGCGCTCGTGCCCGCGCCCACACCACCGCCGAACCCACGCGCAGCGGCGAAGGAGGGGGCCCGTGGGGGAACGATCGGTTCCCCCACGACGGGCGAAGGAGGGGGCCCGTGGGGGAACCATGGGTTCCCCCACGTCCACGCTGATAGGGTCGCGGCGGCGTGCGCAGGGGAGCGATCGGAATGCTCGTGCTGATCGGCGCGGTCGTCGGGGTGCTCACGGCCGTCGTCGCGGCGTTCGTCCCGTGGCTGCCGGAGCAGGCGTCGGTGCAGCGGGAGCGGATCGACTTCGTCTTCTGGCTGACGACGTGGATCTGCGTCGGCATCTTCGCGCTCGTCTCCGCGGTGCTGATCTACTCGGTCGTGAAGTTCCGGGCGCGTCCGGACGACGACTCGGACGGCGCGCCGATCCACGGCCACACCGGCCTCGAGATCGTCTGGACGGCGATCCCGACCGTCCTCGTCGTCGTCATCGGCGTCGCGAGCGCGATCGTCCTCTGGCAGAACGACCGCGCGGCCGGCGACGCGCTCGTCGTGCGCGTGACTGGCCAGCAGTTCGCCTGGACGTTCGAGTATCCGGACGGGACGACGTCCGGCAGGCTCGGCCTTCCCGTCAATCGCGACGTCGTCCTCGACCTCGGCGCGCGCGAGGTCATCCACTCGTTCTGGGTTGCGGAGTTCGGGCAGAAGCAGGACGCGGTCCCTGGGATCCGGACGCGCCTCGTGATCACGCCGAAGAAGGTCGGCACCTACGACGTGATCTGCACCGAGCTGTGCGGCCCGGGGCATGCGCTCATGCGGAGCTTCGCCGTCGTCATGGAGCCGGATGACTTCGAGTCGTGGCTCGAGGACGAGGCCGAGCGGCAGGCGGGCGGAGCGTGACGCAGCACCTCCGCGGCCACGCGGACCGCCTCGTGCAAACTCTGGGGCGGCGATGACCGAGACGGCGATCGCGACGGAGCACCACCACCACCCGAGCCCGCCGCCGCGGCCGACCGGCTTCCGCATGCTGCTCGCGCCCGGATGGCTGCGCGCGCTGTGGATGGCGCCGCTCTTCGCGGCGATCGGCGCCGGGCTCGTCGTCGGCCTCCGCGCGCTCGCGGGCTGGGACCCGGTCTGGTCCGAGCTCCACGTCCTGACGGTCGCGCTGATGGTGATGGCGCCGCTCGGCTACCTCGCCGGGATCGGCTGCTTCGACTTCTGGGTCTACTACGCGAGCGGCCGCCCGACGCGGCCCGACGACCACTCCGGCCACGGCGCGACGCGGTGGCAGGACTACTTCCGCGTCAACACCGACCACAAGGTGATCGGCGTCCAGTACCTGGCGACGACGGTCGTCTTCTTCCTCGTCGGCGGGCTGCTGGCGCTGCTCGTCCGCGCCGAGCTCGCGCAGCCTGGGAGCGACTTCGTCGACCCGGAGTCCTACAACGGGCTCTTCTCGACGCACGCGGCGATCATGATCTTCCTGTTCATCATCCCGGCGTTCGCGGGGCTGGCGAACTACGTCCTGCCGCTGATGATCGGGGCGCCCGACATGGCGTTCCCGCGGCTGAACGCGCTCTCGTTCTGGATGCTCCCGATCGGCGGCGTGATCATGCTCGGGAGCTTCTTCTACGCGCCGCTCTCGGCCGGGTGGACGCAGTACGCGCCGCTCTCGGTCGTCGGCTCCGAGGGGAACGTCTTCTTCCAGATGGGGGCGCAGTGGGCGGGCGCGTCGTCGATCGCGACGGCGCTCAACTTCCTCGTCACGATCATCACCATGCGCGCGCCCGGGATGACGTTCTGGCGCATGCCGCTGCTCGTGTGGGCGAACTTCACCACGTCGCTGCTCGTCGTCGTCGCGACGCCGTTCATCGCCGCGTCGCAGTTCTTCGTCCTGTTCGACCGCGTGATCGGGACGGACTTCTTCCAGCCGGCGCAGGGCGGCTACCCGCTCGCCTTCCAGCACATCTTCTGGTTCTACTCGCACCCCGCCGTCTACATCATGATGCTGCCCGGCTTCGGGATCGCGTCCGAGGTCATCTCGACGATGTCGCGGAAGCCGATCTTCGGCTACCGGCTGATGGCGCTGTCGCTGATGGCGATCGTCTTCCTCGGGTTCTCCGTTTGGGCGCACCACATGTTCGTCTCCGGGATGGCGTCGTGGCTGCGCGTCCCGATGATGATCACGACGCTGCTCATCGCCGTCCCCACGGGGATCAAGGTGTTCAGCTGGCTCGCGACGCTCTGGGAGGGGCGGATCCGGTTCACGACGCCGATGCTGTGGGCGCTCGGGTTCGTCTCGATGTTCGTGATCGGCGGCCTCTCGGGGATCTACCTCGGCTCGGTGCCGCTCGACGTGCACCTCTCCGACACGTACTTCGTCGTCGCGCACATCCACTACGTGCTGCTCGGCGGATCGCTGTTCACGATCATGGCCGGGATCTACTACTGGTATCCGAAGATGACGGGGCGGATGTACGACGAGCGCCTCGGGAAGCTGCACTTCTGGGGCACGTTCGTCGCGTTCAACTTCACCTTCTTCCCGATGCACCTGCTCGGGATCCAGGGGATGCCGCGGCGCGTCGCCGACTACGCGCCGGAGTTCGCCGGCCTCAACCTCTGGATCTCGATCTGGTCGTTCGTCCTCGGCGCGTCGTTCGTCGTCTTCATCTACAACCTCACGGTGAGCTGGGCGCGCGGCGTGCCCGCGCCGGCGAACCCCTGGCGCGCGCTCACGCTCGAGTGGCAGGTGAGCTCGCCGCCGCCGATCTTCAACTTCGACCGCGTCCCGCAGGTCGTCGGCAGCCCGTACGAGTACGGCGTCCCCGGCGCCCGCCACGCGGTGCTCGACGGCGACCGTGAGGCGGCGGGATTGGAGGAGGTGCCGGCGCGATGAGCCACATCCTGCTGATCGCGAACGAGACCGCCGCCGGGACGAGCCTGATCGAGACGGTGAAGGAGCGCGCCGCCGAAGGCGCGCTCGTGACGGTCGTCGCGCCGGTGAACACGCCGCGCGAGGGGTACGTCGTCTACGAGGACACGCGCCGCGCCGCGGCGGGGCGGCGCCTCGACCGGACGATGGCCGCGCTCCGCAACGCGGGGGTCGCCGCGCACGGGTTCGTCGTCGAGTCCGATCCGGTCGACGCGGCGCGCGACGCGCTCGCGACGCTCGAGCCGCCGCCGACGGAGATCCTCGTCGCGACGCACCCCCGGCAGCGGTCGGGGTGGCTGCGGCGGGACGTCGTCGAGCGGATCCGGAGGGTCGCGCGGGACATCCCGGTCGAGCACGTCGTCGTCGACCTCGCCGCCGGCGAGGGCGAGGCGAACGTCCTCGTCGTCGCGAACGAGACGGTGCTGGACGAGCAGCTGCTCGCGACGATCCGCGAGCGCGCGGAGCGGTCGACCGCGAGCTTCCTCATCGTGTGCCCGCAGAGCGACCCCACCGGCTCGAGCGACGCGGAGGCGGAGCGGCGGCTGCGCCGGGCGGTCACCGAGCTGCGGGCGGCGGGAGTCGACGCGCACGGTCAGATCGCGCACCCGGACCCCTTCACCGCCGCGATGCACGCGGTCCGCGACGAGCGCGTCGACGAGATCGTCGTCTCGACCTTCGCGCCCGAGCGCTCGGGCTGGCTCCGCCGCGACCTGATCGGGCGGCTGCGGAAGGAGACCGGCCTCCCCGTCGAGCACGTCGTCGCGGCGCGCGCGACCGCCGAGGTGTCGTGAGCGCGCACGCCGCCGCCGGCCACGAGCACCACCACCACGGGCCCCCCGTGCCGCACAAGAGCTCCCGCGTGAGCGCGGAGGTGCTGGGGATGTTCCTCTTCATCGGGTCGGAGGTGATGCTCTTCGGCGCCTTCTTCACGATGTACTTCTTCGTCCGGGTCGTGAACCCGGAGGGCTTCGCGACGTGGCCGCCGGAGGGTTTCCACCTGCCGGTGTTCGTCGCCGGCGTCAACACGGCGATCCTGCTGACGTCGAGCCTGACGATGCACTGGGCGCTGACCGCGATCAAGCGCGGCAACCGCGCCGGGCTCCAGGCGGGCCTGGTGCTGACGCTCGCGATGGGGACCACGTTCCTGGTCACGCAGATCCTCGAGTACGCGCGGATCGGCTTCGCGATGGGCGACACCGCGTTCGCCTCGGTCTTCTACGGGCTGACCGGCCTCCACGGCGCGCACGTCTTCGTCGGGCTGCTCCTCCTCACGGTGGCGACGGTGCGGGCGTTCCGCGGCCACTACACGCCGGAGCACCACCACGGGGTCGAGCTGCCCGGGATCTACTGGCACTTCGTCGACGTCATGTGGATCGTCGTCTACGCGACGGTCTACCTCCTCTAGCGGTGCAGAACCCGTTCCGCAGCGAGGCCGTCGCGTTCCGCTTCCTGCTGGTGCTCGTCGCCGCGGTCGCCGCGATCGTCCTCGCCGACCAGCTGCTGGGACGTTGGGCCGCGCTCGCCGTGGCGATCGTCGCCGCGGCCGCGTTCACGTGGTGGGTCGTCGCGGGCGGCCCGCCGCCCGAGCAGGTGCGCACCGCGCCCGCGCGCCGCGGCGGACCCGGCGAGCGGCGGATCCTCGTCGTCGCGAACGAGACCGTCGGCGGCGAGAAGCTGCGCGCGTGCATCCGCGAGAAGGCGGAGGGCGCGGAGCGTGCCGAGATCCTCGTCGTCGCACCCGCGCTCAACTCGCCGCTCCGCCAGTGGGCGTCGGACGAGGACCCCGCGCGACGGCAGGCGCAGCAGCGGCTCGACGACAGCCTCGCGCGCCTCCGCGACGACGGAATCGAGGCGCGCGGCGAGATCGGCGACTCCGAGCCGCTCCAGGCGATCGAGGACGCGCTCCGCACGTTCGGCGCCGACGAGCTGATCATCTCGACGCATCCCGAGGGCCGGTCCCACTGGCTCGAGCGCGGCCTCGTCGAGGCCGCCCGCGCCCGCTTCGACGTCCCGATCACGCACGTCGTCGTCGAGTAGGTTCGCCGGAAGCGCTTCGCGCTTCCGGCGTCTTCGGCCGCTCCGCGTGGGTCGGGCGTTGGTGTGGGCTGCGGCAGGAGCGTGGTCCTGCCGCAGCCTGGCCGTGGTGGTTGCGCGTGGGTGGGTTGGCACACCGGGCGCCGGCTGCCTGGCGGTACGCGTGGTGCGAGGCCGGGCGGCGTGCGCTATTGCGCATGCCGCCCGGAGACGGGCGCGCAGTCGCCGGAAGCCTTCGTCTTCCGGCTCCTAACCGCGCTGGGCCGTGCGGGTGGTCAGCGGGTCGAGGCTGCACGGATGCGTGGCGCTGGACCGGTCCGGGCGGGACAGGACCCGTGCCTGGCACCGGACCAGGCCGCGCGGGACAGCATCCGTGCCCGGCACCAGACGGCGCCGGCAACCCTCGACCACCCTCAAGCGGGTCTGACCCCGGGGT
>Ga0247713_1001039_pt1 | contig 14694 bp, 13 predicted proteins | sample 21E_NmetaG_FD_189936 | JGI IMG/M metagenome (GOLD analysis project Ga0247713, IMG submission 189936) | Soil microbial communities from hillslope of Landscape Evolution Observatory, University of Arizona, Oracle, AZ, United States - 2-1-E_N | ecosystem: Engineered > Artificial ecosystem >... | reverse complement strand
GCCCACGGTGGAGCAGGCCGGCGGGGCGGCGACGGGGCCGCCGGCCTGCTCCACCGTGGGCGCCGACGTCTGGATGGTCGGCGGCGCCTGCACCCTCGTCGAGCCGGTCGAGTCCTTCGAATCGGCGAGGGCGGCAGAGGCCTGCTTGGACCGGCCGTCGTCGTCGACCACGTCGACCACGACCACGGTGATGTTGTCGCTCCCGCCGGCGGCCCGGGCCTGGCGGACGAGGTCGTGGGCCGCTTCCTGGGGGTCGGCGAGCTGGCGAAGCGTGGACGCGATCCGCTCGTCGGACAGCTCGTTGGTCAGCCCGTCGCTGCACAGCAGGATGCGGTCGCCGGTGTAGGGGATGATCTCCCAGGAGTCGACCTCGATCTCCGGCTCCATGCCCAGGGCCCGGGTGATGATCGACCGCTGGGGATGCACCTGGGCCTCGGCCGGCGTGAGCTTGCCGTCCCGCACCAGCTCCTCGACCAGGCTGTGGTCCTCGCTGAGCTGGATGAGCTCCCCCTGCTGGAGGAGGTAGGCACGGGAGTCACCCACGTTGGCCAGGGCCAGCTGCTCCTCGCCGTCCTCGTGGACCAGGGCCAGGGCGGTGAGGGTCGTGCCCATGCCCCGCTTCTCCCGGCTGCCCTGGGCCAGCTGCCAGACCGCCTGGTTGGCGTCCTCGACCGCCTTGATGAGCCCCTCGGTGGTGCGTTCGGCCTCCGTGAACGTCCTCTTGAGGGTCTCCACCGAGGTCTGCGACGCCACCTCGCCGGCCTGGTGGCCGCCCACCCCGTCGGCCACCGCGAACAGGCCCTCGTCGTTGTCGGCGAGGTAGCGGTCCTCGTTGATCTGGCGCACCCGCCCGACGTCGCTGGCCGCTCCGGCCTTGAGCTGGGTCACTGGAGCTCCATCACGGTCTTGCCGATCTGGAGTCGGTCGCCCTTGCGGATGGACGCCGGCGCGGTGACCTTTTTGCGGTTCAGGAAGGTGCCGTTGGTCGAGCCCAGATCCTCCACGAAGAGCTGGCCGTCGCGCCGGAAGACGCGGGCGTGGAGCTGGGAGACGAAGGTGTCGTCGAGGGTGATCTGGCAGCCGCCGGCCCGGCCCACGGTGAGCTCATCGCCCAGCTCGTAGGTCTGGCCCTTGGTCTCAGCCGGCTCGATCACCCGGAGCCGCCCGCCGGCCTTGCCCCCGCCGCCCCTGCTTCGGGGCGGCGCCGCGGTCGGCGCGGCCATCGGCGCGGCCACCGCCGGCGGCGGGCTCTTCATCTCAGCCCACACGGCCCGTAGCACGCGCATGAAGAAGAGGTACAGGAGGGCCAGGAAGCACAGCTTGAGGATGGTGAGGAGGGTGTCGGGCACAGCGGCTAGGACGCTTCGAAGCGAAGTTTCGTGGCGCCTACCGTTATCTCATCGCCGTTGTTGAGGAGGCGCTCTTTGACCTGGGCGCCGTTCACCCGGGTCCCGTTGGTCGATCCGAGGTCGAAGACCACGAACCCCGTCCCTTGCCGGCGCACCTCGGCATGGCGGCGGCTCACGTTGGGATCCGAGAGGGCGACGTCGCACTCGGGCATGCGCCCGATGACCAGCGGCGTCTCGCCGATCTCCACCCGCCGGCCGTCCTCCAGGAAGACCGACCCCACGGCGGCGCCGCCCGGCGCCTCCTGGAAGCCGCTGGCCACCAGGAACTGGCCCTGGGTCAACGACGGGTCGACGTGGAGCTCCATGTGGACGGGGCCCACGAAGGCGTAACCCTCCGATCGGGCGTGGTCGCGCACCGACTCCGCCAGCTCTCGGGTCAGGACCTCGGAGAACGACTCGAACTGCTCGGAGTCCGCCGGCGACAGGGCAACCGAGAAGTGGTTCGGGGCCAGCGGGCCGTTCACCCCCAGGGTGCGGTGCAGGTCCATGTCGCGCGTCAGGCGCCGGCCGATCTCGACCGGCTTCAGCCCGCTGCGGAAGGTCTTGGCGAACACACCCTCGACCAGCCGTTCCAGGCGTTGCTCGAAACCCTGCAGTCCCATGTCCAAGCGAGCTTACCCAGGGACCGCCAAACCACAGCCTGCGGTTCCGCTACCGTGATGCCCGTCGCTCGGGCGAGTGGCGGAATTGGCAGACGCGCAGGATTCAGGTTCCTGTGTCCGAAAGGACGTGGGGGTTCAAGTCCCCCCTCGCCCACCGTAAAGGTGCAGGTCAGAGGGCGTAACGCGACTTCGACGCCGCCTGACTTCTACCGGACTTCTACCGGACCTCCAAGAATTGTTGCCTCCGAGGCCGACTCCGCCCGCGACCTCGATCGCCGCCGACCGGCGGGAGGTCGACCCTTCATTGGTCGCAGTGTTCTCCCTCGGGCCCCTTAGGGAGCTAAAAGGCGCTCCGTTGCGGGTCCGGCCTGGTGCCGGGAACCGAAGCGCGGTCGAAGGTTGCGGCCGCGATGGACCCCTCCGGCGTCGCCATCGTCGCTCCGCGGACGCGAACGCCCGCCGTCGACCGGACGGACCGCTCTCGACTCGACCTGCGGAGCACCGCCGGTATCAACCAACGCGAGGCGGTGGCCACACGGCAGCCGATAACGGTTGCGCTGCTCCGCGGCCGATGTAGAGCTCGCGTCAGTCCGCCGCGTAGTGAACGCGTCTAGAAGGCCGGCGGGTATACGACTGACAGTCACGCCGCTCCATAACTCGGGACTGTCCCGTCAGCGCACAATAAAGCAAAACCAGGCGACCTTGACCCGCGATCCCGAACGACGATCAAATCCACAGCCTTTCCCCTTCCTCTACACAGCCCGAAACATCTAGGGTGCTCGGATGATCGGGGTTGACCTGGCGGGCGGCCCTAGCGCAACGATCACGCGGATTCACTGGGATGCCTTAACGGCGAAGTTCCTTTGGGCTGGCTCACGCCGAGGATAAATTGAGTGACGGTGGGAACGTCGGTGACAAGCTTTAGCAGGGGCTGATATGGATGTCGCCGAGCGTCTCGTCGCAGAGCCTAGCCAGCAAATACAACTTCGCCGAATTGGTTGGCCGGCGACCGAACGGCATTTTGCCGGGCCGATCGTTGTGGACTCCCGGATGGTCCTACGATACCAACCGTGCTAAGCGAGGAAGGTGTCAAGAAACGACTGCAGAGCGGAGAGGTGACCATCTCCTATGCGTTCGACCCGCGAGCGACGCCACCGATCCGACTCGAACCATCCGAGAAGGTCGACGCTTCCGATCCGGGCGCTCGGGCGACGCAGATTTTCGACGGAAACTTTTTTGGTGATCGACTCAGTTTGACTCTGGGGCCCCTCCTCCTGTCGCACAACTTCGGATGGCACAAGGGGCGCAAGCGCTACAAGGGTCGCCCGGGAATATTTGACCTGAGGAGGACAGGCAATAGCGTCGAGATTCAGTCTGGAGAGAGCGTCACGGTCAACGCGAACGAACACATTCGGCTTGGCGGGTCGACGGGGGCGCTCACCCTTCCCCGCCTGACCCACTCGACAGCGGGGTTGGTCTTGGCTGGTTCATATGTCGATCCCTACTGGGACGGTATCGCAGTCCTCCAGTTAGTTAACAATTCGCCGCGACCTTTTACCCTCACATTCGGCGAGAAGTTCGCCACGACGTTCTTCTTCCCTTTGTCGGGCGGTGCCCTCCCACCGTCATTTCGAGACCGGTTCGTATCTAAGAGCCACCACTATGGTCTGTCGTGGGACCGAATATTGTCCAGCGATGCCGACCCGTTCCCGCTTCGCAAGCAACCAGTTCCCGGCGTACTCGGGCGGAGCGACTGGACAGCCAAAGAACTCCTGACACGTGTTGGCAAGCCTCTTGGCGCTGTCGGACTATCAGTCGGCGTTGCGGCGGGTGCGTTGATATACGTGGGTAGGGTGCAGGACCGAATCGAGCGGGTGGATACGGTTGAGGACGCCCAGCGTGATCAACAGAAGACCATCAGCGACTTAGAGCGCAGCGTGGAAGTCCTTAAGGCTGGCACGGTCGCTTCTGGAAGCACGGTGGTCCAGGTACCAGCGAACGATGTGACCGGCACTGCGCTTGTAGATTTAGGAGGTCTTACCGCAAATAGGGCTCACACGGCTTTCGTGACGCTCGCTGGCGTGTACCCCGGTGTCGTAGCAACGGGAGAACTTCGTCTCGGCCCCTCTGGTGGCTCTCAGCTACGGATTGTAGTGAGGCTACCGACCGATGCAGGACCGTCCGGGGCAACTATTGCAGTCGCATGGTTGGTGACATGAATAAAGGCATGGAGTGTCCGAATGCCCATGATGAGGACAGGCCTACCGTCTACTTTCACTCCGGCAGTACCAGGAAAGCGATCCAGTATCAGTACCTATTTGGTTGCTACGGATATGCACTGCACCGATCTAGGCTTGCTGTTGCTTTGACCGAGCCGCAGGTCGAAGGGCCAGGCGCCTCAAGCGAGATCGCACTCGTGGAGGAGCCATTGAAGTACCTCGCTCGATTCGCGGAAAGGACTCAGCGATACCCTCTGGTGGTCGAGGACACGATGTTGTTCGTCGAACATTTCAATTTGGAGTATGATTCGCGGCCGTTCTTGCCCGGGCCCGACACGAAGAGATGGTGGGATGCACTTGGCGACAAGGGCTTGCTTGAGATGCTGCGTGGCTCCCAGAGGCGACGGGCACTTTACGTTTGCCAACTTGGAGTACTTCGCGCGAAAGGAGATTACCGGTTCTTCCGCGCTGAACTCAGCGGCCGTGTTGCGCACGAGATTCGGTCGACGCGTCACGCTGAGACCAACTTTCCCCGGACCAATGCCACGTATTTTCACAGCGTCTTCGTTCCAGATGGCTACGAAAGCACCCTCGCTGAAATGGACGCTGCGAGCTTCAGCAGCGTCGACTACCGCCGACGCTGCGTGGAGCGCGCTGTTACTTCGATCGATGGCATCGCTCGGCCTGCTACTGGTCAGGGCCGGCTGTTCGCTTCCTGATTCTCGTGAGCCTCTGGCATCTTCATGTTGATAGTTCTCTCTGGTCCATCAGGCGTCGGAAAGAATCGAATGCTGAGCATAGCCACCGCGCAGCTGGGGTGGGCACCGATTGTCCCTGTTACGACTCGGACTAGGAGGTCAGATGAGGTTGATGGCGAGGACTATCACTTCATGTCGCGTGACGAGTTCCGACGTCGGATACGGCAGGATTACTTCGCAGAATGGGATATGCGATCCGGAACTATTACGGGTGTCTTCGATCCGTCGAAGGAGTGGCCAACGCACCTGGGGTGAGCGTTATGCACGCGCTGTCTCGGATTGCACTTCGCCTGCGGCATCGCTTGCCTGGGGTGGTTCCGGTCTACCTAAGGCCTCAATCTCTATCAGAGTTGGATCTGCGGTTGCGTGCTCGCGCGAACGCGGATGACGACGAGCTCACTCTTCGATATGAACACTGGCTGGAAGAGGAGGAACACTCGTCGCTCTTCGATCATGTCATTCTAGCGGCGGAAAACTTGTCTCCTGAGGATACCGTTCAACGGCTGCAAGATATTGCCGGCGCCCATGGGGCGTGAGCAGCTAGGTCGGAGGTATAAAGAAACCGACCTTCGCATAGGAGCGGCGAATCTGAGGGGAGGCAACTGACGTGGTTGAAAATCTTTCAACGCGGCCTGATCGCCGAGGTTGCCATCGACAGGTCCAGTAGTAGTCCGGCCCTTCGCGTTGGCGTGGGGAACCCGGTGTCGACTACTTTCGCCACGGAAACTGCGGCACTGAGGAACCCGGGTGCCATCCATGCCCTCACCAGCGCTTCTGTCGGTTGCTGCAGCATCACCGTGCAGGTTGCGAGGACGGTGTGGGCGGGAGTTGGGGTCCTCTCCGCACTCAGATGCGGGGAGCCATCCCGGAACTCGTTGAAGCCCTCCAGTTCGCCGGACTCCGCGACGGTCAAACGCTCACGTTCTGGCGGCACTGCGTGGTCCATCACTCACTCCTTCGGTAGCCGCTCGCGCAGCACCATCATCCAGAACCGGCCTTCCTGCCGCTGCGCGTCTGTCAATTCTTGGCGTTCTGTATGTACTCGCTCGACTAATGCGTGGCTCGGCTCGGGCACCCGGCTGGGAGTGCTAGTGATGTCACCCGCGAGCTTCAACTCCCGTCGCAGGAGTTGCCCTAGCGGTCCTCCGGTGGCAAGGGCGACCTCCGTTGCGAGAGCATCCTTTCCGGCGTTGAGCAACGCCTTCACCAAGACAACACGCCCGAAAGGCTCCCAGTAGTCACCAAATCGACGTAGTCTTTTGAGTTCCGCCTGCGTCTCCCGCTTATTCAATCCGAGGTGTTCATAGCGAATACGCGATTCCCAAATACACAATTCGCGCACCCGCGACAGCGAATTAGGCGGCATCTGCGGAAACGCCTCTAGCTCCAGAGAGGGCGAGCCTATCGACCGGCGAGCGCGTTCCCAGTCCTCTTCGTAGAGGTGCATGGAAACGGCGAAGTGATGATAGGTACCCAACTTGAGACCTGTTTCACTGGCTATGATCTCACCAAGAAGTGTAAACTCAAATATGTTGTACGGCAGCAGGAACCATGCATTGTTCGACCGCATCACCACTGTGAGATGTAATGCCGAGTCTCTCGGGCTCAGCAATACTCCGAAGGTGCACGGGATATCTGCGGAAGCGCGACCGGCGTCTTCGGGCTGGTAGACGGTCATTGCTGCACGTCGTGTCGTGGGGTCTTCCTTGATCAAGCGGATGCAAGCTGCGACCTGATCAGTGCCCGGACGCGGTCGGAACAGCCGCGATCCATAATTTGATCCCGGCACGGAGAGACCATCGTCACTGAAACCGCCGACGCCCTTTGTACGGTCGCCCGCGAGTCCCTTCGACTCGTAGAAGCGAATGTCGTCAAGCCGGTCGGAGCCCGCCATCATCCAGAGGAAGCGTCCTACGGCAAGCATCGGTCGAAGGCAGTTTCCGAGGCAGGTGACCACCCGGTCAGTAGCCTGAGGTATTTCCAGGGAGTGGTTCCGCCGCTCGCGTGTTATCCGGCCTGCGCCCACTGAATCTTCGTCGCTAGAGGTCACCTCGGCTCCATCAAGGAGTACAGCAAGGAGAGTCTCTCGGTAGGCTAAGTCGAGTGAATCGATTCGCCCGTCTAGTTCTGCAGGTTGCGACGGCACTCCCGCCATTGCTTCCACGGGCACATTGACTAACGAGAGTTGGTTATCCGTCATGTCGTCCGAGAATCAGTGGGAGTCCCCTGTAGGAACGTCTCATGTTTAACTTCGTTGGCCAGCAAAGCTGATATTCTCCTCCGATAAAGCGCTCCTAGCCCTTCACCCGATAATGACGCTATCTGTAGTGCGTAGACAAGCAGGTCTGCCGCAACATCAAGGACAACTCCGTCCGCCTCGACTCCGTGGTCTTGGCGTTCCTCAATCCGTGCGAGCTTGCCGGCTGCAATTGTGAGATGGAAGCCGATGTGTCGGCGTTTTGCCAAGGGCTCCAGAGAGGACGTCCAATTGACATCGTCGAACACTTGCTGAAACCGTTGAATCTCCGCGAGGGCTTCGAGTGCGCGCTCGCTCACTCCAGTGCCCAGTAAGTCAATCGAGTCAGTCATTTGTTCCACCTCGTCATATATACATCCGTTGATCTCTTTTCGAGCGCCCGAAAATTGTCGAGGTCACGGGCACGGGCGACAAGCATTCGAATTCGACACCAAGACGCAGCAGGTCGTGGGATCCGTTAAAGTCCAGGCTACGCGTCCCTGTCCCTCATCCGCGCATGGGGGGCATGACAAGGTCGGCGACGAGCTGCGCCGCCTCGTCGTGAAGCGTCGGCGTGACGTGGCTGTAGATGCCGAGTGTGATGGCGATCGTCGAGTGGCCCAGGCGCTCTTGGACGACACGGGGGTGGACGCCGCGCTCCAGGGCGAGCGTCGCCCACGTGTGCCGTAAGCCCTGCAGCGTCAGGCGGGGCACCTCGTAGCGTCGCCCGCGCCGGAGGAAGGTCGCGCTGACGGCGTCGGGCTTGAGCCAGCCCCCGTCCGGCTTGTGGAAGACCAGGTCGAGATCGGTAAAGTCGGGACCGACGAGCAGTCGTTCTTGCAGGGTCCGGCGGCGGTGCTCGCGGAGAACGGCCACGGTCGCGGGATCGACGGAGATGGCGCGGCGACCCCGGCGGGTTTTCGGCTCGCTGATCGAGGCCTTCGTGCCGATCTGGATGATCGTCTGCACGACGCTCACCCGGCCGCCGTCGAAGTCGACGTCGCGCCACCGCAGTCCGAGCGCCTCGCCCCGCCGCATGCCGGTCGTGGCCAGGAGCACCCACAGGGAGTGAAGCCGGTCCTCGGCAGCGGCGGACGCCTTCAGGAAGCGGCGGAGTGTTGGGGCGTCCCAGGCTTCGACTGTGTCGGACTTCTGGCCGCCGGGGGGCGGGTCGGCAGCGTCCGCCGGGTTCCTGGCGAGCCGCCCCCACCGGACGGCGTCCTTGAACGCCCGATGGCTGATGTTGTGGATGTAGTTCACGGTCCGGTCATCCAGTCCTCGCTCCGGCCGCTCCTCAGTCGGCTTCGCAGCGGACCGTCGTAGCAGCGACGCGAGCGTGTCCTTGGTGATGTGGGCGGCGTCCGAGAACTCGGCCCGGAGAGCCGCGGCCGTCTCCTCCAGCGTCATCCCGTCGGCTCGCAGTGCCCTGGCCCGCTCGACGACTGCCGGCGAGTACCCGGCGCCCAGACGGGACGGTAGCTGGCGACCGGAGGTGAGCAGCTTGGCGTACAGGCCGTTGAGCACGCCGGCGTCGACCTTCGTGAGGCGCACCGTTCCGATGTGGCGGACGACGTGCAGCCGGACATTCCGGGCGTAGGACTCCAGAGTCGACTCGCGGATGGTCGGCTCGATCGTCTTGAGCCATTCGGCGAAGAACTCGGCGACCGTCTGATGGGACGGCTCGACGTACTCGCCCCGGTCGAACTTCGAGAGGAGGTCGATGCGGGCCCGCTCGGCGTCACGACGGGTGCGGAAGCCCGAGTGCCACTTCTGTCGGCGCCGGCCGGTGACCGGGTCGGGGTCGAGCTCGATCTTGACGTACCACCGGTCGCCCTTCTTGAGCACCGAACCACGCATCGGTCACGCCTCCTCATTGTGCAGAGCAGCGGACGTAGTTTCGCCCTTGCGGTGCGCCTCTGATTGCAGGTAGCCCCTCGGGCCCAGCGTCGTGATCCGCTCAGCGAACTCCGCAAGGAACGCAGCGACCTCATCCAAGCGGTCCCCGTACTCGCGTGCCACCTCGTTGATGCGCTTCTTGCGCCAGGTGCGGAAGCTCTCGTGCCAGTTCCCGGCCGCCCCCTCCTTCCCGAAGATGGCGGCGAGCACCCTGTCGCTGGCATCGGGGTTGTGGATGTTGATGTCGCCGAGCCGAGCGTCGACCGGCTCGAGCTGCCGCTCGTGGCCGAGGAGGGCGGCGTACAGCTCCGAGATGGGACGGCGAGTGTCGGCCAGCTCCTTGAGCCCCGAGTCGGGCGGCGGCAGGAAGAAGTACACGATCGGCACGTCGAAGACAGTGGCGAGCAGGTACAGCTCATGCGCGTCGAAGCGTCGGCGGCGGTCACCGTCGAACCCTCGCTCCATGGCCGAGATCGACGCCTGCGGCAGCAGGTGATTGGTCAGCAGCGCCAGCCGTTCGGCCACCTCCTGCTGGGTCCACCCCCGTTGCTCCCGGATAGCTCGCACGTTGTAGGAGACGACTGCGTTGACGTCGAGGCCCTCGGCAGTGTCAGTGCTGACCGTCGAGGACTCCTGGACGGCTGCCGCCTTTTTACGGGGTCGGACCATGGCGCCTCCAAATGCTGAATGTTGTACTTGACAACGTAGCAGATTGAGAACACAGTGTCTAGTGCGCCACAACACCAAGGATTTCTGCCTTATCTCGAAATTGTCTGTCTGAATCGGCCCTCGGGCGCGCCCGTAGTGGTTCGTAACCGTCCTTCGTCTCGAGAGGTGAGCCGTGCTGGATGACCTTCCCCCCTTTTTGACCGTCGGCCAAGCCGCCAAGGTGCTGCAGCTCGGCCGGTCCAAGGCCTACGAGCTCACCGTCGAGTGGGAACGAAGCGGCGGCGGACATGGTCTGCCCTTCGTCTGGTTTGGACGCCAGAAGCGCATCCCCAGGGCCGCCCTGGTCAAGTTCATCGAAGACCTCCTCGGCCCGTCAGCGGCGTAGGACCACTTCAGCCCCCTCGCAGTCCGACCGACAGGGGCTCGATCGCAGCGCGGCAACAAGCCCTCACGCGCGCCTCCGGACAGAACAGCAATTTCCACACCAATGCACCAGGGGTCCAAGGAGCCGCCATGTTGTCGATCGGCAAGTGCCGCGACCTCGACTACTACGAGCGTGAAGTTATCGACGGCCGGGAGGACTATCTCTCCGAGTCCGGCTCGTCGCCCGGCCGGTGGGTCGGGCGCCTGGCCGCTGCCGACGGGCTGACCGGCGTGGCCGACCGCCGGGCACTGGCCGCCGCCTTCAGGGGCGAGCATCCCGACGGCTCTCCAATGACGGTCCATCGCCGCCAGGTCGCCGGCTTCGATCTCACGCTGTCACCGTCGAAGTCGGTTTCGCTGGTCTGGGCGCTTGGTACCGAAGACGACGCCCGGCAGGTGGAGGAGGCGCTGTACGCCGCCCGGGAGGAGGTCGAGCGCTACCTGGAGACCACCGCCTGTTTCGTGCGCCGCGGGCACGCCGGCGTCGACCGGGAGCCGGCGAGCGGCTTCACGGGCGCTGTGTTCCTTCACCGGACGAGCCGTCTCGGCGACCCGGGCATCCACCTCCATTGGACGGTCTTCAACGTGGCCGAAGGTGCCGACGGTCGTCGTACGGCCCTCGACGCTAGAGCGCTCTACCGGGAGCGCTACGCCGGAGAGGCGGTGTTCCAGGCCACCCTCCGCCGGGAGCTGGCCACCCGACTCGGCCTCGTTTTCGACGACATGGATCGCCACGGCGTCGCAGAGGTGGCAGGGATCAGCGCCGAGATGCGGCGGGCCTTCTCCCGCCGGCGGGCTGAAATCGTCGCCGAGATGGAGCGCCTCGGGACCTACTCGGGTGAAGGCGCCCGTGTTGCCGCCTTGGCGACCCGACGGCCGAAGCCGACCGGTATCTGCGAGGGGGAGCTACGCGCCGAGTGGCGCCAGCGGGCCGGCGATCTCCGCCTCGATCTCTCCGGGGTGCCGCGTGTGCCCCGAACGCCCGAGCTTCGAGCCGAGGACGAGGAGCTGGCGGCAGCGCTCACCGAGGAACACGCCAGCTTCGAGCGACGCGACATCGTCCGGGCGTGCGCTCGTGCCGCGCGCCAGGGGGCGACCCTCGATGAGATCGTCCAGCGCTCCGAGCGGTTCCTGACGTCGGAGCACGCCGTTCCACTGGCCCAGGGCAAATGGACCACGCCGGAGATCCTTGCGTTAGAGAACGGCGTGGTTGCCGTCGCCGCTGGTCCAAGCCGGGCGGAGCTCACAGTGGACGCCGCCGCAGTCGCCGCCGCCCTGGACGCTCGGCCGTCGGTGAGCGTCGAACAGCGGCGGATGGTCGAGCAGCTCTGCGGATCAGGACGACCTTTGGAGGTTGTCATCGGTCGGGCGGGTGCGGGCAAGACATTCACGCTCGACGCTGTCCGAGAGGCGTTCGAGTCCTCCGGTCACCGGGTCATCGGCGCCAGTCTGGCCGCCCGAGGGGCGCGCGAGCTGCAGTCCGGCTCCGGAATCACGTGCTCGACAGCTCACTCGCTTCGGGGCGCGCTCATAGCCGGACGGACACGTCTGGCGGCTGGCGATGTGCTCGTGGTCGACGAGGTGGGGATGCTCGGCACCCGCCTGATGGCCGACCTCACCGAGGAGGTCAGACGCGCCAACGCCAAGATGATCCTGGTCGGCGACCCGAAGCAGCTCCCAGCCATCGAGGCCGGCGGCCTTGTCCCCGCCCTCGCCTCCCGGATAGGGGTCGTCGAGCTGGTGGAGAACCGTCGCCAGCGCGACCCCGAGGAGCGATTCATCACGGCGGCGCTCCGTGCGGGCCGTACTGAGCTGGCGGTGCGTCGCCTCGATGCGCACGGTCGCGTGACAATCGCCCACAACAGCGACGCCCTCCGTGATCAGATGGCGCTCGACTGGTGGAACCATCGCGACGCCGGCCGGGATGTCGTCATGGGGGCCATCCGCCGGAGTGACGTCCGGGATCTGAACGCCCGAGCCCACGCGGCACTCGAAGCCGACGGGTGCTTAGGCCCGATCGTCGCCATCGTGGACGAGCAACGGTTCTGCGTCGGCGATCAGGTCCTGGCCGGCAAGAACCGATACGACCTCGGCGTCCTCAACGGTGACCTCGGCGTGATCACGGGCGCAGACGAGACGGGGGTCCAGGTCCGATGCGCCGATCGGGAGGTTCGGCTGCCACTCGACTACGTCACCGACCATATGCAGCACGCCTACGCCCGCACCGTCCACAAGACTCAAGGGCTCACGTGCGAGGTGGGACTGCTCCTCGGCGACGACGCCCTCTACGCCGAGCTGGGCTACACCGGCCTCACCAGGGGCAGTCTCGAGAATCACCTGTACACCGTGATCCCGGACCATCTATTCGACGAAGACGGTGACCCGCTGGCTCACCTCATCAAGGCGTTGGACAAGAGCCTGGCCAAGACGGCGGCAATCGATTTGGCTGACCCGGTGTCTGTGGGATGAGCGTCCAGTCGAACCAGGACAGGCCAATCGAGAACATTCTCGCCGGTCTGGTGTTCATGGCGTTCATGGCGGCCGCGGGCGGGAACTGGCTCATCGGCAACCTTGCGTCCCTCCTCGCCCGGCGACAACTCCTCGGCGTCAGCCTTGGTCAGGCCCTCGTCGCGCTTCGGAACATGCCTGGCCACTGGGACGATCCTCGTCGAGCGTGGAGCGAACCGGCAGCGTCAGCGCTCCCCGGCCCTGTTCTGTACTGGATCAGCGCAGTCGTCGTCATGGTGGTGCTCTTGGCCGTGGGCGTCGCGGTTCTCTTGCGAGTCGGGCGTCGCCATGAGCCCGTCGACCAGCGGCGACGGGTCGGAGTCGAGACCCAGGCTCGGCTCGCCCGGACTTGCGACCTGCGACGGCTCCTGACCACGAGGCCCCAAGCCGGCCGGTTCGTGCTGGCGCGATGGAGCCGCCGTCGGTCTCTGGCGACGGAGGGCGAGGTGTACCGAGGCCGACGGGGTGTTCGAGGCGCTGTCGGCGTCTTCGGGCCTAGCCAGTCGGGCAAAACCACGGGTTTGATCGCCGGCGTCGACGCCTGGAAGGGACCGGCCATCGTGTCATCGGTGAAGACCGATCTCATGCGGGCCACGCTGGCCCGGCGGTCGGACGCCGGAGAGGTCAAGGTGTTCGACCCCGCCGGGATCAGCGGCATGGACACTGCGACCTGGACGCCGTTGCGTGCTGCTGGACGACTGCCCGGGGCGGTGGCCGCCGCCCAGATGCTTGCCCGCAGCGGTGCCCGAGGTGAGACGAACCACCAGTTCTGGCAGGGTCAGGCAGAGCAGCTGCTAGCCGGCATGCTTTGGACCGCGGCGAACACCGAGGGCCACTCGATGCGCAACGTCGTCAAGTGGGTGCTCGAACTCGACCGACCCGGCGACGCCGGCGGTGGAACGCTTGCCCCGCTCGTCCGGCTGCTCACCGACCACGCCAATCCAGCGGTCTCGGGTGCGGCGTGTGAGGTGCAGGGATGGCTCCACGGGCAATGGAAGACCGACGAGCGCACCACCTCGAACGTGTATGCCACGGCCCGGAACGCCGTCTGGCCGTGGGCCGACCCCAACGTCGCCGCCAGTGCCGATGGCTGCGACATCACCCTCGACTGGCTGCTCAAGGACTCCAACACCCTGTACCTGTGCGCACCCCTCGGCGACGAGACCCGCATCGGCGTCGTTTTCGCTGTCCTCCTGCACGACCTCATCCTGCAGGCCTTCGACCGCGCCAACCGGACCGAGACGATCGACCCCAGGCTGCTCATCCTGCTCGACGAGGCGGCCAACACGCCGCTGCCGAAGCTGCCGGAGTGGGCGTCGACAGTGACGGGCGCCGGCATCCAGCTCGTCACCGTCTGGCAGTCGAAGGCTCAGCTCGATCAGCTCTACGGCCGGCAGGCGGAGAACGTGTTGACGAACGACCGCTCGAAACTTGTCTACCCAAGCGGTCTCAGCGACATGGCGACCATCGAGTACATCAGCGCCCTGGTCGGCACCGAGCATGTCCGCAGCGACCTCGACGAGTCGAGATGGGGCGGACGGGCAGAAAGTCCGCCGTCCCGGAGCCCGTCGACCGCCGTCCCGTTCCTGCCCGCCAGTGTCCTCCGTCGAATGCAAGTCGGGGACGCCCTGCTCTTCCACGGCGAGCTTCCGGCGGCTTGGATTCGTGGCAGGTCGATTAGGAACCGCAATCGCCGCCCAGCCGAAGGCGCGTCGAATCAGCAAGCGAGTCCGCAGGGGTGATCAGGTCCGCGAGGTTCCACGCCTCCGCCGGAGCCTCAAGGGTCGCTGCGAGCCTCCGCTGGCGCTCAGGTTCTCGCTCGGGCCTTGCCCGCCCCTTGACCCTCCTGTCAATGGCCACGGGAACCCGCGCGTAGGCGGACACGAAAACTGCGCGCTGGCGGCCATGAGAACCGCGCGGTGACGGCCACCAGAACTGCGCGGTTCAGGCCAGTGGCTTCACCCCCTTGCCGGT
>Ga0247713_1001037_pt1 | contig 14718 bp, 14 predicted proteins | sample 21E_NmetaG_FD_189936 | JGI IMG/M metagenome (GOLD analysis project Ga0247713, IMG submission 189936) | Soil microbial communities from hillslope of Landscape Evolution Observatory, University of Arizona, Oracle, AZ, United States - 2-1-E_N | ecosystem: Engineered > Artificial ecosystem >... | reverse complement strand
CCACCGCACCCGCGACGGGGGCAGAGGACCGCTGCGGGGGGGTACCTTCCGCGCGCCCGCGGGTGCGGTGGTGGTGCTCGACCCGGCCAACGGCGAAGTCCTCGCGCTGGCGTCCAACCCGGCGTTCGACCCGGGCCGGTTCGTCGGCGGGGTGGACACCGAGTACTGGGACTACCTGCAGAACCCTGATCATCACTTCCCGCTGATCAACCGGGCCCTGCAATCCAGCTACCCTCCAGGGTCGGTCTACAAGATCGTGTCGGCGGCGGCGGCGCTCGAAGGCGGGTTCATGAACACCGTCGAGGAGATGGAGTGTCCGGGGAGCTGGATGTGGGGGCAGCAACGGTTCAACAACTGGAAGCGCAGCCACTCCGGGCAGCTCACCATGGAGCGGGCACTGGCCGAGTCGTGCGACACCGTCTTCTACGAGCTGGCCCGGCGGATGTGGGAGCAGGAACAGGCGACCGGAGCGCAGCACGAGGTGCTACCCGAGATGAGCGCCGCCTTCGGCCTCGGAGCGCTCACCGGGATCGACCTGCCTGTGGAGGGCCCCGGGGCGGTCCCGGGGCGGGCGTGGCGGCAGGCGTACTGGGAGGACAACCGCGACGTGTACTGCACCAAGGCCCGCCAGCTCGAGCCGGACAGCTACGCGCAGGCGGTCAACGCCGACCTCTGCGAGCACGGTGCGCGGTGGCGCGGCGGGGACGCGGTGAACCTCTCGATCGGGCAGGGTGACCTGCAGACCACACCGCTGCAGGTGGCCAACGCCTTCGCGGCGGTGGCCAACCGCGGCACGCTGTACCGGCCGCACGTGGGCAAGGAGATCGTGCATCGTGACGGCACGGTCGAGACGGTCGAGCCCGAGGTGCTCGGCACCCTGCCGGTCAGCCGCGCGCATCTGGACTACATCGAGGGTGGCCTGCTCGGCGTCACCGCCCCCGGGGGAACCGCCAGCAGCGTCTTCGGCTCTTTCCCCCTGCAGATCGCCGGCAAGACGGGCACGGCCGAGCTCAAGCCCAAGCAGCCGTTCGCCTGGTTCGCGGGCTACAACCCCCACCCGGTGGACGGCGAGCAGTATGTCGTCGTGGCCATGTTGGAGGAGGGCGGCGGTGGCAGCCAGACGGCGGCGCCGATCGTGCGCAGGGTCTTCGAGGGGTTGCTGCCTTCGGTGGGGGAATCCCCCGTGCAGCTCGGCGAGGAGACGGACTAGGCGATGAGCCACGTCACCTACCGCAACGAACCCGAGCGTCAGGCGCGCGAGTCCCTGCAGCGCAAGGCGGCGAGCGTCTCCGCGCCCGGTCGCCACGTCGACCCCCTGCTGCTCCTGGCCGCGCTCGGCCTGACCGCCTTCGGCCTGCTCATGATCTACTCGGCGACCTTCCACGGCCTGGAGGCGCGGGGTGCGGACCCGATGCACTTCGTCAACCGCCAGCTGATCTCACTCGTCATCGGGTTGGCGGGCATGGTGGGCGTCGCCCTGGTCGACTACCGGTTGTACCGGGCGTGGGCGCCGCTGTTCTACGCGGTGGCCGTGCTGATGCTGGTCATCACGGCATTGACCGGCCAGACCGTCAACGCCTCCCGTGCCTGGATCGTCTTCGGGGGCTTCCAGTTCCAGCCGGCCGAGCTCGCCAAGCCCGCGCTCATACTCGTCCTCGCCGCGTTGTTCCACGAACGCCGGGAGTCCGCCCTGGGGCTGCGGGCGCTGCTGGAGGCCATCGGCCTGGCCGCGGTCCCGATGCTGCTGATCCTCGCCCAACCCGACCTCGGTACGGCGATCGTCTTCGTCGCCATCACCTTCGGGGTGCTGCTGCTCGCGCGTGTGCGGGTGCGCTACATGGCCGCGCTGGCGCTGATCGGGGTGCTGTCGATCGTCGGGGCGCTGCAGCTGGACATCATGGAGGACTACCAGGTCGCCCGCCTGACGTCGTTCATCGACCCGTCGGCGGACCCCGGCGGCGCCGGCTACAACGTCAACCAGGCCCAGATCGCGATCGGCTCCGGCCAGCTGGCCGGCCAGGGCCTGTTCCAGGGATCGCAGACCTCGCTGGCGTACGTGCCGGAGAACCACACCGACTTCATCTTCACCGTGGTCGGCGAGGAGCTCGGGTTCCTGGGAGCCGGTCTGGTGCTCGTCCTCTACGCCCTGCTGCTGTGGCGGGCGCTGCGGATCACCGCCATGTCCCGTGACACGTTCGGCATCCTGATCGGGGCAGGCGTGGTGGCGGTGCTCGGGTTCCAGCTGTTCATCAACGTCGGCATGTCGGTGGGCGTCATGCCGGTGACCGGCCTGCCGCTGCCGTTCCTGTCCTACGGTGGTACCAGCTTGATCGGTTCCTTCCTCATGATCGGGCTCCTGCAGAACGTGCACATGCGCCGCTTCCAGTGAGCCATCACCTACACTGGGAGAAGGCGGTGGCATCAGCTCATCGCCCCGTGCAGCGCTTGGCCATCAGATGCAGCCGACCACTCTCACCATGACCGGCCACCGAAGGGCCCCGACGATGTCGTCGCCGGGACTTCACCACGCCGCGTCAACCGGCTGCGCCGAGCGCCGTCCCACGAGGCCCCATGCCCGCGTCCGCCGCGGTGTGCCGGGCCTCGCCGGCAACCACCACGCAAGGATTCGCCACCGTGACCGACCCGACCGGCGCGACACCGCGCAACGAGCCCACTGACCGAGACGACGTCACCCGCACCAGGACCCGCACCAGGACCCGCGGCCGGCAGGCAGAAGGGCGGACCGAGGCGCCGTCCCCGCCGGAGACCGCCCGCGCGCAGGACGATCAGCCCAAGGTCGTCCGCCGGCGTCGACGCACGACCGTCGGCCAGCCCGAACGTCGAGGCGGCACCGACACCGCCGACGCGCCACCGCAGGAGGAGGCGCGTCCGCCTTCCGGCAACCGCTCCGGGCGGCGTCGCGGCAGCCGTGGTCGCGGGCGCGGGCGACGGGGCGGCGGCAAGCTGCCCGCCGAGCCACAGCAGGAGGAGACGAGGACGGTCGCCGAGGAGGCCACCGAGCAGCCCGCCGACCAGTCTGTCGAGGAGGCGGTCGAGGCACCGGTCGCTGATGAGCCGACGCGCCTGCAGTCGCGCGGGGTACCCAACCAGAAGGGGCGGCCGGGCAACCGCGGGCACCGACCTGCCGGAGGGGTCAGCGAGGAGACCCGACGGGCTATCACCGAGGGTCCGCCCCGGCGCATGCTGGTCCACGAGGGGGAGGAGCGGACCCAGATCGCGGTGCTCGAGGAACGCGACCTCGTCGAGCACTACGTCACACACCGCCGGGACGTCTCCTACGTCGGCGGCATCTATCGCGGGCGGGTGCAGAACGTCCTGCCGGGCATGGAGGCGGCGTTCGTCGACATCGGCAAGGGACGAAACGGGGTGCTGTACGCCGGTGAGGTCAACTACGACGAAGCGGATCTGGACGGCGAGCTGCCCCGCATCGAGCAGACGCTGAGGCCCGGGCAGACGGTGCTCGTGCAGGTCACCAAGGACCCGATGGGCACCAAGGGGGCCCGGCTCACCCAGCACCTGTCGATCGCCGGCCGCTACTGCGTGCTGGCGCCGGGCGAGGGCATGCTCGGGATCTCCCGCAAGCTCACCGACGACGAGCGCGACCGCCTGCGCACGATCCTGAAAGATGTGAAGCCCGACGGCTACGGGCTCATCGTCCGCACGGCCGCGGAGGGCGCCACGCAGGAGCAGCTGGAGGACGACGTCGCTCGCCTCGTGCGGATCTGGGAGGGCGTGGAGAAGCGGGCGGCGACCGCCGAGCCGCTGGAGCCCGTCTACGAGGAGCCGAACCTGGTCATCCGGGTCATTCGCGACGCGTTCGGGCCCGAGTACACCGACCTCATCGTGGACTCGCCCGAGCTCTGCGAGCAGGTCCGCAGCTACCTGGCCGACGTCAGCCCGGAGCTGGTCGACCGCGTGTCGGCCTACAGCGGCCCCCTGTTCGACGACTACGAGGTCACCAACCAGATCCGCCGGGCGCTGGAGAAGAAGGTGTGGCTGGCCTCGGGGGGCTACCTCATCGTCGAGAAGACCGAGGCAATGTGGGTCATCGACGTGAACACCGGCAAGTTCGTCGGCAAGACCAACCTCGAGGAGACGGTGCTGAGGAACAACCTCGAGGCCGCCGACGAGATCGCCCGCCAACTCCGTCTGCGCGACATGGGCGGCATCATCGTCATCGACTTCGTCGACATGCTTGTGCCCGCCAACCGCCACGAGGTCCTCAAGCGCTTCAAGCGTGAGCTGGCCCGCGACAAGACCAAATCGCGGGTGATGGAGATCTCCAAGCTCGGCCTGGTGCAGATGACCCGCAAGAACGTCTCCCAGGGACTGACCGAGAGCTTCACCACGGTCTGCGACTGCTGCGAGGGCCGGGGAGCGCAGATCCTGGAGAACATCGTTTGAGCGGGGACCTCCAGGTGAGGCTATCGTCGGGTCTGCGATCACCGACCTCGACGGGCTCCTGCAGCGGTTGCTCTACGCCTATGACATTGCACCGCCTCACAGTGCTGCTGCTGGCCGTTGCGCTGATGACGGCCGCCTGCGGGGGGTCTCCTGCGTCCTCGGAGGATTCCCCGCCGGCTGAGCCGGACGCCGGCACCTGGGAGACCTGGGTGCTGGAGGACGCATCCGAGATCGCTGTGCCCCCGCCTCCTGAGGAGGGCTCACCGGCCGCCGAGGCGGACCTGGCCGACCTACAGGCCCTCACGGCGGACCGGGACGAGGAGGCCAGAGAGGCGATCGAGCGCTGGGACGCCGAGCCGGCGGTGGGGCCGTGGATGGAGTTCGCGCTGGACTTCGTGGCCCACCGCACCAAAGACCCGGTCGCGGCGTCGCGCTCCTATGCGCTGGTGGCGGTGGCCATGCATGACGCAGCGGCGGCGGCCTGGCACCACAAGTACGCCTACGACCGTCCGGGACCCGAGGACGTCGAGGCCCTCGTCGCCGCCGAGCCCGACCCGTCCTACCCGTCAGGTCACGCGGCCATCGCCGGGGCGGCGTCCACGGTGCTGGCCTACGCGTTCCCCGAGCAGCCGGCCCTGCGCCTGGAGCGCCACGCCGAGGAGGCCGCCCGCTCGCGGGTGGCCGCCGGCGTGAGCTTCCCCAGCGACGTCGACGCAGGTCTGCAGCTGGGCCGCGCGGTGGGCGAGCTGGTGCTCGAGCGCGCGCAGGCCGATGTGGTCACCGACGCAGACGTGGCGGAGCGGGAAGGGGCGGCGAACTGGGAGGAGCTGCGTCCCGAGGGTGAGCTGCTCTGGCGCCAGCCGCCCGGGTCGGTGCAGGTGCCCGTCAGCCCGATGGCGGGGAGCTGGGACACCTGGGTGCTCGAGTCGGGCGACCAGTTCCGCCCGGGTCCGTTCCCCGACGTGCACTCCGAGCAGTTTCGCGCCGAGGCACAAGAGGTGTACGACGCGAGCCAGAACCTGACCGAGGAGCAGAGGCGTGTCGCGAAGTTCTGGGAGGGGGGCGAGGGCACCGCGCTGCCGCCGGGCATCTGGAACGAGGTTGCCCTGGCGTTCCTCGGGCAGCGGGACCTGAGCCTGCCGCGCGCAGCACGGGCGATGGCGCTGTTGAACGTGGCGATGGACGACGCCGGTGTGGCGGCCTGGGACGCCAAGTACGCCTACTGGGGCCCGCGACCCGACACCGCGATCCACGACCTCGGCATCGACCCGGACTGGGAGCCGTACCTGAACACCCCGATCTTTCCCGGCTACGTCTCCGGCCACGGCGCCTACTCCGGCGCGGCGGAGATGGTCATGTCCCACCTGTTCCCCGACCACGCGGAGCTGTACCGGGAGCGCGCCGAGGAGGCGTCGATCTCGCGGATGTACGGCGGCATCCACATGCGCAGCGACAACGAGGTCGGCCTGGACATGGGCCGCAAGGTCGGCGCGCTTGTCGTCGAGCACGCCCAGCAGGAGGGGATCGAAGGGTGAGCGTCCTTCGCGCAATCGCGTGGCTGCTGGTGGCGGCGATGGTCGCGGGCGGCTGCGGTGAAGGCGACGCGGGTGCCGGGCCGGTGCCCCCCGACGGGGACCCCTTCGAAGAGGTCGAGCGGGCGACGCCCGACCCCGACGCACCGGCACGGGCCGCGCCCCGCTGGGAGCAGGTCCTGACCCTGTCCGGTGAGGGACCGGTCACCGAGGAGTTCCCCATCGCGGAGGACGCCCTGCAGTGGCGAGCAAACTACCGCTGCGGCTCCGGCGAGCTCGTCCTTCAGGTCGAGGACGCCGACGAGCCCATGCTGGAGGCCGAATGCCCCGACGAGGACCAGGCCTACGCCATCGAGACCGGCTTCCTCGAGCTCGATGTCGACGCCTCCGGTCCCTGGGAGCTCACCGTCGAGCAGCAGGTCGACACCATCTACGAGGAGCCGCCGCTTGAGGGAATGGACGAGGGCGAAGTGCTCGCCGAGGGCTCCTTCTACGCCATCGAGCGCACCGGGGAGGGCACGGCCACCCTGTACCGCCTGCCCGACGGCCGCCTGGCGCTGCGCTTCGCCGACGACTTCCAGACGCTGGCCAGCCCCGATCTGTACGTGTGGCTGAGCGAGGCGGAGGAGCCGACCACCTCTGCGGAGGCGTTCGAGGCGGACCGTGTCGACATCGGTGAGATCACCACGACCTTCGGCGACCACAATTACGTCCTGCCCGACGACGTCGACCCCGAGCGGATCCGCTCGATCGTCATCTGGTGCGCGCCCGTGCAGATCGCCTACGCCGCCGCCGCCCTCAACCGCTGACCCGGCACCGCATGCCTAGAGACTGCGCGAGATGAGCGCCGAGGAGTGGGACGCCCGCTACAGCGACGCCGAGCTGTTGTGGACCGGGCAGGCGAACCGCTTCGTCGCCGAGGAGCCCAAATGGCGTGGCGCCCGGGCGCGCGCGGGACGGAAGGCACCCGCTGGGGAACAGCTGAGTCCGTATCTCAGCATCGAAGTGGGCGATGTCGACTCGGTGCACGCCAACGCTCTCGAGCGGGGCTACGAGGTCGTGCATCCGCTGACCGACGAGTCATGGGGCGTTCGACGCTTCTTCGTGCGGGAGCCCGGCGGGCTGGTCCTCAACATCCTCGGCCACACGCCATTGGGCGAAGTCCCCGGTGGCGGTGGGCGTGGACGAGCGCAGGGCGCTGGCGGCCGCCCGTGACGTCGAGGTCAACTGGCTCATCGAGGACCTGACCGTCTGGCAGCCGCCGCGTCTGGCCTTACTGAGCGGCATGACGGTCGAACGCGCCGCCAGGTCACCCGTGTGGTCTCCACCGCTGACGGCTCCGCTACGGCCATCGACACGCTCGTCCGCGCCCGCCGCGCCCCTCATATGCGGGGGAAGCCGACGGCGCTTGAGGACGGACGCATCGCCTTCGCGTCTTTCTCCAAGTGACCCGGGGCAGCAAGCTGTTGACAAGGCGGCCCGTGCGGCGGATGGTGAGCCGGGTGCGGCGGACAACCGGCTTGGAGGTGAGCAGCATGGCGGCCACCACCGGCGACACGGCTGCCCGGGACCGCTTCGTCGAGCGTCTGTTCGGGGCGTCGATCGCGGCCCTGGATCTGTGTCATATCTACCTCGGTCACCGCCTCGGTCTGTACCGCACCCTGGCGGAGGGCGGTCCGATGACGTATCCGGAGGTCGCTGCCGCCAGCGGCACCTCCGAGCGCTACGCCCGTGAGTGGCTGGAGCACGAGGCGGTTGCCGACGTGCTCGACGTCGTCGAGGATTCCGACGACCCAGGCGAGCGTCGATTCTGGCTGGCCCCCGCGCATGCCGAGGTGCTTCTGGACGCGGACAGCTTGTCATACATGCCCGTGGCGCTGGGTGTGGTGGGTGTGGCGCGTGCATTGCCGTTGGTGCTCGACGCATTCCGGGAAGGCGGCGGTGTTGCGTATGAGGCCTACGGCGAGGATGTGCGGGACTTCATCTCCCAGATCAACCGCCCGATGTTCCTGAACCTGCTGGCGCAGGAATGGTTTCCGGCGGTACCCGGTCTTGTTCAACGCCTGCAGGCCGACCCGCCGGCCACCGTGGTCGATGTCGGCTGCGGCACGGGCTGGTCGACCGTCGCGATCGCGCGCGGGTTCCCGAATGCGACCGTGGTGGGCCTTGACCTCGACGAGTCGTCCGTCGCCGCCGCCCGGGCCAACGCCGAGCAGAGCGGCGTCGCGGACCGGGTCACCTTCGAGGTCCGCGACGCCGCCGACCCCGCCCTCACGCACCGGTTCGACGTCGTCTGCGCCTTCGAGACCATCCACGACATGGTCGATCCGGTCGGCGCTCTGCGGGCCATGCGCGCGCTGGCCGCGGAGGACGCGACCGTGCTGGTCGCCGATGAACGCGTGGCCGACACGTTCACGACCGAGGTCGACGACGGGGAGCGGTTCCAGTGGGGCTGGAGCGCCGTGCATTGCCTCCCCTGCGCGCTCGCGGACCCTCCCGCCGCAGGAACGGGAACGATCATGCGCACACCCACGTTTCGTCGCTACGCACACGATGCGGGCTTCGCCGACGTCACGGTCTTGCCGATCGACAACGACTTCTGGCGCTTCTACCAGCTGCACCCTTGACCCCGGCTCACAGCAGCCCGTCGAGCTGCGGCGCCCACGGGCCGGTCGTCCCCGGCATGGTCGATGAGCAGATCCGCACCTTCGACGCGGCTGCGACTCCGGCCAGCCCAACGAGGGGCAGTGCCAGGACCTGCAGTTCACGGCCTTCCGGCAGCGTGCGGGGACGGCGCAGCCCTGACCGCATCCCCGGCTGCTTCCCGGGGGTCCGCGGGGACGTCTGAAGCCGGCCGGTCCCGCACTTTCCCGCGGATACGCGGGAATCTTCGGTGGGAGGCCGCCAGTGGAGGTTCCCGGACCCGCGCAGCGTCGGAGATCATGAGGAAGGGGGGCGGGCCGAACGCCGTCACGGGTCAATCCTCGAACCCGCGCCGGTCGGCCTCTTCGAGCAGCCGTCCGGGGCCCCGGCCGCCGGCCACGGCGGCGGCGCGCAAGAGGTCACGGATACCGATGGGGGGCTGCACCCAGGCCCGCGCGGCGGCGACCACGCCGTCCAGACCGTGGTCCCACCGGTCGCCCGCCCGCTCCACCTCCCCGCTCCGCGACAGCTGGGTGAGGATGGACACCAGGCCGTCCGGGTCCTCCGGGATGAGCTCCTCAGCGCGGGGCATGGTGGCTATCGCCAGCACCAGGTCGACCGCCCCGCCTGCCGCCGCCCGCACCCGCGCCACGGCGGCGGCCGCGTCCGGCGCCAGGTCGGGATCGGACCCAAGGCCGAAGGTCTCCTCCCCGAGCCGGAAGTCCCGCATGGCCGCTCGGTACAGCCTGCGGGGGGCATAGCCGCAGACGGCGAGCAGGTCGACGAGGTCGGAGCCCCCCACCTCCAGCGCCGCCGCGAGCAGGCCCCTGGTGGCGACCGGACGCACCGGCGCACCGGCGCCTGCCTGGGCCAGGACCGCCTCGAGGGGCGGGAGTCCGGGGGGCGGCGTCAGCGCTCGCTGCAGCAGCTGAGCGGCAGCGGTCGGCGGCGTGCGCAGCAGTGCTCCGGCCTGCCCCTCGGCTTCGACCGCCAAGCCGATCAGGAGATGGGCGGCCGTCGGGTGCCGGCCATGCTCCTGTGCGGCCTGGCGGGCGGCGGTGACCGCGACGAGGGCCTGATCGGTCAGGCGCAGCCGTGCCACTGTCCGGCTGCTGGTTGACACTGCACCTGGGCAAATCTACACTTCGGAAGCGGTGCGCCCGAGGCGCACCTTTCTCTTGCACACCCGTCTCGCCCCCCCGTCTAGCACACCCCTGACGTGCTCACCGCTGAGCACCCGTCTTCGTAGGAGCCACCATGTACGCCGTGATCACCACGGGCGGCAAGCAGTACCCGGTCCGGGTCGGCGATACCCTGGACGTGGAGAAGGTCGAGCCCGGCGACGACGGCACGGTCGACCTGCGGCCCGTGATGCTCGTGGACGACGATGGCGGCGTGAAGGCGACGCCCGACGGACTGGCTGGCGCGACGGTGACGGCCACCGTCGTCGAGCAACGCAAGGACCGCAAGATCACGGTGTTCAAGTACAAGAACAAGACCCGCTACCGCCGCAGGGCCGGGCACCGTCAGTTGCTCACGCGCATCCGGGTCGACGACATCAGCGCGTAGCCGAGGAGAGACACATGGCACACAAGAAGGGTGGTGGCTCCACCAGCAACGGGCGCGACTCCAACCCGAAGATGCTCGGGGTGAAGCGCTACGGCGGTCAGGCCGTCACCGCCGGCACGATCATCGTCCGCCAGCGCGGCACCCGCATCCACCCGGGGGAGAACGTGGGCCGTGGCGGAGACGACACCCTGTTCGCGTTGATCGACGGCAAGGTGTCGTTTCGGAGCTCGGGCAAGCGCAAGTTCGCCGAGGTCGTCGCCGCCGAGTGACGCGCGGCGCCCGGGGTTACCATGGGGTGGTCACTGACGGCCCCGGTGGCGGAATCTGGCAGACGCGCAGGCTTCAAGTCCCTGTATCCACGGATGTGAGGGTTCGAATCCCTCCCGGGGCACCCTCCAACACCTGTCGACGACACCCTTTCTGAGCGCGCCTTTCGGCCGCGTGGGGTCGTGGCGTAGACTCCAGGCTCCGCTGTGGGGGCGTTGTGCCTTCTGCTGCGCCCCTGCGATGGTCTGTCCCGGCGACGAAACGGGTGACGTGAGACTCCACGGCAATGTCGAGAAGCGGCTCACGGAGGTGGGCGAGGACGTGCGCCGGCTGCGTGAGACGCTCCGCGTGCTTGACGAGCAGGTCGCCTATCAGCAGGGCGTGGCGGACGACGCGACGACGCGGGCTGCGGTGGCGGGGACGCCGCTGGCCGACCGCGAGCGGCGCGAGGCGGTCGAGGACCACCGCCGGCTCAAGCGGCACCGCGACGAGACCGCCGCGCGGATCGACGAGCTGACGGCCGAGCAGGACGCCCTGCTCGACCGGCTGCTCTAGAGCGGACGCGAGGAGTTGAGTCCCATCCCGCCAAGCGCCGGCACCGCTCCCGCTGCATCCGAGGAGGACCTGGTGACCAAGCGACCCGACCGCCCCATCCGGGTCCTCATCGCCGAGGACGAGGCGCTCATACGCCTCGACCTGAAGGAGATGCTGATCGAGGAGGGGTTCGACGTGGTCGCCGAGGTCAGCGACGGGGCGACCGCGGTCCGCCTGGCCCGCGAGCTGCGACCCGATCTGGCCATCCTGGACCTCAAGATGCCGGTGATGGACGGCATCCAGGCATCCGAGCAGATCACACGGGAACGCCTCGCCGCGGTGCTCATCCTCACCGCGTTCAGCCAGCGCGACCTCATCGAGAAGGCCCGCCGCGCGGGAGCGATGGCCTACCTGGTCAAGCCCTTCCAGAAGCACGACCTGCTCCCCGCGATCGAGATCGCCGCTGGGCGCTTCAAGGATCTGCAGGGGCTCGAGAGCCAGGTCGGCAACCTGACCGACCGACTGGAGGCCCGCAAGGCCGTCGAGCGGGCCAAAGGGCTGCTGCAGAAGCACGAGAGCATGACCGAGCCGGCCGCCTTCCGCTGGCTGCAGCGCACCGCCATGGAGCGCCGGCTGACGATGAAGGCCGTCGCCGAGCAGGTCATCGAACGCTACGGCGAGGACTGACGCACGCGCTCCCGGCGTCACCATGCGGCTACTCTTATCGTTGTCGTAGCGGGACGCCGGGCCTGGCGTCCCGCGACACCAGAGGAGCCGACGGTGACCACGCGTGCACGCATGATGATCGCCCTGCTGACGTTGTTGTGCCTTGCCGCGAGCGCCTGCGGCGAGAACGGCGTCGAACCCGGCGCGCCGGCCGACGACCCCGACAGCCTCGGGCTGCAGGAGGAGGACGTCATGCGCGTCGGCTCAGACCTCAACTTCCCCCCGTTCGAGTTCATCGAGGACGGGGTGGAGCAGGGCTTCGACATCGACCTCATGAACGAGATCGGCGTCCGGCTCGGGGTCACGGTCGAATACGTGAACGCCAGCTTCGACACGATCTTCCAGCAGCTGGCGGCCGGTGAGTTCGACGCCATCGTCTCCGCCATCACCATCACCGAGGAGCGGGCGCAGACGATCTCCTTCTCCGACCCCTACTTCGAGGCCACGCAAGCCCTCGTCGTCCCGATGGACTCGCCGATCAGCGGCGTCGGGGACCTCGCCGAGCAGGAGGTGGGCGCGCAGGCGGGCACCACGGGCCTGGAGTACGCGACCGAGAACTTCACCGAGTCGACCATCACCGAGTTCCCGGAGTATCCCGCGGCGTTCGCCTCCCTGGAGACCGGCGGGATCGACGCGGTCCTCGCCGACCTGCCCGCCGCCGACGAGGCGGTGCGACGCAGCGACGCCCTGCAGATCGTGGAGGAGATCGACACCGACGAGCAGTACGGCATCGGCGTGCAGCAGGACAACGACGCGCTGCTCGAGGCGATCAACGACGCGCTTGCCGACATCATCGCCGACGGCGCCTACGAGCGAATCTTCTCCGAGTGGTTCCCCGAGGTAGAGGTGCCCGAGCAGTTCCGCGCCGAAGGAGCCGAAGGAACAGGGGAGGCAGAGGGGTCTTGACCGGGAGGTACGACGGGTAGACGCCCGTGGAGCGGCTGCTAGAGGGTTTCTTCAGCCTCGAGTACATGGCCCGGGCGTTCCCGGGCCTGCTCCGCGAAGGCCTGGTCAACACGATCATCCTGTCCTTCGGAGCGATGGCGCTGGGCCTGGTCGGCGGGATGGTGCTCGCGCTGCTGGCGATCTCGCGCCGCTGGTGGGTCCGCCTGCCCGCGAAGGTCTACATCGACATCTTCCGCGGTCTGCCGGCGATCCTCACCATCGTGCTCATCGGGATCGGGGTGCCCACGGCGGGGTTTCGGCCCTTCGGCCGCAACACCTACGCCTACGCGATCCTCGCCCTCGGCATGATCGCCACGGCTTACATCGCCGAGATCTACCGCGCAGGCATCCAGAGCGTCGACAAGGGGCAGATGGAGGCCGCCCGAAGCGTGGGCATGCCCTACCTCATGGCGATGCGCATCATCGTCATCCCCCAAGGCGTCCGGCGGGTGTTCCCCCCGCTGACCAACGAGTTCATCGCGCTCATCAAGGACTCCAGCCTCGTGTTCGTCCTCGGCCTGTCGATCGGCTCGCGGGAGCTGTTCCGCGTCGGTCAGGGCATCGTCCAGAACACGGGCAACTACTCCCCGCTGGTCATGGCCGGCCTGTTCTACCTGTCCATCACGGTTCCGCTCACCCATCTGGTCAACCTGCTCGACGAACGGCTGCGCAAGGGCAAGCCGGTCGTGGCGGAGGAGCTTCCCACCGGGGTTGATGCGCCGAGGCGGGCCTGATGGCTGTGCCGCGCGTGGCCCTGCGCGACCTGCACAAGAGCTTCGGCAGGCTCGAGGTGCTGCGCGGCATCAATCTGGAGATCGCCGCCGGCGAGGTGGTCTGCGTCGTGGGTCCCTCCGGCTCGGGCAAGTCGACGATGCTGCGCTGCATCAACCGGCTAGAGGAGCCCACCTCCGGGACCGTGGAGATCGACGGCGTTGACATCACCGCCCGGGGCACCGACATCGACAAGGTGCGGACCCGGGTGGGCATGGTCTTCCAGCAGTTCAACCTCTTCCCCCACATGTCGGCGGCCAAGAACGTCAGCGTCGCCCTGCGCAAGGTCAAGAAGCTGTCGAAGTCCGAGGCCGACCGCATCGCTCGCGACCGTCTCGAGGAGGTCGGACTCGCCCACAAGGCCGACGTGCGGCCCGCACGGCTGTCGGGCGGCCAGCAGCAACGGGTGGCCATCGCCCGCGCGTTGGCGATGGACCCGGACGTCATGCTGTTCGACGAGGTGACCTCCGCACTCGATCCGGAGCTGGTGAAGGGGGTGCTCGACGTCATGACCCGGCTGGCCGACGGTGGCATGACCATGGTGGTCGTCACGCACGAGATGGGCTTCGCCCGAGAGGTCGCCGACCGGTTGGTGTTCATGGATCACGGCGCCATCGTCGAGGAGGGCGATCCGCACGCATTGTTCCGCCAGCAGCGCACCGACCGCTTCCGCGTGTTCCTGGAGCAGGTTTTGTGACCCGTGGGTGGGGGACCGCATTACAATCCGTGGACCATCGGCGGGAGAGGCTGCTCACACCGCACAGGGAGACTTGCGTGCCCAACCTCGGCAGGGTCGTCCTCGGGGCCCTCCTTCTCGTCGGTGCCCTGCTGGTGGCTCCTGCGTTGGCACAGGAAGCCGACGAGGGCGTCCGCGGGACGCTCGTCGATCAGGAGCGAGAGCCCGTCGAAGGCGTCGCCATCAGCGTCTACGACGAGGACGGCGACGAGATCGAGACGGTGACCAGCGACGAGGACGGAGCCTGGTCCGTCGATCTGCCGGGCCCCGGGACCTACCAGGCGACGCTGGATCCCGAGACCCTGCCGGAAGGCGTGGGTCTCACCGATCCCGACCGGGAGGTGCTGGAGTTCACCATCCGCCGAGGTCAGGCGCGCACGCTGATCTTCCAGCTCGGCGAGCGGGAAGCGGGTGCAGGCGGGATGGTGGGACCGATCGCTCAGAGCGCCGCCAACGGGCTGAAGTTCGGTCTCATCATCGCCATGACCGCGATCGGGCTGTCGCTCATCTTCGGCACGACCGGCCTGATCAACTTCGCCCACGGGGATCTGGTGACCTTCGGTGCGATTG
>Ga0247713_1001036_pt1 | contig 14724 bp, 18 predicted proteins | sample 21E_NmetaG_FD_189936 | JGI IMG/M metagenome (GOLD analysis project Ga0247713, IMG submission 189936) | Soil microbial communities from hillslope of Landscape Evolution Observatory, University of Arizona, Oracle, AZ, United States - 2-1-E_N | ecosystem: Engineered > Artificial ecosystem >... | reverse complement strand
CCGCTCACCGGGCTGCCGCCAGCCGCTTCTCGAGGCCCTGCAGCTCGTCACGCAGCTCGATGGGGAGCCGTTCGCCCAGGTTGGCGAAGTGCTCCTCGATCGACGGCACCTCGGCTCGCCACTCCTCCGGGTCGACCCGGAGCAGCTCGGCCATGTCCTCGGGGGCGACGTCGAGCCCGTCGGTGTCGATCGCGCCGTCGGCCGGGACGAGGCCGACCGGGGTCTCGACTGCCTCAGCCGTGCCGGCGACGCGGTCGAAGATCCACGCCAACACCCGGCTGTTCTCCCCGAAGCCGGGCCACAGCCACTTGCCGTCGGGGCTCTTGCGGAACCAGTTCACGTAGAACAGCTTCGGCAGCTTGGCCGGGTCGGCCGACGCGCCGATGTGCAGCCACTGGCCCAGGTAGTCGCCGATGTTGTAGCCGCAGAAGGGCAGCATGGCGAACGGGTCACGCCGGAGCTTGCCGACCGCGCCGGCCGCCGCCGCGGTGGTCTCCGACGCCATGATCGAGCCCAGGAACACCCCCTGCTGCCAGTTGCGGGCCTCCTGCACCAGGGGGACCACCGACGACCGGCGGCCGCCGAAGAGGATCGCCGAGATCGGGACGCCCTTGGGATCCTCCCACTCGGGAGCGATGGTGGGGCACTGGGCGGCGGGAGCGGTGAAGCGGGCGTTGGGGTGGGCGGCCGGCGTTCCCGACTGCGGGGTCCAGTCCTTGCGCTTCCAGTCGGTGAGGTGGGCCGGCGGCTCGTCGGTCATGCCCTCCCACCACACGTCGCCGTCGTCGGTGAGCGCGGTGTTGGTGAACACGCAGTTGGCCCGGAGGGTTGCCATGGCGTTGCGGTTCGTGCGGTCCGACGTGCCGGGGGCGACCCCGAAGAAGCCGGCCTCGGGGTTGATGGCCCACAAGCGGCCGTCGTCGCCGAACTTCATCCAGCAGATGTCGTCGCCCACCGTCTCGACCGTCCAGCCGGGGAGGGTGGGGACCAGCATGGCCAGGTTGGTCTTGCCGCAGGCCGACGGGAAGGCGGCGGCGATGTACTTCGAGTCGCCGCCCGGCTTGGTCAGCTTGAGGATCAGCATGTGCTCGGCCAGCCAGCCGTCGTCACGGGCCATCGAGGAGGCGATGCGCAGGGCGAAGCACTTCTTGCCCAGCAGGGCGTTGCCGCCGTATCCGGACCCGTACGACCAGATCGCCCGCTCCTCGGGGAAGTGGACGATGTACTTGTTGTCGGCGTCACAAGGCCAGGGAACGTCGTCCTGCCCGGGCTCGAGCGGCGCGCCCACCGAGTGGAGGCAGGGCACGAAGTCCCCGTCGGAGCCCAGGAAGTCGAGGACCTTCTGGCCCATGCGGGTCATGACCCGCATGTTCACCGTCACATAGGCGGAGTCGGTGATCTCCACGCCGATGTGGGCGATCGGCGAGCCGATGGGGCCCATGCTGAAGGGCACCACGTACATGGTGCGGCCCTTCATCGACCCCCGGAACAGCTGGGTGAGCGTCTGCTTCATCTCGGCCGGGTCGCGCCAGTTGTTGGTGGGGCCGGCGTCGATCTCCTTGGCCGAGCAGATGTACGTTCGGTCCTCGACGCGGGCGACATCGCCGGGGTCGGAGGTGGCCCAGTAGCTGTTGGGCCGCTTGGCGTCGTCGAGGCGGGTGAAGGTGCCGCCGTCGACCAGGAGCTGGCACAGGCGGTCGTACTCCTCCTCGGAGCCGTCGCACCACTCGACCTGATCGGGCTGGCACAGTGCCGCCACCTCGTCCACCCAGTCGAGCAGGCGCCGGTTCGCAGTGGTGGGTGCCGTGGTGGTGGCGGTCATACCGTCCTTCCGTCGGGTCGGGGAGCGAAACCTGGGGTCCCCATGTCGACCTCCGACCCCAGCCGCACCCGGGTGGCCAGGCCGTCGCCGTCGAGGTCGAAGACGACGCGCTGACCTTGGCGCAGCATGCGGAAGACCGAACCGGTAAGGGCGTGAGGGGAGAGGTCGTACTCCGAGCGGTCGGCGTCCCGCATCACCACGCCCTCTGCTGTCCCGGGGTCGTAGGACTTGATGACTCCCTGCAAGAGGCCTCCTGTTCTGCGGATACCTTCTGACCACGACGTTATCTGAATTCGCCCTCATCGAGCGCTTGCGCGACCGGCTCACCGGCCCACCGGGCCAGACGTGGGTCGGGGACGACGTGGCGGTGGTCCCGGCGCCCTCCGGTTCCATGCTGTTGGCCGCCGACGTGGTGGTTGCCGGAGTCCATTGCGACCTCGACCTGGTGGGTCTCGACGACATGGGGTGGAAGGCCCTGGTCGCCAACGTGAGCGACGTCGCCGCCGTCGGCGGGCGCCCCTGCTACGCCGTCGTGACGGTGTCCGGACCGCTGGCCCTGCTCGACTTCGACCTGCTCTACGACGGCCTCATCGCCGCCTCGGACGCGTACGACTGCCCGATCGTCGGTGGCGACCTCTCGTCTTCGCCGACCCTCGTGGTGTCGGTTGCCGTGGTCGGCGACGGCGGCACGGGGGAGCCGCGGCCCGTCCTCCGATCGGGCGCCCGACCGGGCGACACCTTGTTCACCACCGGGCCCTTGGGATCCTCGGCGGCGGGGCTGGAGCTCTTACGGTCGGGCCGGGTGGCCGACGCGCCCGACCTGGTCCTGTCCCACCGCCGCCCAAGGGCCCGCCTCGACGAAGGCACGGCGGCCCGTGCCGCGGGAGCGACGGCGATGATCGACGTCTCCGACGGGCTGGCCTCAGAGGCGCGCCATCTGGCCGACGCGTCGGGCGTGGGGGTGGTGCTCGACCGGGTGCCGGTGGCCATTGGCGTTGGCCGGGTGAGCGATGACCCGGAGGCGATGGCCCTGGGCGGTGGCGAGGACTACGAGCTGCTCTTCACCGCGTCCGATCCCGACCGGGTCGAGTCGACCTTTGCCGACCTCGGTCTGGGCACACCGCTTCGCATCGGCCGCTGCACCGACGACCCCGCCGAGCGTCGCCTGCGCGACGGTGACCTCCCCGTGGTGGGCTGGGAGCACCGATGACGCAGAAGCGACCGGTCGCCCTCACCGTCGCCGGGTCCGACTCGAGCGGCGGGGCCGGCATCGTCGCCGACCTCAAGACATTCGAGGCCCACGGCGTCTGGGGGACGGCGGCCATCACCGCGGTCACCGCCCAGAACACCCTTGGCGTGCAGGCGGTGGAAGTGCTCTCACCAGAGGTGATCCGGGCCCAGATCGCCTCGGTGGTGGCGGACCTTGGGGTGGACGCAGCCAAGACCGGCATGTTGGCTTCGGCCGAGGTGGTCGAGTCGGTGGCCCTGACGATCGCCCAATTGGGGGTGCGGCCGTTGGTCGTCGACCCGGTCATGGTGGCCTCCACCGGCGGGCGGCTGCTCGACCCCGACGCAGTGGAGGCGGTGTCCGGTCTCCTCCTGCCCTTGGCGACGGTCGTCACGCCGAACCTGGCCGAGGCGGCGGCCCTGGCCGGCTTCGAGGTGGCCGACCGAGCCGGGATGGAGCGGGCGGCCCGGGCGCTCGCCGATATGGGGCCCGACGTAGTGCTGGTGAAGGGCGGGCACCTCGAAGGTGACGACTCGCCGGACTGCCTGCTCGCCACCGGCGAGGAACCGGTCTGGCTGGAGGGCATCCGCGTGCCGGCCAACGGCGCCCACGGCTCGGGATGCGTCCTGGCGGCGGCCATCTGTGCCGAGCTGGCCCGAGGGATGGAGCCGGCCGACGCATGCCTGGCCGCCAAGCGGTTCGTCGAGCGCGCCATCGAGGCCGGACCGGTCCTGGGGGACGGAGTCGTGCCCGTCGATCCCGCCTGGGGCCGGTCACAGGAACGGCTGCCGTAGAAGTACCGTCGATCCGGTGGACGGCGACCGCCTCGACGACGAGCAGATCGCACTGGTGATCCGCCGGGCCACCGAGCTCGACGGCCAGTCGTCGGCCGGCCAGGCCGGGCTCGACCTGGTCCTGCTCGAAGAGGCGGCGGTGGAGGCGGGCCTCTCCCGGGAGTCGGTCCGCCGGGCCGTGGCCGAGCTGCGGGCCGGCGCGCTGGGCATCGACAGCGGCTCTCAGCGGAGGCGGGCGGGCCTCGGTTCGACGAGCCTCACCGTGGCCCGGTGCGTTCCCGGGCCGTTCCCGGCGGTCGACGACATCCTGCGCCGCTTCCTGGCCAAGGAGCAGTTCCACCTCCGGCGCGACCTGGGTACCAGCTCGAGCTGGACCCGCCGCCACGACGTCGGCGCCCGTGTCCGGATCCAGTACGACAAGAGCGTCCACCGCCGGCTGCTGCTGCGCGACGTCGAGCACGTCGAGCTGGCGGTGGTCGAGGAGCCCGGCGACCAGGGGATGGTCATGGTGAAGCTGGCCGTCGACGTCAAGCCCCTGCGGCGGGCGCACCGGGTCGCGGTCGGACAGGGCGCCGGGGCCGGCGCGTTCGCCGCCTGCGTCGGTGCGGTCCTGCTGGGCATGCCCGAAGTGGTCGTCGTCGTGCCGGCGGCCGCGGCGTCAGGCCTGGCGGTGGGGCATCGGGTCGGAACCCACCGCTACCGCACGAGCGTCGGCGACTTGGAAACCGCTCTCGAGGGCTTCCTGGACACCGTCGAGCGCCGGCCTCGTTGAGCCCGAACGCAGTGTCAGCTGAGACCGAAGGTGAGTGGCGGTGGCTCGATGAACCTCACCGACTCAGTCACGTTGCGTAGGTCCTCGGGCAGCGAGTCGAGGGGCAGGTCGGCGTCGCCCGTATCGGTGGTCACCGAGGCGACCAGCTCCTGGTCGTTCACGATTAGACCCCGGCCGAACGTCGTCTCGAACAGGGACTTGGGCCCGGCAATGCCGAAGCTCGATCCGAGGGGGGCGTGCACCTCGAAGCCCGCGGACGTGAAGTGGGCCTTCACCGGCGTGATGGAGGCCAGGTCGTTGGCGGGAACCGAAAGGGTGACCACCGCGGAGATCCACGGTTCCTGCGTCATCGCGAGCTTCCTCTCGAAAGGAGGTCTAGCGGACTGACTTCTGGACCTTGCCGGCCTTGATGCACGATGTGCAGACCGACAGCCGGCGGGGGGAGCCGTTCACGATGGCACGTACGCGCTGAATGTTGGGGTTCCAGCGCCGGCGAGTACGCCGGTGCGAGTGGCTCACGGCCATGCCGAAACTGGGGTGCTTTCCACAAACCTGACAAACCGCGGCCATGGGCCCAAAGGGTAGTCGAGCGGCCTCCCCACTACGATTCGTCATTGATGGAGACCCTGGGCCCCGAGCAGCTGCGCGCCACCGTGGTGGCGTACCGCGACGTGCTCCGGGTCCACCAGGACCGGCTGAACCGGCTCAACGTGTACCCGGTGCCCGACGGTGACACCGGCACCAACATGGCCCTGACCCTCGAGTCGGTGGTCGCCGGCCTCGACGGAGCGGAGGTCAGCGGTGTCCAGAAGGCGGTGATCCACGGCGCGCTCATGGGCGCCCGAGGGAACTCCGGCGTCATCCTCTCCCAGATCCTCCGGGGCCTGGCCGAAGGGCTGGGCGGCGCGGATCCGGTCGGCGCCCCGGGCCTGGCGGACGCCCTGTTGGGCGCCAGCCGGCTGGCTGACGCTGCCGTCATGCGGCCGGTGGAGGGCACGATCCTCACCGTGGCCCGGGACGCGGCGACGGCGGCGGACAGGGCCCGCGATGGCCGGCTGGCGGACGTGCTCGAGGCGGCCGCGTCGGCGGCGGCCGCGTCCCTCGAGCGCACCCCCGAGCTCCTTCCGGTGCTGGCCGAAGCGGGGGTGGTCGACGCCGGTGGGGCGGGCTTCGTCCTCCTGATCGACGCCCTGCTGCACGTCGCCGGCGGGCGCCCCCTCCCCGAACCCAGCGAAGAGTCGGACCTGGCCCAGCGCCCGGCTGTGACGCCCGTCGATGACAGCCCAGCCGACGAGACCAGAGCTGACGGTGGCCGGTACGAGGTCATGTACTTCCTGGAAGCGCCGGACGAGGCGGTCGAAGGGTTCAAGGAGGCCTGGGACGCCATCGGGGACTCCATCGTCGTCGTCGGGGGCGAGGGCCTCTGGAACTGCCACGTCCACACCGACGACATCGGCGCCGCGGTGGAAGCGGGGCTCGACGCCGGGGGCCGGCCTCGCCAGATCCGGGTCACCGACCTCCACCAGCAGGTGGCCGACGAGCGGCGGAACCGGTCGCAGGTCACCACGGCGGTGGTGGCGGTCGGCGCGGGCGAGGGGATCGACGACATCCTGCGGTCCCTGGGGGTCCAGGAAGTAGTGGCTGGCGGCCAGTCGATGAACCCCTCGACCGCCCAGATCCTCGACGCCATCGAGACCACCTCCGCCGAGGGCGTCATCGTGCTGCCCAACAACAAGAACGTCGTGCCGGTCGCCGAGCAGGCGGCGCGGCTTGGGAAGCGGCCGGCCCATGTGGTGCCGACGCGCAGCGTGGCCGAGGGCCTGGCGTCGCTGCTGGCATACGACTCCGACGCCGATGTCGACACCAACGTGAAAGCGATGGTTGAGGCGGCGGCGATGGTGGCGTGGGGAGAGGTCACCCGGGCCGTGCGCGACGCGGCCAGTACGCCGGCCGGGCCGGTCCAGAGCGGGGACTGGCTGGGCCTCGACCACGGCGCCATAGCCGTCGTCGACCCCGACCTGGCGTCCGCCGCGTGTGGGCTGCTCGACCGCCTCGTCGCCGACCGCCACGAGGTGGTCACCGTCATCGAAGGAGACGGTTCGGAGCCTTCCGTCACCGCCCAGCTCGCCGAGTGGTTGGCTAAGCACCGCCCGGACGCGGCGGTCGAGGTGCACCACGGCGGCCAGCCGCTGGCCGCCTACCTCTTCAGCGCGGAGTAGGGGTGACGGCCGGCCGCCGGCTGGGCCAGCTGGCGATCATTCCCGTCGCCGAGCTCAAGGGGGTAGGAGAGAAGAAGGCCGAGGGCCTGGAGACCATGGGCATCAGCACCGTGCTCGACCTCCTTACCCACTATCCCCGCCGGTACCTCGACCGGACTCGGCAGACTTCGATCGTCGAGATGAAGGAGCACGACGAGGCCATGGTCCTGGCCACGGTGAAGCGGGTGCAGTCCCGCCGCACCCGCCAGCGCCGGGCCATGGTCGACGTCGACGTGTTCGACGGATCCAGCTACCTACATGTCGTCTTCTTCAACCAGCCGTGGCGGGCCAAGCAGCTGTCGGTCGGCACCCAGGCGGTCTTCTTCGGCAAGATGGAGCGCTACAAGGGCCGTCCGCAGATGACCAATCCGGTCGTCGACCTGGTGGGGGACCGCACCGGGAAGATCGTCCCCATCTACCAGCAGTCAGAGAAGGCCGGGCTGGCGACGTGGGAGCTGGCCTCGTTCATCGAGGAGGCGCTGGCCCGGGCCGGGCCGATGGCCGACCCCCTTCCTGATGAGTGGCGGGACCGGCTCGACGTCGGCGACCGGACATGGGCCTTCCGCACCATTCACAATCCCGATTCGATGGCCGCGGCCCAGACCGCCCGCCGGCGGCTGGTGGTCGACGAGCTGCTGCGGCTGCAGCTCGCTCTCGTCATGCGCAAGCGGGCGGTCGAGCGGGAGTCCAAGGGCATCCGCCACGTGGTGGACGGCGAGCTGGTCGGGCGCTTCCATGGCGGGCTGCCCTTCCCGCTCACTGGCGCACAACGGAGGGCGATCGACGAGATCGCCGGCGACCTGGCCGGGACCCACCCGATGCACCGGCTGCTGCAGGGCGATGTGGGGTCGGGCAAGACGCTGGTGGCGGTCACCGCCCTGCTGATGGCCGTGCAGGGTGGTTTCCAGGGTGCCTTCATGGCGCCCACCGAGGTGCTGGCCGAGCAGCACGGCCTCTCGGTGCGCCACGTTTTGGGAGGCCTTACGGTTCCCGACGAGGGGACCCTCACCGGTGATCGGCCCCTGCGCGTCGAGCTCATCACGAACCGGACGGCGGCGGGAGAGCGCACCCGCATCCTGGCCGGGCTGGTGGACGGCACCGTCGACCTGCTGATCGGGACCCATGCCCTGCTGGAGGAGAAGGTGGCCTTCCGGACCCTAGGCGTGATCGTCATCGACGAGCAGCACCGCTTCGGCGTGGAGCAACGGGCTGCCCTGCGGGGCAAGGGCGACGACCCCGATGTGCTGGTCATGACAGCCACCCCCATCCCCCGCACCGCGGCCATGACCGTCTACGGCGACCTCGACGTGACAGTGCTCGACGAGATGCCCCCCGGCCGCTCGCCCGTCGTCACCCACTGGGCTCGAGGGGAGCTGGAGGAGTCCGAGGCCTACGGGCGGGTCGCCGCCGAAGTGGCGGCCGGGCGCCAGGCCTACGTGGTGTGCCCGCTGGTGGAGGAGTCGGAGAAGGTGGCGGCCAAGGCGGCCACCGTGGAGTTCGCCCGGCTGAGCGGCGAGGTCTGGCCCGACCTGCGCCTGGCCCTGCTGCACGGCCAGATGCCCTCCAAGGAGAAGGAGGCCGTGATGACCTCCTTCCGGGCCGGCGAGCTCGACGTCCTCGTCGCCACCACCGTGATCGAAGTGGGCGTCGACGTCCCCAACGCCACCGTCATGATCATCGAGGACGCCGACCGCTTCGGCATGGCCCAGCTCCACCAGCTCCGGGGCCGGGTGGGCCGTGGTGGCGACCAGTCCTGGTGCTACCTGCTCGGCGCGGCGACAACCCCGGACTCCGAGGCCCGCCTCACCGCGATCGAGGCCAGCACGGACGGCTTCGAGTTGGCGGAGATCGACCTTGAGATCCGGGGCGAGGGAACCGTCCTGGGCACCCGCCAGAAAGGGCAGAGCGACCTCAAGCTGGCCAGCCTCCGCCGCGACAAGGAGTGGGTCGGACGGGCCCGGGAGGTGGCCTTCGCCATCGTGGACGCCGATCCCACCCTTGCCCGCCACGACGTCCTGCGCGAGGAGCTACGTCTGCTGGTCGAACCGGAAGAGGCGGAGTTCCTGTTCAAAAGTTGACCAGCGACGGCGTGAGCCGCCCCGGGCATCCCCATGCCGGAGGAGGAACGACTGTGCCGGGCGCTACCCTCGGCCTGTGCCACGGCCTCCCGCCGCCGGCCGGAGCGAGAGCTACTTTACCGCTGGCTGACTGTCGAGATACTCGCCGGCGCAGTCTCTGGAGCAGAGGTCGACAAGGCGTGGACCGTCCAGTTCGAAGGCGTCGTCGTCCGCCTTGTTGCGCACCGCCAACCGCAGCCAGCCATCTGCCTCATCGACGGCGACCACCTGTCCGCACTGGTCACACTTGACTGCCGTCGCCACGCTCGGCAGCGTAGCGTGCTGCTCAGTCGGCCCGGCCAGCCGTCAGTATCCGACCGCCGCCAGGGCCTGGAGCCAGCCCCTCGATGTTGAGCGGCCTTCGCCACGCCGGCAGTCGGCCCGCTGACGCCCCCAGACCGCTGAGTCGAGCCGTATACGGTCACCGCGCGGCTTCGTTTCCTGCCCCCGACGGGCGGGGAGGAGGACGAGATGAGCTCGAACGACAGCACCGACCAGGACAGGGCCCTTGCCGGCGCGGGGGGAGACGACGTGAGTGCCGGGACATCGGTGAGCGGCGTAGGAGGCGAGGCGAAGCGGACCGAGAACGAGGACGCTGGTCTGCGACCGGTACATGAGCAGGGTGCCCGCATCGGGTGGGGAAGGGACGCTGCTGAGGCCGGCGACCAGCTCGTGGCCGACAACGACGGCACAGGCCAGTCGGAGAAGCCCCCCGCCGAGTAGCGGCGGCACGCCGCCGCCCGGCTACCGTGCCGCTGATGAGGGTGGTGGCTGGGGTCGCCGGCGGACGGCGGCTGCGGGCACCTGCCGGGCGCCGGGTGCGCCCCACCAGTGAGCGGGTCCGGGAGGCCCTTTTCAACTCCCTGGGCAGCCTGGACGCGGTCGTGGACGCAACGGTGCTGGACCTCTTCGCCGGCACGGGCGCCCTCGGCATCGAGGCGCTGTCGCGCGGCGCGGCGTCGGCCACCTTCGTGGACGCCGACGTCCAGGCGGTACGGGCCATCAAGGACAACCTGGCCGTCACCGGGCTGGGGGAGCGGGCGCAGGTGGTGCACGCCGACGTCTTCCGTTTCTTGGCCGACGCCCCGCCGGCGCCGGTCGACGTGGCCTTCGCCGACCCGCCCTACGCCTTCGACGACTGGCCGCGGCTACTCGCCGCCGTCCCCGCCGGCCTGGTGGCCATCGAGGCCCGTACCCATGTCGCCCTGGTACCGGGATGGCGTGCCCTCCGGTCGAAACGCTACGGGGATACGGTGGTGACGCTCGCCCGTCACGAGCCCGCAGTACAGCCGGCAGAGCCGGAGGAGCAGGGGTAATGCCGAAGGCCCTCATACCTGGTTCGTTCGACCCCGTGACCTTCGGCCACCTCGACGTGATCGAGCGCACGGCCCGGTTGTTCGACAGCGTGCTCGTAGCCGCGGTGGGAAATCCCGGCAAGGCCCCCCCGCTGTTCAGCTTGGACGAGCGCCAGGCCATGCTGGCCGAGGTCACGGCGCATCTGGCCAACGTCGAGATCGGTGCCTTCGAGGGCCTCCTTGTGGACTTCGCCCTCGCCCACGGCGTCGAGGCCATCGTCAAGGGGCTCCGAGCCGTGTCCGACTTCGACTTCGAGCTGCAGATGGCCCAGGTCAACGAGCGCATGTCCGGCATCGCCACCGTCTTCTTCCCGACCGCCCCGGAGCACTCCTTCCTGTCCTCCAGCCTGGTCCGCGAGGTGGCGCGCTTCGGGGGCGACGTGTCGACGATGGTGCCAGGGCCGATCGCTCACCGGCTGAAGGAGCGTTTCAGTCACTGATGCGCATGATGCAGTAACATACGCATCATGCGCACCACGGTGTCGATAGACGATCATCTGCTCGCTGCGGTACGGGAGCGAGCGCACGCCCGCCGCCAGACCCTCAGCCAGGTAGTGGAAGATGCCCTACGGGCCGAGCTGGCCCGCGATGCCGGCGCCGAACGGCCCCGCGTGCCCGTTTTCACCGCGGGCACCGGTGCGCGACCCGGCATCGACCTGAGCTCGAACCGGTCGGTCCAGGCCGTCCTCGACGGGGAGAAGGGTCTCGACGAACTGCGGTGATGATTTTCGACGTCAACGTCCTCGTGGCCGTCCACCGGCAAGATCATCCGGCGTTCACCGACGTCCGACCGTGGTTCGACACCCTGGTACACGACGAACGTCGCTTCGGTGTGCCTGACCCGGTGTGGGCGTCGTTCGTCCGCATCACCACGAATCGCCGGATTTTCGAGGTGCCCACACCTCTGACCGACGCCTTCACCTTCCTATGGGCGGTCCGGGCACAGCCGCATCACGTCGCTGTCGTTCCCGGCCCTCGCCATCTCGGCCTGTTCGAGCGGCTCTGTCATGACGGCGAGGCCACCGGGGACCTGGTCGCCGACGCCTACCTTGCCGCCATCGCTCTGGAGCTGGGATGTGAGCTCGTTTCCCTCGACCGTGACTTTGCCCGGTTCCCGGGGCTTCAGTGGCGCCGGCCCGTCCTGGGACCCGGTGACGGCAGATGACGCGGCCGATCCGGAGGCCCCAAAGGAAAGGCGTTCCCTCGGTCCCAGTCCGAGGAGCGTGGGTCGGGCTACGGTGAAACCGTGATCGTCCCCGATCGCCACAGTGAGGCGCCCGACACCGAGGTCCTGCTCCGGCGAGTGCTCGACCTGGTGAACTCGGCGCCGAAGATGCCGCTCTCCTCCACCGTCCGCATGGAGAAGGACGAGGTCGTGGAGATGCTCGAGGAGGCCATCAACCGGCTCCCCGAGGAGATGCGGCAGGCCCGCTGGCTGCTCAAGGAGCGCCAGGAGTACCTGGCCAAGGTCCAGCGTGAGGGTGACGAGATCCTCAGCGCCGCTCGGGAGCGGGCCGAGCGCATCGTCCAGCGGACCGAGCTGGTACGGGAGGCCCAGCGGGTGGCCAACCGGACCATGGAGGAGGCCAACGACGAGGCCCGCAAGCTCAAGCACGAGGCCGAGGACTACGTCGACCAGAAGCTGGCCAGCTTCGAGATCGTGCTCGAGCGGATCATGAAAACCGTCGTCGGCGGTCGCGAGAAGCTGCGGGTGGCGCCTCTGCCGGAGTCTTCCGGGAGCGACCAGACCGCCACCGACGCCGACCCGGACACCGGCGAGGTCTTCTTCGACCAGGATCAGTGGTAGGTGTGAAACGTGAAGCCGTTCGTGGTCAATGTTGCCGATCTGGTGCACAAGCCGGGCGCCCGGCGCCGGGAGCGCGTCGAGGGACGCCTGCCCGGCCCCATCATCGTCGTCGACACCTCGCTTCGCACTGAGGACCCCGTGGTGGTGGACGCCCTGCTGGAGTGGGTATCCGACGGAATGCTGGCCACGGGAACCGTCGAGGGGGCATGGGAGGGACCGTGCCGGCGCTGCCTCCGCCATGTTCAGGGGACGCTGAAGGTCGACGTCCAGGAGCTCTTCGAGTCGACTCCCCGTGATGGTGAGAGCTACCCGCTGGGCCATGACCGGGTCGACCTGGAGCCCCTGGCCCGGGAGTCGCTGATCCTGGACCTCCCGCTGGCCCCGGTGTGCTCCGAAGACTGCCGGGGCCTCTGCCCCGCCTGCGGGGCAGAGCTGAACGCCGGCGACTGCGGCTGCCCACCGGCTGCCGCCGACGTCCGGTGGGCGGCCCTGGATGTGCTCCGGATCACCGGCGACGAGTAAGGTCGTCCGCTTATGGCTGTCCCGAAGAAAAAGACCTCCAAGGCCAAGAGCCGCAGCCGGCGGGCGTCGGCGTGGCGCCTGGGCAGCCCGCCCCGGAGCACTTGCCCCCAGTGCCGGCAGGCCAAGCTGCCCCACGTGGTCTGCGGCAACTGTGGATGGTACGGCGGCCGCCAGGCCATCGAGGTTGACTAGCGCCTCGATTGAGGTGCCTGCGTGAGCCCTTCAGAGGTGACAGTGCCCATCGCGGTCGACGTGATGGGGGGCGACAAGGGGCCGGCGGAGATCGTCGCCGGCGCGCGGGAGGCGGCAGAGCGCTTTGGAGTGCCCCTGGTGCTGATCGGCCGGCCCGAGGCCATCGACGACCCCGGTGACCTGGACGTATGGGCCGCCACGGAGGTCATCGACATGGCCGACGACGCCCTGCAGGGGGTGCGGCGCAAGAAGGACGCCTCCATGGTCCGGGCCGCCGAGGCGGTTCGGGACGGTCGGGCGTCGGCCATGGTCAGCGCCGGAAACACGGGCGCAGCCATGGCCAGCGCACTGCTCCGGATGGGCCGGATCACCGGTGTGGCCCGTCCCGCCATCGCCACCATGCTCCCCGTTCCCGGGTCGAGCCCCACCGTGCTGCTCGACAGCGGGGCCAACGCCGAGTGCACGCCTCCGTGGCTGTTGCAGTTCGCCCAGATGGGGGCGGCGTACGCGGTCCAGCGCCTCGGCAAGCCGGAGCCGCTGGTGGGCCTACTCTCTATCGGCGAGGAGAAGAGCAAGGGAAACGAGCTGGTCAGAGAGGCCCACGCCCTCCTGGCCGAGGCAGACGCCCTGTCGCCCGGCCGCTTCGTGGGCAACGTCGAGGGGCGCGACGTCCTCACCGACGCGGCCGACGTCGTGGTCACCGACGGCTTCACCGGCAACGTGGTGCTCAAGACCCTGGAAGGCTCGGTTCGCGTCGTGGTCGACGCCCTGCTCCTGGCGATGACGTCGACCGAGGAGACCCGGGCCGCGGCCAAGGTCCTCCTCCCGGCCCTGCTGCCGCTGCAGGCGGAGCTGGACCCGGACACCTACGGCGGGGCGGCGCTCCTGGGCGTCGACGGGGTCTGCATCATCAGCCATGGGTCGTCATCGGCCCGGGCCATCGTCAACGCCGTCGGACTGGCGGCCGAGATGGTGTCCGGGGACCTGGTCGGCAGCATCCGCCAGGCCGTCCTCCGAGACTAACTTTTCACAAGCGCACAAGCGCGTGTGCCACTACACTCCTGTCGATTTCCCATCCCCCCACTGAGGAGAGTTGCGGCCGTGCCTGCCGAAACTGACGTCGAGCAGGGCCCGCTGGAGCGCCCGGAGGTCCTGCAGCTGGTCCGTGACCGGCTGGCGGACATTCTCGAGATCGAGCCGTCCACCATCGCCGAAGGAGCGTCGTTCACCAACGACCTCGACGCCGATTCGCTGGCCATGATCCAGCTGGTCGAGGACCTCGAGAAGGAGCTGGGTGAGCGCGTCGGCGGTTTTCGCATCGAAGACGAGGACCTCGAGGACCTGAAGACCGTGCGAGACGCCGTCGATTACGTGCTCGGGCGCGTCGGCGGGACGTCCTCCAACTGAGCGGCCTCCCCGAGCCGGACGGCTTGATTGAGCGTTTGCGGCGGCCCTTCCACGACGCCGAACTGCTGGCGCGGGCCATGGCCCACAGGTCGTGGTGCGCCGAGGTCCCCGGCAACCTCTCGAACGAGCGGTTGGAGTTCCTGGGCGACGCCGTCCTGGGCCTCGCCGTGACCGACTACCTCTACCGGACCTATCCGGACCTGCCCGAAGGCCAGCTGGCCCAGGTCCGGGCCTCGGTGGTCAACGCCGAGGTCCTGGCCGAGGTGGCCGAGGAGATCGGGCTCGGCCCGGACCTGCTCCTGGGCAAGGGCGAGGACGCATCGGGGGGACGTGAGAAGCCGTCGATCCTCTCCGACGCCATGGAGGCGGTGATCGGCGCCGTCTACATCGACGGCGGCTGGGACGCGGCGGCGGAGCTGGTCATGCGCCTGCTCGGCGACCGGATCATCG
>Ga0247713_1001035_pt1 | contig 14743 bp, 12 predicted proteins | sample 21E_NmetaG_FD_189936 | JGI IMG/M metagenome (GOLD analysis project Ga0247713, IMG submission 189936) | Soil microbial communities from hillslope of Landscape Evolution Observatory, University of Arizona, Oracle, AZ, United States - 2-1-E_N | ecosystem: Engineered > Artificial ecosystem >... | reverse complement strand
GGACGGGCGTGGCGGTCGCCCGGGTGGCCAGCAGGACCCGCGCCTTCGGTCCGCGTGATGCATGTAAGCGTGAGGTAACTACCCAGCCCGCGGCTGCAGCGATCCGCACCCCGTCGGTGCCTTGGGTGGGATGATCGAAGCGATGAGAGGCGGGGTGGGGCTACCCTCGAGCAGGATGAATCCCTGATGGGCCTCTTGACCTTCGCGCTGAATGTGACTCTGGACGGGTGCTGCGACCATCGCGAGGGAATCGTGGACGACGAGTTGCACGACTACTTCACGCAGTTGATGGACGCAGCCGGAGCGATGCTGTGGGGGCGCGTCACCTACGAGCTGATGGAGAGCGCGTGGCCGGCGGTGGCGCGCGACGAGGATGCGCCACGCGCGATGCGGGAGTGGGCGCGCAAGCTGGAGGCCAAGCCCAAGTACGTGGTCTCGGCCTCACGCAGCGACTTCCGTTGGAGCAACACTTTCCGCGTTCAGGGCGATCTGGGTGAGGCTGTAACACAGCTGAAGGAGAACACCCCCCAGGGCGTGCTCGTGGGGAGCCCCATGCTCGCGGGCGCCCTCGAGCGGCTGGGGCTGATCGACGAGTACCGTCTCGTCGTCCATCCGGTCATCGCTGGTCACGGGCCGACGTTGTTTCAAGGGTTGGAGCCCTCGCGACGCCTCGAACTCGTGTCGACGAACCGCCTGTCCGGTCAGGTGGCGCTGCATTATCGCCGCATGGACGTATGAGGCAACCGAACCGGGCTGTCCGGCCATCGTCCGCGCGCTCTTCCGACGCCTGGTTCGTGGGCCGGACAACTCGGCCCTGCAGCCGACAAAGCCTCGCCGCTGCATGTCCGCGTAGAGTCTCGCTATGAGAGGCGAGGCCTCGGCGGCTGAGCGCCAGGGTCGTCAGACAGACGAAGACACGAAGGGAGACTCTATGGAAGGCCAGATCGTGCAGATCACGTACGGGCTCCAAAGCCTGCGGAAGTCTTACCTCGAGGAGAACCAGCCCTACGCCCAACCCATCGCAGACACCCCAGGTCTTCGTTGGAAGATCTGGACCATCAATGAAGAGGCCGGAGAGGCCGGAGGCGTCTACTTCTTCGAGGATGCCGCTTCGGTTCGGGCCTTCCTGGACGGACCGATCATCACGGAGATGAAGGGGGACCCGACACTGACCATCAAGACGTTTGACGTGTTGGAAGAACTAACAGTCATCACGCGCGGCCCCATCCAGTAGCCCGGGTTCGACCGTCTAACTCGGCGTTGCAGCCGACCGAACGCCGCCGTGACGCCTGACCAGTACCCAAGTCATGAGAGGCGGCGTACCGGCGGCTGAGCGCCCAAGTCGTTGGTCAGTCAAGAGGCATGATGCTTGAGTTGAAGGATGCGACGCGAGGCGTGGGACCATGGAGCTGACTAGCCTCACGGTCGAGAGGGAAGACCCTGTTGGCACCCTGGTTCTGCTCCATGGTCTCGGCGGCGACGAGCATGACTGGGACGATTCGATGGCGATCCTCGACCCCGATCAACGCTTTGACATCTTGTCCATCCGGGGACCCTACGAGGACCACGGCAACGGCTGGTTCATGTACGGCGATCCGGAGCGTGTGCATCTCACGCTTGAACCGACCCTCTCCGCGATCGAACGAGAGATCACGCGCGTCCTGGACAAACACCACTCCTCCCAGCACATCGTCGCGCTTGGAGGGTTCTCGCAGGGGGCATCCACGGCGCTGGCAGCCGGATGCGCTACCACGGCCAGCTTTCGCCCGGCGGGCGTCTTCGCCATGGGTGGTCTCTTCCCCCCTACCGACAGGCTCGCCTACGACTGGACGGCTCCTCGCCGGATCCTGATCCAGCACGGCAGCGCCGACCGGGACACCCCCGTCCAGGAAGCGCGCGCCGTCGCCGCCGACCTTCGGTCCTTGGGAGTCCCCGTCGAGTTCAAGGAGTATGCCACCGGCCACTCGATTACGCCGGAAGCTCTACGGGACTCCTCCGACTGGCTCTACGGGCTTCGGCGCGGGGTCAGCCCGTGAGTCTTGCGAGATCGGAATCGCCTCCTGCACGAGCGAGGGGCCCGTTGGGAACCGCCGGTCGGCGCGCACCGGCGACCGGTACGCCAAGCTGAGAACATCGGAGAGGGCGCAGCGTCCGGAGAGGACGAAAGGATGGGATCCAAGTGTCGGACCAGCCGACGGTTCTGACGGGACAGGTGGTGGGGGTCCATGCGCGGGCCGAGCACAACATCACGAAGCTCGCCCGCGAGGCGATCACCCTGGTCGAAGGACTAGGGGTGGACGGCGACGTCCATTCGGGCCCGACCGTGAAGCATCGTTCCCGGCTCGGCGGCGAGCCGAAGCCGAACCTCCGCCAGGTCCACCTCATACACGCGGAGCTGCACGACGAGCTCGGCTCCCAGGGGTTCGAGGTCGGGCCCGGGCAGATGGGCGAGAACGTCACGACGCGCGGCATCGACCTGCTCGGGCTCCCGCTAGGCAGCCGTCTGCGTCTCGGCGCAGAGGCGGTCGTTGAGATCACGGGTCTGCGCAACCCGTGCAAGCAGCTCGAGGGCGTGGCCCCGGGGCTGATGGAGGCGACGCTGGAGCGGACGCCGGACGGCGGGCTCGTCCGTAAGGCCGGCGTCATGAGCGTGGTCGTGCGGGGAGGCGAGGTCCGTCCGGGCGACGAGATCCACGTCGAGCTCCCGGACCGCCCCCACTCCCCCCTCGAGCCGGTCTAGACGAGCGGGAGCCTCTCGAGGGCCGTGTACCGGGCACCCTTCGGGTGGAGCTCGGAGCGGAACAGCACCACCTCGCCCACGCGGAACGGGTCGGTGGGGACCTCCACCGCGGGCAGCTCCCCCAACGGCCTCGGCTCCCGGAACCGGGCGAGCGTGAGGTGGGCGGTGAACGGTCTGTCCTCCGGGTCGTAACCGAGACCGGCGAGCTCCCCCTCCACCGAGGCGGCCAGAGCGGCCATCTCGGTGGCTCCGGGTCCTATGCCGACCCAGAGCACCCTCGGCCGCCTGAGGCTCGGGAAGCCGCCTACGCGATCGAAGGCGGCCGCGAACGGTCGCTGCGACGAGGCGGCGGCACGGAGCGCGCGTGAGATGTCCGGGACGCGACCGTCGGCCACCTCCCCCAGGAAGCGCAGGGTGAGGTGGCGTCCGTCGGGTCTCGTCCACCGCGCACCTGGGAGCCGGTCCCGCAGCTTGTCGACCACCTGGCGCTCGACGGCCTCCTTCAGGGCGTCGGGCACGTCGACAGCCACGAACAGCCTCATCCGATGACGTGCAGCCTCAGCATGTTGAGCGCGAAGGTGACCGCGAAGTCGCGGACCTGGGTCCGGTCGCCCGGCACCCGCACCACCCGGGAGACGTCTCCCTGCGAGTCGCTCACCGCGAGCACGACCGTCCCGACGGGAGCCCCGCCCTGGGGGTCGGGTCCGGCCGAGCAGGTGACGGCGAGCCCGATATCGGCGCCCAGGCGCTCCCGGACGCCCCTCGCCATGGCCTCGCCCACGGCATCCGACACCGGCTCGTCCAGCAGGTCCTCGTCGACCCCGAGCACGGACGACTTCACCTCGGTGGCGTAGGAGACGACGCCGCCGCGCAGCCACCCAGAGGATCCGGCCACGTTCGCGATCCGTCCGGCGACGAGCCCCGCCGTGCAGGACTCGGCCACCGCCACGGTGAGCCCCCGACCGGACAGCAGCCGTCCGACGGCTTCCTCGAGCGTCTCCTCGTCCACCGCGAATACCACGTGGCCCAGCCGCTCGCGGACCAGCGACTCCGCTCGGGCGAGACGGTCCGGCCCGTCTGGGGCTCGGGTCACGAACCGCAGCCTGACCTCCCCCCCGCCCGGCAGGAAAGCGAGGACGGGGTCGCCGGCGGACGCGAGGTCGCTCAGCCGCTCGGCGATCTCGGACTCGGGCATGCCGCAGCAGCGCAGGGTCCGGGTCCGGACCGGGTTCAGCGACCCGGTCCGGGAGGCGAGCTGGGGGAGGATCGACTCCCCCACCATCTGCCTCGCCTCCCGCGGGACCCCCGGGATGGCGTAGAGCAAGGTCCCGTCCAGCTCGCACCGGATGCCGGGAGCCGTGCCCCGTGCGTTCGGTATCGCCGTCGCGCCCTCCGGGATGTCCGCCTGTCTGGCGTTGGATCCGGGCATCTCGCGACCGAAGCTGCGGAAGCGCTCGCGGATCTCCTCCACGATGGCCTCGTCGCGCACGAGACGGGAGCCGAGCAGGCGCGCGAAGGCCTCGCGCGTGCGGTCGTCGTGCGTGGGCCCGAGTCCGCCGGTCACCACCACCACCTCGGCGAGGCGGGCGGCGTCGCGGAGGACGTCGACGATGGCGTCCTCGTCGTCCCCCACGCAGACGCTCCGGGCCACCTCCACGCCCGCCGCGAGCAGCATCTGTCCGATGGTCGCCGCGTTCGTGTTCACGACCACCCCGGACAGGAGCTCGTCTCCCACCCCCACGACGACCGCGCGCATGGACGTCACCCTACGTCCACGGGACACCGGCGCGTCCGGACCGCACCCCCGCCACGTACTGCCACCCGGAGACGAGCGTCAGCCCGAGAGCCAGCCACAGGGCAGTCAGGGCGAGCGGGTGGTCCGGCGCCAACGCCGTCAGCAGGACGACCGCGACGATCTGCGACATCGTCTTCGCCTTCCCCAGCGACGAGGCGGGCAGGGAGCGGCGCGTGCGAGCGAGCCAGACACGCAGCGCCGAGACCCCCGCCTCCCGGGCGAGTATCACGACCACCGCCCACCACGGGATGCGGCGGTCCAGGGCCAGGGCGACCAGAGCGGTCCCGACGAGGAGCTTGTCGGCCAGGGGGTCCAGGAACTCGCCGAACCCGGTGACGAGGTCCAGGCGGCGAGCCACCCACCCGTCGAGGCTGTCCGTCGCCGCTGCGGCCGCGAAGACGATCGCGGCCAGCACGGGCAGGGGCGGGTCCCGGAACAGGAGCAGCCACGCGAAGACCGGGACGAGCCCGACCCGCAGCAGCGTGAACGCGTTCGCCCAGTTGAGGGTCGGGACCCTGCGCTCGGGCGCCTGCACGGGTCAGGCCGAGGCGACGGCCAGCCGTCGACGAACGGCTCCCACGGCACGGGCCACCAGGTCGAGACCGTCCGCGCCGGTCACCTCGACCTCGACCATCTCTCCGACGCGGGCGCCCCGTGCGCCCACGATATGGACGCCGGCGTCGACCTCGGGCGCCTCGCGCCAGGTGCGACCCTCCACGACGCCGCCCCCGCGGGACTCGACGAGGACCTCGACCCGCTCCCCCACCAGCGCTCCGCGCTTCTCCTCGGCGATCTCCGTCTGGAGCTGGGCGAGCACCTCGGCCCGGCGGGCCGCCACCGCACCCGGGACGCGTCCACGCACGTAGGAGCCCGCTTCAGTGTCCTGTTCGCGGGAGTAGGGGAAGAAGCCGGCCCAGTCGAGACGCGCCTGCTGAAGGAAATCGGCCAGCTCGGTGACATCGCGCTCCGTCTCCCCGGGGAACCCGACGATGAACGCGGAGCGCAGGACGGCGTCGGGGAGGATGTCCCGGATCGTCGCGATCATCGAGAGGTAACGGTCTGCGTCGCCCCACCTCTTCATCCTGCGAAGCAGCTTGCCCGAGGCGTGCTGCAACGACAGGTCGAGGTACGGGACCGCGGAGGGGGTCTCGGCCATCGCCGTGAGCAGCCTCTCGTTCACGTACCGGGGGTAGTGGTAGAGCGTGCGGATCCAGCGGACGCCGTCGACGCGTCCCAGCTCGCGGATCAGCTCGGGCAGCAGCCACCGTCCGGCGATGTCGCGTCCGTAGAGCGACATGTCCTGGCCGACCAGGATGACCTCCTTGGCGCCGCAAGAGGCCAGCCAGCGCAGCTCGTCGGCGATCGCCTCGGGGGTGCGGGACCGATGGGGGCCGCGGATGGACGGGATCGCGCAGAAGGTGCACACCCGGTCGCACCCCTCCGAGATCTTGAGGAACGCCGTCGGTCCGGCGGGCGCGGCCGGCCTGTCCAGCTCGAGCGGTACCTTCCCGGGGTCGAAGCACCGCTGCTTCACGCCCCGCAGGGCGGCGTCGACCACCTGGGCGGTCCGGCCGTAGGACCCGAGGCCGAGGAAGGCGTCCACCTCGGGCAGCTCGTCGGCGAGCTCGTCGCCGTACCTCTCGACCAGGCACCCCGAGACGACGAGGGCCTGGCCGTCCCGGCGGCGGGCGACCTCGTCGCAGATGGCGTCCACCGACTCCCGGCGCGCCGCCTCGATGAAGGCGCACGTGTTCACGATCACCACGTCGGCCTGGTCGGCCGACGGGGCGTCGGAGTACCCGGCGCGGGCCAGGATGCCGCGGAGGTGCTCGGAGTCGGCCTCGTTCTTCGGACAGCCGAGCGTGCGGATGTGGAACGTGCGGGTCATGGCGTCCAGCCTACGCCGACTACTGCGGCTCGGACGGGGGGAGGCTCTTCGTGCGGGCCGTGAAGGTGCCGCGGTAGGTGTCCTCGGCCGGGGTTCCGACGGCCATGCCGTTGGCGTACAGGCGGACGGACCGGGCGTTGCCGATCACCAGGTAGACCGAGTCCTTGCCCCGGAACGACCTCCGCTGCCCCGCCTCGATGAACCCCTCGAACCCCGGCTCCCCGTCGACGTGGGAGCCGACCCAGACCCGGGCCTTCGCCTCGACCCGGACGACCGCGCCGGTCACGTCGCGCACCTCGTCCTCGGCCTCTTCGACGACGCGGGCCGGGCTCACGTCGAAGGCGACCTCGGGGGGTGGGAGCGTCCCGGCCGTCTCCCCGTCGGACCCGAGCGCGCCGATCATGCCGAGGAGCATGAGCACGGCCACCGCCGCGGCGAACGCCATCCGCCACGCCCGGGGCTCGACCGCCCGCGGCACCCGGACCGGCTGCAGGTTCAGGGACTGCAGGTCCGGACCTCCCGGACCCTCGTGCCCGGACTCGTACGCGCGGATGAAGGGAACGGGGTCGAGGCCGAGGTAGTTGGCGTACGCACGGATGAACCCTTTGGCGTAGGCGCCGGAGGGGAGGTCGTGCAGGCGATCGTCATCGATCGCCTCGAGGTACTGGGTGCTGACCATCGTCGCTCTCGCGATGGTCTCGAGCGACAGCCGCTTGCGTTCGCGTTCTACTCGCAGGGCGCGACCGATGCCCGTCGTCGTCTCCATGGATGGCCTGTCGGGATAGACGGCAGGGGCCTGAGGCACAATATCCGAGATGCTTCGCCGCAACAACCCCGGGTTCCTGGTCGTGGAGGGCATGGACGGGACCGGGACCACCACCCAGGCCGCGGCCCTCACCGACGCTCTCACCGCCTCTGACCAGCGCGTTCGGTGCACGGCTGAGCCGTCCGGAGGCCCCCTGGGGGAGCTACTCAGATCGTATGTTCGCCTCGGTTTCGAGCTGGACCCGGTCGCCCTCACCCTGCTCTTCACGGCGGACCGGGCCGACCACCTCGCCGGCACCGTGCGGCCCGCCCTGGCGGAGGGCACGACCGTGGTCTGCGACCGGTACCTCCTGTCCACGCTCGCGTACCAGGGCGCCCAGGGGGTCGACAGGAACTGGATCCTGGACATCTCCCGCCCCTTCGAGGTACCCGACCTCACCGTCGTCCTCACGCTGCGGGAGGAGGAGCGCGCGGCACGGATCGACGGACGGGGCGCGCGCGACCGCTTCGAGGACCCGCGGCTCGCGGTGGCGCTGCGGGAGTCCTACGCCGGGTCGATCGAGCTGCTGCGGGCGGCCGGACACCGGGTGGAGCTCGTCGACGCGTCCGGGAGCCCCCAGGAGGTCACCCGACGGATCCTCTCCCTCTGGCAGGGCTCCGTCCAGATCGACGGTGCGTGATCGGGAGGGAGGAGGGGCCCCCGGGTGTCCGGAGGCCCCCCCATCCGCCGGGTGCGTCAACGCTTGAGGCGGACCCCCTTCAGGGCCTTCTCCGACTCCCGCCTGACCGATGCGACCACCGGTGCTGCCGCGGTCTGGGTCTGCGCGGGGGCGGTCCCCGCCGAAGAGAGCGCGACCGTGGTGGCGGCGGCGTCCGGCGGCGGAGCCACCGACGGGAGCCCGTCCGTGTCCTGCAAGGTCAGGCGGTAGGGGTCCACCACCACCGCGTCGTTGGCGAACGGCACGTAGGGGGCGACCGGGACGCCTCCCGTCAGGTGAGGCGCGAGCGGTGAGCTCCGTCCGGGCTCGTTGTCCTTGATCTGGACGAGGAGGCTGCCCGGGTGGGCGGCCAGGACGTCGCGCGACAGGGCCAGCTGCTCCCAGAACCGCCCGTTCGTCCGGAACGGGTTGTCGACGTCCAACGCCACATCGGCCGGGACGCCTGCCCCGGGGAGGACGAAGCCCAGGGCGAGCGAGAAGTCGGACGTTCCCCGCCGCGGGTCGGCGTACGCGGTGCGCCCGCTGGCCATGGCGTCCACCGTGGAGCCGGAGGTGCTCACGACGTCCATGGTGGCCGCGTCGTCGCCCGCGGAATGGACCATCACGACCCAGTCCTCGCAGACCCGCGCCGAGACCCCACCGGAGTCGACGGTCCGGCACGCGTCCGAACTCATCTGCCTCGGGGAGTAGTTCGGCTGGACGGAGAAGCTGTGACCCATCCCGAACGGCGTCTGGGTGGCCGGCCACAGGGTCCGCTGCCACGTGTCGTAGGCCATCGACAGGTCGCCGATCGAGACGCTCGACACGGGAGCCGCGAGCTCCTGAACCGGTCGGGACGGGACGAAGATCAGGTAGAGGTTGCCCTCCGACGCGCCCAGCGGCTTCAGGGCGAACTCGAAGTTCGCGAGCCCGCTCGCCTGTCCGGACACGGCGACCCCGTTCGTCCCCACCGGCACGGTGGTGCCGAGGGTGGGCGTCCGCATCGTGCCGTGCGGTGTGACGACCCCGGAGGCGATCGTCTCCCCCGCCTGCACGACCGCGATGATGGCCGCGTTCGTGACCTCGTAGGAGAAGTTGAGAGACAGGTTCATCGTGTAGTTGGGGGTGGTCAAGGAGAACGGGTAGTGGGCGACGCCGAGCACCTTGCTCTGCGCGCTCGTCGCGAGGGCCGGGTTGAACAGCGCGGAGACGCCGGCCGGGTCGTGTCCGCCCTGTGCGAACGTCCATGTCCTCAGATCGCCCGCGACCAGTGCGTTGCGCAGCTGGGGCAGGTTCAGGACGTTCGTGGCCTTCAGCGCGTTGAACTCGAGGTCGCCGTAGCCCATCAGGTCGACGACGCGGGATGCGACGGCCGGTCCGGGCATCTTCTTGAAGCGATCGAGCACGACCCGGAACGTGCGCGGGCCGGCGGTGACGAACCATCCCTGGGTCGGAGGGTCCGCCTTCACGTTGTCCTCCCCGAAGGTGGACCGCAGGTCGGCCTCGGTGATGCCGGCCGCGCCCAGGATGAGCGCGTCGAAGTCCTGGTAGGACGGGTTGTGTCCGATATCGGACGCCCGCACCACCGCCCCCCCGGTCTCGGGGTCGGTGAGGGTCTGGGTGATCGGCGAGCCGTAGTCGGAGAACTGCCGAACCGTGTAGTACCCGGGCACCACGTTCGGGAAGTCGGCGAACCCGTCGGCGTCCGTCACCTTCACGTACAGCTTGGTCTTGAGCGGGTCCACGGGGAGGATCATGAACGGGCGATGCAGCAGGGAGGCCTCCTCGGGGATCCCCGGGAGCAGGGCGAAGGTGAGGTCCTCGGCGGGCGCGTCGTGGATGTAGAACCCGAATCCGCGGACGCGGGACCCCTTCACGAGGCAGGTCGGCAGCTGCTCCACCCCGGACGGGACCCCCGCGATGGACAAGCTCGGATCGGCCGAGGCACCACCGGATGCCGGCACCTGCACCTGGGTGTAGCCGCAGTACAGGCCCCCCTGGTAGCGGGAGTCCCCAAGCGGCGCCGCTACGCGCACCCCCTCGTTGCTCACGCCCACGGACGGTTCGGGAGCGGAGGAGGGCTTGACGGTCTCCGTCACGGTCGCGCCGTCCGGACCGACACCCGCGAAGGATCCGAGCGCGGAGGCGGCCTTCGACACCCCGTCGGTGAATGGGACGAACGTGGACCACTCCCCCTCGTCGGGTTCGGCTCCCAGGTCGGCGTGTCCGAGGGCGAGGGACCGGGACCGGGCGAAGCCGGCGTCGGGGACGCCGCGCAGCACCCCGGCGCCCTGCCGCCAGACCGGCTCCCCCGAGACCGGGACCGAGGCGGCCACGAGCGCGCCGCGCACGACCGCGGTGTCCTCGAGCCCCTCGGCGGCCAGCCCGCCGGCAGCCGCGGCGGTCAGCGCGGCCGAGGTCAATGAGGTCTCGAGCCGGGCGCGGGCCTCCGAGACGGGCTCGGGGGCGTCCCACACGGGCTGCAGGCCGGCGTCCAACGCGCCGCCGGCTTCGAGGGACCGGGCCAGGGCCGAGCCGGGGGGCAGGACCCCCACGATCCCGGCCGGCGCGACCAGGTCCGGCTTGACCGAACCGTCCATGCCGGGTCCGGACGAGGAGCTCGTGGCGATGGCTCTCTCCGTGCCCGCCCCGACCGTGATGACCTCGGGGAGGTTGGCCACGCCGAAGATGGTCTGCACCTCCGGACCCAGGTCGCCCGCGGGGGCGACGACCGGCACGCCGGAGGCCGTAAGGGCGCCGACGAGCGCTCGCGTCTGATGCCAGCGGGAGACAGACGCGGCGAACCGGTCCGCCAGACCGACCTCCCTGGGCGTGGCTCCGGACATCGCGGCCCGGCGCCGTCCCGCGTCCAGGTCGATCCCGAAGACCGTGCCGTCCGTCGTCGCGGTCGGATGGTCACCCATGACGTCGAGGAGCTCGCGCCAGTCCCCCGCCTCCATGGCGGCCGAGACCGGGTCGAGGTAGGTGTGCGGTGATGCCGCGAGGAGCACGGCGTCGAGCTTCGTCGCGTTGCGCTTCGACCAGTCGAGGGCCTGGTTCAGCTTGCCCGGGTCGATGGACCCCCGCGTGAACACGTTGAAGGACGTGATGCGCGGCTCGTCGATCAGCTGGAGCAGGACCGATGCGGCGTACGTGCCGTAACCCTCCAGGTCCCCGGCTCCCCACGGGTGGGTGACCCTGTCGCGCAGCTCGGACGGCAGGGTCGCGGCGTCGACCCCGGAACCGAGCAGCGCGATCCGGATCGCGGAGGCCTTCGGCCTCAGGGAGTCACCGAGGCGCAGGACGGGGGCCGTCACGTGAGCCAGCGCGTCGGTGCCCAGCACGTCCAGTCTCGGGACGTCCACCGCGGGAGCGGAGCCCGCGCGCGCGGCGATAGGAAGGAGAGCGAGGAGCAGGCAAGACAGGAGCATCCCCGCCACCGGGCGGGTTGAGCGGACCCTCATCAGCGTCCTCCTTATGTGGCCTCAGCGTCGGAGCGGCTTCCCCAGTCCACTCCGAACGGTGAAACGGGAGGCCCAGGGGCAGCCGTCGGGGGCCTATCGGGCGAATCGGTCGGGAGGCGGGAGCGAACCAGGACGAACGGGTCGCTGGGGCCGCGTGGACGGCCCGGAGATCAGACCTCGAGCTGCCGGCGGGGCGGCATCACTGCTGAGGGGCTCCCATCTTGCGGATCCGCATCTCGTCCCACTGCTCCGGGGAGATGAGGACGGACCGCGCCTTCGACCCTTCCTGCGGACCCACGACGCCCTTGCGCTCGAGGAGGTCCATGATCCGTCCGGCTCGGGCGAAGCCGACCTTGAGCCGGCGCTGGAGCATCGAGGTCGACCCCATGCCCGTCGTGATCACCAGGTGCATGGCCTCCTCGAGGAGGTCGTCGGAGTCGTCCTCGTCGTCGTCGGTCTCCCGGGTAGCCGCTTCGAGCACCTCGGCCTCGTACTGCGCCTCGGCCTGCCGGCGGATGTGGCCGGTGATCTCGGCCAGCTCTGCCTCCGAGACGTAGGACCCCTGGATGCGCCGGGGCTTCGACGTGCCGGAGGGGAGGTAGAGCATGTCGCCCTGTCCGACCAGCTTCTCGGCTCCCCCCATGTCGAGGATGACGCGGGAGTCGGACTGCGAGGCGACCGCGAACGCGACCCGGCTCGGGATGTTCGCCTTGATGAGCCCCGTGACCACGTCCACCGACGGACGCTGTGTGGCGACGACCAGATGGATCCCGACCGCGCGCGCCATCTGGGCGATGCGGCAGATCGAGTCCTCGACCGAGCGGGCGGCGACCATCATCAGGTCGGCCAGCTCGTCTATGAACACCGCGATGTACGGGAGCTTCTCCCGCGGCTTGCCGTCCTGGGTCGTCGCGGGCAGGGTGCCCGCGTCCACGGCCGCGTTGTACAGGTCGAGGTTGCGCATGGAGACGAGCGCCAGCTCCTGGTACCGCCGCTCCATCTCCCGCACCACCCACTGGAGGGTCTCGGCGGCACGCTTGGGGTGCGTCACCACCGGCGAGAGGAGGTGGGGCAGGTTGTCGAAGTGCGTGAGCTCGACCATCTTCGGGTCGATCAGGATCAGCCGGACCTCCTCGGGCCGCGCCCTCATCAGGAGCGACGCGAGCAGCGAGTTGAGGCAGGACGACTTCCCGGCTCCCGTGGCGCCCGCGATCAGGACGTGCGGCATCTCGGCCAGGTTCACCACCACCGGGTGGCCGGCGATGTCCACGCCGAGGGCGCACGTCATCGGGTGGGTCGAGCGCCGCCAGGGCTGGGAGTTGACGATGTCGCCCACGGTCACGAGCTCCCGGTCCCGGTTGGGCACCTCGATCCCGATGGCCGACTTCCCGGGGATCGGGGAGATGATGCGGATCTCCGGGGAGCCGAGCGCGTACGCGATGTCGTCCTGGAGCGAGATCACCCGGTTCACCTTCACCCCGGCTCCCAGCTCGATCTCGAACCTGGTGACCGTTGGGCCGCGCGTGAACCCGGTGACGGCGGCGTCCACCCCGAAGTCCTGGAGGGTCCGCTCGAGCACGCGGGCCACCTCGTCGGCCGCGCGCGCGGTCGTCTTCGTGCCGGCGCCCCGGGCGAGCAGGGTCGGCGGGGGGACCTTGTAACCGCTCCGCTTGGGCAGCTTCAGGTCGAGCGTGGGCTGCTCGAGCTTCCCCGCGGCCGGAGCGGGAGGGCGCTCTATCGTGTCCTCGGCCTCGGGCACGACCACGACGGGACGCGGATCGGTCCGTTCCGGCTCGGGCGCCTCCGGTGCCTCGATCTCCTGCGGGTCGGGATCGGGGACGACCCGCAGGGTGGCCCGGCGCCGCGTGTCGGGGTCCTCCACCTCGACCGGGACCTCCACCTCGTCGCGGACGAACAGGCTCCGGGCGGCGGCGGCGAGTGCGCGTCCGGACATCGCCGCCAGCGCGGCCAGCCCCACCCAGGTGGCCTCGGCGGCCCGACGCAGGGGGGTCTTCGTGGTGATCAGGGTGCCGAGGATGGCGATGAAGACGCACGCGACGGCGCCTGCCCACGTGCCGACGTAGGCGACGAGGGGGATCGCGAGCAGACCCCCCATGGCGCCGCCCCCCCGGGCCAGGGGCTCCCAGCCGGCGGTGAGGGGGGCGGTCCCCTGCGCTATGTGGACGAGCCCGGCCGCGGCGGCCACGAGGAGAGAGGTGCCGACGAGCATGCGTCCGGCTTCCTCTCGCCGGACGAACGCAGCGAGTGCGATGAGGAGCATGCCCACGGGGACACCGACCGCGGTACCGCCCACGAGCCCGCGCAGGATCCAGTTCAGGACGACCCCCACCGGGCCCGCCGACCCCGCCAGCGAGAGGGACATCAGGATGGCGAAGAACAGGACGGCGAGCCCGAGCGCATCGGGCGCGTGCGAGCGCCAAGCCGCCTCCCGCTTCGCGGGCGGCCGGCGCTTCGGGGAGCCCGTCCGGGCCCTCGTCTTCGGCTTCGCCGTCTTCTTGCTCGCCGGACGGCGCTTGCGCTTGGTCCCGCTGTTGCCGAGCAGTCCGAGCACGCGTGCTCCTTCCTCTAACGCGCGCCAGGACGACCCGGGGGCCGTGCTAGAGCGCGCCTATCTCTTCCAGTTGCCTGCGGATCCGCTCCTCGAGATCGGGCGACGCGGGTCCGAGCGGGGGCCGGGGCGGACCGACGCGGAAGCCGAGCATGCGCATCGCCGCCTTGATCCCGATCGGGTTCGTCGTCTCGAAGACGGTCGTGAACAGGTCGATGTATGAGGCCTGTATCTCGCGGACGCGAGCGATGTCTCCGGCGTCGAACGCCTCGAACTGCTCGCGCAGCCGGGGAGCGACCAGGTGGCCGAGCACGCTCACCACGCCCACGGCGCCCCATGCCTGCAGAGCAAGCGTCTCGTTGTCGTTCCCCGAGTACAGCTGGAACCCCTCCGGGAGCCGGGAGGCGTAGCGGGCCACGGAGGTCAGGTCGCTAGAGGCCTCCTTCACCGCGACGATCCGAGGGTGCTCGGCCGCCCGGAGCACCGTCTCGGGGGCGATCTTCGTGGCGGTCCGAGCGGGGACGTCGTAGAGCATGACCGGGATCTCGGACGCATCGGCGACGGCCCGGAAGTGGGAGAGGAGAGCGTCCTGAGGCGGCTTGTTGTAGTAGGGCGTCACGACGAGCACGCCGTCGGCCCCCGCCTTGGCGGCCTGGAAGGTGAGCTCGACCGATTCCTGCGTGGAGTAGGTGCCCGTCCCGGCTATCAAGGCCGCGTCGGTGCCGACCGCCTCCCGGACCGCCCGGAGCAGGACGTCCTTCTCGGCGTCGCTCAGGGTAGGTGACTCCCCCGTCGACCCCGAGACCACGAGACCGTCGCAGCCC
>Ga0247713_1001033_pt1 | contig 14769 bp, 27 predicted proteins | sample 21E_NmetaG_FD_189936 | JGI IMG/M metagenome (GOLD analysis project Ga0247713, IMG submission 189936) | Soil microbial communities from hillslope of Landscape Evolution Observatory, University of Arizona, Oracle, AZ, United States - 2-1-E_N | ecosystem: Engineered > Artificial ecosystem >... | reverse complement strand
CTCCAAGCCCCTCCAGGCACCACCCGCCCGACCCGCTACGGCGGAACCGCAAGGAAATGGCCATGGCAGCTGAGCAGAAGATCCGCATTCGCTTGAAGGCGTATGACCACGAGGTCATCGATCAGTCCGCGAGGAAGATCGTCGACACCGTGGAGCGCACCGGTGCGCGTATCACCGGGCCCGTGCCGCTGCCGACGGAGCGCAACGTGTACTGCGTCATCCGTTCGCCGCACAAGTACAAGGACTCGCGGGAGCACTTCGAGATGCGCACCCACAAGCGCCTCATCGACATCCACGAGCCCACGCAGAAGACCGTCGACTCGCTGATGCGGCTGGACCTGCCGGCCGGCGTCGACATCGAGATCAAGCTCTAGGAAGCACTCATGCCTACCAAGGGAATTCTGGGCACCAAGCTCGGGATGACGCAGATCTTCGACGACGAAGGTCGCGTCGTACCCGTGACTGTCGTGCGCGCCGGGCCGTGCCCGGTCACCCAGGTCCGCACCAAGGAGCGCGACGGCTACGACGCCGTCCAGCTCGGCTTCGGTGAGGTCAAGAAGGTCAACAAGCCGCTGGCCGGCCACTTCCGCAAGGCCGGCGTCGAGCCGACACGCCACCTGGTGGAGTTCGAGCTCGAGGGCGACCACAGCCCCGGCGACGTGGTGACCGTCGACATCTTCACCCAGGGCCAGCTCGTCGACGTGACCGCCCGGTCCAAGGGCAAGGGCTTTGCCGGTGTCATGAAGCGCCACGGCTTCGGTGGTCTGGGCGCTGCGCACGGCGCGCACAAGGTCCACCGCGCGCCCGGCTCCATCGGTGGGGCGTCCACCCCCGCTCGGGTGTTCCCGGGCATGCGGATGGCCGGCCGGACCGGTGGCGAGCGCGTCACGGTGCAAAGCCTGCGCCTGGTCGGCGTCGACCCCGAGCGGCGGCTGCTGCTGATCAAGGGTGCGGTGCCCGGACCCAACGGCTCGCTGGTGATCGTCCGTGACGCCGTGAAGGCCAAGGCGGACCAGGGGAGTGAGGCCTGATGCCGTCCATCGATCTGCACAAGGCCGACGGCACGACCAACGGCACGGTCGAGCTCGACGACGCGATCTTCGACGCCCAGGTCAACGTGCCGGCGATGCACCAGGTCGTCGTCGCGCAGCTGGCGGCGGCCCGCTCGGCCACGTCGAAGGTGAAGTCGCGCGGCGAGGTCCGTGGTGGCGGCCGCAAGCCGTGGCGGCAGAAGGGCACCGGCCGTGCCCGCCACGGCTCGATCCGCTCCCCCCAGTGGTCCGGCGGCGGCATCGCCCACGGCCCGTCGGGTGAGCAGAACTACACCAAGCGCGTGTCCAAGTCGCTCAAGCGGGTCGCTTTGCGCTCGGCGCTGAGCGACCGCGCCCGCACCGGGGACATCCGCGTGCTGGAGGACCTGGCGTTCGACGCGCCCCGCACCAAGGACGCGATCGGCGTCATCGACGCGCTCGAGCTGGGTGACCGCCGGCTGCTGATCGTGCTCGCCGGCCGCGAGGAGGCGGTCGCCAAGAGCTTCCGCAACCTGCCGCGCGCCCACATCCTGACCGTCGACCAGCTCAACACCTACGACGTGCTCGTCAGCGACGTCGTGGTCTTCCAGCAGGCCGCCCTCGAGCACATCGGCAAGGGCACCCGCGTCGACCTCGAGCCGGTCGAGAAGGCACCGTCGAACAAGCGCACCCGTGCCGGCCGGCCCCAGCCGCCGCGCGAGCAGCGCAAGACCAAGCGCAAGGGCCGGGACCGCAGCGCCTCGGCCGCAGGAGGCGCGCAGTCATGAAGAACGCCCGCGACGTGATCATCGCCCCGGTCGTCAGCGAGAAGAGCTACTCGCTGCTCGACGAGGGCCGGTACACGTTCATCGTGCACCCCTCGGCGAACAAGACCGAGATCAAAGAGGCGGTGCAGACGATCTTCGGTGTGAAGGTCGCGAACGTGAACACCATGAACCGCAAGGGCAAGCGCAAGCGCTTCGGCCTGACCATGGGCAAGCGCAAGGACACCAAACGCGCCATCGTCACCCTCGCCGAGGGTGAGGAGATCGACATCTTCGCCGGCGGCCTGTAAGGGGCATCGCTATGGGAATCCGCAAGTACAAGCCGACGACGCCCGGGCGTCGCGACATGAGCGTGTCGGACTTCGAGAACATCACGACCGACAAGCCGCTGAAGTCGCTGACCAACCCGAAGCCGAAGAAGGCCGGCCGCAACAACAACGGGCGCATCACCACCCGCCACCAGGGTGGTGGGCACAAGCAGCGCTACCGCGTCATCGACTTCCGTCGCAACAAGGACGGGATCCCCGCGAAGGTCGCAACCATCGAGTACGACCCGAACCGCTCGGCCCGCATCGCGTTGCTGCACTACGTCGACGGCGAGAAGCGCTACATCCTGGCGCCTGAGGGCCTGAAGGTCGGCGACCGCGTCGAGTCCGGCGAGGGCGCGGACATCAAGCCCGGCAACGCCCTGCCGCTGCGCAACATCCCGGTCGGTACGGTCGTGCACGCGGTGGAGCTGCGCCCCGGCGGCGGCGCGAAGCTCGGCCGCAGCGCCGGCAACCGCATCCAGCTGCTGGCCAAGGAGGGCAACAAGGCTGCCCTTCGACTGCCGTCCGGTGAGATCCGCCAGGTGCTGGCCACGTGCCGCGCCTCGGTCGGCGCCGTGGGCAACGCCGAGCACGACATCATCAACGTGGGCAAGGCCGGCCGGGCCCGTTGGAAGGGCAAGCGCCCGACCGTCCGCGGTGTCGTCATGAACCCGGTGGACCACCCCCACGGCGGTGGCGAGGGCCGCACCTCCGGCGGTCGCCACCCCACCAATCCCAAGGGGAAGCCCGAAGGCCGAACCCGCAAGAAGAACAAGGCGTCCAACGCCGACATCATCCGCCGGCGCGGCAAGCGGCGCCGGTAGGACAGGGAGTAGTCAGCTATGCCACGCAGCCTGAAGAAGGGCCCCTTCGTCGACGACCACTTGGCGAAGAAGATCGACGAGCTCAACGCCAAGGGCGAGAAGCGGGTCATCCGCACCTGGTCGCGGCGCTCGGAGATCTCGCCGGACATGGTCGGTCACACCATCGCGGTGCACGACGGGCGCAAGCACGTCCCCGTCTACATCTCCGAGTCGATGGTCGGCCACAAGCTCGGCGAGTTCGCGCCGACGCGCGCGATCAAGTGGCGCGGCGCCGGCGAGAAGCAGCAGACCAAGGTGCGCGGGGGCCGGCGGTGAGCACCCACGTCAAGGCCACCGCGCGCTACGTCCGCGTCGCACCCAACAAGGTGCGGCAGGTCGCGGCGCACATCCGCGGGCAGCGGGTCGGTGACGCGCAGCGCATCCTGCAGCTGTCGCCCAAGGGCATCTCCGAGCAGATGCTCAAGACGCTGAACTCGGCGATCGCGAACGCGGAGAACAACCACGAGCTGGACGCCGACGACCTGTTCGTCACGTCGGTGGTGGTCAACGAGGGCCCGCAGCTCAAGCGCTTCCAGCCGCGCGCCATGGGTCGCGCCTACCGGATCCGCAAGCGCACCAGCCACATCACGGTGTCCGTCGGCACGGAGAACACGCCGCCGCCGCGGGCGAACCGGCGCGCGGTGCAGCACACCGCGGCCACGGTCGCCACGCCGGTCGAGACGCCGGTGCCGGCGCGCAGCGCCGAGGACAAGGGCACCACGGCCCCCGACCAGACGCCCGAGGCCTCCGAGGCGCCCGAGGACACCACCACCGACACCGAGACCATCGAGAAGATCGAGACCGCCGGCGAGCGCGTGACCGAGCCGGAGCAGACCGCCGAGACGACCGACACCGCGGCGACCGACACCGCCGAGGACGCCGACGACGCGGCGGACAAGGAGTAAGACGTGGGCCAGAAGATCCACCCGTACGGCTTCCGCCTCGGCATCATCAAGGACCACAAGTCCCGCTGGTTCGCCGACAAGGACTACGCCGACTACGTCATCGAAGACGACCGGATCCGCAACTACATCCGTGAGCGGGTCCGCCACGCCGGCGTGTCCGCGATCGAGATCGAGCGGACCCGCGACCGCGTCACGATCGACGTCTACACCGCCCGGCCGGGCATCGTCATCGGCCGCCGCGGCGCAGAGGCCGACGTCATCCGCGGGCACCTGGAGAAGATGACGGGCAAGCAGGTCAAGCTCAACATCAACGAGATCAAGCAGCCCGAGCTCGACGCGCAGGTGACCGCCCACAACGTCGCCGAGCAGCTGCGCGGCCGCGTCAGCTTCCGCCGCGCGATGCGCCGCGCCACGCAGAACGCGATGAAGGCGGGCGCCAAGGGCATCCGGGTGCAGTGCTCGGGACGCCTGGGTGGCGCGGAGATGAGCCGCACCGAGTGGTACCGCGAGGGTCGTGTGCCGCTGCACACGATGCGCGCGAACATCGACTACGGCTTCGACGAGGCCCGCACCACGTACGGCCGCATCGGGGTCAAGGTGTGGATCTACACCGGCGAGGTGCTGCCCTCCGGTGAGGACCGTGAGCGCCAGCTCGCCCGCCGCCGCGCCGAGCGCGCCCGCCAGGAGGCTCAGCGCGCCCGCGTGCAGGCCTCGGCGCCGATCCAGCCCGGCTCGGCCCAGACGGTCGGCTTCGGTGACGCCAACGACGAGCGGATCCGCGAGAGCGTGTCGTCACCGACCGGTGGCGGCATCCCGGGCGAGCAGCCCAGCCCGCAGCCGGCGAACGTCACCCCCGGCAACGTGCCAGCCGAGGCCCCGGCCCCCGCGGACACCGGCCACGACATGACCCCCGAAGCGGCGGAGCCGGCGGCGCCGGCGGACGCCACGACCACCGAGGACCCGACACCCCCGCCGCCGGGCGGCACGTCGGGCGAAGGGGCGTAGGAGAACGAGATGCTGTCCCCCCGCAAGGTCAAGCACCGCAAGCAGCACCGCGGCAACATGCGCGGGCTCGCCAAGGGCGGTACCGACGTCCACTTCGGCGACTACGGGCTGCAGGCCCTGACGCAGGGCTGGATCACCAACCGGCAGATCGAGGCCGCCCGTATCGCGATGACCCGCCACATGAAGCGTGGCGGGAAGGTGTGGATCAACATCTTCCCGCACAAGGCCTACACCAAGAAGCCCGCGGAGACCCGCATGGGTTCCGGGAAGGGCTCGCCGGAGGGCTGGGTCGCGGTCGTCAAGCCCGGCCGGGTCATGTTCGAGGTCTCGGGTGTGCCCGAGGAGGTCGCGCGCGAGGCGCTGCGCCTGGCCTCGCACAAGCTGCCGGTGAAGTGCCGCTTCCTGACCCGCGAGGAGGGCTAGCCATGGCCGACACTGCTGCAGAGCTGCGTGAGCTGTCGGATGCCGAGCTCGTCGAGAAGCACGACGAGTACAAGCAGGAGCTGTTCAACCTGCGCTTCCAGCTGGTGACCGGGCAGCTCGACAACGTCCGCGAGCTCAAGCGGGTGCGCCAGAGCATCGCCCGCGTCCTGACCGTGCAGCGCGAGCGCGAGCTCGCCGCCCAGCAAGCCGAGGCTTAGCCGATGTCCACCACCGAGACCACCAGCACGACGCGCGGCGAGCGCAAGGTCCGCCAGGGCGTCGTCGTCAGCGACAAGATGGACAAGACGGTCGTCGTCCTTGTGGAACGGCGCACCACCCACCCGCTGTACCGCAAGACGGTCACGCGGTCGGAGAAGTACCACGCGCACGACGAGTCCAACGACATCAACGTCGGTGACCGCGTCCGCATCGCCGAGACACGCCCCATGTCCAAGACGAAGCGCTGGCGCGTCGTCGAGGTCATCGAGCGGGCGAAGTAGGGAACCAGAGATGATCCAGCAGGAATCCAGGCTGAAGGTCGCGGACAACACCGGGGCCCGCGAGGTGCTGTGCATCCGCGTGCTCGGTGGGTCCGGCCGGCGCTACGCGTCCATCGGGGACGTCATCGTCGGCACGGTCAAAAACGCCATCCCCGCCTCCAACGTCAAGAAGGGCGATGTCGTCAAGGCCGTCGTCGTGCGGGTCCGCAAGGAGAAGCGGCGCCCGGACGGCACGTACATCCGCTTCGACGACAACGCCTGCGTGCTCATCAACGAGCAGCGCAACCCGCGCGGCACGCGCATCTTCGGCCCGGTCGGCCGGGAGCTGCGTGAGCGCAAGTTCATGAAGATCGTGTCGCTGGCCCCGGAGGTGCTCTGACATGAACCGCGTCAGGAAGGACGACACCGTCCGGGTCATCAGCGGCAAGGACGCCGGCAAGGAAGGGCGCGTCGTCCGCGTCTACCCCAAGCGCGAGCGCGTGATGGTCGAGGGCGTCAACCGGGTGACCAAGCACGTCCGCCAGCAGCGCACCCGCACCGGCGCGCAGCAGGGCGGGATCGTCCACGAAGAGGCACCCATCCACCTGTCCAACGTGATGCCGGTCTGCCCGTCGTGCGGCAACGCCGTTCGCGTGGGTTCGAAGATCGTCTCGGGTGAGCGCACGCGGTTCTGCCGCAAGTGCGATTCGGAGTTCTAGGTCATGGCTTCCACTGATACGTACGTCCCGCGCCTGAAGGAGCGGTACAACAGCGAGGTCCGCGCCCGTCTGAAGGACGAGCTCGGTCTCGACAACGTCATGCAGGTACCGCGCCTGTCCAAGATCGTCGTCAACATGGGCGTCGGCGAGGCCGTGGCGGACGCCAAGGCCCTCGACGGCGCACTGCGCGACCTCGCGGTCATCACCGGCCAGAAGGCGTCGGTGCGCCGGGCACGCAAGTCGATCGCCGGCTTCAAGCTGCGCCAGGGGATGGCCATCGGCGCCAAGGTGACCCTTCGCGGCGACCGGATGTGGGACTTCTTCGACCGTCTGCTGTCGGTCGCCCTGCCCCGCATCCGTGACTTTCGCGGGCTGCCCCCCAACAGCTTCGACGGCCGTGGCAACTACACGTTCGGCGTCACCGAGCAGCTGATCTTCCCCGAGATCGACTACGACGACATCGACCGCGTCCGCGGCATGGACATCACCATCGTGACCACCGCAGAAACCGACGAGCAGGGCCGCGCGCTGCTGGCCGCGTACGGCTTCCCGTTCGCCGGCAGCACCCCCACCAGCTGAGGAACCATCCATGGCAAAGAAGTCGATGATCGCCAAGGCCAAGCGCAAGCCGAAGTTCGGCGTGCGCGGCTACACGCGGTGCAACCGCTGTGGCCGGCCCCGGGCGGTCTTCCGCAAGTTCATGCTCTGCCGCGTGTGCTTCCGCGAGCTCGCCCACGCCGGCGAGCTTCCCGGCATCCGCAAGGCGTCCTGGTAGCACCGACACGGGAAGTGCCGGGCTTTGGACCGGTAACCCCATTGGAGTGAGTAGCTGAGATGACGATGACTGACCCTGTTGCGGACATGCTCACGCGCATCCGCAACGCGAACATCGCGTACAAGGAAGAGATCTCGATGCCGTCTTCGAAGCTGAAGGCGAGCATCGCCGACATCCTCAAGCGCGAGGGCTACATCCGCGACTACGTCGTGGAGCCCACTAAGCCGCAGGCCACGCTGAAGCTGGCACTGAAGTACTCGCGCGACCGGGAGCGGTCGCTGTCGGGCGTGCGCCGCGTGTCCAAGCCCGGTCTGCGGGTGTACGCCAAGCGCGACGAGGTCCCCCGGGTGCTGGGCGGCCTCGGCGTCGCGATCATCTCGACCTCGAACGGCCTGATGACCGACCGCGAAGCCCGCAAGGCGGGCGTCGGCGGCGAGGTCCTGGCCTACGTCTGGTAGCCAGTCATGTCACGTATCGGTAAGCAGCCAGTCGCGATCCCGTCCGGGGTCGACGTCACCCTGTCCGGGACCACCCTGACGGTCAAGGGCCCCAAGGGGGCGCTGACCCAGGAGATCCACCCGGACATCACCGTCACCATCGACGACGGCGAGGTCACCGTGACCCGCCCCGACGACGAGCGTGAGCACCGCGCGCTGCACGGCCTGGTGCGCTCGTTGATCGCCAACATGGTGGTCGGCGTGACCGAGGGCTACACCCGCCGCCTGGAGATCGTCGGTGTCGGGTACCGGGCCGCGCTGCGCGGCTCGAACGGCCTGACCCTGCAGATGGGGTTCAGCCACCCGGTCGAGTTCAACGCGCCGGACGGCATCACGTTCGAGGTGCCGACCCCCACCCGCATCACGGTCAGCGGCATCGACAAGCAGGTCGTGGGCCAGGTCGCCGCCAACATCCGCAAGATCCGCAAGCCCGAGCCGTACAAGGGCAAGGGCATCCGCTACGAAGGCGAGCAGATCCGACGCAAGTCGGGTAAGGCCGCCGGCTAGCACACCAACCGCACACTCCCGGGGCACGACGAGGCCGGGGGGTCGGGCAAGGAGACCAACGAGATGGATGCAGCAACCCGCAAGCGTCAGGCGCGCCAGCGCCGGCACGCCCGCGTGCGCAAGAGCGTCCGGGGCACCGCCGCGCGGCCGCGCCTGGCGGTGTACCGGTCCAACACCGGGATCTACGCCCAGGTCATCGACGACCGCCAGGGCAAGACGGTGGCGGCCGCGTCCAGCCTGGACGCCGACCTCACCGTGGAGGGCACCGGCAAGGTCGGAATCGCCACCGCCGTCGGCAAGCTCGTCGCCGAGCGCGCGAAGGCCGCTGGCATCGAGACCGTGGTCTTCGACCGCGGTGGCAACCGCTACATGGGCCGCGTCGCGGCGCTCGCCGAGGGCGCTCGCGAGGCCGGGCTGAAGTTCTAGAGCACTCGAGAAGACGTAAGGACACAGCAATGGCTGGACCAGGAGGCGGAGGCCCGGGACGTGGTGGCCGTGGTGGCCGCGACGGCCGTCGAGGCGGACGCGAAGAAGAGCGCTCGCCGTACGAGGAGAAGGTCGTCGCGATCAACCGCGTCGCCAAGGTGGTCAAGGGTGGCCGCCGGTTCTCCTTCACGGCGCTCGTCGTCGTGGGTGACGCCAACGGCACCGTCGGCGTCGGTTACGGCAAGGCCAAGGAGGTGCCGGCCGCGATCCAAAAGGGCGTGGAAGAAGCCAAGAAGAACTTCTTCCAGGTCCCGATGATCCAGAAGACGATCGCCCACCCGGTGCTCGGGCACTCCGGCGCCGGCCAGGTCGTGCTCAAGCCGGCCGCCCCGGGTACCGGTGTCATCGCCGGTGGCCCGGTCCGCGCCGTGCTCGAGTGCGCCGGCATCAGCGACGTGCTGGCCAAGTCGCTGGGGACCTCGAACCCCATCAACGTGGTCCACGCGACGGTCGCCGCGCTGAAGGACCTCCGCAAGCCCGAGCAGATCGCCGAGCTGCGCGGCCTCGAGCTCGAGGAGTTCATGCCCCGCAAGATGTACGAGAACCTCAAGGCCGGTGCGTGATGGCCGACGGCACGCTTCGCATCACGCAGGTCCGGTCGCTGATCGGCAGCAAGCAGGACCAGCGCCGCACCGTCCGGGCGCTGGGCCTCAAGCGCATCCGCCACACCGTCGAGCAGCCCGACCGTCCGGAGATCCGCGGCATGATCGCCAAGGTCTCCCACCTGGTCGAGGTCGCCGAGGAGACGTCATGAAGATCCACCACCTCAAGCCCGCCCCGGGCGCCCACAAGGCCAAGACCCGCAAGGGCCGGGGCGAGGCGGCCGGCAAGGGCAAGACGGCCGGCCGCGGCACGAAGGGATCGGGCGCGCGACGCACGATCCCCGTCGGCTTCGAGGGCGGCCAGATGCCGCTGCAGCGGCGCCTGCCCAAGCTCCCGGGCTTCACGCCTCGCAACCGCGTCGAGTACGCCACGGTCAACGTCGGCAAGCTCGACGCCGCCTTCGACGACGGCGCTGAGGTCACTCCGGACGAGCTGCGGGCCAAGGGCCTGATCCGCCGCGGCGACGCGCCGGTGAAGATCCTCGGCGACGGTGAGCTTTCCAAGAAGCTGACCATCGCGGCCCACGCCTTCACCCAGACGGCCCGGTCCAAGGTCGAGGCGGGCGGCGGCACCGTTCGTGAGCTACCGCGCCGCAGCGCGGGCAGCGACGCCACGCCGTAGCCTTGTTCCCCTTCGTCTAGGCACCCGTCGAGAGGTCCCGCCGATGCTCCGCGCGTTCTCCAACGCCTTCAAGATCCCCGATCTGCGGGGCAAGATCCTGTTCACCCTGGCGATCATCGCGGTGTACCGGCTCGGGTCGTTCGTGCCGATCCCGGGGGTCGACTACGGGGTGCTGCAGGGCGTTCTCGAGCAGCTGGAGACGCAGGGCGGGATCCAGGCGCTGCTCAACCTGTTCTCCGGCGGGGCGCTGAGCCAGCTGGCCGTGTTCGCCCTGGGGATCATGCCGTACATCACGGCGAGCATCATCATGCAGCTGCTCACGGTCGTGATCCCCAAGCTGGAGGAGTGGCAGAAAGAAGGGGAGACCGGCACCAAGAAGATCACGCAGTGGACCCGCTACCTCACGATCGTCCTGGCGGTCCTGCAGTCCACCGCGCTCATCGTGCTGATCCAGTCCGGCCAGCTGTTCCCGGGCGTGCCCGAGGCCGCAGGCCTGATCCCGGACCCGTCCGTGCCGATCCGCCTGCTGATGATCCTCACCCTGACGGCCGGCACGGCGTTCATCATGTGGCTCGGCGAGCTGATCACCCAGCGAGGGATCGGCAACGGCATGTCGCTGATCATCTTCGCGGCGATCGTCTCCGAGCTGCCCGGCCAGGGCAGCCAGATCCTTGCCCGTGACGACGGCACGATCCTGTTCATCATCCTGCTGCTCGTCGCCCTGCTGCTCATCGTCGGTGTGGTGTTCGTCGAGCAGGGTCAGCGCCGGATCCCGGTGCAGTACGCCAAACGGCAGGTCGGCCGGCGGACGTACGGCGGCACCTCCACCTACATCCCGCTGAAGGTCAACCAGTCGGGCGTGATCCCGATCATCTTCGCCTCGTCGCTGCTGTACCTGCCGACGTTGGCGGCGTCGATCATCAACCGGCCAGGGTTCACCCAGTTCACCGAGGCGTGGTTCTCCGGCCAGATCCAGCCGGCGAACCCGTGGCCGTTTGTGGGCTACGCGGTGTTCTTCTTCCTGCTGGTCGTGTTCTTCGCGTACTTCTACACCGCGATCACGTTCAACCCCATCGACGTCGCCGACAACATGAAGAAGTACGGCGGGTTCATCCCGGGCATCCGTCCGGGGCGGCCCACCGCGGAGTACCTGGACCGCGTGCTGTCTCGGATCACGTTCCCGGGCTCGATGTACCTCGGGACGCTGTCGATCCTGCCGCTGATCGTGCTCGGCATCGCCGGCGTCCAGTTCCCGCTGGGCGGGGCGACGCTGCTGATCGTGGTGGGTGTGGGTCTGGAGACCATGAAGCAGCTGGAGTCGCAGCTGCTGCAGCGCCACTACGAGGGCTTCCTCAAGGACTGACGGAGCACACGTGCGACTTGTCTTGTTGGGACCGCCGGGGGCGGGGAAGGGCACGCAGGCCGTGCAGATCGCGCGCGCCTTCGGCGTCCCGCAGATCGCCACGGGCGACATCTTCCGCCACAACGTGCGCAACGAGACCGAGCTCGGGCGTCAGGCGAAGAGCTTCATGGACCGCGGCGACCTGGTGCCCGACGACATCGTCATCGGCATGGTCAAAGACCGCCTCGGCCAGGACGACGCGGAGAAGGGCTTCCTGCTCGACGGCTTCCCCAGGACCGTGCCGCAGGCGGTTGCCCTGGAGGACTTCCTGGCCAGCGAGAACCGCCCGCTGGACGTGGTGCTGCGGTTCAACGTCCCCGAGTCCGAGGTCGTGCGTCGGATCGTCAACCGCCGCAGCTGCCCCAACGACGGCAGCGTGTACCACCTCGAGTTCGCGCCCCCCAAGGTGGAGGGGGTCTGCGACGAGTGCGGCGCCGAGCTGATCCAGCGCAAAGACGACACCAAAGAGGTCGTCCTGCACCGCCTGGAGGAGTACCACGCCAAGACCGAGCGGCTGGAGTACTTCTACTGGGAGCGCGGACTGCTGCGTGACGTCGAGTCCGTCGGGCCGGTCGAGGAGGTCACCAAGCGCACGCTCGCGCTGCTCGACGACATCGAGGGGCTGCACGACGGCAGCGGCCTGGGTGACACCACGGACGACGACGACGAGGAGGCGACGGGCGCATGATCGTGCGCAAGTCGCCGGCCGAGGTCGAGATCATGGCGCGTGCGGGCAAGGTCGTCGCCGACCTGCACGAGGTCGTCCGCGAGGCCGTGAAGCCTGGGGTCACCACTGCGCAGCTCGACGAGATCGCCGAGCGGGAGGTCCGCAGCCGCGGGGCCGTCCCATCGTTCAAGGGCTATCGGGGCTTCCCGGCGACGCTGTGCACCTCGGTCAACCACGAGATCGTCCACGGCATCCCCTCACCCAACGTGGTGCTGCGCGAGGGCGACCTGATCAAGATCGACGCCGGCGCCATCGTCGACGGCTACCACGGCGACTCGGCGGTCACCTGGATCGTCGGCGGTGACGACACCGTCGCGCCCGAGGTCGCGCAGCTGGTCGAGGCGACCCGCGCCGGCCTGTGGGCGGGCCTGTGCGCCGCCAAGCCCAATCAGCGGCTGACCGACATCTCCGCCGCCGTCGAGGCCCACGCGCTGCCGCACCGCTACGGGGTCGTGCAGGAGTACGTCGGCCACGGCATCGGCCGGGCGCTGCACGAAGACCCCCACGTCCCCAACTACGGCCGGCCGGGGCGCGGGCCCAGGCTCGTGGCTGGCCTGGTGCTGGCGGTCGAGCCGATGTTCAACCTCGGCGGTGCCGAGACGGAGGTGCTCGACGACGACTGGACGGTCGTGACGGCCGACGGCTCGCTGTCGTCGCACTGGGAGCACACGGTCGCCATCACCGACGACGGCCCGTGGGTGCTCACCGCCCGTTCCGACGAGCCGGCCTGGCCGCTCGCCGAGCCTGACCGGGTCCCGGCCAGGGCGCTCTTGGACGCCCGGAGGCCGGGGTGATACCGTGGCTGTTCGGCCCGGACGGGGCTGCGCCTGCGCGCCGACCGTCGGGCCTTCTGCGCTGTCCGACCCCAGACCGCTCCCGATGGTCTGCCGGCGCGGCGGCCGCCACCGCAAGGGAGAGATGAAGTGAAGGTCCAGCCTTCCGTGAAGAAGATCTGCGAGAAGTGCCGCGTCATCCGCCGGCACGGTCGCGTGATGGTGATCTGCGAGAACCCCCGACACAAGCAGCGCCAGGGTTAGTACGAGGAGCTTTGTATGGCACGTATCGCCGGAGTCGACCTGCCACGCGAGAAGCGCGTGGAGATCGGCCTGACCTACATCTACGGCGTCGGACGGACGCGAGCGGTGCAGACGCTCGCTGCTGCCGGCGTGGATCCGTCGATCCGCGTCCGCGACCTGTCCGACGAACAGGTCCGGCGGCTGCGTGACTTCATCGACGCGACCTACAAGGTCGAAGGTGACCTGCGGCGCGAGGTGGCGCAGAACATCAAGCGCAAGGTGGAGATCGGCTCGTACCAGGGCATCCGCCACCGTCGTGGCCTTCCGGTCCGCGGCCAGCGCACCCACACCAACGCCCGCACCCGCAAGGGCCCCAAGCGCACGGTCGGCGGCCTGAAGAAGAAGCTCAAGAAGTAAAGGCGCGGATTTGTTCTCCAGTAGCGAAGCGGTAGGACGCGAGTAATGGCTCAGCAGAAAAAGCAGTCCGGCCCCAAGGCGCAGCGGCGCGGCCGGAAGAAGGAGCGCCGGCAGGTCGCCTACGGCCAGGCGCACATCAAGAGCTCGTTCAACAACACGATCATCACGATCACCGACCAGCAGGGCAACGTGCTGTCGTGGGCGTCGTCGGGCAACGTCGGGTTCAAGGGCAGCCGCAAGTCGACGCCGTTCGCCGCGCAGCTCGCCGCCGAGCAGGCCGCCCGCCGCGCCGCGGAGTACGGCGTCCGCAAGGTCGACGTCTACGTCAAGGGCCCCGGGTCGGGCCGCGAGACCGCCATCCGCTCCCTGCAGGCCAATGGCCTGGAGGTCGCGGCCATCCGCGACGTCACCCCCATTCCTCACAACGGCTGCCGGCCGCCGAAGCGTCGCCGGGTCTGACGTGCCGCGGTCAACCACGCACAGCCTCGCGGCACACCACAAGGAGTAAGCAGAAGATATGGCTCGGTACACCGGTCCCGACTGCAAGCTGTGCCGCCGCGAGCGGCAGAAGCTGTACCTGAAGGGCACCCGCTGCGAGGGGCCCAAGTGCGCGATCGAGAAGCGCCCGTACCCCCCGGGTGAGCACGGCCGTGGCCGCATCCGCGAGAGCGAGTACCTGCTGCAGCTGCGTGAGAAGCAGAAGGCCCGCCGCATCTACGGCGTGCTGGAGCGGCAGTTCCGCAGCTACTACGAGGAAGCGTCGCGTCGCGGCGGCCTGACCGGTGAGAACCTGCTCGTCTTGCTGGAGACCCGGCTGGACAACGTCGTGTTCCGCGGCGGGCTCGCCCGGTCGCGCGACGAGGCCCGCCAGCTGGTGCGCCACCGCCACTTCCAGGTCAACGGCCGCACCGTGAACATCCCGTCGTACCGCGTCCGCGTGGGCGACGTCGTCACGGTTCGCGACCGCGCCCGCAACTTCGTGCCGATCCTCGGCGCCCTGGAGCTGATCGGCGCGAAGCAGATCCCGACGTGGCTGTCGACCGACACCAACAAGCTGCAGATCTCGGTGCTCGACCTGCCCACGCGCAAGCAGATCGACGTGCCGGTGCAGGAGCAGCTGATCGTCGAGCTGTACTCCAAGTAGCGGTGGCTCGGTGGGCCGGTACGCGTGCCTCCGGGCCGCTCACCCGCCCACCCTCCAAGGCCCTCCGGCACCCACAC
>Ga0247713_1001032_pt1 | contig 14773 bp, 13 predicted proteins | sample 21E_NmetaG_FD_189936 | JGI IMG/M metagenome (GOLD analysis project Ga0247713, IMG submission 189936) | Soil microbial communities from hillslope of Landscape Evolution Observatory, University of Arizona, Oracle, AZ, United States - 2-1-E_N | ecosystem: Engineered > Artificial ecosystem >... | reverse complement strand
GTACGGGGTGGGCCGCTACGCCGTCCGGAGCCAGAGCCAGGTGCGCACCTGCCTGTGGCTGTCCATGGGGGTCTGCGCTCTCGTCGCGGTCATCGCCGTGCTGCAGTCGTTGCGCGTGCCCGGCGTGCCCGAGCTGCTCGCGACCTTCTGGGCGACCGGGGAGGACACCGCAGCGCTGGCGAACGCGCGGGGGAGCGCGACCATCGGACACACGCAGGGACTCGCGGACGTGATGGTGTTCAACCTGGCCATCGCCACGGCGATGCTCCTGCGAGGGGCAGGCCCCCGCCGGCTGCTCCTCCCGCTGGCCGGGTTGTTCCTGCTCGGCGCGCTGGCCTCCGGCCAGGTCTCCGGCGTCGTCGGCCTGGTCGTCGGCGTCGTCGCCGTCGGGTACGCGCTGCGCCGGCTCGGCACGGTGCTGCTCGGCTTCCTGGCGGTCCTGCCGTTCGCCGCAGTCGCGCTGCTCCCGGTGATCGCAGCGCGCCTGGACCGGCTCGACCCGTCGAGCGGCCTGCCGGTCAGCTGGATCGCGCGCTGGGAGAACCTGCGCACCTACTTCTGGCCGCCGCTGTTCGAGGACGGCGGGTGGGTCCTCGGGGTGCAGCTGGTCCCCGAGGCCGAGGGCCGGGAGGTGTGGCAGCCGACGGTGTGGATCGAGAGCGGGCACACCTGGCTGCTCTGGATCGGCGGCGTCCCGTTCCTCGTGGCCTTCTTCGTGTTCCTGGCCTGGGTCCTCACGGTCTCCCTCCGGGCATCCAGCGCCTCCGGCGCGCTGCTCTCCGTGGCCGGGGCGGCGAGCTTCGCCGCCTGGTGGACGGTTGCCGCCGGCATGTTCTTCGACCCGCACCTGTTCCTGCGCGGCAGCGCCGACCTGAGCTTCCCGCTGCTCGCGCTGGCGGTCTCGGCCGCGACGTCGCGGCCGGAGCAGGGGGGGCCTCCGGCGCGGGACGCGCGCCGGTCGGACCGGAGGGCCGCGCCGGGGCGGCCGGGAGGACAGCGATGAGGCGGGCGCGCAGAGCCGTCGTCATGGTGCCGGCGTGGCACGGGCAGCTGACCGTCGAGCAGCTGGACGCCCAGGCAGCCGCCGGAGCCCGACCGCGCACCGACTACGTGGAGCTGGCGGCCGAGCTCGACGCCGACGTCATGGACATGGAGTACATGCAGACCCGCGCCACCCGGACGGCGCGCGCCGTCGCGGCCCGGGTCGGCATCGTGCCGGGCCAGATCACCGAGGCGTTCGTGCGCTCCGGCCAGTTCGAGCAGGTCGTGGCGCGCGCGGACCGGCTGGGCCTGCCGCTCGCCCTCGCGCTGAAGGCGTCCCGCGGCCGCCGCGACACGGTCCTGGTGTCGGTGTGGCTGTCCCGGCGGAAGAAGGCGGTCTTCCTCCGTCCCGGGGGGGCGCACACGCATCTGGGTGCGGTGGTCAACTACAACAGCGTGCAGCGCGACATCGCTCACCGTCGGCTCGGCGTCCCTGCGGGCAAGCTGCACCACGCCCGCCAGCCGGTCGACGAGTCGTTCTACCGGCCCGAGGACGTCTCCCCCGGCGACTACGTCCTCGCGGTCGGGTACGAGCAGCGGGACTACCCCACCTTCCTGGCCGCCGTCCGGGAGCTGGACGTCGACGTCGAGATCGCCATCGGCAGCACCGTCCTCAAGGCATCCGGGGACGTGACGGACACCTTCGCCCCGCTGGTCGGGAGCGTGGGGGAGCGGCTGCCCGAACGCGTGACGGTGCACCAGCAGCTGCCTCACCGCACCCTGCGGGACCTGTACGCGAGGGCCCGCCTCGTGGTGGTCCCGCTGCTGGACGTCGACTTCGACCCCGGCGTCACGGTGATCGCCGAGGCGATGGCCATGGGCAAGGCCGTCGTCGTGACGGCGGCCCGCGGGCAGCGTGACCTGGTGCGGCACGGCGTGCACGGGCTGTACGTGCCCCCCGGGGACCCGGTCGCGCTGCGCGCGGCGATCCGCCGGCTCCTGGACGACCCCGAGGAGGCGCGGCGGATGGGGGAGGCGGGCCGTGCCCTCGCGGAGAGCGAGCTGACCCTGTCGGGCTGGGTCCGCGACGTCGCCGGGATCGCGCGTGCCGCCCGGCGGTGAGGACGACACGGTGAGGACGAGGCGGTGACGGCGACCCCGCGGGTCTCGGTGGTCGTGCCGGCCTGGCAGGCCGAGGCCACGCTGGCCGGCGCTCTGGCGTCGGCGCTCACCCAGTCCGTCCCCGACCTCGAGGTGCTGGTGGCCGACGACGGCTCGACCGACGGGACGGTTGCCGTGGCGAGGGCGGCCGCTGCGCAGGACCCGCGCGTGCGTGTCCTGGTCGGCGGCGGCCACGGCGGCGTCGCGGTGGCGCGCAACCGGGCTCTGGACCAGGCTCGCGGCGAGTGGGTCGCCCTGCTCGACGCCGACGACCGGTGGCTGCCCGGGCGCCTCGAGGCCCTGCTGGCTGCCGGGAACGACGTCGACGTCGTGGCCGACGACGTGATCTTCGACCCCGTGCCCGGAGCCGTGGACCGCCCGCACTGGCGCGGTTCGGTGCTGGCCCGCAGCGGGTGGCGGCACGTGCAGCCGGCGCTCGTGAGCGGGGCGACCTTCGTGGAGCTCGATCTCGGCCTGCTCAAGCCGATGGTGCGCCGCGCCGTGCTCGATCGCACGGGAGTGCGCTACGACCCTGCGCTGCCGGCGGGGGAGGACTTCGACGTCGCGGTGCGCCTGCTCGCCGCGGGGGCCCGCTGGCGGCAGCTCCCTGACGGCTACTACCTCTACCGGGTGCGCGACGGCTCGCTGAGCTCCGGGGCGACCGACGTGACGGCCCGGCACCTGCAGGTCGTCGAGACCCTGGAGCGCGACGGGCTGCTGCACGCCGACCCGGCGCTCGCCGCCGCCCTGCGCCGACACGGGCGCCGGAGCCGCGCTTCCCTCGTCGCCGCCAGGGTCCGAGCCACCCGGCGCCGAGCCGGATCTGCTGCCGCCGCCGCCGAGCTGGTCCGGCAGCCGCAGGACCTGCCGCTGCTGCTGGGCAAGGCAGGACGGCACCTGGCCCGTCGCCTCCGGTCCCGGCGCGGTCGCGGAGCCGGCTAGAAGCCCTTCGCGAGCCAGGGGCGCTCGGCGGTGCTGCGCTGAACCGAGGCGATGTACTGCTCGGCCGCGGTGGTGCGCCACTGGCCGGCGTACCACCGGCCGAGGCAGCCGTCCAGGTCCCCGGCGGCGTAGGACGTGCGCCCTCCCGAGGCGCTCCCGTAGTCGCGCAGCCAGGTCTCCCAGCCCTCGTAGCACCCGCGGAGGAGCGCGCCGGCGTAGTCCAGGTTGAAGGCCGTCGAGTTGCGGTTGTGCGGGAACACGCCCGGGTGGTACGGCGCGTACTTGATCTGCAGCACCCCGAAGCTCAGCGGGCAGGGCGTGGCGTACCCCGGCGGGCACGCCCTGGCGTCGGTGGTGAAGTCGCCGAAGCCCTTGCCGTTCAGCGGCTGGCCCTTGTCGTCGAGCAGGCCCTGGTGCCACCAGGACTCCGCCACCATCTGGCCGCGGAGGAGCTCGTCCGGCAGACCCCACTTCGCCGCGGCCCACTGGACGATCTCGTCGGTGGTGCCGGTGAAGTTGCCGGTGACCCTGGGCAGGAGCCAGTCGTTCCACCGGGGCTCCACGCCGCCGTGGGCCCCGAGCGACAGCTTCGAGGGGACGGTGGCGTTCGCTGCCGCGTTCTGGGGGCGCGGCTCCCAGGACGACCGGCGCACCATCGAGGCTGCCTGCGCGTCCGAGGGCAGCGACGACCAGGAGCCGACCGGTGCCAGGCGGAAGTAGCCGCCGGCCGGCGGCGGCGCGGTCGACGCCGTCGGGGCGGGAAGTGCTGCGCCAGCAGCGGAGTGATCCACGCGCAGGGAGTACCCGGCGCCGGCGGCGCCGCTGACCCTGACGCGCTGGACGCCGGCCGGCACGTCCGCAGACAGCCGGACCTCGGGACCGCCCTCGGCGCTGCTGCGCACGGATCCCTGCTCGTCCAGCAGGCTCAGGCTCCCGGAGCCGGTGAGCACCGCGGTCAGCCCGCCGGCCTTGGTGCTGACCGTGACCGTCGACGTCCCGTCGGGCCCGAGCACGCTGTACTGCACCGCCTGCGTGGACGTGAGCGACTGCGCGGGACCGAGCCGGGTCTGGGTGGGCGAGGGTGCCGCGTCCGAGGCCGTGGCGACGCCGCCGACCCCGGTGAGCAGGCAGGCGCAGGCGGCGATCCCGCTCACGACGGCGGCAGAGGTGCGAGCGCGCTTCATGTCTTGCGTCATCGGCCGCTCCCCGCCCGTCCTTTACTCAGCGTGATGACGCGGGCGAAACACCGGCGATCCGCGCACCTCTCGCTACACTGCGTGATCCCGGTCGGCCGGCGCTGCCGTTGCTGAGAGGATCGTGGCATGGCTCGCGTCTGCGTCGTCCGGCAGTACTACTACCCGCTGGACATCCGGGTACGGCGCGAGGTCGAGGCGCTGCTCGGGGCCGGGCACGAGGTCGACGTCGTCTGCCTGCGCGGCCCGGGGCAGGCCGCGCGGGAGAGCACCGGTCGGCTGGACGTCCGCCGGCTGCCGATGGCGCACGGCCGCGGCGGGCCGTTCGGGTACCTCAGGCGCTACGCGGTCTTCCTCGCCCTCGCCACCGCGGCCGTCGCGCGCCTGCACCTGCGGCGGCGCTACGACCTGGTCCAGGTGCACTCGCTGCCCGACACGCTGGTGCTGGCCGCCGTGCTCCCCAAGCTCCTGGGGGCCGAGGTCCTGCTGGACCTGCACGAGACGATGCCGGAGTTCTTCGCGACGAAGTTCCGGCGGCCGATGGGCTCGCCGCTGGTCAGGGCCGTGGGCCGGGCCGAGCAGGCCAGCATCCGGGTCGCCTCGCACACCCTGACCTGCACCGAGCAGATGCGGCAGGCGTTCGTCGCCCGCGGTGCCGACGCCGGGCGCATCACCGTGGTGCTGAACTCCGCCGACGAGTCGATCTTCGACGTCGAGCGCTACCCGCACCGGCCCCGGCCGGACCGCTTCACGCTGGTCTGCCACGGGTCGATCGAGGAGCGCTACGGCCTCGACACGGTCATCGAGGCGCTGGCCCTGCTGCCGGACCTGCCCCACGTGCACTTCGACGTCTTCGGCGCCGGCGCCTTTCGGGACGAGCTGCAGCGACTGGCCCTGATGCGGGGGGTGTCCGGGCGCGTGCACTTCAGCGAGGGGTTCGTGCCCATGGAGGACCTGCTGACCGGTGTGAGCGAGGCCGACGTCGGCGTCGTCGCGATGAAGCAGGACGTGTTCCGCGACCTGACGCACTGCAACAAGATGTACGAGTTCCTGGCGATGCGCATCCCGGTGCTGACCTCGCGGACGCGATCGGTGGCGGCGTACTTCCCGGACGACGCGGTCCGCTACTTCCGGGCCGGCGACCCCGCGGACCTGGCCGGCGCGATCCGTGAGCTGCACGACGACCCCGAGCGGCGGCGGGCACTCGTCGTCCGGGGCACGCAGGCCGTGGAGCCCTACCGCTGGGACAGACAGCGGGCCGCCTACCTCGCCGTCGTCGAGGAGCTGCTGGACAGCCGAGAGCGGCGGCCAGCCGGCCGCACCGCGCCCCGGCGCTAGCCGGTCGGCCGACGGCGCCCGGCGACCACGAGGGCGGTACCGCCCACGAGGGCGCCCGCCCCGAGCACGCCGATCAGCAGGGCCTCGCCGCCGGTGAACGGCAGCGTCGAGGGAGCCGACGGCCCGGTCGTCGTCGCGGCGCCCGAGACCGCGCCCGGGCCGGAGACCGCTGCGGACTGCTCCGGCGGCAGCACCGTCGTCGGCAGGACACGGGTGTCGTCGCGGACGCACGCGCCGGAGTAGGCGTCACACACCGCGAGCGCGGACGGTGCGCCGAGCGTGGTCACCGCGGCGATGGTCGCTGCGCCTACTGCGAACCGCATTCCACGCGCCACTGCGACCTCCCCGACGTCGGTCGACCTACCGTGACGACAGGTTACCAACACGCAGCGTCACTGAACCCGCCATGCGGCAAGAAGTTGATCGGCCGAACGGGTGATTCTTCGGCGGTCAGGCGTCGAGCCTGGGCCAGGGGACCGGCACGAGCAGGCGGCCCCCGGCGCGCAGGTAGGCCCGCTGCTGGCGGCGGACCTCGTCCTCCACGTTCCACGCGAGCAGCAGCAGCACGTCGGGCGGCCGGCGGGAGAGCTCCTCCGGCGCGACGATGGGCACCCGCGCCCCCGGGAGGAACCTGCCCTGCTTGTGCGGGTTGCGGTCGACCGCGTAGTCGATCAGCCTCACGTCGATGCCGCTGCTGTTGAGCAGGGTCGCGCCCTTGGCGGCGGCGCCGTAGGCGGCCACGCTGAGGCCTTGCGCGCGGGCCGACTGCAGCACGGCCCGGAGCTCGGCCTGCAGCCGGCCCACGTGGGCGGCGAAGCCCTGGTAGGCGGAGAGGTCTGCCACGCCGGCGGCGGCCTCCTCGGCCAGGCGGCGCTCGAGCCGGGCGCTGCGCGTGCCCCCGTGGCTGCACCACCAGCGGAGCGTCCCACCGTGCAGGCCGGGGAACTCCTCCACGTCGTTGAGCACGAGCCCGTGCCGGGCCATGAGGGCCTGCACGGCGATGGTCGAGAAGTAGCAGTAGTGCTCGTGGTAGACGGTGTCGAACGCCCGGTTCTCCACCAGCTGCTGGACGCCGGGGTTCTCCACCGTGAGGACGCCGCCGTCCGCGAGCAGCGTGGCAAGGCCCTGCACGAACCCGTTCAGGTCCGGGACGTGCGCCATGACGTTGTTGGCCAGTACCACGCTCGCTGCACCGTGCTCGGCGCGCAGCCGCTCTGCCGACTGCGGCGTGAGGAACTCGCGCACGGTCGGGACGCCGGCGCGAACGGCCGCGGCGGCAGGTCCGGGCGAGGGCTCCACCCCCAGGGCCGGCACCCCCGCCCGGACCACCTCGCGCAGCAGGTACCCGTCGTTGCTGGCCACCTCCACCACCAGGTCCTCCGCGCCCAGAGCGCGCTCCCGCACGAGGGCCTCCACGTGCGACCTCGCGTGAGCGACCACGGACTCCGAGTACGAGGAGTAGTAGGGGTAGTCCGCGTCGAACAGGGCCTCGGCCGGCAGCTCGTGCAGCAGCTGCACCAGGCCGCAGGCCTCGCACAGCCCGACGTCGAGCGGGAAGGTCGGGCACGGCTCGTCCGGTGTCCGGAGCAGGGCGTTGGCGATCGGTGTCTCACCCAGCGACAGGAACCGGGACGGCGAGGGCGCCGCGCAGCTCCGGCAGGCACGGACCGGGCTCGCCCGGGGAGCGGTCACGAGGGGGTCCCGGTCCCGAACCAGCGCTCCAGGTCAGGACGCAGCGACCGCAGACCCGGCGCGGCGCGGTCCCGTGCCGACAGCGCCACGGGAGGAGCCGGCCAGTGCACAGCGAGGTCGGGGTCGTCCCAGGCGAGCGCCACGTCCTCGCCGGGCGCGTAGCGGGCGTCGTGCCGGTAGCAGACGTCCGCGTCGTCGCTGAGCACCTGGAAGCCGTGCGCGAAGCCACGGGGGACCCAGACCTGCTCGTGCTGCTCGTCGTCGAGGCGGAAGGACTCCCACTGCCCGAACGTCGGTGACCACGGCCGGACGTCCGCGACGACGTCGAACACCGCACCGCGGGCGCACCGCACCAGCTTGGCCTCGCCGGCGCCCGAGCGCAGGTGCAGCCCGCGCAGGACCGACCTGGACGAGCGGGACTGGTTCTCCTGCACCAGCGCGGTCGGGTCGATGCCCGCGCCTCTGAGCACGTCGGCGTCGAGCGTCCGCACGAAGAAGCCCCGGCCGTCGCAGACCGGCCGCGGCCGCAGGACCAGCACACCGCTGAGCCGGCCCGACCTCACCTCCACGACGTGCTCGCCCCCCGGCCGCACGCCTGCGCGGCGTCGACCTCCCACCGGTGCACGGCTGGGCTGGAGGAGCGCACGCCGCAGCCTGTCACGCGCGGCCCGCGGCGACGTACAGTCCGCCGTCGGACGGCGCGGAGGGGGTGCAGTGGACGGGTCGCTGCGGTCAGGACGGGAGCTGCACGACTTCGTCGCGGCGCTGTTCCCCTTCCCGCGCAGCCTGACCGGCGACGGCGTCCGTCGCACGCTGGACGCCGTCGCGTCGCGGGTGCCCCTCGTGCAGCACGAGGTTCCCTCGGGCACGGAGGTCCTCGACTGGGTCGTCCCTCCGGAGTGGGTCGTGCGGGAGGCCTGGATCGCCGGTCCGGACGGGCGCCGCGTCGTGGACGTCGCGGACTCCCCGCTGCACCTGCTCGGCTACTCCGTCCCGACCCGGCAGACCTTGTCGCGCGAGGACCTGCTGCCCCATCTGCACTCGCTGCCCGACCGGCCGGACTGGACCCCCTTCCGCACCTCCTACTACACACCGCAGTGGGGGTTCTGCCTGCCGCACCGGCTGCTCGCGTCCCTGCCCCCCGGGGGCTACGAGGTCTGCGTCGACAGCGAGCTGCGTCCCGGTTCGCTCACCTACGGCGAGCTGGTCCTGCCGGGCCGGGAGCCGGGCGAGGTGCTGGTGTCGACGCACGTGTGCCATCCGGAGCAGGCCAACGACAACCTGTCCGGCATCGCGGTGGCGACTGCCCTGGCCGAGCACCTGCAGTCGCTGGCGTCCCGGCGCTGGACCTACCGCTTCCTGTTCGTGCCGGGCACACTCGGGAGCCTGGCCTGGCTGGCGTCCCGCCGCGACGACCTGCCGCCGGTGCGGGCCGGTTTGGTGCTCACCGGGCTCGGCGACCCGGCGCCGATCACCTGGAAGCGCAGCCGACGGGGCGGCACCTGGGCCGACCGCGTCGTCGAGCACGTGCTCGCGCGACGGGGCGAGCACCGCGTGCTGGACTTCTCGCCGTACGGGTACGACGAGCGGCAGTACTGCTCACCGGGGTTCGACCTGCCGGTGGGCCGGCTGGGACGCGGAGTGCACGGTGAGTACCCGGAGTACCACACCTCGGCCGACGACCTCGCCCTGGTCGGCGAGGAGCGCCTCGAGGAGGCGCTCCTCGCGCTGGTGGAGGTCACCGGGGTGCTGGAGAGGGACCGGACCTACCGCAACCTGTCGCCCTACGGCGAGCCGCAGCTCGGGCGACGAGGGCTGTACCGCTCGATCGGGGCGTCCCTGGACAGCAAGGCGGCCGAGCTGGCGCTGCTGTGGGTGCTCAGCGGATCGGACGGGCGCACCAGTCTGCTCGACGTGGCCGGCCGGTCGGGCCTGGCGGTCTCCACGCTCGCCGACGCCGCCGAGCAGCTGGTCGCCGCCGGCCTGCTCGAGGAGGTGCTCGTGCCGCCGGCGTGACCGAGCGGGCCCGTGCTCGCGAGCACCGTCAGGACGGCTCGGTGGCGAGAAAGGCCTCCGGGCGGGCGGAACCGGCCAGCTCCTCCAGGACGGCTCGCCGCCGCTGCATCTGCGGTGTGCCGGCCAGGCCGGCGCTGGCGAGCACGGCCTCCCACCGGTGCAGCCAGTCGTGCCGCCGGAGGCAGTTGCGCGTGTTGTCCGCCCGGATCCGGGCGAGCCGGTCACCCTGCCGCGCAAGGTCTGCGAGCTGGTCGACCGCGTCGACGGCGTCGTAGGGCAGCGGGACGACGGCGTCCTCCCAGTCGAAGCAGGCGTCGAACTCCGGCGTCGGGACCCGGCTGCCCAGCACCACCGCGCCGGCCGCCGATCCCTCGAAGTAGCGGGTGCTGATGCCCTCGGCGCCCCCGGTGACCGCCTGCCGCTCGGGGGAGTCGTTGATGCGGTGCGCCAGGAAGAAGCGGCTGCGCTGCATCACCGAGGCGAGCAGCTGACGGTGGTCCCGCGGGTCGGGGACCGACCCGCCCTCCCGCGTGTCGTACAGGTAGGTGAGCTGGCCCGAACGGCTGCTCTCCCTCAGCGCGCGGTGCACGACCTCGGACCGGCGGCCGTAGCTGTACACGTCGATGGTCCGCCGCGGCAGGCGGGGCACGGCGCTGAACCGCAGCATGTCCACCGCGGTCGGCAGGTGGCCGGCGACCGGCACGCCGGCGCGGGCCAGGTCGGCAGCAGTGCCCGGGTACACCAGGTGCACGGCGTCGAAGTCGGCGAGCAGCCGGACGTAGTCGGCGTCGCGCGCGACGTCCGGCGGCCACATCTCGACGATCAGGCAGACCGCGCGTCGGCACCGCTCCCGCCAGCCAGGCAGACGGTGCAGGTGGGCCGCCTCGTCGACGTGGTGGAACACCGCGAAGAACAGCTCGTGCTCGGTCACGACGGGTGTCCGGCGGATGCTCGGGACGTTCCACGGCGGGGACCGACGAGTGCTCCCGACGCGGGTCCGCAGGCCGTTCACGACCCGGCGCCGGTGCGTCTCCACCTCGTCGTGCACCGGCGGGCCCGGCGCGAGCAGCGTGGCGTCGTCGAGCTCGAGAACGGTGTCCTCGAGCTCGTACTGGGTCGCGTGCCAGGCCGAGCGGCGCACCTGCCGCTGCGAGAAGACGAGGACCCGGCTGTCCCGCGGCACCTGCGGGGGCCGGTTCGCAGGCACGTCGCACCCTAACCGGCGGATCCGCCGTCATAGGCCGCTCGCTGCACTAGTGTCCGCGCGACGAGCGGCAACGGGGGAACATGCGTGTCCTAGTCACCGGCAGCGACGGGTACCTGGGCTGCCTGATGGCGCCACTGCTGGCCCGGGCGGGTCACGGCGTCACCGGTGTGGACACCGGGTTCTTCCGCGAGGGCTGGCTGTGTCGCGGCGCCGACGCCGCAGTCGCCACCCTCGACCGGGACGTACGGCTGCTCACGGTCGACGACCTGCGCGTCTTCGACGCCGTCGTGCACCTGGCCGAGCTCTCGAACGACCCGCTCGGGGACCTGCTCGGCGACGTCACCTACGAGGTGAACCACCGGGGGACCGTCGCCCTGGCGCAGCGGGCCCGGGAGGCCGGCGTCACGCGGTTCGTCCACATGTCCTCGTGCAGCGTCTACGGCATGGCTGACGGCACCGTCGACGAGACCTCACCGGTCTCCCCGCAGACGGCGTACGCGACGTGCAAGGCGCTCGTGGAACGGGACGTGTCCGCGCTCGCAGGTGACGACTTCTCACCGACCTTCCTGCGCAACGCCACGGCGTTCGGCGCCTCACCGCGGATGCGCTTCGACATCGTCCTGAACAACCTCGCCGGTCACGCCTGGACCAGCCGCAGCATCCGGATGACCAGCGACGGCAGCCCGTGGCGACCGCTGGTGCACGCCCTCGACATCGCCAAGGCCGTGCGCTGCGTGCTCGCCGCCCCCCGGCAGGCCGTGCACGGCGAGGTGTTCAACGTCGGGTCGGACGAGCAGAACTACCGGGTGCGCGACATCGCCGAGCGGGTCGCCGCCGCCTTCCCCGGTTCCCGCACCAGCTTCGGTCCGCGCGACGCGGACGGGCGCAGCTACCGCGTCCGGTTCGACAAGATCCACAGCGTGCTGCCGGACTTCGCCTGCGACTGGGACGCCGAGCGGGGAGCCCACCAGCTGGCGGGCGTGTTCGCGACCGTCTCGCTGGACGAGGCGACGTTCCGCGGCCGCGCCCACACCCGCCTCTCGCAGCTCGAGCACCTCCTGCGCACCGGCCAGGTGGACCAGCGGCTGTTCTGGGCCGACGGAACGCGCACCGGATGAGCCGGAGCGGCGCCATCCTCCCCGGTCCGCCCCCTCATGGTCGTGCGCAGGACGGCCGATGCCTTCGACCATGAGCGCCGTCGCCGACATCCCGGTCGTCATCCTGTGCGGCGGGATGGGGACCCGCCTGCGCGAGGCGAGCGAGAAGCTGCCCAAGCCGCTGGTGGACATCGGGGGGCGGCCGATCCTGTGGCACATCATGAAGGTGTACGCCCAGCACGGCTTCCGGCGGTTCGTGCTGTGCCTGGGCTACAAGGGCGACCAGATCAAGCACTACTTCCTCGACCACCGGACGATGACCTCCGACTTCACCCTGTGCCTGGGCAACGAGCGCGAGATCGAGTACCACCGGTCCACGGCCGAGGAGGACTGGCAGGTCACCTTCGCCGAGACGGGACTGCTCAGCGGGACCGGTGCCAGGATCCGTCGCATCCGCCCGTACCTGCGCGACGCCGACACCTTCCTGCTCACCTACGGCGACGGCATCGGCGACGTCGACGTCACGGCCCTGCTCGCGCAGCACCGGGACTCCGGGCGGGTGGGGACGGTGACCGCGGTCCACCCGGCAGGGCGGTACGGGGAGATGACGCTCAGCGAGGACGGGGCGGGGGTGGCCGAGTTCAACGAGAAGCCGGCCAGCACCAGCGGCTGGGTGAGCGGGGGCTTCTTCGTGTTCGACCGCTCCTTCGCCGACGACTACCTGGACGACGACGCCGACCTGTTCTTCGAGCGGCGACCGCTCCAGCGACTCGCCGCCGACGGGCAGCTGGCCGTGCACCTGCACGAGGGCTTCTGGATGGGCATGGACACCTACCGCGACTGGACGGAGCTGAACGCTCTGTGGGACCGCGGGGAGGCGCCGTGGTGCACCTGGACGCCCGACTGCGACTGACGTGCCGCCGGCCCGCCGTCGCCGCGGACGAGGCCGGCGGGTCCGGTCTCAGTCGGCGACGTCGGGGGCGTCGCGCAGGATCCGGTCGCGGATCGGCTGCCACTGGAACCAGCCGGCCAGCTCGAAGCCGACCTGGCCACGGGTGGCCTCCGCCTCGGCCGGGTCGATCCGGATCGGACTGCTGCCGAGGCCCGCTGCCGCGGCGTAGGCCGTCAGCTGCGCCTGGCAGGTGCGCTCGAGGGTGAGGAACCACCAGGCGGCGCTGTCGACGGTCTCGCCGACGGTGAGCATGCCGTGGTTGCGCAGGATGACGGCCTTGCGGTGGCCGAGGGCACGCGCGATCCGGTCGCCCTCCTCGGACGACAGCACGACACCCCGGTAGTCGGCGTAGACGCCGACGTCGTCGTAGAACGCGCAGGCGTCCTGGGTGAGCGGCTCGATGGTCATGTCGAGCGAGGACAGCGTCTTGCCGTAGGTGCCGTGCGCGTGGGCGGCGGCCACGACGTCCGGGCGGGCGGCGTGCACCGCGCAGTGGATGGCCACGGCGGCCGCGTTGACCGCACGATCGCCCTCGACGACGTCGCCGGCGTGGTCGACCCGGACCAGGTCGGAGGCGCGGATCATGCTGAAGTGCATGCCGAACGGGTTCACCCAGTAGGAGTCCGGGAACTCCGGGTCGCGCACGGTGATGTGGCCGGCGACCCCCTCGTCGAGCCCGGCCCGGGAGAACATCCGGAAGGCGGCGGCGAGTCCGGTCTTGCGGTGCGCGCGCTCCTCCTCGACGGAGTCGAACGACGGCGGCAGCGGCAGGCGCAGTGGGCGGCCCTGGGGCGCCGCCTCGGTCACCGCCTCGGTGACGAGCTCGTCGGCGTGCGCTTCGGCCGACCCGGTCGCAGGGACGAGGGACGACTGCTCGGTGAGGCTCACCGGCTCAGTGTGCCTGGCCGGGCCGCGCTCGTCAGCCGGGGTCGGCGGGCTGCTCGGGCCCGGTCGGACCCTCGCTGCGCCGGGCCGCGCGCTGCTGGTGGGGGAGGAGCTCGTCCGGCCCGGGGACGGCGGCGGGGAACGGCGGTGGGGTGCCGCCGAAGGCCGGGCAGAGCGCCTGGTGGGCGCACCAGTCGCACAGCCGGCTCGGCCTCGGCCGGAAGTCGCGCGCCTGCGTGGCGCGCTCGATCGCCTGCCACAGCGCCAGGAGCTTGCGCTCGACCGCCAGCAGATCGGCCTCGTCGGGCACGTACCGCAGGACCTGGCCGTTCCCCAGGTACATCAGCTGCAGCAGCGCCGGGACCGTGCCCCGGGTGCGCCAGAGCACGAGCCCGTAGAACTTCATCTGGAACAGGGCCTTGCCCTCGAACGCCTCGCCAGGAGCGCGGGCCGTCTTGTAGTCGACGACGCGGAGCTCGCCGGTCGGTGCGAGGTCGAGCCGGTCGACGATGCCGCGCAGCCGCAGCCCGCCGGGCAGCAGCACCTCGACGAGCTCCTCGCGGGACGCCGGCTCGAGCCGGCGCGGGTCCTCGAGCGCGAAGTAGGCGTCGAGCAGCTCCCGGGCGGACGACAGCCACGTGGCGAGCTCCTCGCCGTCGGCGAACAGGCCCGCGACCGCGGGCTCCTCGGCCTGCAGGGCCTCCCAGGCCGACCCGAGCAGGCCGGCAGCCCGCTCAGGCGTCCGCTCGGCCGCCGGCAGGTCGAACAGCGACTCGAGGGCGGCGTGCACGAGGGTGCCCCGGGTGGCCGCCGACGACGGGGGCTCGGGCAGGCGGTCGATGGTGCGGAAGCGGTAGAGCAGCGGGCAGGTCATGAAGTCGCCGGCCCGCGAGGGCGACAGGGACCCGACCACCGGGAGGGCAGGCCGGTCCGGAGCGGGAGCCGGCGCGGCGGTCGTCGTGGTCATGCGGGAACGGTACGGCGGGCCTGCGACAGGAACAGGGTGCAACGCCGCGCTGTGGAAGCATCGGCCTGCCGCAGGGCGCCGCCCGCACCGGCGCACACCCCCTGCCGTCGAGGAGGCTCCGCTGACGACCGGCCCGAGCGAGCGCCTGCTCGCCGCCGTGCTGTCGGCCCTGGCCGGCATCCGCCGCGGGGACGCCGTGGCCGGGGTCGGCACCGGCCCGTGCACCACTGCGGCGCTGCTCGCGATGTCCGGCACCGACGCGCTGGTCGACGGCGCCGCCAGCGTGGCCGTGGCCGGCGCGGCCTCCGACGTGCCGCTGGCGGTCAGCCGGCTCGCGCCCGG
>Ga0247713_1001031_pt1 | contig 14795 bp, 15 predicted proteins | sample 21E_NmetaG_FD_189936 | JGI IMG/M metagenome (GOLD analysis project Ga0247713, IMG submission 189936) | Soil microbial communities from hillslope of Landscape Evolution Observatory, University of Arizona, Oracle, AZ, United States - 2-1-E_N | ecosystem: Engineered > Artificial ecosystem >... | reverse complement strand
TCCCCCGCCACCCATGGCGTCCATTCGCTTGATTTGTCGCTCACGCCGGATTTATCGGCGCGAGCGACCATCAGGTGAAGCGCGCGTCTACGCGGTCCCTTCGCTCGGATGGAGGACGGCGGCGGGAGTCCCGCCTTGAGCACCCGCCGCGGCGCGCGCCGCTTCGAGCGCTTGCGGGGACACCGGCGCCCCCGACGTTCCGAGGAATGCCTCGGGGTAGCCCCACATACCGTGTTCGCCGATGTCGAGTCCTTCGAGTTCCTCCTCGGGGGACACCCTGAGCCCGACCGTGGCTTTGATGGTGCCGAAGACGATGGCGCTTGCGGCAAGCGTCCACGCCGCGACCGCGACGACTCCCAATGCCTGCACGCCGAGTTGCGCCACGCCGCCCCCGTAGAAGAGGCCCTCGGAACCAACGCCGGCGGCCTCGATCAGGCGGGGGGAGGCGAAGAGGCCGACTGCGAGCGTCCCCAGGGCTCCGCAGACCCCGTGGACGGAGATCGCGCCGACGGGATCATCGATCCTGACCTTGTCGAAGAACATGACCGCTCCCACCACTACCGCGCCGGCTACGGCCCCTATGATCAGCGCCGCCCAATTTTCGACGAACGCGCAGCCCGCCGTGATCCCCACCAGGCCCGCAAGGGCGCCGTTGGCGGTCATGCCAACGTCGGGCTTCTTGCCGACGAGCCAGACAGTCGCCATCGCGGCCAGCGCACCCGCGGCGGCGGCGAGGTTGGTCGTTACGGCGATGTGGCCGATGGAAAGGGTCGCGGCCATCGTCGATCCCGGGTTGAAGCCGAACCACCCGAACCAGAGGATGAAGACCCCCAGCAGCGCGAGCGGCATGCTGTGGCCGGGGATCGCCCTCGACTTTCCTTCCGCCGAATACTTTCCGAGGCGAGGGCCCAGGATGAACGCTCCCATCAACGCAGCCCATCCGCCCACGGAGTGCACGACGGTCGAACCGGCGAAATCGAGGAACTCGCGCGACGCGAGCCATCCGCCGCCCCAGATCCAGTGACCCGAAATCGGATAGATGATGCCGGAGATGAGACCGCTGTAGAGGAGGTAGGCGGAGAACTTCGTGCGCTCGGCCATCGCGCCCGAGACGATGGTCGCGGCGGTTCCGGCGAAGACGACCTGAAACAGCCACTTGGCCGTGAGCGGCGGCGTTGCCCACGAGAGCGAGTCGAAAGTCCCCTCGCCGCCGCCCAAAAACCATCCGGAAGTCCCGACGAGCGCGTTGCCGGCACCGAACATCAACGCAAACCCGAACGCCCAATATGCGATGGACGCGACGCCGAAGTCCATGAGGTTCTTCATGACGATGTTCGCCGCGTTCTTCTGGCGCGTGAACCCGGTCTCCACCATTGCAAAACCCGCCTGCATGAGGAAGACGAGGAACGCCGCAATCAGGGTCCACATCGTGTCGAGCAGAACTTGCTGCTCCATAACCTCTCCTTTCGTGCTCCCGCGTATTTGAGTTCACGGTAAGGAGTGGCTGTTTCAGCCGGATATCACGACTGTTTCCGGCTGGTGAAGACGGTGTTTCGTGGCGGCTCTCGGGAGCCCTAGAAGGCCCCCTTCCTGAAGGCCCCCCAAATCGCATAGGTGAGGCCGTTCGAAGCCTGCATGTTGACAAACAGCGTGTTGCCGTTCGGGCTGAAGGTCGCGCCGGCGAACTCTTCTCTTGGTGAGAACACGTTCTCTGCGAAGTCGAAGAGTTTGCCTTCAGCCGTGAGGCCGCGGATGTAGTTGTCGACAGTTCCGTCCTCGCACAGCACGAGTGAGCCGCGCGGGCTGATCTCCAAGTTGTCGGGAAGGTCGAGCACCTCGGGGCCCGGCGACTCGAACACGAGCGTGAGCGTCTGCGCCCTCGTGTCGTACGCCCAGATCTGCCCGTAGCCGTTGCCGTACCCGGAGCTGGTGTCGCCCACGTCGCCGCCCTCGGTCGCGTCGATGTACATGATCCCGTCGTGGTAGACGAGCCCTTCGAGCCGGGCGAACTTTGCCGCCCCCTGCTCGAATCCCTGGTTCGCTACCGCCTGAATTGCCTCGTTGTTGCTCATCCCGTTCATGTCGGGGTCGGGATCGGGAATCGTCACCCAATCGCAGGCGTAGCTGTTGCCGACCTCCTGGCCGAACGACGTCTCGAGCCCGGGGTGCGCGACCGCGCGCAGCATTTGCAGGACACCGCCGTCTTGATAACCGCTCGCGGCGCGAGGATCGGTTGGAGGCAGATACCGGTAGAACCCGGCGGGAAAGCCGAAGTCGTCTTCGGTCATGTACAGGTAGCCGGTGAGGGGATCGACCGCCACGGCCTCGTGGGCAAACCGGCCCGCCGACCTCACGGGGAGGACTCTGCGGTAGTCGCCGGGTCCCCACGCGGCCGGCACCTCGTAGATGTACCCGTGCTTCTGCTCCAACGGCGTGTTCGGAGTCCGGGTGAAGTCGGCTCCCACGTCGGGGCCGTTCACGGTCTCCTCGGCCGTGATCCACGTATTCCACGGTGTGGCCCCGCCGGCGCAGTTCATCTGGGTGCCGTTGAGGCTGACCCACGACCGGACCGAGTCGGCGGTCGCCGTCACCTCGAGGGTAGTCGTGCCGCCGAGTGCGCTGCGGTCGTATGCCCGTGCGCCGTCGCCGAACGCACCGTTTACGCGATTGCCGTTCACCTCGTGGTTTCTAACGAGACGGATTTTCCCGCCGGGCCCGGCAAACGCCGCCATGCCGTCGTGCCTGCCGGGGGTGCGGACGCCATCCTCCATAGCCTCGCCGGTCAGGCCAAATGAGCGATAGCCGAACCCCTTCGGCAGGCGCAGGCGAACCACGCCGTCGCGCTCGTCGGCAACCGGGAACAGCGGGCCGTACCCACCGTTGTTGGGGGCGAGCAAATCCGCTCCGTCGGCCGCGAGCGCGAGATGGCGAAACAGTCCGCCGAACGGTCCTGAAAGGGTGAGGCCGAATGCGGTTGCCGTAGCACCCCGCTTGAGGAAGTCGCGCCTATCGATCGTGGTCATATCGTGGATCCCCCCTGTGTCCTGGCTGCTTACGGTTCCCGCTTCGGCAGCCTAATACCTCCCATCCACCACGTCACCATCTTCGGCGCGCCCTGTGGGATGAGAGCACCGAGGCGCGCAGGGCGCGCCGAAGTGTGGCCCGTCCTCCGGGGCTCAACTGTGCGCCTTCTGCGTGCCGCACCCAGCCGCCGAACGCTCCGATTAGCGGAAGAACGCGGGCCGTCGCCGGCCCGACGGCGCAGGTTCCGAGCCCGGGGAGGTCGCCGCATCGCAGCAGGGATGCGAATACGGGTTCGGCCGGGCCGCCGAATCCGTCGGAACGAACCAGGAGTCCGTCCGCGACGACCGCCCACAAGGCTCGAGGGTGGCCATCGAGCCGCCGCAGGAGGGGAGAGGGGAGGACGCGGCCGCCCGACGATGTGAACCACCCACACTTCTCGAGGTGAGAGAACAGGACCTGTGCCCCGGCCGGGGGCCCCGGCGGGCGAACGATCGAACGGCAGCGAGCGCCTGCCTCCGGGTCGCGGACCGGTGTTGATCGGAGTGGATCCCTCGTCGTGAGCAGGAGATCGTCACGTCCTCGATCGATGAGCCACCGGAGGACTGCGACGGTTCTCGCTACGTCGGGCGGTGCTCCGATCGGGCGCGCGATCTCGTCGTAGATCGGTTCGAGGATGCGGGCGCAGGCGCTTCCTCGCGCTCGCAGCCACTGTTCGAAGCGTTCGTCGAACAAGCGATCGGCCGTGGGCATAAGGGTCATGTTGCAGTGCGGTGCAGCCTCCCGCTGTGAAGTCCGTCACACGTCGGACGCATATGGTTGCTCGGATGCAACACGACGAGAGACTGCGCTCCTACGCCGAACTGGCGGTGCGCGTCGGCGTCAATCTCCAGCCCGATCAAGAGCTCGTCGTCTCCGGCTTTGTCGAACACGCGCCGTTCTTTCGCGCGATCGCGGAGGCGGCGTACGAGGCCGGCGCCGCCTACGTTCATCCGCACTATGACGACAAGTACATCAACCGGGCGATGATCGCCCTGGCTCCGGCCGACCGCCTCGGGTGGACTCCACCGCACATCATGCGCCTGATGGAACACATCAGCGAGGGTCGGGTGGCGGAAATTCGCATCAAGGGCGATCCGGCGCCCGACTTGTTCGACGATCTCGACCCGGGGCGAGTTGGAGGATCGCGAATGTTGGCCGCGGCCGAGATGCGCACCCGCCAGGTCAACGACGGCCTCATGGCGTGGTCGATCCTTGCGTTTCCCAACGAGGGATGGGCCCGCACCGTATTCGGCGAGCCCGATATCGGCCGTCTGTGGGAGGCGGTCGCTCACGCGGTGCGGCTCGATCAGGGCGATCCGGTGGCGGCATGGAAGGCACACATCGAGCGGCTGACGCAGCGAGCCACAGCATTGAACGACCGTCACTTCGACGGGATTCGCTTCCGCGGGCCCGGGACCGACCTCACGGTTTACCTCACCGACCGTTGCCGTTGGCGCGCCGCCAAGTTCGAGACGAACTGGGGACAGGAGCACGTGCCGAATCTGCCGACCGAAGAGGTTTTCACCACCCCCGACTGGCGTCGCACCGAAGGTCGTGTGCGCGCCACGCGTCCGTTGCATTTGCCCAGCGGCGGGATCACCGTAAGAGACCTCGAGATGCATTTTGTCGGTGGCAAGATCGTCGAAGTCGATGCATCGACCGGCGCCGAGGTCGTGAGGGCCGAGCTCGAGACGGATGATGCCGCCGCGTTTCTCGGCGAGGTTGCGCTCGTGGACGCGACGTCTGCGGTGGGGCAAACCGGCATCACGTTCACCGAGACCCTCTTCGACGAAAACGCGACCTGTCACATCGCATACGGAGCGGGACTCGCCATGTGCGTCGACGGTGCCGAGGGTCGATCTCCCGACGAGCTCAAGGAGATGGGATGCAACCACTCTCGGGTCCACACCGATTTCATGATCGGCGGCCCCGAGGTCGAAGTCGACGGCATCACGCCCGACGGAGAAGTCGTTGCGATCGTTCGCGACGATCTATGGCGGCTGGCTTGAAAATCTCAGGTCGTCGGCTTTGCGGTCACTCGTCGCGCTATAGAGCGGGCTTCGTCTAAGCGCTCCTTGTCTACGAACAGCCGCACGCCGTATTCCCAGATGCGCGAGAAGACGCCGGGCTCCTTGTACCACCACGAGATCTCCGCTTTCTCGAGCTCGCCCGCGATCGCATTCGCCTGCTCGCGGCTGTACTGCCCCAGCTGAACTGTGGTCACGTCGTTCACGGTTCCATCATGCCGATTGAACCGTGAATTCACCGGACGTGGGATTACAAGGTTGTTATTTGCCGCTTCCCACGCCGCACGGCCGGAAATGTCACAGCTCTCCAGGAGAATCCGTGACAGGAAGTGGGGCGATGTCGCGCCGGCGAGGGGGCAAAGTTGACCGACCAAGCACGTGTAGTTCGCGTTCCGAGAACTGATGAACCTTACGAGGTCGTTTTCGCGGGCGCCGATCCATTGGGAGCTCATTTCATCGTTCGGCGGTTGCGCATGCCCGGCGACGACCGGGAGCTTTGCTACGGCTACCTATCTTGGACCGGCACAGACCTCGTCGTGGTCGTTCAGGATCCCGAGCACCGAACGCACGCTGTAGAACGATGCGATGTCTCGTGGTCGTTTTCGGGATACGACTTCACACCCCTCGACGACCCGGCCAACACGGAGCGTGCCGCGCACGTGATCGTCGAGGTCGCGAGGCGACACCTTCACTTCTAATTTAGGCGATCTGATCTGCATAGCGCCCCTGCTTGCGCCCTGGGCTGCAGATCAGATCGCCGAAGTGTGAACTGCGTCACACCCTCCGTGGCTACCCTGGGGACATGCCCGAGCTTCCCGAAGTCGAGTCCGTCAAACGTCAACTCGCGCCGGAACTAAGCGGCCGAAAAATCCTCGACGTGTGGTGGGATCCGATCCCGAGCGTCCCCCGGGAGTTCGTCGACCTCGGGCTCGTCGTCGGACGGACGATTGCGGGCATCGGCCGGCGCGGCAAGTTCATGATTGCACCGCTCGACGAGGGGTTAGAGCTCATACTTCATCTCGGGATGTCGGGATCGTTCCGGTTCGGCTTCGACGACCCTTACGTGCGCGCGCGGCTCTGGCTCGACGATCAACGATCACTTGCCTTTCGTGATCCGCGGAGGTTCGGCCGGATGGTCGTCGTGCGGCGGGGCGATTACGGGCGTATTCCCGCGCTCTCGACGCTGGGTCCCGAGCCGCTCTCGGACGAGTTCGATCCGGACGAGTTCGCCCTCCGGTTGCAACGAACATCGTCGCCGGTGAAGCCGTTCCTACTTTCCCAGCGCGCAGTCGCGGGCGTGGGCAACATTTATGCAGACGAAGCCTTGTGGCAGGCGCGCATTCACCCGGGCTCACGCCGCGTCGGACGCGAGAGAGCTTTTGCGTTGCACGGTGCGATCAAAAATGTGTTGGCTGCGGCGATTCGGCGTGAGGGAACGACGTTCCGCGATTTCCAAATGATCAACGGGGAGGCCGGTCGCAACGCGACGTTCCTCGTTGCGTACGGTCGTGCCGGGCAACCATGTCCTCGATGCCGGAGGCCGCTTCGCAAAATCGTCCTGGGGGGGCGGGGCACGACCTACTGCCCGTACTGTCAGCGCAGGTAGATCAATCGCTGAGCTTCAGTGCGACCAGCGCGCAATCGTCACGACGTTCGGTCACGTCGACCCGGTTGAGAAGAGCCTGGACGCGGCGGACGATCTCCGTCGCGCTCGCTCCCGCCGATTCAAGAAGCAAGTCCGACACCCCTTGCGGCCCCAGAGCCTTCGCGTCGCCGCCGCTGTCGGTCACTCCGTCGGTGAAAAGGACGAGGGTGTCTCCCGGATAGAGGACGCTTTCGGAAGTTCGAACTTCGGGGTTGGCGAATAGGCCCAGCGGCACTCCCACCTCACCGAGCGGCTCGATCTTTCCTTCCCGCCTGATTACGAGAGGAAGTGGGTTGCCTGCGCTGGCTACCGAAACCATGCAGGTCCCCTGACCCGGCCGGAGACGAACGAACGCGGCAGTACAAAACCGCTCGTCGGCGTCCTCCATCAACATCGCGGCGTTGGTGCTTCGCAGCACGACCTCAGGAGCCGATCCCTGCATGGCTATGGCCCGAATCGTGTAGCGGACCAAGGACGTGACCGCGGCCGCCTCCACGCCCTTCCCGCACACGTCCCCCACGACAACGGCCCATTCCTCGTCTCGCGGCTGGAAGACGTCGTAGAAGTCGCCTCCAACGAGGTTGCCTTTGCCCACGGGTTCGTAGAGCGTTGCGATCTCGACGCCGGGTATCTCCGCCGTCGCCGGGGGAAGCAGGCTCTGCTGCAGCGTCTTCGCCAGATGCCGGTAGCGCATGTTGCTCTCGGCCAGTTTTTGCTCCGCCAGTCGCTCCTGGGTGACGTCGCGTACGTACCAGGCGCGGCCGAGAGCTCCGCCGTCTGCAGCTTTCAGCGGAGCGCTGTACCGATCGAAAATGCGTCCGTCGACGAGCTCGATCTCATCGCGCGAATGCTCGTCGGGGTGGTCGTAGAGATAGCAGACCCGCTCCAGGAAACCTTCGGGATCCTTGACCTTATCGAGCACGGCCCGCAGCGCCGCCTCGTCGGACCGGCTCGCGACGACTTCGTCCGGGATCCCCCACATTTCGAGGAAGCGGTTATTGAACGACAACATGGTTCCATCCGGAGCAACAACCAAAATGCCGTCGAGCGTGTTTTCGCTCTGAGATTCGAGGAGCGCCTTTTGGAGCCGAACCTCGTCTTCCTTCCGGCGCCGCTCGATGAAACGAGCCAACTCGCTTCCGATTGCGCTCATTGCATCTAGCAGTTCCTCGTTCGGCTCGCGGATCTCGTGGCTGAAGAATTCGAGTACGCCGAGAAGGCGGTCCTCGATCATCACCGGAAACGCGAACGCGGCATGAAGGCCTTCCGCGATGGCCTCGGGGGCGCGCACGAAGTTCGACGCGGTTGCCACGTCGGGCAGCCACACCGAGCTCCTTTCCGCCCACACCTGACCCGGAAGCCCCTCTCCCTTGGCCAGACGTCGAGAGCGAGTCGCGGCTGTGAACGCGGGGCGAAAATGTCCCGGTCGGCTCCACAACTGCTCGCACCGCAACATGTTCTCGTTGTGCGACAACGTCCATAGAGCTCCCACGTCCCAACCGAGGGTTTCGCACACCCCCTCGAGAATGCGAGGAGTTGCCTCACCGAGATTTGCCGAGTCCGCCATGACCTGGAGCAGGTGCCGAGCGAGCGCGTTGTGACGCTCCAGGTCGATCCTCTCACTCACATCGCGCAGTGCGCCCAGAACCAGGCGATCTTCATCGGAACGATGGATCACGCCGATCGTCAACTCGATCTCCATCTCCGAACCGTCGGCGCGAAGTGCAGGTAGAACGACGGGAATGCCGAGCAAGCGCCCGTGACCGGTACGGGCGAAGCGCGCAAACGCATCCCGGTGCATGTCGCGCAGACGTTCGGGGATGATCGTCCAGAGAGGCTTCCCGATCAGGTCGTCCCGGGACCAGCCGAGCAGCCTCTCGGTTGCTTCGTTGGAGTAGACGATCTGGTTGTCGAGGTCCGCCACGAGGACGGCGTCTGCGAACGAGTCGAGCACGGTGCGAAAGTCCAGGATGAACTCCCCTTCCGCCGACCCGGTCGAGCGCTCCTTGGCGGGAACTAGCGACGCCACTGGTCTCCTCCACTAGGGTGTCTCAAAAACAGGAGGGCGCGCGGCTCGACCCCCGACCGGCCGACTTTACACGGTCGCGCGCGCTAGTCGCGCTGTGCAGCGGAGGCCTCACGGAGCGATAACGGGCGCTCGGCAGGAAAAATCGCCACGTAGGAGAATCACTTACGAGTCAGAATTCGTTCCACTCACACCCAGTCCGTTTTGAACATGGAGGAGACCTTGCAGATTCGACGCTTGCTGTCTTGCTGTGTGTCGGCCGTGCTTTTCGCCCTTGCCCTCGCCCCGTCCGCCGTGGGGGCATCGAACGATCCGGATTTTCCAAAGCAGTGGGGCCTGACCAAGCTTCAAGCGGAGCAAGCATGGGCCACATCCTCGGGGGCCGGTGCCACGATCGCGATCGTCGACACCGGTGTCGATCTAGGCCACCCCGATCTCGCTACGAAGGTGCTCTCGTTCCCGGACGCCGACATGGTCGAACCGAACGGAACTTGTAAGGGCTCGGCGAAGAAGGGCACGCGGACCTGCACTCAGGACGGCGCCCAAGACAAGAACGGGCACGGCACGCACGTAGCCGGCATCGCCGGCGCCGCAACCGGCAATGGGATCGGGGTCGCGGGAACGGCGCCGGACGCGAGCTTGTTGCCGGTGCGCGTCCTCGATGCGGAGGGCTCGGGCACGACCGATCAGGTGGCGGCAGGAATTCGTTACGCCGCCGACAAGGGGGCCAACGTCATCAACCTGTCCCTCGGGTTCCTCTCGGGACTGGACCAGGTCATCAAGGTGACGGGGGGGCTCGGCCCGGTCTACGACGCCATCGATTACGCATACGCGAAAGGGGCGGTAGTTGTGATCGCCGCGGGAAACGACTCGTTTTCGCTCTGCGCCGAACCCAGTGCGCATCCCAAAGCGCTGTGTGTCGGAGCGACGGATCGCAACGACGTCCGCACGTTCTACTCGAACTCGGATGCCACGCTGTCGAGCAAATTCCTCGTTGCGCCGGGGGGCGAGGCCATCACCTGCGCCGGGGACATCTACTCGACCTACCTTCGCGGCCTCAAAACCTACTGCGGCCCCGACGGCTACGAGGCGTTGGCCGGCACCTCGATGGCGACTCCCTTCGTCTCTGGAGTCGCGGCGCTCCTATCCGCCGAGGGACTGGGTAACGACGCGATCGTCGATTGCATCATCAAGACGACCGACGATCTCGGTCTGCCGGGGAGGGACTCGGTTTACGGCTACGGCCGCGTGAACGCCGCCGGGGCCGTGTCGGAATGCTGAGGCCGCCGTCCGCCTTGTAGCGTGACGGGATGACGTTTCCCGAACCGCAGAACGAGGTCGAGAGCGCGCTCCTCGGCGCGGCGGAGGACGGCTCGCGGTTCCCGGAGTTCTTCCGCTTGCTGGCGGGAGCCGAGGTAATGATCCCGCAGCCGGGGGATCGCGACGACGCCTCCGGCGAACGCAGGATCGAAGACGGCGCCGAGCTCGCTCTTCCCCTCGTCGAGCACGAGGGGCAGACGTACGTCCCCGTGTTCACGTCGAAGGAGCAGTTTCGCCTGGGCGTCTCCGATCGGGAGATGGCGTTCGTCCGTCTTCCGATCGGGAGCCTGATCGCGGAGTGGCCCGAGGACCACGGCCTGGCGGTGAACCCCGGCGGCGAGATGGGTGTCGCGCTCGACTCCCGCACCGTGCGCGGCCTCGGCAAGTCCCCGGATTTCGGAGCCGCGTCTACGCAGCAGCCGGGTGGGGGATCCACGGTCCTGCTCGGCGGGTCGGCGACGGAACCGTCGAGGTTCCTGGGCGCGGTAGCGGAGGCCTGCCGCTCCCACGGGGGTGTTCGTGCCGCCTACCGTGCGTTGATGGCAGCCGAGGGCGAGGATGACAAGCCGCAGATCGTCATCGGCATCGAGTTGGATGCCGGCATCGATCCGGAGCAGTTCTTCGCCGATTTCGGACCCCGGGTTGCGCCGGCGGCAGAGGGATCGTTCAGCCTGGTCGTGGTGGACGAGACGAATCTCAGTTCGGTTGCACGCTTCATGTTGCTCGAGACGGATCCGTTTTTCGTGCGGGACGGGTGATCTCCCGAAAGCATTGATCAGGTCAGCTGCCGCGGAGCGGCCGCGCCCGGAGAACCTTTGAATCGTGAATGCGCCACGCCCCGTGCTCTAGGCGCAGTGTCCAGTCGATCGTGTTCACCATCGGCCGCTCCTTCGGAGGGAGCGGTAACCCTGCGGGCGTGAACAGCCGCACGCGTTCCACGACCACCTGCCGGAGAACTGCTTCGGCCTCCATGTGTCGAACGACGACGAGCGAGCGGGTCCGAAACACCAGGTGCGCCTGCACCCCCTCTCGTGCGAGGGCGCGAAGCTCCCGGCGCGCCGTTCGGGCGAGCGGGCTACCAGTCGTGAGAACGTCGTTCAAGTGTGATGGGTCCGCGGCGCGGTAGGCGCGCACAAGCTCGTCTTCCAGGTGCTCGAACGCCTTCAGCGCGGCGTGTGCGTCGTGTTCTATGACGGGGGCAGCTTGCGGCGTGGGAGCCGCAACCGGGACTCTCGTGAACGGTGCGTTCGATGCGCCTACGTAAACGGCCGCCGCGCCCGCAAGGCCCGCCACGATTGCGGCGGCGCGCCGGGGCGGAATCCCGCGGTGCGTCGGCGGGCCGGCCTCGGGCGCGCAGTCGAGATGGCCGGTGACGCCGTCCGGCGACATCGAGATCCGCCGCCTTTCTAGCCTTTGACCACTCCGACGGGGCGCAGTCGCGCCGTTACTTTGCTCAAACCGGCCCCTTCGCACGTGTCCACGACGAGCTCCGCATCTTTGTACGCGTAGGGAGCCTCTTCACTCAACAGCTTGAGTTGGCTCTTGGCAACGTGAATTCCCTGCGCCTCGAGTTGCCGTTTCAGCTCGGCTCCGCTCATCTTTTTCTTTGCCTGGGTTCGGCTCATAGCGCGCCCGGCGCCGTGGCACGTGCTCCCGAACGAACGACGATGCGATTCTTTTTCGCCGGTCAGCACGAAGGAAGCCGTGCCCATGCTCCCGGGGACTATGACCGGCTGGCCGATTTCCCGGTAGCGCTCGGGAATGTCGGGATGATTCGGACCGAAAGCACGCGTCGCGCCCTTTCGGTGTACGCAGAGCGTTGTGGTCTTCCCGTCGACCTCGTGATCCTCGAGCTTTGCGAGATTGTGGGCGACGTCGTAGACGACGAACATCTCGAGCGTACGAGCGTCCGACCCCAAGACGCGCGCGAACGCGGCCCGCGCAGCGTCGGTCAGGACCTGCCGGTTCGCCTTGGCGAAGTTTCCCGCCGCATCCATGGCACCGAAGTAACGCACGGCGGCCTCGTGGTCCATCGGGACGCAAGCCAGCTGCCGGTCGGGGACTTCGATGCCGAGCAGCGGCATCAGTCGGTCGATTGCCTTGAGCGAGTCCGTGCACGTCTGATGACCGATACCCCGCGAGCCCGAATGGATCAGGATGCACACCTGTCCCTCGAACAGACCCATCACTTCGGCTGCGCGCCCGTCGCGAATTTCGTCGACGACTTGAATCTCGACAAAGTGGTTGCCCGCACCGAGGCTCCCCAGCTGCGGCGCGCCGCGCTCTTTGGCGCGTTCGGACACGAAGCGAGGTTCGGGATTGGGGAGGGCGCCGGAATCCTCGCTACATTCCAGGTCCTCGTCCCAGCCGGCGCCTTTCGCGACGACATATCGTGCACCCTCCACGAGAACTGCTTCGAGGTCGTGGGCCCCGACGGCCATGCGGCCCTTGCCGCCCGTGCCGCGCGGAACGATGCGCCCCAGCGCCTCGACGAGGTCCCGGACCCGGGTTCGTATGCGGTCGAATTCGATGCCCGTGCGAACCAGCCGGACGCCGCAGCCGATGTCGAATCCGACCCCACCCGGCGAGACGACGCCGCCTGCGTCCGGGTCGGTCGCGGCAACGCCACCGATCGGAAACCCGTAGCCCCAATGGATGTCCGGCATCGCAAGGCTGTGGCCCACGATGCCGGGAAGAGTCGCGACGTTCGCCACCTGCTCGGCCGCGTTGTCGTTTAACGCCGCCTCGAGGAGCTTCTTCGACGCGAAGATCTTGCCGGGTACTCGCATGCCCGGCACCGTCCCGACCGGGAGCTCCCATTCGAATTCGGAAATCGGGACGGCGTCCACGGTCCCACGTTACCCGTGGAGATGGTCAGGAGAGTTTTGCGTCGATCTTTTGGAGCACCGTGATCCTGCCCCGCGTCGACTCCTCGTACTTGCGAAGCTTCTTCAGCTGCTCGTCGCCGAGCGACTCGATGCGATCGGTGATCTCTTCGGCGGTCAACGCGTCGTAATCGGGAACCGGCAGGCGCACCATCTTGGCGTCGATCGCGTCGAGGATGGTGGAACGATTCTGGTTCGCCTTCTCGTACGCACGCACCTTCGTGAGCTCCGTCTGCGTGAGGCCGGCGAGGTTGGGAATGACGTCGTCGACCGTCAGCGACGAGTAGTCGTCGATCGGCAGATCCGAAGGACGCAGTGCCGCCGCGGTGACCTTCGGCGCCTGTGACGCCGCTGCAGCTTTGCCTCGGGCGGCACTCTTGCCGCCGGCCGCCTTTGTCTTCGCGGCGGTGCGGGTCACGGCGCGTTCGGCGTCGCGGGCACTTCGGGCGGCGGTGTCCTTGGCGGCCTCGGTACGCCGCCGCACCCGTCGCTCCACCGGCGCCAGCCGCTCGTGACCGCGCTCGACGAAGCCGTCGATCATCTTCTTGAGATCGGCGCTTCGAAAATCGGCCAGCTCGTCCCGGACCTTGGTATAGGCGCCGAGCGGCAAGTAAACGCCCAACTCCACCGCGCGGGTTCGAACCTTCCCGATCGTGCTCATCGTGACCTCCTTGGGGCCGCTTGCAACTGAAAAAGAAATGCTAGCTGCAGACTACCCTAGCGAGGAGGGGCGAAACAATCGTCAGAAACCTCGCACCTCGAACAGGATGAACAGCCCGGTCAAAACGAGATAGGCGGCAACGATGTAGTTGAGCGCCCGGGGGATCACGAAGATCAAGATCCCCGCCGCCAGGGCCAAAATTCCGCGCAGCGAAAAATTGAACGAGAGCTCGCCGCTCCGCTGAGCGAGCTCGATGGCGGCGTCGAACATGGCTCCTCCTTTAGCCCGATGGGAAACAAGGCGAGCGTTCCCCGGCGACGGTCCGGCAAACGGACTAGACGTCGAGGTATACCTCCGCCGTCCACCCGCCGTTTTCCCGCCCGACGTGGAGCCGGTGATAGGTCACCGCCTTGACCTGGGTGCCTTGTGCCGCCCGGTCGCCTCGTGGAGTGAGCGTGACCGATCCCCTGACTCCGTGGGGGCTTACCTCGTCGACCTCGATCCGGCCGACAAACGCATCACGGGAATCGTGAAGCCACAGCACCTCGGAGAGCCAATCGACCAGCAGCCCGGCCGGATCTTCACCGCTGAGCTCGAGCCCCACGCGTTCACCTCGTTCGTCACCGGCAATCCCTGCTATCTCGGCGAGCCCCCTCGTCGCCTCCACGAACACCCCCTCGAGCGTCCCGGCGGTCGCTCGCACTCCCACATCCGCGGTGTGCTCCAGGACCTCGAACGGTGTCACGTTCCGATGCCTTGATGATCCGGCTTCTGCGCGTGGGCTCGATCGATTGGATCGGAGAAGCCTCGCCGAAGCCCGTCGTCCAGCGCCTGGATCTCGCGCCGAAGGATGCCGCGGCGCTCCTCGTCGACGCATGCCATCAAATCCTCGAGCATGGCTCGGAGCCTGCGTACGACTTGGAGCGAGCCTTCGCCGTAGATTCTGATCTCGTCTACCGCAAGGGTCACGTAGTCCTCCCACGTCATTCCCGGCGCGATTACCCCAGGGGCGACTTGGCGGAGCGACGGCAATTGACGCGCGGCGAGGCGCCGCAGGCAGTCGTGTATGCGGTCGATGGCCTGCACGCAGGAAGTAGGGTCGTTGACCGCCGGTGAGATCGCCTTCTCGGCAATGTCGACGAGCTGCCGGATTCCAAAGGCCGCGTCT